>Ga0307516_10007022_pt1 | contig 13049 bp, 17 predicted proteins | sample 19_EM_MG_FD_203310 | JGI IMG/M metagenome (GOLD analysis project Ga0307516, IMG submission 203310) | Populus trichocarpa ectomycorrhiza microbial communities from riparian zone in the Pacific Northwest, United States - 19_EM | ecosystem: Host-associated > Plants > Roots > Unclassified | place... | reverse complement strand
AGAAATTGCTTGCCTTTGAGAGGCTGGGCAGCAGAGTGTCACACTGACACATCAGGTGATTATGGTAGAATTGTAATGATGACTACCTTATCCCCATCCCAGATCCTATAAAAGATCTATACGAGTGTGGGAAAACTCAGTCATGCGCGATACAGCGACAAACATCTGTATTACCTATACAAGTGTGGGAAAACTAGGTAATACAATCAGTATATGAACACAGTGTGGAAACAAAGGTTGTACCCACCTCAGTCACACACAATACAGTGACAAACGTCTGAGGTGGGAGCTCTACAGTACGAGACTATATATGAGCTGGCAGAACAAAAGGGTGAGACAACAGACAAGGCATGGATGTTGGATCCATGCTGTACAGTACAAGAGGTAACCTAGACATGTTACGGTGGGGAATGAGTGAGACTACAAAGATAACAAAGAAAAGAAACACACTCCAAGTCCTACCACACATTGTGACCAGCCACATGTTATGTAATCATTCCGTGGTAGTATTTTTATAGCTCTCGGGACTAAAGTAAACGCGTCAACCTGCAAGAAACAACTATGGACGACTTGCCATTTTCAACATCCTATGCAGTATATAGCTTGAATAAAGTCTTGAGGAACAGTCTTCCTGCTTGCACCTACTTCTGTCTGATCTGAGCCTAGCTAAGCTTCTGCCTACTCCCATGGATATATTTCTCTCATTCAATTACATCACCCTTCAACTTCACCTCAACAAGCACAAAGCACTGGCCACCAAGCTGAGCATGACCAATATGAACAGAATAATACTTTGACTACAAAGGTTGTATTTACTGAAGTGCTTAGAAATTTGATTTGATTCATTGATTTTTTTCATGATTGAAATTGAAAATGTTTAAGAATGTCTGAGAGATATTGTGGTTTTATCGTTATTACTATGCCTGGCAAAAATAGGATAAGCATTGCCCGGCACTGCCTGCCGAAGGCAGGCACCAGCGCTAGCTGGTAATGGTGGGCTGGGAAAGGGTTCCACTCAGAGAGGAAGGATGTTTATGGAGGACCCTAATCTCCTGTTGCTCATTTGTGCTGGATTGCATTGGTCAGAGGGTTTTGGACAACCTAATCAAGTCAATGCCACACAAAACTGAAGTGGATATCAAGGAAGGATAATTCAACTATACAAGAATTGGCTCACTCTGATTATGGTATGCCTGTGTGATGGTGGATACAATTTGGTTCATGGCTACAGTTGCATCTACTGGCAGGGAAAGAAGTGTTTCCGGTGTGGGGGAATTTAAGTCTGGGAATGCTTCATTCAGGAAGTGGCACTGCATATATGATGCCATCATGTCAGACAAAGTATAGTTGGATGGTACAGCATTTGCACCAGTCATTGGACACAGGACAACTTTTGACAATGTGAGGAGTAAAAATTTTAGTGGGGGATGAGCAGCAACCTGTGGACATGCCTGTTTGCAAATGGCAATGCAACACATTCCAATCTCGGCTAGATCCTGGTCTAAACAAGGCTGATTGGCAATTGGCATGTGTGAAACAGCACATGGCCAGGTGCACAATGTGGTAATTATCCATCAGGTGACATGTGGACCGTGAGAACATTGATTACCTGAATGTTATAAGGCTTAGGGTGAATCAGCCACCACACCATCAATCATGAATACCACATCTGAACTGCGTGGAACCTGCCAACTGTCCATGGTGTTGCAATATGTTGGAGTTCACTTTTGACAGATGGTGCACACAATTCAACAACAACCCCAGGGGATGCTGGCCACAGCTGAATGGTATGCAAACATACAAATGGAAGTGGTAAGTGCAGAATGACTACATTTGATCAACACACTCATGAGTCCTCAGGCAAATTTAGAATGTGTGCTTGCTGCATGCCAAGCAATGAGTGCCAAGATGATATTGCCAATGGTGGTGAGCAGGGTGCACAGAATGGTCATATTAGAAAATCTGCCGCTGGCAAGACTGTATGTGGCTATGTGACAGTTGAACGTTTATCATGCAAAGGCCGCTGAAGTTGAGGTTCCAAGTATGCTGCAAGTGGCAAACTCATGGTGGGTAGATGGCCATGGCCCATGTACAGCAGGGTACAGCTCACAGCCACTGCAGGACATGGTATCGGAGGCAGAGGCATTCTTTCTGCCGGACCTGGTATGCTCCCTTATTCCTGTTGTGTTAGATACTAACACTTTGGCAAGGTTGCCGCTGGACAGGTCACCATTCTACTCATCATTGGGTATACCTTGGATGAGGCCTTGTCAAATTCACGGTACTTTTGCGACAATATTTTGTGGAGCTTGGACAATGCCCTGAAATATCATATGGAGGTGATGCAGCATTGTGCCAAAAGGATGGAGGACATTGAGATGCTAACCTGTGCACCAAATCCATTATGGCAGAAATGGAAGGAGTCTTTGGATCACCACCATAGATAAAGATCAAATGAATACCTACATATATGTTTGTCATAACAATAATTGGTTCATCAAATATCAGCCAAAGAGATACATGTGACAATTCAGTTTTTCATGGGTTGCTGCAGTATTTGGTCACTCATAACAGCTGACTATGAGAATGCCAGAGGATGATATAATGTTGCTGGCTGAAGTCAGAGCTATGGCTGCAACACCCAGCTGTGAACAGATGTATGCTTTTGGGTGGCACAGGTATGCTGGCACATGCTGCCAGCAGCATCCTGCCATGCTGCACCACCACTGTGCTGCAGTGTTGATTGTGCCAGCCTGTTGACTGCATGGAGTGAACTTTACCAATTGCTGTGTCCAGCACCAACTGCATGGCACATTCATCATTCCAGCAGATTCAAAAGTTTGGCACAATGAAATGTTCAGCACAATTATCATTCTGGTGAAGTCAACTTTGTGGCAGAGTCAACAATGCTGCACAATCCACCCACTGGCACAGTCAGCATCATGGCAGAGTCAACACTGTGGCACAATCAACAGTTCAGCACATTTAGCATTCTGGCATAGTCAACTGTTTGGCACAATTAACAATTCAGCACTATCATCATTTTGGCACATGCTGCTGGCAGCATCCTCACACTACACAACGGCATGATTAATACAGTGAACTACGGCAACCATGTCATAGCTTGTTGCACCAGTACAGAATGATTTCTAGCCATGGGAATTGATTGTTATCAATGCAGTTGTGGAACAAAGAGGACCACAGCTGGCAGGCCATGACTTCACCTCTTTCCTTGGCAAATGTATATTTACAGATTGCCTGAAGGGTGTGGTATATGTTGCCTCTAGCCTGGTAGTGCAGAGCGGCCGGCAGATGCATCTCTGTCCTGATCAGCCAATGCAATCCCCAGCATCAGGCTATGTGCCATCACTTCTGCCATAAATTGTGCCACTCCTTGGTCGAGTGGCCAGCACACATCACTGGCAACCTCCTGATCTGCTGCTACAATTCACGGCATCCACACAGGCAAGCAATGTAACCAGGTGGACTACACTGCAGCCACCCCATCATGGCACCACCATCCTGACTGGCCAATGCAACCACTGACATACACAAAGAGCAAGCTTTGCTGCAAATCAGACTGTGCCAGCCATAGTCCTCCTGTGAATCACAGCTGTTGGCATGCACAATAGTCAATTGCTGCTGGTGCATGGCTTTTCCATTGTGGCTACCAGCCAATCTATGTGCTGCTGTCCATGACCCCTCCAATTCTGTCATCCATTCATTGCAAGGTATGCATCTGATATATACCACACAGTTGCACCCTGTGTTTGCCACTAACAGCCACTGCCAATGGTCAATGCCAATCATGCACAACCAAGTCTACCATACATTTGACATTGCTTTGCTGCATAGCATGCTCTCCCCATCTCTCCACTCATATTAGCCTCCTCCTTCTGATCTCTCCAAAGTGTTTCCCTATATGAAAGAAATTGTCTTGTCCAGGTGGCTTCACATGTCAATAGCTTTACCTCTTCATCCCACCTGTCTCACAATGCTTTCACCCTCAACCAATGCACCCGGTAAACTATATATGTCAGCCAGTGTTAACATAAGGAGCAATCATCTTACATTCAGACATCCGATTGTTGACCTCTGTATCCCGCAGCACATCCATTGTCCAAAACCAGGCCAAAGTGTCATCCCTATGACCCCTTGCATTTGGGTTGGCAATGGCTGCACTGATCTTTAGGTCTTCTTTCGTCAACATTTTGTATTGGTTCAATAAGTTGCTGCTTGCATTCAATGCTATCATTTGTTTCCGGCACCAATGATATATTGCCACATGCCGCTGCACTCTCACATCAGCACTACCCACCTTCCCCCAGGCCCTCATAGTCATGTTGTATGTCCTGGCATGTCTGACATCTGTCCAGAAGATGACTGCCTTATGTGCCAGCAAAACCCTTAGTTCATGTAGAGCATTGTTGGCCTAACCTTCCCTCAATCGTAACTCCTGATCCACCAGGGTTAAAAGCACCAACTGATTGGCTTGCTGTATAGCCAGGTACAACGGCAAGGGCAATACCACAGCATCTGAGTAGTTGGAATGTTGTGGGTGGAATGTGTCTGAGAATACATCCTCACCATCATCTTCATCGATGTCCGCTGTGGAAATGAGATTATCTGTGATGTCCTCATTCCAATCTTCGCCTAGAAATTGGGAAGCTGATTCACAGAGCCAGTCAATTTGCATCTGCAGGCAGTCCTGCCAGCAGGCAATAGACAACCTTTGTGTTTCTGTCGCCCTTGCATGAATGTGGCGAGCATCCATGGCCAAAATAATTTGTGATTCTTCAGCTTTCAATACCCTTGCCATCCATATTGCCGCCCCATGCATACAACCATCCAGTCCCTGATTATTTATAATATCAATTTCAATTGACTTAGTTGTTTGAGCTGTCATATACGTTAAATTGGTTTGAAATCAGCCAAGCAAGTAAATACCCTTTTCCAGCTGCACCTCAAATATGTCCATTGATTTTGGAACAGTAACCCTATTCTCCAAAGCCAATTTCTCTTGCTGTGCCCAAAGCTCATGCAACTCGACCAGAACCCTTGTGTCAAGCTCTGCAAATGCTCCTTCTGTGGACATCAATGCCTCCTGAGTATTCTTCAATTTTTTTTTCATGGAGATGGCTGTGCAATATGTTGTCGGCATACTTCACCAAAAATCTGCAAGCTATTGTGATACCACTCATGCATCCAAACCATCTTTAAGAAGTTGTTGTCATTCATTTGAAAATCAAGCAGCTCCTGTCTGTGTGGCGTTGCCATTCCCTGGGCTGTTGGAAAAATGATGTTAAGAGAGGACCAGAGAGTCTCCATAATTTCACCATTGATGTGGCCTACACTCGAAATGAAATTGGGAGCATACCGGGTGAAACATTCTGCCTTGTGACCATGTACATGCCAGAGCCCAATGCTAGGTTGAATCCATATCCCACGTGGTAAGGATATAAAATTGTTTGCTTCTAACTGCCACTTTATGTTTTTGCTGTATTGGCAATTGATGTCATAAAAGGTTATCACTTTTTGTTGCAGATCCATCCCATGTTGCACAGCATGTGCCAGAGAATAACCATAGGATGACACCATGATATCACTGGATATTCCATTCTCAGAAAAGTAGAATTATTACACATATATTATCAATGGATAACAGACCAAGTGCCAGATGAGATGATAATGGCTGATATGACAATGGATGTCAAGATCATGACTGGCTGATCAATAATTACCATAGCATTACCACACAATGACACAATGGCATCCATAGATATTCCTGGTCCAGACTAACAAAATTATTGTATACATCTTGTCAATGGATATCAGGACAATGACTAGCTTGTGAGTAATTAACATAGCATTACCATACAATGACACAATGACACCCATAGAAATTCCTTGTTCAGAGTAATCCAATTATTGCACACTCATTATCAATGGATGTCAGGATAATGACTGGCTGGTCAATAATTACCATAGCATTACCACACAATGACACAATGACATCCATAGATATTCCTTGTTCAGACTGATAAAATTATTGCATACATCTTATCAATGGATATCAGGCTGCAAGCTGGATAATAAGGACATATAAACTCACAAAATATCACCCTGCAATTATATATCCTCACCATAAAGTCATCCTTCTGTTGTTGCATGATCAGGCATGCATCTTTTTGGCACCAATCTGATCAGCACAAGATAATGGCTTCTAAGCCATTATCCATTTATATCATGCTGATTTCTATTTGTAAGATTTGTCTGGTCATACCAGCACCTCCCCATTTTCCTGATGTATGCTAAACATGACACTTTGTTATAGTTGGGAGTCTGAACCATGAACACAAGGGAAATTTGTGTCTTTTAGGTGCCACAAAAGATCTTACAACATGAAAATACAAAAGTTAGCTTGCCAATTAGTACACTACTGGCCTTGAAATGCACTGGCACTATCAAACTTACATTTCATCAAATTACAATGAAAGAAACATAAGAACAGAAATGAAGATACTCCTACTAACAACAGTCATTTTGTTGAATATTCACCCCATAGTTATACTCTATCCACCTGAAACCATGAACCATCATGCTCAAATCAAGGTTGATATGTTTTCCAATGACAAATAACCTAAAGGGTGAATATAATGATGGTCTTGGCATATATGATGGAATCCATAGAAGCAGATGACCTTTTGGGCTAACAATCCATCCACCACTGTCTAACTCCAGTAAAGTCCTGACATTGAAATCACTTCCTGGGATATACACATTGGAATCAAGCAAGGTATGAGATGGGTTTGAAGAATAGCAGAGTGAGTGAGAGGGGTGTCTTGGTATGTTGCCAAAGTGTAGATTAACTACAGCATCTGTGGGACCATCTGACATATGTATGGTATTGTCAGCTGAACCAGACACAACTCTCTGACCATTAGGTGAGAATGCCACTGAGTGAACAGAGTCAGTGTGCCCTGTGAGAGGGCTACCCAGCTGCAGTCCAGTCTCAGTATCCCACAAACATATGGTCTTGTCATAACCTGATGCAATCCTCTTGCCATCTGGTGAGAATGCCACTGAGCATACTGGGCCAGTGTGCCCTGTGAGAGGGCTACCCAACTGCAGTCCAGTCTCAGCATCCCATAAACATATGGTCTTGTCAGAGGAACCTGATGCAATCCTCTTGCCATCTGGTGAAAATACCACAGAGATCACCCCATCATCATGATCCCTAATTGTTAGCTGAAGGTTTGGCCAGCATGACTCTCCTCCATCAGGCAGACAACTCTTCAAGGACAAGCCCAATACCATGCATTGACTGAGCATGAGTACTTGGGAATCCCTCTCTACCACCTGATCCATGGTCCTCTGTACTGCCAAAAGATCCCTGATGATTGGCACAGTGGTACTGGACAGAATATACATGCTTATCTGTTCTTTCATGCCTATGTGCATTGTCTTTTGAGTGGACTTTATTGTCATGACATGCCAAGCATGTCCAGCCACTCTTCCCAACAGGCTTCCACTCTTAGATGACAAATATTAAGGACAGAAATACAACAAATACTGAATTACATCTTACATTCTGCTGACCCCACACTTGGAAATGGATGATCAGCCATTACCCTCTTTTCCTGAACATATTCTATGATGAAGCTAGATTGAGATACACACAATAAATACACACCAGAAGAAATACAATGGTGCACCAATTGCACCTAGATAAGACTCTCAAGTTTCCACTCTTGCTGTAGTAATATTGTATATTCAATGTATTTGTCAGCTGCTCGACCTATATGATACATACAGTATGACTTACCTGTGTCTGAGAAATAAATAGTGCATCAGCACAGCCACACAGTGAGTGAGCAAAGTACAATCACCAGCATGATCAACTTACTAAGTACTGGTTGGCCAAAGTAATATATTCAATCTGTCTGTCAGCTGCTTGACCTATATCATACAGTACTGTGACCTACCTGTGTCTGACAAATAGATGGCACACAGCCACACGGTGAGTGGCGCACTGACTCTACCCACAAGATAATGGCACACAGCCACATGATGAGTGCACAAAGCAATCTTATCATGGTGATCAGCTTACCAAGTACCAGCAAGATATTTGTAGGCCTAAGGAATACATTTAATCAATCCATCAGCTACTTGATCTATATTATATTAATACTACTTACTTGTGTCCAACGAATAGATGGTGTGCAGCTACATGGTGAGTGCACTGATCTAGTTGCAAGGTATCTTGTTGACCTAAGTTACATCTGTCAGATGCTCAATCTATATCATATAGTATGACTTACCTGTGTCTGATGAACGATGCTGATAAGGACCGCAGGCTTTCCTGCAGGCTTTCCCAATGATGACATCAAGATATCCTGCAGATGAACTGCCAATAGAACTAGTTTGATATAAGTATTAGATGGCTTACAATGTGTGTAGATCCTGTGTGAAATGGCAAGGTAGAATGTAGGTTGTTACAGGTGTTGAGTGCTTCGAGTCTGAGAAGATGCATGTGCATTGCACAGGAATGAAACTAGGGACTAAATTATATTTGTCCATTGGACATATATTGGCCATATCAATCCAAGTAATCTAGCACTACCTAAACACAGGTTCATTTTCATTCCACATTTGCAACTGACTCAAATCTGGTACATCATTTTATTTGACACCCAGATTTGATAACCCATTTAAAAGGGATGCAGTTGACCTCCAGCTATCTACCTTTCCTGGCCATGTATGGACAACAGCACACTAAGATCTTTCACTCATGTTACCAGACCAAATTCTGATATTGAGAGAAGACTGAGGGAACATTTACATCAGGGGCAACTATTTATATAGTACTATGGGGGAATACGGAATAGAGATATTGGATGGCGACATGTGTCTAATATATGTGTGACACTTGGCCGAATGTGAGGGCCTAAATGGTTCAGCCGTCACAGTGAGCATCATCTATTGTCTTGCATTTGGACCTGCATTTCCTCAATGATCTCTGTTGATCCACTGGCTTGTGCACCCTTCCAGGATTGTTAATGGCTTACGCATTGCCCCACGATCAAGCCAACAAGTAATCAGCTTTATTTTGTACTTATATCTCATCTTTGTGTACAGTAGTTTTTGGGGTGCTTCATTTTGAATCCCACTGTTGTGCTCTGTCACACTTGGCTTGAAAGTTCCTTCATCTCTTGTGTAATGGCATCTCTAGATTGTCCATCTTTGACTTGCTGTTTCATCTTTTTTCAACAGATCTATGACTCTACTCTTTTATCTTGCCAACTCAGTTCATCTTCTCATCTCCCTTCTTATAACTTCTTGTGGCATTGCAGCCTGATCAACTGTCAACTAACTCGAGTAAGTTTTTCTCTTTGCTGTTCAAAATGACTCAATCTTGTTACAATCTTTGTCACATGACTAATGGTGTGCGAGCAACTCCCCCAGTGAGTCCAGTGAGTCCAAAGTCCAGACCAATGTCACCACTGATGTCATCAATGCCTGAGGCTCTGAAGAGCAGTGCCTCGGTGTCATCAAGGGCCAAGAAGCTCCTCTATAGTGAGGTAGTTAGCGGGCAGGTGAGTTGCGTATCTTCCCTGCCTACTGGGTGGTGCCCCAGCAGCTGTCCGTCGGAGAATCCTGCTGAGGCTGGTGTGCCAGCAGAGGCCTTGGCAAAAACACCTGAGGATAATGTGAGTACCTGTGAAAAGGACTTGCACACTCACTCATTGGACATGTGCATGAGTGGAGAAGGACATCCAGCAGATGATGCCAACAAATACAATATATATTGTGCTACAGAAGACATGACTAGTGCTAGTGATAATGACAGTGGTACTTGGATCACTGAAGAAAAGTTGTCACGACCAAAAGAATAAAATGCCTGCAGTGCAGAATGATGTGTTTGGAAGGTTTGGTTCCAAAATGAACAATAATATGCCTCCTGAGGCTGGTGCATTGAAAGAGAAATGTAAGATTAACTCGTGAAGAGATGGATCCGAATTCACAGCATGTCTTGTTTGACTCGTATAAATCTGTGCAGAAGAAGAATAAAAAAAGGCACTCAACCCAAAGAAAAAAATGTTCAGCTGTAAAGCACAAACATTCCAATGAAATTTTGTATTCAACAGATTTGAATCATGAAAATGATGGCAGTTGGGCAATGCATCCAGTTGAACAAGTTGAACCAAATAGTTATATTGGATTAGCATTGAATCAATTGAAAGGAGGGAATGAACCTACCAGAGATGGAGGTAATGACTCCTTTGAGGGTGATAAGTCATCCAAATGCTCAGATTCTGAGGGATGAGTCATCTGATGAAACAGAGAGTTTCAGTGAATTGACAACATCAGATTCTTCAGATGATTCTTTGTCGACAAACTTGGATGAGTCGTCCATGTCATCTTCAAGTACTTTGAGTTCTTCTCATAAACAGAAGAGTCAAAAGCACTCTGGAAAGGGTGTAAAATCTTCTGGTAAGAAAAATCAGACTAAACAAAAGTCTAAGAAGAAATGTCAGAAGAAAATGACTTTGAAACCAATTCCACCTACAAAATATGACAGAGCAGTGGATCTGCAGAAATTCCATAGGTTCATCACAGAAGGGACCACATACATTTGTGATGGTCAAGTTCCCATGAAGAAGTGTGTGTTTATTTTGTCACATTATTTGACAGGACAAGTACATGAGTTTTATACATGCGAAGTTGCTGGAGATCCTTATCAGTGGCATCTCCTGGAATTCTTCAAAGAGTTGTTTAACTACTGTTTTCCTATTGATTTCCATATGAAACAGTGGCAGAAGTTGCTGAAATGTTATCAGAATGACCAGGGTGTCCAAGATTTCTTGTATGACTTGAATGAGCTTTGGAATATGATTGGTGAAACTGAAGAACCCACAAAGGTTAACAAGTTTTGGTTTGGCCTTTGGAAGGCGATCCAACAGGACCTATGGTTGGAAAAACTTAACCCAGAAGTGTCAAGACTGAAGGAAGTTGTGTCTGCAGCTGAGATTATTGAAATGTCACAATCAGTCATGAATGATGTTGCATCTAGTAACTCACAGTGGAAATCTTGTCACACAGAATCTGCTATAAACTATAAGAAGCGAAAGAATAAGAACTGGCGGTATATAGAGGGAAAGAGAAACTTTACCCTCTATCCAGACTCAGAAACTTTGGAAACAAAAGATTCTGGGGACAAACCTCAACAAATGGTCAATTTCTTGCAACCTGGATATAAGAAATTTGCAAAAGAGACTAATTCCCAACAACCCAAGATGAGTTGTGATGAATGTGAATGACATCAGGCAGAGGGCTTGTGCTTCCATTGCCATAAACAAGGTCACTTTACTTGGAATTGTCCTGAAGCAAATAAAGAAACTCCAACATTGAAGGTAACTAACCAAAGTGTTGACATTGATTTTGGAAATATTGAATCCCTGTGTGAAATGTTGGAAAGCTCCTGTTGAACAGATGGAATTGAATTGAGTATGATGGACCCTACCGATGAGTCAGTTCCAGAATTGTGTAGTACTGATTACACACCTAATCCACGGGAGATTGGTGATCCTTTGAGTGAGTGTGCAGCCCAAAGACTTACCAAAGGAGCAATGTATCCTGGAGATAATCTGTTTCGTCCTATTTGACCAAGTTGCGACCAATTCTTAGTGTATCCAGTGATTGGAGGACAACATGCAATCTACAATAATGAACATCACTAGCATGACAGTGATGGAATAATTTTAATTGCCACACATACCTTGATGGATCTGAATCTTCAGCTTGACAGCTGGTATTGGGTCTGTTGAGGCCTGATATTAAATCGTGAACATGGTGGATGGATTTCCCACCAGGAACAGATCCAAACTGTTTGGGCTCCTCCAATGGGGACCCCAATTGGGGGTTGGATTGTTTCCTGTTTGAAATGGGATCATTATGGTCCGAGTTTTAGTGGAGAAACTCACCAATTTGAATGTCATCAAGTAATGGAATGTACCTACGAAATAACTGACCATGAATTAGGGATACAAAAAATTCTCTTACCTGTATCCAGGGTAATAAACCCAAAATTTAATGTTGTGCAGTGGTATGCTCAACAATTAAAGAAAATCTTTGTTGAGTTGGCTCTGGAATTCGAACAAAGAAAGTTCCAAGATGATGATAGTGATGATGACAATAATTCCGATAATGGACACATCAGCAAACCAACCCTCCCCCTGGAGAGCCTGGACAGTACTGGACAGTTACCCCACATAATGCACCTGCATTGTCCCATACAACATGGACAGATGAAGCTGACAATCAGCTGTGCTACATGGCCAGCTGAGATAGGGCCCAGCCATGGTGCATCCCCATGTCATATGAATTGGCTAATGGTAAGGTGTTTCACTGTGCCATATTGGTGGCTCTTGGAGAGGTTGTCACCAAGCAATATTGATGGGCTGACACACTGGTACACTAGATCAGGATATGGCCTGTGGCAATAGGACCTAATGCAGAAAGGAGCTGTGGCATGCAGCCAGAGGACCATATGCCGCAGGGTAGCTGCTACATTCAGGCTGAGGATTGCAGAGGGGCTGCCACAGCATTTCTGCAAAAGGATGGTAGTAAGTGCTGCAATGCGGCTAACCATGGGAGTCAATGGAAGGGCCTCTGTACCAGTGTCCCATGCTTTGAATTGGGCTGTGGTGTTGGTGTCCTGTTTCTGTCAATGGGCCAGAGGGATAGTGTGTCCTGTGCTTTGCATTGGGCCATATCTTTGGTGTCCCTTTCTTGTTGCAGGGCCAGCCATGGAAACAGCATCCCTTGCTTTCCAATGGGCTGCATAGATAGTGTACCTTTGAGAATAGCTAGCCATGAGATTGGTGTCCCATGACTATGAGTAGGCCCTGGAGCCAGTTTCATCTATATAGTCCAGGCACATGGCAACAATAGGTACAATGTCCCATAGCATTAGGTGGGCCCTAACAGAGGTGTTATCCAGCTATATGGGAGGGCCTTGCAGTACACTTCAAAGTGACAGGCTATGA
>Ga0307516_10007021_pt1 | contig 13051 bp, 18 predicted proteins | sample 19_EM_MG_FD_203310 | JGI IMG/M metagenome (GOLD analysis project Ga0307516, IMG submission 203310) | Populus trichocarpa ectomycorrhiza microbial communities from riparian zone in the Pacific Northwest, United States - 19_EM | ecosystem: Host-associated > Plants > Roots > Unclassified | place... | reverse complement strand
GTCGACAACTGTCACATTTTCAAACAGAATCGGCTACACTCACTCACGCTCCCATCGTCGAATAAACGCCGACAGCTCCGAGCCAAGACCAAAACCAGGTCGGCGACCTCGAAATGGAACCGTGGCAACTCTCACATTTCCCGCATTTGCATCTAGGGGACCCGGGAAATCACCTGTTCCACAGAGTATTTGCTTTTGGCGCGAGAGAGAGTTGATTCCGCAGAAAACCTCTCGGTGCTGGGGCTGGCGTCGTCATCACTCTGGTCGTCTTCCGCCACGAGGTCACCGGTCATCCGTTGCGACCAATTTCTGGCTGTGCGCGCTCGTTTCCGTGTTGCTACCCACCCGTGGTCCGGTGCGGTTGATCTACGCGTCCAGTCTAGCACTCCAAGCTTCATTATCCAACTCACGTAAGTCACCCGCCCAACGTCACGAACCGTGCTTTTACCTACGACCCGGCGAGATTGTCCAGCCAAGTCGTCAACACACTATGTTTGGGTTCAGTCTCGGGTTCCCCAATAAGATTTAGAACCGCAACGTTACCCTCCCTGTTCATCAAACTTATCCCCCCCGGAAGCTCCGTTTCCTTTACCCAGATGGTTGAGTGGACAAGTTAAGTACAGCGGTTTGGCACAAAATACACAACTACATTATCCCCGGACGTATGTGGACAACCCAAGATAACTCATCGATGCCCCTCACAAGGGATATATTCCGCCGCGCTATGCCACATGCCATTACATTGTCTGCAATCTGCACATGGCATCGGATAGGAATATAGAAGACAGCCCAGCCGTTGAAACGCAGTTCGACCCGCCCATACAACGAAAACTGTCCTTGGTGACACAGGTTTCAAGTGTTTCCCTGTCGAGGAACGGTCGTTCGGAGATACGGAGGCGTACCCTCTCTTCTACACAACGACAAGGGTGGACTATGTCCATCGAGCGTCGTGTCTCATCGATGCTGCTGATGAGTTGTTCCCGACGAATGGCATGCTCCGTCAACAGGCGGTGGTAGGTTTTGACCGATATTGTTTGGAGGTGCTCGGGGATTTGATGGACGAGATTGATTGAGAAGGTGTGAGCGAGCGCCAGCTTCGCCTCCTCGTCGAGGTTGTTGCGACAAGCAATGGCGAACACCCTAACCGGATCGTCCTTCAAAAAGGAAGGAGAAACGAGGTGTCCCTTGAGTTTCGTGGTAACGGAGCTTGCCACGTCCAGGGGCGCCGGGGGACCACCGATCCCAACATTTGTACAAGTATCCGAGAGACTAGCTGGCCCGTGGCCGGGTTTCAAGCGACGCAATCCGATTCTGAACTTGTAAGGCGCTCACCCGAAAACGACGGTCCATACGATAACCCGCCACCGCGCTTACGTGTGGTGAGTGCGGTCAAATCTGTACACCCGATCCAGTTTTTCGTTCTCCAGCTGCTTGCGCATGCGTCACCCGCCCTCGTCGATGGACCGTGCTTTGGCTTGTTGTTTGAACGAGAGTTTCCAGCAAAGTCGTCAAATGGATCCCGTCCGCCTTTGGGTTCGCGTTACCGATGAGGACGGAACCGGCTTTTTAGTAGCCCTGGGCACGCTCAGTACTCCCTCACGGTCCTCCTGCTTTCGTATTGGGTAGCAGAAGCAAGCCTCTGCGTTATGGAGCCTCTCACCCCCGCACTCAGTGCGATCGAAGGCGTGTTGCGGTCAGTACCACGATTGTCCGCGGTCTCTACGAAAGCGACCCTAGAGCGAAACACCAACGAGAGGGAGGGTAAGGGTGTATTGACTATTGAATCAAGCATAACCTGTTTGGCAATAAAAAAAAGCATGTGATTGTGATGTACATTGCCTCCGGACACGTATTAGGGACGGCCAATCCAAGAAACCTACTCTTCGTTCTCCACGAGGGCTCACGAGGGACACATTCCATCACATTATGCCACTACAACGCCTGTATCCTCCGCATGACGTCGGACACGAACTTAGAGAACCCAGCGGATGTGATGCAATTGGACCACACCATACCGCGACAACTGGGACCCATGCTGCCCACGAGGGAGAGAGATGTTTGAAGTGTTTTTCTGTCAAGATGAGGGCTCCCAGAGATATGGGAGCGTGTCTCCTCCTTTAGCCTTTCCAGACATTGACACTGACTATGCGAGTCGATTGAGAGCCGGGCGGCATCGAGGATATCGATGATTTGTTTCCGACGGAGACCATGCTCCGTCAACAGACGGTGGTAAGTCTGAGCCGTCATGGCTTGGAGCCGCCCCTCGGGTATTCGATTGGTGACATCGATTGAGAATGTGTGTGGGACCGCGAGCCTCGCCTCCTCGTCGAGGTTACTGCGACAAGCGATGGCGAACACTCCGATCGGATCGTGCTGTAGGAAGGAAGGGGAAATCAGGCGTTTTCCAAGCTTCGCGGTGATGCCCTTTGCTATGTACTTGTCCGCAATTCGGAAGAGGTCATCTAACAGCCACAGATTTTCGATAACAGGGGGATCGACGGGATAGATGAGTCGGAGAAACGTTTCAAGGACATCGGCGGATTCGGAGAGTGGGACGACGTCAAGAGTGGTACTCTCCGAGGCGTGGCGGGGTGGTTGGGGGATGGAGAAGGTGTCCCGGAAGGTGATCGATGCGATGGATAGGATGACTTTGTGAACGTGGAAGTCCTTGAACTCGTCTGACCCTGGTTGGAGAGATGCTCGGAGGATCACATCCGGGTCAGGGCCATCGAATATGTAGGATGAAGTCGTCATCGTGGTGGGACTTGGAGAGTCTGGGGCCGCGGGGAATGGTGCGCCGGCGGGCCGGCTGATCGGACGCTCCAAAAGTCATATTGTGCAGGATATTCTCGGGTTGCTCTTGTGAATGCAGCTAGTGTCCAGGTATCAAACGGCAGGGATCCAACAGCTACGCAGTAACATTCTCCTGTTCCTCAGTGTGGGTTTGATATAAATGGCATTACGTCGTCATCGGATATATGCGTCACGGTCTGCAGTGGGGAATCCTGTGCCACCCCAACCAACCGACTGAACTTCCCTCCAAAGGAATGCGCACACTGGCTTGTTCTGATATCTACCCGAGCCTCCCTATCTCGTCGAGGATGTTGGTGAAGTACCCAGAAATCGTCTGGGCCGACACCCTGCACGACGATTCAAGTCCACATACAGACTCGGGCACGTTCGCGAAACGAGAGAGGCACAAATCGAGTCTCCGCCTGTCCAGGAAGGGACACTCCCAAATTACAAGGCTTATGTCCTTAAATAACCTTGCGTAGAACCAGTCAGGGTGACCACAGCTACACCCGTTATGGGTCCACGGCGGGAAGTAGACTTGATTGAGGGCAGACATGAGCCCGGCCCGGCGAACGACATGTGATGTGAGCAGACGGTTGTAGGTATCTGTTGTCATCATTTGGAGATGGGTTCTGGGGATGCCTCGGATGAGGTCGATTTCAAATGTATGCCGGATCGCCAGCTCTGCCTCCTCGTAGAGGTCTATGCGACAAGCAACCGCATACACCCAGATCGGATCGTCCCTCAGGAACGAAGGAGACACGAGAATTTGTTTGAGCTTCGCGTGAACGCCGTCCGTCATGTACTTTTCAGCGAGTCGGAAGAGGTCATCCACCGACTGCAAGGAGGTAATGGCGGGGGGTTCGATTGGATAGATGAGTCGGAGGAAGGTGTCGAAGATTTCTGCGGCTTCTGTGACTTGGATGATGGGGAGCGCGATGCCGCCCGCGGGGGGCTGAGGTGGTTGGGGGAGAGAGAACATGTCGTGGAAGAGGGCTGACGCGACGGATAGAATGGCTTTGTGAACGTGGAAATCCTTGAACTCGTCGGAGCCTAATTGGAGGGGCGTTCGAAGGACCGCGTCTGCGTCACGGGCGTTGAAGTTGTAGGATGGGGCGGGCATTGTGGTAGAGACCCGGTGAGTCTGGGGGGTGGGGGACCAGCAATCCCGTAAGTTTGTGAGGCTGTGCTGGCGGTAGTGGTTATCGAGGCCGACAGGTGGAATCGGGCGCCCATACTCTCACCATGACCGCGAGGTTGCTCACCCCGATTCTCGTTGTCCTCCCTGCTATCCTCTTTGGCCTGTACCAGATCCGACTCAAGCCCCTCCTTGAGGTTGGCGGTGTCTGGAAGGAGATTCAAGATGTCGGTGGGGAACTGAAGGAAACTTGCACATATGTCGACGAGTTGAAGGGGTGTGAACGTAAGCGCGTATTTTGGAACTTGAACTCGGGTTGACTGTGCCGATTCTTTCTGCGCGGTTGGTTAGAGATAAGCCTCCATGAGCCGAGCGGAGTGATCTTCCTTTCCTGCGCGCCTCCCATAATACGTTCTCAATGGCTCCCCTTTATGGGCGCTCATAACGCCTCTGGAGCGGGGGTAGGCTATATCGCAACATACGATCCATCCTCCAAGAAGGTGACCAAACTCACGGCCAATGGCTTCGACTCTCCCCGTGGTCTGTCAGCGTTCGGCATGGACGTCGTACCATCCACAAACAACCCGGACGAGTTCACGATATACGCCACTAACATACGTCCGCCGCATGTTGATCTCGACACAGACTTGCCACCTGGTATCAGGGAGGCGAAACGCGATGAGATCGCGACTGCACGTGCGAAAAAAGAAGGTCCGGACTCGTCCATCGAGGTGTTCCGTTATGTCCTTGGGGGTGATAGTATGCAACACGTCTCCACGTGGGCGGATGAGAAGATTATGACTACCCCGAACGACGTTGTGGGGCTACCGGACGGGAAAGGTGTCTGGTTTACGAACCCCATGCCCTACAAGGTCGGAATCGTACGTGTCGTTCGTTTAAAGTATTCCCGTCCCCCGGTGTTGATTCGTCTGTTTTTTGAATAGTCAAACGATCTCTCTGTGGTTCTCCAGCAGAAGCTTGCTTGGATCGGGTTCTGTGGGGCCGACGGGTGTAAACTCGCCGCAACTGGGCTTTACACCCCCAATGGAATCGCACGATCTCCGTTCCACTCCAATGACACGTTCTACGTCGCCCACACCTTCCTTGGCGGCGTGAGCTTGTTCACGAAGCAGTCAGATAATAGGCTCCTATTGGACGAGCACATTGCCACAGGTGAGTGTACCCAGAACCGTACCCTCATCGTGGATGTCTCAAACGCCACTCGACCTTCATAGAGAGCGGCCTCGACAACCTGTCGGTTGACAGCAAAGGTGTAATTTGGGCCGCTGGCCTGCCGAAGCTCTTGATCACCCGTGCCCACTTTCTCTACCCCACTCAAACGACCAGCGCCCCTTCCAGTGTGTTCAAAATCACGCTGAATATTGGCGAGTCCTCCTTCTACGGCGAGAAATACTCCGTGCAAAAGGTCTTGGAGGATGTTGGAACCAAGATCTCAGGAGTAACTGCTGTCGTACATGATGCGACCCGTGGAAGGTTATTCATGCACGGCCTCGCGGGGGATCGTTTGATCGTTTGCCAGACGAAGTGACATTTTTCCCCTGATTTTCTTGTTTTTTGGACTGAGGATAAGCGAACCGACCCATCTATGATAACACATTTGTATTTTCCCCCTGTCTACGGCTCCATGTATATGTGTAGTATCTGGCCTTTTTGAAATACGGTGTAAAGTTCAGTGCCCCTGCAATTCTACGGACAGTTCTACCGAATTTGTGCACAGGACACGACTCGTGGGACGGGATGTGAGAGAAAAATCGGGCAGAGGAAGCGCTGGTAGAGTGGCAGCAAACGCTCGTTGTCCGTTGATCGCGTGCCGACCAGTGTTTCTGAGAACCACGTGCATCCACAGGTACTGTCAACTGTCAACATTGGTCACCTGAGTCATGGGAGGACAGGATTGGGGAGACTTCCCCACCGCACAGGAAACGTCGGCCATTCTTAACGGGGGGATGGGTGCGAACTCGAGGATGGCTGTGACCGTTCACTAGCACTGGCAGTGGAACTCTTGTCTGGCACGCGTCATCGATTCATCGATGGCATTCGGACCGCATCTGTGGGCACAGACACAGTATCAGCGGTACGCCATCCTCGTGCGGGGGTTTCGCAGATTAACCCTGTCGGCTTTCCGCCGACAAGCATCCGCGGCGTTTTAAATGGTTGCGGGTGCATATAAAGCGTCAACGGACCAGGGAACTCATCAATCACTTTTGAACCCCTCCCTCCCCTTCACCGTAGCGTTCTATGAAAGAGTCTAGCACCAAGGATGGCGGAAGGTGGGTTGTGGCTCGCTGTGGTGGGGTTCTGCCTGGCTTATCTCGACCCTCACCAGCGAACCTGGTGACCGAGGACAAGGATTGACCGGGACACCCACCACGATTCGCTCGGAATTCTACGAAGCGTACAAACGGCAGGCAAAGATCTTCAACAAGGAACTGAAGGAGTATAACAAGGAGTTGAATGTCACGCTGCTATTTGTGAGTGACCCATCTGACATGTTGGACCCGCATGCACAAAACTAGCGGGGTTAACACGGCTATGTTCAGGCTGCGTTGTTTGCTGTGGTTGCTTCGACATTCTTGGGATTGGAAGGGGGCAAACGCCTGCTTCTCGCCTGGGATAATCGACAGGGTGGGTGGTAGATCGATCCGGGCGTGGGCAGCGGACTGACGCAAGTTACCTGCAGTTGCATCCACAATCTCCACAATCATGTATTGCAGCCTCGTGGCCTCACTCCTCGCGGCCACCCTAGCAATATTCGCCAAACGATCACTCAAGCGTTGTGCCATTGCGGATGCTGACCTCAATCATGGCCGATACAGACCTCCGAGCGCTTTCCATCGATCCGCACCAAGGTTTTTTGGGTTCTTCGTCGAAGGATTGTCCCTCGTGCTACAGGCAGCATTGCTCGTGGTTTCGTGCGTTTTGGCCAACCACCTCTGGACTCAAGATCAATGGACCGCATCGCTCGCAGTTGCTGGAGCAGAGATCCTGTGCATCGTCCTCATCACATCCGTGACCATCGGGCCGGTCTTGATCGGCTGTTCTGATGGTGCGGTGGCGAAGGGTATAAGGAAACCTCTCCTTCGAGCGCTGGTATCCACGAAACCGAATGTCAAGAACTTCAGGCAACGGGTACTTCCCAAGAGGTGCCCCCGTGCGTCCACCCCCGAGGGAAGCCATGAGAAAGTGGAGATCATCTCTGCCGACGACGTCCCCCTCATCTTTGAACGGCAACCCATCGATTGGAGCGGGTTTATCTCGGACTCTCTTTGCATCGCTTGGATGTTCGACCGGTCCCCCGATTCGGATGAAGCGGCGGCCATTTTGGATTTCACGACTGAAGTCGTGTGGCACTCCGGCATTTGCGAGGTTCCCCTGGCCAACGTTTTCGAAACTTTCGATAAATGTTTCCGCTACTCGGAAGGAAACCCCACTCTAATCCCCCGTCTCCGCGATCGAGCGTACAAGGCTGGCAGGGCACTCGTTCACCTTGGAATCCAAAGGAAATGCATTGGAGAGGGGGGGGACGATCCACTTGGGGGGTTACGTTGCATCCGAGGGTCTTACAGCTCACACTCTTACGACGGTGACCTGGATTCCATCCTCAACATTGTGGACAGACTCTTTGGCACCCCTCGACCGATCGATTGGACCAAGCTCACGTTCTCGGAACCCCACCAGCGTTGGTTATCGCACATTTTCCTCTACCGGGCTTGGGATCACCTCTGTTATGCTTCGAAACTTCCGGACGACGTTGAAGCGTTTGTAACCTACGCTTTCTCGGCCGAAGGCACCCACCCTGCGGTGATCGCGGATTGCCTGTTCATTGTCTCGTTGGTGATCGGCGTCCCCCTTCATGTGGATGACCTGGCTGTCGATGATAAAAGGTACTTCTCTCACAAAGGCAGTCGACAGTGTTCCTAACCGTCTTTGATAGCTCCGAGAACGGGGTGCTCGACGTGCGCATTTTCAGCAAACTCGAGTCCACGTTCAACAACCATGCCATCTGGGAATACGCCCGCTCTGTTGATGCCATGAGGTTGATCACCGCCCTCCGAAACGATACCGTCGCCCAGAGCTGCTACAGCCTCTTCCACGTCGTCCTCTCGTCATCCTTTGAGAAAGAGGATATGTGGGCAGCTGCTAGACTTGCGAGCCACGGGGCATTCAAATGGGATCGCTACCTTCCATGGGTCAATGATCCAGACGACGCGATGAAGTTCCTACTCTATCATTTCGCGATTCAAACCAAGGGCGAGGACGATATCGCGACGCAGCCGATCGAGGATATGTTGAGAGCCGTTGCGTATGCGAAGAACAAGGCGACATTGGAGGGCCTCGAGAAGTTTGATCACACGGATAAGCTCTTTGTCGGTGGGGTTCGAAAGGCGTTTGAAGGAGATCGCCCATTCCAAACGCGCAAGGCTGCGCTATTCTTCGTGCCAGTCATCCAGGATAAATGGTTCGGCGATTCCTTGGAAGAGGCTATGTCAGACGAGGAGAAGGACGAGTTTTGCAAGAACTGGGGATCAGCCGTCGACGGGATCGAACACACTATGGATGTGAAGGGGGCAATTTGTACGACGTTCTTTGCGATGCTGAACTCCAAGAAGTGGAGGTCGCACATTGTGAAGGGCAAGTTTAAGTTGATGGAATACTTCGCCGACCTTCCCGACGACTCCAAACACTTTACCGAGTGCAAGAAGAATGCCTCCCTCCTCCCTTGGCTGCGATCCAGAGCGGCCGAAGCGGGGGATAGGGGTACAGAAGAGACCAAGTTGTGGAAGTTATGGCTGGCTATTCTCTGGTCGGATTACTCGAGTTTGCCAAAGGGGGTCAGGAACCAGGTCTTGGAAGTGACGAAGGGCGTCATTTCGAAGGCCAGGCATGATGTGAGCTTCATTTCTCGCATTGTGACTACGGAAAAGGAGAGGCACCAGACCAAGTTGGGTGGACATGCGGCGTTGAGTTTGGATGACGAGGCGGAGAGGCTGAGAGCGAGGGTGGAGGGTATAAATGAGGGTATCGAGAAGTTTGAAGAGGCGGTTGGGAAGAAAGCGAAGTGATTTATTACGCGTTCGGTTTCTGTGGATGTGCTTGTCTGTTCGGCGAATATACCCATTTCCCCCAGCAGTACAGGCAAGCGGGCCGATCGCGGCAATCAAACCGGATACACCGTAGGCTTGCCACGAACCACGATCTCCGCACAACCTCCCCTCAATGGCCCTAGAGGCCACCCTAGAAAACGCTAATCTCCTCCAGTTGGCAGAAGCGTTGTCCCTCAATGCTGAGAAGGTGCAGTTCGACTGAGACCCCCGCGAGTTTAGTGGCAGCTTCTGACCGCCGTTCGCCTCACTGCAGATCTGTCATGAACTGGAGCAACCCCACCGCCGTACAACTGGCAGGGGGAATACCACGGGCAATCGAATGCCGGTCATTCGTTCCGGTGGCAAAGAGGTAGGTTCCGCTTGCGTGACCCCGTGAGTCTCGCTGACAGATGCCCCCAGATCAAGCCTATCGCCCAACACGACCAGCCTCCCATTCCAGAATTATCACGTATCGCATGGGCGGCATCCTCACGTATCGACTCGACGCGCAACGGAAGGCGACCTGTCTACCGTCTTCCCCCTGAAATCCTCGCAATGATCGTCGAACTCTACCGGTCCGAGCGATTTTACGACTATCACCCGAGAGGCTACCAATGGGTCCGCCTCATATTCGTCTCACGCATGTGGAACGCCACGATCCTGTCGTTCCCCTCCATTTGGTCGAAGATCGTTATAAGCGCATCTGTTCCGCAAGCTGGCATGCTCACCATCGTCAAGAGGTCCGGTTCGCACCCTTTACAAGTGGTGATCCCTCCTCCGGAGTTGGTACACGTATACCCAAAATCCATTCGTTATAAGCACATTGGCCTCATCACTGGACCTCTTCTCCCACGAGTCTCCCACCTCTCGATTGTCACTCGCAGCGTGTACGATACGCTTCGAATATGTCGCACATTCGAGGGTTGCGAGGCCGATCAACTTCAGCAGTTAAACTTCATCGCGTTTCCGGGGTCGGGCGAATTATTCGGGTTGCATCCTCCGCGGTTGAGGTTTTTGTACCTGTGTCGCGTGGACTCTTGGCCGGCCCGTATAGCGGAGAACCTCACCCACGTTCATTTGGGCGGCAACCTGAACCCGGATACCTTGGAGAGGGATTTGAAACACTCTCCGAGGCTGGAAGAGATCAGGATCGACAATGTTTACCAAGTCCCGGAACGAGTTGGAGATCACCCGAAGATCACTTTGATGCCCGGCGTACGACTTCTCATAACGAGTTCGCAGAACACTGTGGCCTCGCTTTTCGTCCTCGGATCCACCAACTGCCTCTCGATAAGAACAACGAACATCGCCATCACCAGTATTCCGATGACCTCCTTCCTCAGATTCGCCCTCCCACAAGATCTTTCGCGCTTCCGGAACCTCGATAGCCTTACCGGTGTACAATTGCGGCTAATCGACTCTGGAGAGGACCCACACGCTCGCACGGCTAGAACCGTCACTGTGGTTCTCCGGTGTTTCACGGCGGACAGCGAGATGCTACACGTCGAAGTGGAGTATATCCTCACCTGTCCACGGACCCAGACCGCGATGGAAAGGGAGATCGTCCCCGAGCGGCCACCTGCAATGAGAGCGTTGAATTACCTCCTTCCTCTCAACTTGAAGAACGTGGCGGAATTGAGGATGGAGGGGTTCGTTGGGGAGTGGGGACTCCAGAGTTTCGAGCTCCATCACTTTTTGCAGAACATGCCGGCGTTGACGCATATCACGACTGGCGATGATAACAAGGGGATCTTTCGGGTTGCGTTGGATACGACGCCACGCAGCCCGCCGGTGGTTCTTGAGGGGGTATAGCTGTCTGAGGTTCGTAGGACACCATTTCCGGGGTTTCGATCGCAATCTGGACTGTTAACCTGTGTTTTGTAGGCCACCCAGCGCTCCCAAAAAAATGGTCGACCTTTCCGGTAATGCGACACGCGCCAAACCTGGATCGGTGGACCCCAAATGACTCGCTCGACGCCTTCCCCAATCATGATCTGCCCTCCACTCGGGGATGTATGGGCAGGGCACCATACCGTTGGTGGTTTTGGAGTGAGCCCAACGACCTGTAGGATTTTGAGTGGTTGGAGAAGGTCCCATTACTTGGCGGCCGTTTTGATTTGTGACAGGACGGTTACAGTATTGATACAAGTAGGAGTATGGAATGAACCTGGAGGCTAATTGATACAAGATTGGGGGGAATGTCGAAGAGGGACGTAGAAATACACGCAAAGAGAAGCAAGCAATCAAATACTCGAAGGCAATTCACCCAGACCGTTCATCACACCCTTGACAAAAATCTCGAGCTTTGCACGACCCAACGGGCACAACCCGTTCTTACACGGTTTTACCTTCCCACTCCCCTCCAACACGGACAAACACTCGCTCACATCCAACTTCTTCCTCGACACCTCTTCCACCAACAACTTCTTGATATCGTTGTACCCCACGGAACAGCAGCCTCCCGGAGTGGGCTGTTCTGTGACGGCTTTCTGGACTGTGTCTTTACGGGCCTGCTGGAGGACGAGAAGGCGATGGTAGTCCAAGCCAGACATATACTTCATATCCTCTGTACACCCTTCTCCTTGCTTCGCGAGATCGACGTATACGGTGCGTGTGGACGCGAGTTTGGCCTCTTCGAGGAAGGACCATCGACAGGCGATGGCGTACACGCGTAACGGGTCGAGGTCGAGGAATTGGGAAGAGAGGATGGTTCGGAGTCTGGATGTTACACCTTCTGCTCCGTATTTCTCCGCCGAGGCGAGGACGTTGGTGAGGGTGGTGAAGTTCTCGATTTTTGGAGAGGGGATCGGGTATATGTAGCGGAGGAGGATGTCAAGTGTTGTCGTTGACTCTTGGAGGTCGACGTGTGGAAGGTGGTCGGCGGCGTCGAGAGGTTGAGGGAAGGTAAACATGTCCCGGAAAACGGGTGAAGCGACGGACAAGATGCACCTGTGGACACGGAATTCCCCGCAGTCGGCAGCGCGAAGGATGAGGTCTGCATCTTCAGCGTCGAAGGAGTAAGACATCTTTGGTTCGAGTAGCTGTGGAACGGATGCAAAGGGGATTCCTTGAGAGAGGACCGCGCCCGCGTGCAGGTTATAACGAAAACCATCTTTTCCATCATGATTTTCCGCGGTGATCGACAGCCAGCCTTTGACAGGATCCTGTGCAGATATGCCACAAAGGCTCGGCCAGCACAAAGAAAGGAATCGTTCTCGACCCCGCAATGGCTGAAGAGGGGAGAACTGACGTGGGAAGCACTGCCCGCAACGTTGCCTTTCGATAGGTCTCAGTTCACGGCCAAGTTACGTATTGTGTCGTCTTTGAGGCGGCAGTGAGTATTTGAATCCCTGGTGGCCACGAGAATGCCATTCATCAGGGGTGCAAAGTGTTCTCACAAGGAGGATAAGAAATCGTGGGAATCCGTTATGACGGCCAGGCCAAGTTTGGACCGGGGGGGAAGGTGCCCATGAACCGATAGCCTGCTACGGGTTGTTTACGACAAGTTCCCTGAGCTTTCCAATCCGCCTTCTGGCAATCAGCAGAACAATAGCTGACACTTTTACAACTACTGCAAACGAGCAACTTGGGTTTCCCAAGACCACCACACTTCTGGCACTGCTCATCCAGCTTCGATGGTTTTGCTGTCGCCAGCCCAGCCCCGGACTCGTGACCGACGGTTTCCTGTAGGGGACTCCGTAGAGCGGACCGATTGCGATGCGGGTGACGTACGGAATTGCCGACCTCCACGCTTTTCCCTTCCTGAACTCCGGGGTGACGGCTTTACCTTTACCACAGCCGCGGAGTGGGTCTTCGTCACAATCTAAAGACAGTGGAACCTTCCTCGTGGCCAGGTACTCGCAATTCTGCCCGTGGTTCCACGTACGGCACCTCTCTGCAAGTGCCGGGAGGAGCTGTTTCCACGCTATCGCTTCCTCTCCACGGGGCTGGATGAGTCTTAACTCCCCGTAGCTGGTGACCAACGTGTCCTTGACGTTCTGAACAATAGGCTCCG
>Ga0307516_10007017_pt1 | contig 13060 bp, 9 predicted proteins | sample 19_EM_MG_FD_203310 | JGI IMG/M metagenome (GOLD analysis project Ga0307516, IMG submission 203310) | Populus trichocarpa ectomycorrhiza microbial communities from riparian zone in the Pacific Northwest, United States - 19_EM | ecosystem: Host-associated > Plants > Roots > Unclassified | place... | reverse complement strand
CTCGCCGGCCGGGCCTTCTCCTTCACCCTCGCCCTCGACGGCGTCGGCGCCTGGCCGCCGATCTCCGAGTCCCACGTCGAGATGGACGGGGCCTGGGCGCTCTACGAAGCCTGGACCAAACTCCTCACCGGCGACGCCGACACCGCGCTCGTCTACTCGTACGGCAAGTCGTCCCCCGGCTCCGTGCGCGACGTTCTGACCCGGCAGCTCGACCCGTACTACGTGGCGCCCCTGTGGCCGGACTCCGTCGCCCTCGCCGCCCTCCAGGCGCAGGCCCTCATCGACGCCGGTGACACCGACGAGCCCGCGCTCGCCGCCGTGGCCGCCCGCAGCCGGACCGACGCGGGCGCCAACTCCCATGCGCAGGTGCGGGGTTCGGTGCCCCAGGGTGAGTACGTCGTACGGCCGCTGCGTACCGGCGACTGCCCGCCGATCGGCGACGGAGCCGCCGCCGTGATCCTCGCGGCCGGGGACCGGGCCCGTGAACTGTGCGAACGGCCCGCCTGGATCCGGGGTATCGACCACCGCATCGAGGCACACGGCCTGGGCGTACGGGAGTTGACCGATTCGCCGTCCACGCGGCTGGCCGCCGAGAAGGCGGGGGCTTTTGAAGGGCCCGTGGACACAGCCGAGTTGCACGCGCCGTTCACCGCGCAGGAGGTCGTCCTGCGCAAGGCGCTGGGCCTCGGGGACGACGTGCGCGTCAACCCGTCCGGGGGAGCCCTGGCCGCGAACCCGGTCATGGCCGCCGGGCTCATCCGCATCGGCGAGGCCGCCGCCCGCATCCACCGGGGCGAGTCCGACCGGGCCCTCGCCCACGCGACCTCCGGCCCCTGTCTGCAACAGAACCTGGTCGCCGTACTCGAAGGGGATCCGCGATGAGCAAGGAGCCCGTGGCCGTCGTTGGGATCGGCCAGACCAAGCATGTCGCCGCGCGCCGGGACGTGTCGATCGCCGGGCTCGTGCGGGAGGCCGCCCAACGGGCGCTGGACGACGCCGAGTTGACGTGGGCCGACATCGACGCCGTCGTCATCGGGAAGGCGCCCGACTTCTTCGAGGGCGTCATGATGCCCGAGCTGTATCTCGCCGACGCGCTGGGCGCCGTGGGGAAGCCCATGCTGCGGGTGCACACCGCCGGTTCGGTGGGCGGGTCGACCGCCTTGGTCGCCGCGAATCTCGTCGCGGCCCGTGTGCACGGCACCGTCCTCACCCTCGCCTTCGAGAAGCAGTCCGAGTCGAACGCCATGTGGGGACTGTCGCTGCCGATCCCCTTCCAGCAGCCGCTGCTCGCGGGCGCGGGCGGCTTCTTCGCGCCCCATGTGCGCGCCTATATGCGGCGCACCGGAGCGCCGGACACGGTCGGCTCCCTGGTCGCGTACAAGGACCGGCGCAACGCGCTGAAGAACCCGTACGCCCATCTCCACGAGCACGACATCACCCTGGAGAAGGTCCAGGCCTCGCCGATGCTGTGGGACCCGATCCGCTACTCGGAGACCTGCCCCTCCTCGGACGGCGCCTGCGCGATGGTCCTCACCGACCGGGCGGGCGCGGCCCGGGCACCACGTCCGGCGGCCTGGATGCATGGTGGCGCCATGCGGAGCGAGCCCACACTGTTCGCCGGAAAGGACTGTGTGTCGCCACAGGCCGGCAAGGACTGCGCGGCCGATGTGTACCGGCAGGCGGGGATCGCCGACCCGCGCCGGGACATCGACGCCGTCGAGATGTATGTGCCGTTCTCGTGGTACGAGCCCATGTGGTTGGAGAACCTCGGATTCGCCGACGAGGGCGAGGGCTGGAAACTCACCGAGTCGGGGGTGACCGAGCTGGACGGCGACCTCCCCGTGAACATGTCAGGCGGGGTGCTCTCGACCAATCCGATCGGCGCGTCCGGCATGATCCGCTTCGCGGAGGCCGCCCTCCAGGTGCGCGGCCAGGCCGGAGAACACCAGGTGGAAGGGGCTCGGCGGGTTCTCGGACACGCCTACGGCGGCGGATCACAGTTCTTCTCGATGTGGCTCGTGGGCAGCGAACCCCCCGCCTCCTGAAAGGTCCCCCTCACGTGGCCTGTTGGCATCAGAAACCGATCGCTAGGCTGGCCGCGGACGACGAACCGGGAGGAGCACGGACGTGGCCGAGAGCACCATCCAGCAGCACCCGCTTGCGGGCTGGGACAAGCCGGAGCTGGACCTCAGTGACGCCGAGTGGCATTCAGGGAGCCGTGGACTGGGGGATGTCCAGATCGCCTTTGTCGAGGGATTCATCGCGATGCGCAACAGCGGCCGCCCGGAAAGCCCTTCCTTGATCTTCACGCCCGCGGAATGGGGCGCGTTCGTGTCGGGGGCGCGGGAAGGGGAGTTCGACCTGACCTGAAGGGCGTTCCACCTGTCTTTCCGGACACGCGACCTCGAGTGCCCTTCCGGAGCCGGCGGCTGAGCCAGGCTGGCCCCGGAGGGGAAGGTCCCGATACTCCGGAGGCGAGGAACCCCATGAGCACCCCGAAGAACACCCTGCCGGTCATCGCGGCGGTCGACGGGTCGGACGACAGCCTGCGCGCCCTGGACTGGGCCCTCGGTGCCGCGCGTGGACGCGGGGCGCCGCTGCGGGTCGTCCATGTGTGGCAGTACGCGGCCGCCTGGACACCGCCTGGCGTCCTGGTCGCGGGGCCGCCCGGCCCGGACGAGGACGAGGTGCTCGACCAGGTCCGCACCTACCTCGACGGGCGTCCCGACCGGCCGGTCATGGAGTACCTCGGACTGCAGGGCGCACCGGGTGCCGTACTGCCCGAACTCGGCGCCACCGCACAGCTGTTGGTGCTCGGGTCCCGTGGCCGCGGCGGCTTCGCCAGCCTGCTGCTCGGCTCCAACGGCATGGCCGCCGCCCGCGACGCCGACTGCCCCGTAGTCGTGGTGCCCCGGCCAGGACGAGAGGTACACGACGCGGCACCGGCCGAACCCGGGCCCCGGGTGGTCGTCGGCCTGCACGTGGACAGCCCCGACGACACCGCCCTCGCCTTCGCCTTCGCCGAGGCCGCCCTGCGCGAAGCCCGCCTCCAGGTCGTCGCCGCCTACCCTTGGCCGCCGCAGACCTGGGCGTCCGCCGGTGAACTCGTCCCGCCGGTCACCGACCAGGACGCCATCGAGAACGAGACCCGCATCCTCACCGAGTCCCTCCTCGCCCCGCATCGCAAGGACCACCCGGACGTCCGCGTCGAGCCGTACGTCGCTCCGGGCGACGCGGCCGGTCACCTCGTCGCCGCCTCCAAGGACGCGGAGCTGGTCGTAGTGGGCCGCCACCGCCGACGCCTGCTGTCCCCGGCCCGGCTGATCGGCTCGGTCACCCAGGCGGTCCTGCTGCACGCGGCGAGCCCGGTCGCGGTGGTGGTGCCGCAGGCGCTGGAGGAGTGAGGCCGGTCCGCGAGAAGCTGCGGCCGACCTCCGAGCGAACTCGCTCACGTGGTGGGCAAGTTGCCGCTCACGGCCACAGCAACTGCTTGCGCCGGCCTCGCCCGCCCGGTGCCACGAGGTCCGGCTCCTCGTCGAGCCGGGCCGGCGACTCCTTGACGGCCGCGTCCCGCTCGGCAAGGTCCGCCGGCGGGCGGGACTGCCGGCCGGGGAGCGCCTCCGCGCGGGTCGCGGTGCTCCGCGCCAGGAAGTCCGCCGCGCCATCCTCCTCGCCCGCCGCCGTGACGGGACCGCGTATCCGGATCATGCCGGGCGAGCGGCGACCAGTAGAACGTCAGGACGGCGTACGGCCGTTGGGCTGGATCGCGGGCCCTGACGTTGCCGCCGTTCCGACGCGTGCGGCTCGCGCACCCCGGCGTCCGGCGCTGGACGGTGGTGCGGAGAAAACTGGCCAGTACGCCTTTGTCGACTAACAGGCCGCCGCACCCTCGGAAAGCGTACGCTGAGGTCCCTGTAGCTCACGGTATGCGTTCGCTCCCCGCGCGGACGCGCCCGCCGTGGCAGGGGGTATGGGGATGGGACAGCGGAGCGCGCGCGGCAACAGGACCCTCTTCGAACGGGAGGGTGAACTCTCCGCCGTGGACGACGCGTTGGGCGAGCTCACCGGCCTGCGCACGGACGGCGCCGAGCCGGGACACCGGCCTCGTGGCGCCCTGCTCGCCTTCGCGGGACGGGCCGGCATCGGCAAGACGACTCTCCTCACCGAGGTACGCCGCCGCGCCGCCGCACAGGGCTGCACCGTGCTGTCCGCGCGAGGCGGCGACCAGGAACAGCGCGTCGCCTTCCACGTCGCCCGCCAGCTGCTGCAACCGCAGTTCGCCGGCTCCGCCGACGCCGATCTCCGCATCGCGCTGGGGAGTTGGTACGACATCGTCGGCCCCGCCCTCGGTCTGTGCGCGCCCACCGAAGGCTCCCCGCCCGACCAGCAGGGTCTGCGCGACGGCCTCGACTGGGTGCTCACCCACCTCGCGGTGAAACGCGCCCCGATGGTCCTCGTCCTCGACGACGCCCACTGGGCCGACCCCGAATCCCTGGGCTGGCTGGCCGCGTTCGCGCCGCGCGCCGAACAACTCCCGCTCCTGGTCGTCGTCGCCTACCGCCCCGACGAACTCCCCGACCACGCCGAGTCGTTCAGGGGACTGCCCGGCCGGGCCGGCGGTCGTCCCCTCGACCTGGAACCGCTTAGTGTCGACGCCGTAGCAGGACTGGTGCGCGAGTCGCTCGGCGAGCACGCCGACGACGCGTTCTGCCGGGAGTGCTGGGCGGTCACCTCCGGGAACCCGTTCGAGACCGTGGAACTCACCGCCAAGATCCACGACCGGGGCCTGACCCCCACCGAGTCAGGGGCCCACCTGCTGCGCGATCTCGCCGCCGCCATCAAGGGCAGCGGCCTCCTCACCCGCCTCGAACGCCTCGGCACCTCGACCGTCCGCTTCGCCTGGGCCTGCGCGGTCCTCGGCACCGAGACCCGACCGGCGCTCGCCGCCGCCGTCGCCGGACTCGGCCACGAGGAGGCCGCCGACGCCGCCGAGGCGCTGCGCGGTGCCCGCATCCTCACCAGCACACCGACCGCCGCGGGCACCCTCGAATTCGTCCACCCGCTCATCGCCACCGCCGTCTACCGGGCCATCCCCTCCGGCGTCCGCGTGGCCCTGCACGGTCAGGCCGCCTGGTGCGTCATCAACGACGGCCAGGGCCCCTCCGCCGCAGCCCGCCACCTCATGGAGACCCACCCCGACGGCGACAACTGGGTGGTCCAGCAACTCCGCGCGGCAGCGGGCGAAACCCTGCGGGCCGGCGCCCCCGACACGGCCCGCAGCTACCTCGCCCGCGCCCTGCGCGAACCCCCGCCCTTCGACGACCGCGCCGCCGTCCTCTACGAACTGGGCAGCGCCTCCCTGCTCACCGAACCGGCGACCACCGTCAACCATCTGCGGGCCGCCCTCGAGGAGCCGATCAGCGACGCGGGCCTGCGGCAGAACATCGTCTACCGGCTCTCCCAGGTCCTCGCCCACAGCGACCGCCTCGCTGAGGCCTCCGACACCCTCGCCCGCGAGATCCGCGTCACCGACGACGCCCGGGTCAAACTCCGGATGCTCTCCGAGCAGTTCATGTGGGACGCCTTCCGAGCCGACGAACCCGACCACCCCTCGCGCTCCCGCCGCCTCACCAAACTCGCCGACCGCCTCAAGGGCCGCGACCTCACCGAGCGGTACATCATCGGCCTGCGCACCTGGGACGCCGTACTCCGTGGTGAACCCGCACATGTGGCCCTCCACCATGCCGAGCGCGCACTCAATGGCGGCCTCGGCTGGGCGGAGGCCGACCGCGGCTTCGAAGTACCGGTGCTCGTCGCCCTCGCCCACATGTACTGCGACCGGCCTGGCCGCGCGGAGGAACTCTTCGCCACCGGCATCGCCGACTTCGAGCAGCAGGGCTGGCGCGGCGCCCACCTGGCCTTCGGCTACACCCTCCTCGGCTACCTCCGCTACCGGCGCGGCCGGCTCGCCGAGGCCGAGGACTTCGCCCGCGCGGGACTGCGCCTCGCCGAGCGGGTCGGGCCCGGCACCCCCGTCTACTGGTACGGCACAGGCATCCTCATCGAGGTCCTGCTCGCCCGCGGCCGGGTCGCGGAGGCCGCACTACTCGCCGAGGACCACGCCTTCGCGGAACCCTTCCCGGCCGCCGTCGTCTTCCCGGACGCCCAGACCGTGTACGGCGAACTGCTGCTGGCGCGTGGTCTCGTCAAGGAAGCGGCCGAGGAACTGGCAGCCGCCGGCCGCCGCCTCGACCCGCGCGGCATCCGCAACCCCGCCTGGTGCCCCTGGCAGCTCCACCTGGCCCGCGCCGAGCGCCACGAGACCCCCGAACGAGCCGTCGCCACCGCCCACGAAGCGGTCGCCCGCGCACGCCAGTTCGGCACCCCGTCCGCCATCGGCCAGGCCCTGCGCGTCGCCGCCGAGGTCTCCTCCGGCTCGGCCCGCGCCAAACTCCTCGAGGAGTCCGTCGCCCACCTCGAACGCTCCCCGGCCGCCTACGAGTTGGCATGCGCGCTGGTAGCCCTCGGCACCGAACTCCGCCGCACCGGCCGCTCCAGGGAAGCCGCCGACTACCTCTACCGAGGCCTCGACACGGCCGTCCAGTGCGGCGCCGACGGCCTCGCCGACACCACCCGAGCCGAACTCGCCGCCGCCGGCCTACGCCCCCGCCGCCTCCACAGCACCGAAACAGACACCCTCACGACCGACGAACGCACAGCGGCAACCCTGGCCGCGCACGGCAGCACCGATCACGAGATCGCCGTAGGACTCGACACGGACGAACAAACAGCGGTCCGCCTGCTCTCAGCGGCCTACCAAAAACTGGGCACAGACAGGACAGGCCTAGAAACAGCACTGATCAAGCCAACGGAGGGTCGAGTTCTTTAGGGGCGCGGGGCTGTGTCGATATGCGGCTCCGCCGCGTGGGCGCGCTCAACCCCCACACACCCGCACCCGACAACGAACCCCGCACCCAACCACGGCTCCACCGCCGGACGGCACCCCGTACCATGGCTCCATGTCGTTCCTCCGCCGCCGCAGCGCCACCCCCGCCGGCCCCGAATTCGATGTGCTGGCCATGGACCCGGGCGACTGGCCCGGCAACCTCGGCGCCGGTCTGCTGCCCGCCCCCGACGGCACCTGCCAGGGCGTGTTCCTGCGGTACGACCTGTTCGGCGGCCGGGGCCCCGCGATGGTCATCGGCAACCTCCCGGAGGGCTCACCGGCCCGTGACGTCGCCGAGGACGAGGTCCCCTTCGAGGTCGCGCAACTGCTCCTCGCGCTGGAGAACGACGAGGAGGTGACCGTCGTGGGAACCGAGGACATGCCGGTGATGCAGGGCGACAACCTGCTGATCGTGCGCCGCCTCAAGCTCTCCGAGAGCCGGATCTCCTGCGTCCAGTTCGACCGCAGCGACAACGTCCTGGTGACCATCGCCGCCTGGGACCGTCCCATCACGGACGACCTCTACGCCCTGCTGAAACCGCTCCCGGCGGAACTGTTCCAGCAGGGCTGAGGCGACTGCCTACCGGCCGGACCGTTCCACCGTCACATCGGCGGCCAGCACGAACTCGACCCGGTGGCCGTACTGGATCTCGTAGTAGAGATCCTTTCCTACGACGACCTTGTGCGAGTCGGTGGTGAAGGTGACCGCGTAGTAGTACTCGCCGGGCACCTTGCCGCCGACCACGTACTTCTGGCCCTTGAGCAGGGTGTACGGCAGCGGGGACACCGCCTGGACGGGCACTCCCGCCGGATAGGCCGAGGCCTCCGGGTAGGCCCGGCCGTACACCGGGACGCTGTCCAGACCGTCCTTCGGCGTGATCACCCATCCGGCCGCCCCGACCGCCGTCGGGTGCTTCTTCGGGTTCTTGAACCAGGCCTCCTGGCCCAGGTACCAGATCGCGGTCCAGTCGCCGGAACGGTCCGCCACCGCGTACTGCTGGCCGGTGGACACCCGCGAGGAGAGATCGTTGACGCCGGTCGTCGGGGTCGTCCCGAGGCCGACGTCCTTGATCAGGGGGTAGGTCTCGCCGGGCCCGGAGTACAGCCGGACCTCGCTCGAACCGTGCACCGCGCACGGCTGGCCCGCGGTGACGCAGCCCGTGTACACCGGCTGGTTGGCGGTGTAGTCGGGGCGGATCGTCACCAGGCCGCCGCTCTTCTTGCCGGTCTGCTCGAAGGGGTGGCCCAGCAGGGCGAAGTAGTGCGCCCAGTCCCAGTACGGGCCCGGGTCCGTGTGCATCCCGGGGACCGTGGACGTGGTCGGCCCCGGCACGTTGTCGTGGCCGAGGATGTGCTGGCGGTCCAGCGGGATGCCGTACTTCTTCGTCAGGTACTTCACCAGACGGGCCGACGAGCGGTACATCGCCTCCGTGTACCAGGCGTCCGGCGCGGCGAGGAAGCCCTCGTGCTCGATGCCGATCGACTTGGCGTTGATGTACCAGTTGCCCGCGTGCCAGGCCACGTCCTTGGCCTTCACATGCTGGGCGATCAGACCGTCACTGGAGCGGATCGTGTAGTTCCACGACACATAGGTGGGGTCCTGGACCAGGTTCAGGACACCCTCCCACTGGCCTTCGGTGTCATGGATGACGATGTACTTGATGCTCTGCGACGCGGGCCGGTCGCCCAGGTCGTGGTTGCCGTAGTCGTTGTCCCCGAACTGTGCGTACGGTGCCGGGAGCCACTCGCAGGACACCTTCTTCGGGCACTCCGTGCCGTCGGCGGAGACGGTGCGCAGTCCGGTTTCCGCCAACTGTGCGGTGTCGGGGGCGAGTTCGGGCTCCGCGGCCAGGGCGACCTGCTGTCCGGCGTCCGTGGTGCGCTGCTCGCCGGTGTGGATGACGTCGTAGACATCGTTGGCATAGGCGGCGGCCGTCGCGGTGTCGTCCGCGCCGGAGAAGCGCGCGATCGCGCCGTACCACTCGGCGGGGTCCGCGCTCAGTGGCTCGCCCAGGCCCCGCTGCGCATCGGCCAGCAGCGAGGCGCCGCCCGCGACATTGGCGGTCTCGTCGCTGCGGAGGTCGGCGGCCGGAAGTCCGGTCAGCTCGGCCGCCTTCGTCAACGTCCTGAGCCGGGCCGGGAGTTGGGAGTTCGCCGGGATCTGCGCGGTGGGGTGCAGGGCCGCGCGGGCGCTGTCGCCGCGCGGGTCCTCGGTGCCTTCGCCGAGGTGCTCCGTCGTGGCGAGCGCGGTACGCGCGTCCGTGAGGTGCATGGGACCGTAGCCGCCGGTCACGCTCGGTGCTCCGCCGTGCGTGTCCCAGCGGGACTGGAGGTAGGAGACGGCCAGCAGCACGGTCCCCGGCACGTGGTACTCGGCGGACGCCGAGGCGAACGCCTGCTGGAGGGTGGAGGCGGCGGAGCCGGTGGCGTTCTCGGCGGGGGCCGCGCCCAGCAGGGGCAGCAGCAGGGCGGCGGTGGCGAGCGCGCCGGCGGCTCCGCGCGCGCGTCTGTGCCCGGGAGTGCGGGTGGGGTCGGTCGAGGATCCTCGCAATGCAGCCTCCTGGGACGGCGGGGTATGACGATCCGTTCGGGGCCGGGCGTGCGTCAGTGGTACCGGCTGGCCGACGATCCGTCAATCATGCCCAGAGGAAGGTGATTTCCCTTGTCAACAGGGGATACGAGGAGTTTCGTGGCGGCGGCCTTCGGGCCTGCGGGGCGTCAGTGGACTACACCAATGGGCGAGTCATATAGGGGGGACGCACATGTGGCTGAGACACACGAAGGCCCGCGGTGCGCCGCTGCAGGGCGCACCGCGGACCTTCATCCCCGTCAGCGAGTGCCGACCGCCGCACGCACGGCCCGTCGGGCCAACTGGCAGTCGTCGTGCAGCCGCCTCAGCAGCAGCCGTTGTTCCTCGCCGGACGGCGCGGCACCCGGGTGGGCAGCTCCCGGTGCCGCCGGGGCCGTGTCGTGCATCGAACGCTGCACGGCCATCTCGTAGGTGCGGATCTCCCGGGTCAGCACCAGCATCAGGTTCACCAGGAAGGCGTCACGCGAGGCCGGTCCCGCCGACTGCGCGATCTGACTGATCTGCCGCCGGGCCACCGGCGCGTCCCCGAGGACCGCCCACAGCGTGGCGAGGTCGTAGCCCGGCAGGTACCAGCCCGCGTGCTCCCAGTCCACCAGCACTGGACCGGCCGGTGAGAGGAGGATGTTGGACAGCAGGGCGTCGCCGTGGCAGAACTGGCCCATGCCCTGACGGCCCGCCGAGTGCGCGATGCCGTGCAGCAGCTTCTGCAGGTCTCCCATGTCCCGGTCGGTGAGCAGCCCCAGCTCGTGATAGCGGGAGATCCGGGCCGCGTAGTCCAGCGGGGCGTCGAACGTGCCCGCCGGGGGCCGCCACGCGTTCAGCCGGCAGATCGCGCCCAGCGCCGCCCTGATGTCCGCCCGCGGCGGGGCCTCCGCCGGGTGCCGGTGCAGCGCCGCCACCCGGCCCGGCATCCGCTCGATCACGAGGGTGCAGTTGTCCGGGTCGGCCGCGATCAGCCGCGGCACCCGCACCGGCGGGCGGTGCCGGACGAACGAGCGGTACGCCGCTATCTCGTGCCGGATCCGCTCGGCCCACGCGGGGGAGTGGTCCAGTAAACACTTCGCTACGGCCGTGCTGCGTCCGGTCGTTCCGACCAGGAGCACGGAGCGCCCGTTGCGGCGTAGCACCTGCACCGGAGCGAACTCCGGGCAGATCCGGTGCACCGACGCGATCGCCGTACGCAGCTGGGCGCCCTGAGGGCCGGACAAGTCGAGTCTCCCGCTGAGCGGTTGGGTGCCGAGCCCCGGAACGCGCCGGGGCCTGCCCGCACCGAGCACGGGGCCGGCCGCCGGGCGCGCCGGGTCGAGGTAGGGGCCGCCGGCGCCCGGGCGGGGGTGCAGCGACCGGGGCGGGGCGGACACGGAGGACGATGCTGTGTACATGGGAGAGACAGATCCCTTCGTGTGCCTGCAGTGCCTGTCCAAGCAAGCGCGCTACCCGGCCCGGTCCCGCAGGTCCATCCTGGGGAATGTCCCTCGGTGACCGGGTCGGGGTGGCGCGTTCCTACCTGACACCAGATGCGCAGTGGCACACCATCTGGCGCACCCTGGCGAACCCTGGCGAATAGTCGCCCGGCAAGGCGCACCGGGCTATGTTCAAGTCAGCCGAGAACCTGGGGGCTTGACGTGAACGGACAACCCAACTCCCGTCTCTCGGACCTGTTCGGCCTGGCCGGCTGGTCCAAGGGCGAACTCGCGCGGCTGGTCAACCGGCAGGCGGCGGCCATGGGCCACCCCCAGCTCTCGACCGACACCTCGCGGGTACGGCGTTGGATCGACACGGGAGAGATCCCGCGCGATCCGGTGCCGCGGGTGCTGGCGGCCCTGTTCACCGAGCGTCTCGGCCGTGTCGTGACCATCGAGGACCTCGGTCTGGTCCGGCACGGGCGCACGGGGAAACGGCCCGACGACGGGAGTGTGGAACATCCCGACGGTGTGCCGTGGGCGCCCGAACGGACTGCTGCGGTCCTCACCGAATTCACGGGAATGGACCTCATGCTCAACCGACGCGGCTTGGTGGGCGCGGGCGCCGCGCTCGCCGCAGGCTCCGCACTCAGCAGCGCCATGTACGCATGGCTGCACTCCGATCCGACTCTCTCCGCCGACGCTCCCCGGTTCGACGATCCCCTGCACGCCGACCCCGCTGGGTTCGACCGCTACGAGGCCGCCCCCATCGGGTCGCAGGAGATCGTGGAACTGGAGGAGTCCGTCCAGGTGTTCCGAGCCTGGGACGCGGCCCGCGGCGGCGGGCTGCAGCGCAAGGCTGTGGTGGGACAGCTCAACGAGGTGGGCGGCATGCTCGCCTACCGGCACCCCGCCGATGTGCAGCGGCGCCTGTGGGGCGTCGCCGCCAATCTCGCCGTACTCGCGGGCTGGATGTCGCACGACGTCGGCCTGGAGCCCACGGCCCAGAAGTACTTCGTCATCGCCGCCCACGCGGCCCGTGAGGGCGGCGACCGGCCCCGTGCCGGGGAGGCGCTCTCCCGGGCGGCTCGCCAGATGGTGCATCTGGGCAGGCCCGACGACGCGCTCGACCTCATGAAACTCGCCAAGACCGGTTCCGGCGACGAGGTGTTGCCGCGGACCCGGGCGATGCTCTACACCGTCGAGGCCTGGGCGCAGGCGTCGATGGGCAAGGGCCAGGCCATGCGCCGCACCCTCGGCCAGGCGGAGGACCTCTTCGTCTCCGACCGCGGCGACGTACCGTCCCCGAGCTGGATGCAGACGTTCAAGGAGGAGGACCTCTACGGCATGCAGGCCCTGGCCTACCGCACCCTGGCCGAGCACGAGCCGGGAGCGGCCGTGCACGCCCAGTACTTCGCGGAGAAGGCCCTGGCGCTGCGGGTCGACGGACGGCAGCGGTCGAAGATCTTCGACTTCCTGTCGATGGCCTCCGCGTGCTTCATCGCGGACGACCCCGAACAGGCCGACAGGTACGCGCGGTTGGCCCTGGCGTCGATGGGCTCGAACTCCTCCCATCGCACCTGGGACCGGCTGCGCGAGATGTACCGGCTCACCGCCCAGTACTCCAACTACCCGAGGATCCACGAGCTGCGGGAGGAGATCAAACTCGCCCTGCCGAGGCCACAGTCCAGGAGCGCGCGGACCAGGAACGCCAACAGCGCTCAGGCATAAAGAGGTTGTGCCGCCGCTTCTTCGCTGCGTGGACCAAGTGGGCCACGTGGTCCCAATGGCCTAGGTGGTCCTGGCGACCAGCACGCAGGCATCGTCCTCGCGCGCGGAGTCGCCGAACTCCTCGACGACCATGCGTACGCAGTCCTGTGCGGTGCGCGCCTCGCCGAACCGCGGGGCCAGGTCGAGGAGTCGGTCCACGGCCTCCGGCCTGTCGTGCCCGGTCACCAGTCCGTCCGTGTGCAGCAGGAGTACGTCGCCCGCTTCGAGGGTCTCCTCGGCCTGTCCGTAGGACGCTCCCGAGGTGGCGCCGAGCAGGACGCCGTCCGGTGCGCTCAGCATGCGCCCCGTCCCGTCGCGGAACAGCAGCGGGGCGGGGTGTCCTGCCTGTGC
>Ga0307516_10007016_pt1 | contig 13060 bp, 4 predicted proteins | sample 19_EM_MG_FD_203310 | JGI IMG/M metagenome (GOLD analysis project Ga0307516, IMG submission 203310) | Populus trichocarpa ectomycorrhiza microbial communities from riparian zone in the Pacific Northwest, United States - 19_EM | ecosystem: Host-associated > Plants > Roots > Unclassified | place... | reverse complement strand
ATTATTGTAGTTTCAAACAAATATCTTGATATTTGGTTGATGTTCAATTTTGCAAGCTTCTATTTTGTTATCCTATCATTAAATAAAAAATAGTTTAAAAAATAATGTTGTTAAACCCAGCGGAGTCCATGATCGAAGTCGCGAGTTTGACGAGTTAAGCCGTAAAGCCAAGATCTATCTAATATGTTGTCGCCTCAATATTAAAAAAAGATATCAGCTTGAAATTGTTTTAAAATATTTTACAAAAAAACAAACATAAGAAAATATTTTTCAAAAAACAAACAGAAAAATCTGAAAAATATCTTTCGTGAAAAAAATAATCCTAAATAAGTATTAATTGTCAACTAATATATATATCAAGAGAAAAATTAGACAACTTTTTTTTTTTTTTCTATATTAAAGAGGCCAAGTTTTTCCAGTTCCGCTTGGGTTTATTATTTTTCTTGACTGTATTGTGGGTGTAGTTGGGTTTTATTCTAATGAAATCATCCCTTGGTAAGTATAAACTTGAAAACGTCCATTAAAAATAAGCATACACAAGAGTAGAGAAGAAAACCTTTCTGCGGGTGTTGTTTTCTCAACTAAGAAATGAAATACCAAATTAATTTAATGTGCAGAATGATGGAAAACGACGAGATTGAGATCTTCACGATGAACAAGGACTTCCTTCACCTGATGCGTTGCTGTCGGCGTCTACTTCCTTCCTGTGAGTCCTTCTGTACATAAGAAGAAACACTCCCATCAAGTGATACCTTGCTGATGTGATCCGCTACTATTGTGACTTCACAGATCCAACTTCATCCTCTAAATCCTGGCCGCTGCTGAAGCTTAAAGAAGCGTTTCTGTCTCGTGACTTGCTGCTGCTGCTTTTGCCGCTGGTAGAAACAGTGCTTCCTTCCAGTCTTGATCCCGTGCTGCTTTTGTGGCTCAAAGAATTTTTCGATTTTTTGCTGCTCTTGCGGTGGAAAGAGGCATTACAATGCGAACTCCTGCTGCTAGCGCCATTTGAGGAAACACTTCCATATTGTGATCCTCTACCATTCGATGTGAACTCCTCCAATCTCCTGCTGTTTTTACGAGCGGAAGAAACACTGTCATCCATTGATTTCATGCTGCTGCTTGTGGTGAAGTTTCTGCTCCCGGTAACAGTCTGTTGATCTCTACAGTCACTGTCCCCATCCTCGTTATCTGAACTTTCATCATCATGGTGATCTGAAGTATCTCCATCATGTTCTTTTTCTCTGTCCTCGTTATCTGAACTCTCTTCGCTCTGACTGCCATCACTAGCCTTATCATCGTCATCTGAACCATCTTTCTCCTCTGAAGGAGGGATCAATTGAGGCATATCAGTAGCTGTTGACAGAAAACTTAATGCTGTTACAACGTCGCTCATCAAAGGACGGGCTGATGACTCATCTTGCAGACACATTGCTGCTATTGCAACAACTTGATTCAGGTCTTTTTCGGGAAATTGCTTGTTAAGAAGTGGATCGGCCATATCTGGATACTTTTTTGGGTCCTTGAATTTCGGTTGTGCCTGCTTGATGACAAGCATATAACGATTAGTAAATTATTACAAGCTGCTGAAGCTGATTTATACAAATACATCGAATGCATTAACGAAGAATGATTAAGAAGTTAGATTACTAACCCAAGAAACTAGATTTTGCTCGTCGATGGGTTTTGTAGTGTCTATGGCTCTTCTTCCGGTAATGAGCTCCAGCAAAATAACTCCGAAACCGTACACGTCTGATTTTTGTGTGAGATGACCTGCTCTAGCATATTCTGGAGCACAGTAACCATAAGTTCCCATCACTCTTGATGAAGGATGCATCTTGTCCCCAGAAGGCCCAAGCTTGGCGAGTCCGAAATCAGAGAGCTTGGGGGTGAAATCTTCATCCAGAAAAATATTGGAGGGCTTTAAATCGCGAAATATAACTGCGGGATCGGCTTTTTCATGCAGGTATTCTAGTCCTTTAGCGGTACCAAAAGTTACTTTCATTCTGGCAAACCAGTTCAATGGCTTTCGTTCTGCTGCTATATCTGCAAATTCGTTAAATTTTGTACTCATTAACACCTATTCTCGTGCACAAAGAATTCTGAACATAAACTTACTCTTTCTTTTCATTCAAAAATAAAGCATGGGGAGAATCGAGACCAACACAGGGATTATATTTTTGAAAACTTGTGAGGTGCACACAGCATGCGTGCGACGTCTTAGAATCTTGATAGTTTGTGAGAGAACGACTACAGATTATAAGAATATACGTGCACATATTTATGTTTGAATGCAGTGAGGAGACCAAGGGAAAAAGAAAGAGAAATACCAAGGAGATGATCCTCCAGAGAGCCTCCTGACATTAATTCATGCACCAAAAGCCTCTGGTCTCCATCAGCACAGTATCCAATGAGGTTGACCAGGTTTGGGTGGTGTAAACGACTAAGCGTCAAGACCTCACCGAGAAACTCGTTTCTTTGCAGTCCATTCCTGTCAAGTTGCTTCACAGCCACCACCTATGTTTGCAATAGTAGTAGTAGTAACAGATACAACAGAAAATTAATGTAAGCTAGATTTTGTTATGCAGTTTATATAAAACACCGGAAGTTGAAATCCTCAATGACCTGCCCAGTTGATGCCAGGGTCCCTCTGTAGACTCTTCCAAATCCACCTTCACCCAACAGGCATTCTTGACGGAAGTTCCTGGTTGCAGTGGCAAGCTCACGGAAGGTGAAGGATTGGGTATCAATATCTCCTATTTCGACATTATCTCTATCTTCCTCCATCTTGTTTCCATCTCCGGGTTTTTGTTTCTTGATCTCTACAGCAAACAACATGAGAATTAAGATCAATTCCTGCACGCGAACTAAGCTTGGAAATTAATCAAGTGTAAGTTTCTTTCAAGTGGAAGTCATTAATTTGAGGCAATTACAGTCCAAACTAAAACCATAAGAATGACTCATTAATTCAAGAACGTATCGAAATTCGTTAAAAGATAATGATGGTTCCATTTCCATTCCTCCATCTTATGTAAAAAAAAAGATTTAAGTCGTGAATAACTTGTCAGGTTTTGAGTTTTCTCTCCAATAATCATGAATTCGAGTCCTTTCAGAGCCACTGGAGATTTACATGATCGTTAACTTCAGGGCCCGTGGAATTAGTCGAGGTGCGTACAAGCTAACCCATATACCCATATTAATAATAATAAAAAAAAAGATTTCAAGTTTTAGGGTTAAAACTTATTCTTTGGCCCCTTTTAAAAAATCTTCCATAGTTTGTACCTCTCTTAAATATGCATTTCTTAAGCTATTCAAATGGATGAATTTTCCTGTAGTTACGTGCAAATCCCTGGTGGTTCTAGTCTAATGAAGCTGATTTTTAAGTCCCTCCTAAAACCAAATCAAGGTTAAAAAAAATAAAAATAAAGGCAGTAGAAACAACATGTATAGGAAATTAAAGCTATGATTACTTTAATCTTTATCGTTAGGACAATATCAATCTGTATTCTTCTCCCTTGGTACGTACGTATCCGTTTATCTAATTTCCACATATGTTGTTGGGTGAGATAAATACCTTGTACTTCTGGAAAATAGATAAACATATAAATCATTTCATGGTACGTGAAGGAAAAGAACAAAGCGCAGAATTTAATTACATTTGATTTAAGATTTCAAGACCAATATTTGACCTTGTTTTCGATAATTGAGGGACATATTACCAGACAACATTGGCGACCCATTCTCTCTCTTGCTTTTCTGAGATTGGAAGCACGAGAAGCAATTCATCTCTTGATCGTTAAAAGCCTCTGATCAGGGAAATGAGAGCAGCACGGATTCTTGGACAAAATGCAACTTGCCAGGCGTTACAAGCCCCTGCGTCAAAAACCATAAAAGCTTGGGAGGGAGCTGAGAGATTGGTGAAGGAGGAGGACAGGGTCCTTCAAGGGAATTGAAGGACCCCACGGGTGGGAAGGAATCAGGCAATGAGAAGGGAAAAAACGTTATTGAAGGGAGCTAGTTTTTTGGGCAACGAACATGATGAACTCATTCATTGGAGCTCTCCAAGAAAAAGGTGGAGAATTTATTGGAACATCTTTGACAAGTGTGCTTCGAGAGGAGACCAGGAATTGCGGAGTTTATATTGTTGTCTTCCCATGCTACTGGAGAGGGTGTCCAACCATTTTGTGATGCTAACGAACTAGTCTGCTTGGTCTGCTCTCCTGTCTTATATCATGAGCTAAATCCTACTTGTTATCAACTTTCAGACCAAATATATACATCAAGAAAAACATTATCATTCAGGACAAAAAGGAAAAGAAAACTTCGTATGATATGAATGACTAGGTATGATACAAGGTTTCAGGTGTCCAGTTAAGTAGACTATGTATGGTATTTTTAAAATAAATAAATAATATTCTTCTCATTATATTATCATATAAGTTATTTGAATATACATTAATGAAGAGAAAAAAAACAAAAAAGCAAAACCCATCTGTTAGATCATAGGAGGAGCCATTATTAACACCTCCAAGTTAGAAGACTTGCCAAGACGCATCTCAAGATCAATCTTTTAGCCTTTAATGCATTATCCCAAGATCAAATCTATACTCGTCACCAATCATGGGACCGAACGTGCATGTGTTAAATGAAGGCATGCCTTCTGGTCATGTGTTCTTTAGAGATTTTGTTCTTATAATCATCATCAATAATATAGAGTCCATATATAAATCCCAAAATTCAAACAACTTTTATAGAGGCATGTTGTCACTTTAAACATATATCTCTAACTAGTCTAAAATTATATGTAGCATGCATATTGACCATTATATCTTTTACATGGACACAATTGCATTGATTAAGGTTGTATAAATATCATTAAACCCCAATACAAAACATATACAATCATCATTTTTAAGTTTGTAAACACACACACAACATAATTTTTTAAAAAATTTTCCTTTATCACCGGTTATAACTTAAGCATTAGAAGATTATATGTAGCAGACACAATTGCATTGATTAAGGTTGTATAAATATCATTAAACCCCAATACAAAACATATACAATCATCATTTTTAAGTTTGTAAAAACACACACACACACACAAAACATAATTTTTTTAAAAAAAATTCTTTATCACCGGTGATAACTTAAGCATTAGAAGGTTCTCTAATCCTAATAAAATAAAAAAATTAATAGGTATCCATGATATTTAAGTCCATCATTCTCAACCTTTTAAGGTTTCTATCAGCTTTAAAATGAATTTTATTAGTATAGATTGTTTTGTGAACCTCATCATTTATGATATTCAAACTCCATATTCATATGAAGCTTAAAAAATACATAATTTTAAGAAACCTAATAGTCCAATGATATCCATTGCTCCTAGTTTTGATGAACGAAACCATTAATTGGCTACTAATTATTGCCTTAAGTTTATGTTTTTATAGTTTTAATTATCATTAACATTATCCCAAGGATTTTGATATGTCTTGAAGTTGCGCAAATATTAAAATCATAGTGATAGATCTTTTGCTTTAAGGTTAGCTTTAGGTTGTTTATTGTTACTCACGTGTTTTTAAATAATAACTTAACTCTTGAAAACAAATTAATATACTCAAGAAACACCCTTAAAAATTTAACCCTAAAACATATTAAAACACATTATGTTCAGGCCTAAAAAGTCTAAGATCTCTGATAAACTAAATAACCATGCCATACACAAAGACTAAGACCTTTGATTAAAAAAGAAAAAAGAGTTAACCATACTTGATACAAATTCTAAATCATTCGGTAAACCAAATAATCATACTACATATAGAGCCTAAGACCTCTAGTAAAACAAATGACCATATCTTCTAGCTAAGTGGCCGGCCATGTACTTTTATATAAGCTAAAAATTATCTTTGTCTTATAAATAAAGTGTGTGTGAGATGTATCTACCTTATTATTACTTTATATTTGAATTTAAAAATATTCATACCAACTTTTTTTACCATTTGAAACAAACAAGACAAACTCTCTTACACTTCTAGTCGACATTTAGCCTCAGTATAATATATTTATTACATCATTTAGTACAAATTTTATAGTATAACGAACCTCTCATTTATGCAAAAATTTTGTCCTTGTACTCTTCTCTTTTCAACGTCTAGTATTGCATTCAATTATAAAAAGACCATTATTTTACCTTTACAACTTCATGCAATCTTTATCCAAACATTGATATGATCTTGAGAATTATATTCTTACTACTTTAAGCAAACATTTTTATTATTCTCTTACATATTGATTGCACCCTTCACTTAACTTAAAAATAGTTAGATTAAATCATTACTAAAGATTTGATCTTTTTAGTGTTAATTTCATTTCTTATGACCAAAAGATATTGTGAAAAAGTAAATGATACTCTAACTACTTGGATATTTGGTAATGTGCTTTTGATTAAGTTATAGTGATTAGGTTTCGGTCTCAAGCCTGCGAAAAAAAATTATAAGGGTTTCAATCTTAAGATCATGAAAAAAAATTGTGTTGGCTTTAATTTAGAACCCATGAAAAGGATCATGTGAAAGGTTTCATTTTTAATCTAGGAAAAAGATGGTTATTATAAAAAGGTGAGTATTCATCTTTGAAAAAGACAAATTAACTAATGGTAGAAATTCAAGCTTACCGCTTAAAGAGTGGAGTAGAGAGTTAATGTCAAACTATAGTAAGATCTTCGAGTATTTTCTTCTTTTCTACTATTATTGCTTGTTATCTATGATTATATTTGTATGGTTGGTTAAAAACTAAACTTGTTTATACTTTGATATTGTAATTAAATGAGAAAAAAAAAGGTTAAGTTTACTTCAATTTTAAAAAACATAATTCAATTCTTTGGATCTATAAGTCAAAGAAGGATGGATCATAATATGTAACTTTACATCAAAATGAGAGAACCCTACAATGAACCAAGAAGAAAAAAATACTATCAACACACAATAATGAAAAAAATTGAAATATTTGTTATGGAATCATCACAATGAAACTTATAAACATATCATCCAAAAATAAATTATATCATGATTTTGAACAACCTAAGAATTGTATAGGACATATATAAAATAAGGGCCGGAAAGATATGGAAGGATATAAATGAAAATTAAAATTCATTGGCTTTATACATAGTTATATGAAATGTAATATTTCTAATGTTTATCTATTAAAAACAGTAAAATCATAATACTATCAATTTAAATACTGATAAAATATCAATAAATAAATATAATGATAAGCAAAACTAATTATTTGTTACTAATATGAGGTACAAAGTATGCATTGTATATGAAAGAGAATTTTTCTTTGGCTTATGCTATAACTTTTTGTTCTCTCCTCCTGTCTAGTTTATTCTTATAAGTATTACAAGATATTAACAAATATAAATAATGAAAAATATTTTAAAAATTATCTTCTTTAATATTGGTAAAATCATCCTTTAAAAAAACAAAAAGATTTATGCAGGTTTTCATATTTAGCTATTAATATCACATGTCATATAAGAGAGAGTAGTAAGAGAAGGAGAAAATTATAATAGAAAGTCGAATATCATTAAAGGAGTAAGATCCTCCATTTTATTACTAGTATACATAGAAAACTATCAAGAAGAAAATACCACAACAAACTTAAAAATGAGTGACTATAATTGAATGGGACACTATAAGATTAATTGGGAAAAGTCCCTGTTAACATCCTGTAGTTTGGTCCGGTTGATAAATGTCCATATAGGCATTAGTTAAAGGGACTTGGCTTACACTTAATATTATCAAGTTGAAATTTAATTTAAAACTCTTATTTGATAGAGTCCTAAGAGACCCATCTCTCATATATATATATATATATATATATATATATATATATACACACACACACACACACACACACACACACACACACACACACACACACACACACACACACACACACCACATGAATTTACACCACATAAATTTTACTGAGGGCTTGAGAGTGATTGTTTGAATCTTGAGCCATGAAAAAGGATTTAGTTATAAAAATGAAGGCATCATCTATAAAGAAGGACATGAGTGATAGTAGAAACCCTAATTAATCCTTTAGGAAGTGAAATAAGCAGTTAATGCCAAACAAATATAAAATTTTATGCATATATGTCTTCCTTAATCTTTTTACTTTTATTTGTTCTTGCATTATGTTTATGTGTATGGATTGAAATGGCTAGTTAGGGTTTTGATGTTGTGATTGTTTAAAGAACTAAAAATTGAACAAGTTGCGCTTCGTTTCTAAAAACAATTAATTCACCCTTCTCTTTGATGCCCTGGGATAACAATTAGTAAGTTGTTAGTTTATTTCTAAGTTTAACTAATTGTTAGGATATGTTTGGCATGAGGGTCAGGAGAGGGATATTTTTTCATTGTCTTTACTTGTATTTGACACAATTTAGTTGAGAATGGAAGAGAGTTTTCAAGGAGGATAACAATTAGTTAAATACTAGATTGATAATCGATTTAAATTTTAATTAATTTGATAATATGATAAAAAATAAGGCAACAACAATAAAAAAAATAAATGAAAAATATATAACTTTGGGCAAAGTTAGGTTAATTCGCAAAATTCATGATTTGGACATGAGATATATCAAGATTACGTGTCTATAGTGCATCTTAAATCTTGAGGTCGGGATAATTCTATAGAAAAAGAAATTGACGATAAATAGAAATGAAACTACAAAAATTAAGAGATAAATATAAATTAAGATATTTAATAGCACAACACGAGTCATTTACACGGTTGTGTTAAATGAATTTGTTTATTGAAATTAATTTGTAATAGAAATTGATAGACACATAAAAATTATTGAATAAAATAAAATGAAAAAAATACTATGTAAAAATAAACATTTTTAATTTATATGAAATATAAAAAAAAATACAAATGAATCATATTTAACCTTATGAAAAATTAAAAACACACAATATAAAAAACAAAATTAAAAAAGACATAAAAAGATATTAATTGGAAAAAAACAAAAAAAAAAGTACAAAGAAAGGAAAAGCCTAGGCCCGTACACCTGAGTCTATTATTTTATTTTCTTTTTTAAAGAGATAGACGACATGTCGTGCATCCTTGTTTTTATATATATATATATATATATAAAGAATAGGCAAACGACACGTAGCTCGTTGTGGTAGACGACATGTCATTTACCAGCTTAAAATCCAGCCACCATTGTGGTGGCTAGAAAATCACGTCTATGAGGTTTTTTTTTTTACCAAAAAATCTATTTTTTAACCCAGTTTAACCATACAACTCCCTACAAACAACCTTAAAGCACCAATAAACCAAACTATCAACCTAATAAACCCAAAAGCGATCCAAACCACTAAATGAAATCGAAAAACATATTGCATCCTTGACCTAGATATGGTTTTTTAGGCTACATTGAGGATTAAAACAACCATCATAAAAACTCCTCTAGTGAAACCTGTTCACATCAATTTTAATCTGTTTGGTGGTCGAAATCATTGTCAACGGAGAGCTTTCTCTCTCTTCATCAGAATCCAGCAACTCCTCTTTCTCTTCTCATGAAAAAAAAAGACTGAAAATGAAAAAAATAAAATTTGGTACAAAAATGTATTTTTTAAATTAATTTGTTTAAATATTAATTTTTTATATTAAATTTTACTTTTATCACATAATTTTTCAATTTCTACCCAATATCCTTAACATTTCACTCCTAACACTTTTTACACTTTAACTTCTCACCTTTAGATTTTAATTCCTTAATATTTTTTCTCTAAATTTCTAATCACATACAAAAAAACAACCTTGGTATTAGAAGGAAAGATGGATGATTAAACAACTAATCACCCACTAACTCTGAGGGATAACTCAACTAGTTAGGCCTTGAGTTTGTTTAAATGTTAATTTTTTATATTAAATTTTACTTTTATCACACAATTTTTCAATTTCTACCAAACATCCTTAACATTTCACTCTTAGCACTTTTTACAATTTAACTTCTCACCTTTAGATTTTAATTCCTTAATATTCTTCCTCTAAATTTCTAATCACATACAAAAAACCAACCTTGATATTAGAAGGAAAGATGGATAATTAAATAATCAATCATCCATCAACTTTGAGGGGTAGCTCAACTGATTAGGTCTTGAGTTTGCTTCCCAATGATCATGAATTTGAGTCCCCTCATAGCCATTGGAGGCTTGCATGGTTGTTAACTTCAAGACTCGTAGGATTAGTCGATGTGTATACAAGTTAACCTGGACACCCACGTTAATCAAAAACAAATTAAGAGATTACTAACATATTTTATCGAGAATTGAACATCTGGAGATATAGAGATTAAAAATTTAGGATAGAATAATTGAATTAGTAACATAAAACATTAAATGAAGAGCAATATATTAAATGCACTAAAGTGATGGGAGGAATGATAGTTGTTTTTTAAAGTATTTTTTTAAAATATATTAAAATAATTTATTTTTAATATATTAATATTAGAAATAAATTTTAAAAAATAAAAAATAAATTAAAAAATAATTTTTTTTTAGATGTTATCAAAAATACTTTTAAAATACAAACCGGCTCTTATGATGATTGGTGGATTTACATGGAAAATAGATGGACAATTCGAATTCGAATATAAATAACTTGATATCGATTTACATGTAAAATACTATATAATCAGGCAGGCAGGCGGAGAGTGAGGAGCAGAGGAAGCGACGGCGGAGAGAACGCGGCCAGCAATCTCTCGAGAAACTGTGGACCTAGTCAAACTTTTCTTTCTTTAGAAAGCAGAGGGAGAGAGAGAGAGAGAGAGAGGTGATATTGATTAATCAGTAATATAATAAATAAATAAATGGATGGATGATAGATGAGAGAAGATTGGATGAGAACCACACCGCCATCGTTACTTTCCCTAACAATTGACACAGCTGTCCTTCACCTCTCCAACTTTTCTGATCTCTCTTCCATACCTGATCACATTATCCTCGATCTCTTCCTGGTACTTCTCTTCTCTTCGCTTCCTTTGTTTATTTCAGAAGAGGTGATCTCTAGATTTAGATCTATCTAGAAGTTTGCCCCCTTTTTTAAATTTTGTTTTTCGCTTCACTTATTCCGTAGCAACATCCTGTATTCTGATTTTCTTTCATGCTCTGTGATTTTATGGTGATTGCGGTGAGATGAGACTTTGGGTGTTTGTTTCTAACTTGATATTGATCCATGTAATTTTGTCCTGGATTCTTATACAACACGAAGCTCACACGTAGAAGTGATTCACTAATAGTTTATTTATTTACAATATAAAAGCACAAATTTAAAAGGTTTCAATATGCTAAATGCTCTTTGCTTGTTGCTCTATCATGTTCTCTTTTAAGTTGGAATAAAGAAAGCTATGGTGATATCAGTTCTCACAAGGAGTTGGACTAGATCAGTTATAATTTCAATTTTCCATGAATTACAAGCATGGAGATTTTCATATTTATATCAAATCAACCAGAGAAGGGAATAATAATGAGATTAAGCCTTTTAGGCTGCGGCATTCCATAGAGGTGAAGTTTTTTTCCCTTCCATGGAGAGCAGCCGTTGAGATTTACATTCAATTTTCTTTTAGTTATTTGACATGATGGGAGTGGTATCAAAGATTTGAGATCCCTTGATTTTGAGGCAGATTGGTGTTTGATTGTTTGGAATGGTGCAGAAGAATCCTTGTATCCAACCCCAACTAGTTTGGGATTGAGGCTTGGTTGTTGTTAAAGTTGTTGTTCTCTAATATGACCTGAAATGCTTTGTTCTGTTTTATAATGGTAATTTTTTCTTTGTGCACTATCTGGTAGTTACCTTTTGCATTATGCTTTTATGAAAGCTGAACATATAACACAACATAAGGCAAAGCGGTTACATGATAATATGTTACTCTGGAACTTTTGATGTGGTAATGGAATAAAATCACCGGTCATGTTGATATGAGTTTGAAGTTCTCTTGCAGTTAGAAGAGTTACATTTCACCTAGTTTATCAGATTGCTGGCAAATCCTATCTTGGCTTTTTTGTTTGCAATATTGCTTCTGTTACACTGAATAGAATGTTTTGAGGGAAGGTCATAAGGTTAAGTGAAGTGAAAGTGAACATCTTGCTTAGGCAATAGCAATTTGATCTGCTGCTTTGTGACAATTGAGCTCATTTGATACTTTCATAGCTTTGTCTTGGCTGATTTTCTAGCATTTCCATTCCATCTAATGGTTTGATTCAATGTTTAGTTCCAAGCTATTGTAATTTTTTTCCCTTGCAATTTGTGCTGCTATATGTAATGCAATGCAAGGCATAGATTGTCACTTAAACCAAAGCAATAAATATTCCATTCACATCTGAGCTATAAAAAGTCAATCTGTTATCTTTTCTCCTCAGTTCTAACTGCTCTTCTACTCTTTAACTTCTTTTGGTCCATTTCATATCCAATTATAACATTGTTTTTTCCATGTTGATCAGAGAACACTGAAAGCTGGAAAACTGACTGAGAAAGTTCTGAAATTGTTTGTGGCGACAGGAAATGATGAAGTCCTTGCATTCATCCAGGCATTGAACATCCAACATGTCATAACCCCTGTCCTTCCTACTAGTGAGTTGTATTTGAAATTTTTTCATTCTATACTTCCAGATGTTTTGAGCTGGATTTTGAAGCTTTTCTCTTACATTTTGATTGTCTATTGATAGGATGTTCTGAGAAATTCTAAGATAGACAAAATTGTGCATGTACACTTGGATACATTTTAAACCCAAACACGAGCTGCTTTTAGGAGAAACAATCTCTTGGTTCTGGATCTTCATTTTTGTAACTTGGGAAGATGTCTCTAGCAAACATCAAAGACAGTGAGGTTGACATTGTGATAGGAGCACTTCACTTAGACCTGACATCATTTATGAATGAGTGGAGACCCATATTCTCCCGATTCCACTTGATAATTGTCAAAGACCCTGATCTCAAAGAGGAACTCAGGATACCAGAGGGCTTTAATCTTGATGTCTATTCC
>Ga0307516_10007015_pt1 | contig 13060 bp, 15 predicted proteins | sample 19_EM_MG_FD_203310 | JGI IMG/M metagenome (GOLD analysis project Ga0307516, IMG submission 203310) | Populus trichocarpa ectomycorrhiza microbial communities from riparian zone in the Pacific Northwest, United States - 19_EM | ecosystem: Host-associated > Plants > Roots > Unclassified | place... | reverse complement strand
GTGCCAAATAGGTGAGGATGCCAACAACAGTCTAACCAATAGTATCATACAACTGGAGTAATACCCATCAAATGCTTCATGAGCAATCCAGGAAGCCCAGATCATATCTCAGACTTCTTCCTAGATTATATATTCACTGGATAATTTAACTTAACAAACTAAAGTGAGTCCATCTGATTCTGATATGATTGAGGTCAAATCATTGTTTCCCTCACCATTCAAACACTGAATCATCTGATTATGGTGTCCTAGATTCCAATGCAAACACTGGTGACAAGAGTCATGGCATCTAGGATGCCACTGCTGTACACCACAATATTTTTGCCACATTTCCCAGTGGGTGCAAGAAAACCACTGGTTTTTGGTCTAATAACACAATCATGGCAGTGTCTAGGATGCCCCACTGCACACTGCAGTATTTTTCTCATGCCATTAGATACACACACAATCACCACATCTTTTTCCCTCACCATTAGATATACCTACAATGATCATGACATCTAGGACCATGCTGCTGCACACTACAATATTTTCCCACACCAATAGGTACACAAACAATCATGGCATTCAGGATGCCACTGCTACACACTACAATATTTTACCATGCTAATAGGTACACACACAATCATGCCATCTAGGACACCACTGCTGCACACCACAATATTTTTACCATGCTAATAGGTACACACACAATCATGTCATCCAGGATGCCACTGCCACTGCACACCACAATATTTTTCCCACACCAATTCATGGGCATCCAGGACACCACTACTGCACACTGCAATATTTTTACCATGCTAATAGGTACACACACAATCATGTCGTCCAGGACGCCACTACTGCACACTGCAATATTTTTACCATGCTAATAGGTACACACACAATCATGGCATCCAGGACGCCACTGCTACACACCACAATATTTTTCCCACACCAATTCATGGCATCCAGGATGCCACTGCTACACACTACAATATTTTTACCATGCCAGTAGGTACACACACAATCACGATGTCCAGGATGACACTACTGCACACTACAATATATTTTCTCACATCAATAGGTACACACACAATCATGCTGCCTACAATGCCACTGCTGCACACTACACTATTTTTTGCACGCCAATAGATACGCACACAATCATGGCATCCAGGACACCACTGCTGCACACCAAGGCCCATCAGGAATTTTACACATTAAATACATCAAATAAGCTCAAATAAGTCAAAATAGTTATAATAGTCAAAAGTACACCAAGGTTACCATATGCTAAGTTAGTCTGTCTTTCTGTCGTTGTCTGAAAGGTTGTCATCACTGGGCAAGGCTGGGGCCCATTATCATGTCATTGGGCAAAGCTGGAGCTGGGAGTGGTCATCATCGTCAGTAAAACTGGGGTAGAGAAAAAAAAAATGAATGATAAAAAGGCGTACCTGCTAGTGTTGGCGCGCTGGCATTGATACAGGATGGCTGGGTGTTGTTGTCATTGGGAAAAGCTGGGGATAGGGATGGCCATCGTCGTCATCCATCGGGAGGGTTGGGAGTGGGCACCATTGTCATCGTCAACACGCTGGTGATGGGGTGGTGGTGGCCGTTGTTGTCCCTGAGCGACACTGAGGCTGGGGAGTTGTCATCATTGCTGGAGTGGGGGTCATCACTGGGGGTGCGTCAGTGGGCCGTTACATTGATAATGGTACTTCCCTTGGTTGTTGTCGAGTGTGGCTGGGTGGTGTGTGCATCAACTCCTTCTGGATGTTGTAGTTGGAGAGAGTCCTTCCATCCTCGAGCTGCTTCCCAGCGGAGATCAAGTGCTGTTGGTCCGGTGAAATACTCTCCTTGTCTTGAATCTTCCCCTTGATGTTGTCAATCGTGTCAGAAGACTTGACCTCAAGGGTGATCATCTTTCTTGTGAGAGTCTTAACAAAAATTTGCATGCCTTCATGGAGACACAAGACAAGATGCCAGCTCCCCCATCCCCAGTGTATTGACACCAATGTGCCAACTAAGGATTTTTTTTTTTTTTTTCCTTTTCATTTTTTTTGAGTCACACCTTCATTCTGGTTTGTTGTATGGCTATACTTATGTAATTGTCTGGTACTGCACCTTATCCTGAATGCACTGCATTTTATTTCCTACCTGTGAGCTGAACAAAAGTCCAGAATAGTGAAAATAAGTGCTAAGAAAGGTTTGGATGATGACAAGTCAGATAGTAGAAATAATCAGAAATAGTCAGAAAAATAGTATAAATAGTCAAGAAGTAGTACAAAGAATAGTATGGATAGTAGATGAACCTACTAAAATGACTATTCTGGCTTTTTTTTGACTATTAGTACAAATAGTACATAAATATTCCGAAAATAGTAATGTGTTAATTTGATATCATCAAAATTAAATGTCTCCAATGCAGCATGATCAGAACTGGGAGTGGCGAGGAAAGGGTTGCCGAGATCTGGGGTTGGTTCAGGTGCAGGTAATGCAACATCTGTCCCACTGGATGGTGTGGCGAGACGGTAGTGACGAGGAAGCCGACGAGCGCAGCTAGGACGCCTCTCTTCTATGGGATCAGTCGGTATATCGACAGCCACTGGAACTCCTTTCATATCATCTAGGAGACCAATTGGTAAGTAATGACTTGTAACTGTGCTATTCTGATTCAAACTTCTGTAGCTTTCCCAACTACAGTTTGTCCACTCCTGTGGATATATACACAGGGATATTAAGCCTCAAAACATTGCCATGGGACTCGGTTTGTCTCGATACAACACCGTACATCATCGACTTTGGTGTAGCTAAACAGTACTGCAACTTGGACACCGGTGGCCATATACCCTTCGTCGGACACGTCCTCTGACAGGAACACCTGCATTTGCATCAATTAATAGTCATCTACAAGTTGAACTGGGCTGACAGAATGATCCTTGGCTGCCCATTAGTCAACAGCGCACGCACAATTCTCAATCATCAATACTACAGTTGAAGCAAGCTATTTCTATAGAGAAATTGTGTAGTGGTCTCCCAGGCAGAGTATCTATGATGCTGACCTACGTCCATTCACTATCCTTCTCGGAATTGCCAAACTATGCCTACATCCGCTTGCTGTTGGGAAGCCTTCGAACCGACAATTTCCCCACTCATGATATATCCATCCTCAATGAAGAGTTGGTGCTGTCCGACCCTTCTACCATTGCCATGTTGTAAAGTAGGCTTTAGAGAGCTGGGACATTGAGGGTGTCATTTCAGTGTACTGGGCCATATCTGTTGTACTTGTTTTTCATTTGCTATAATTTGTAATAGCTCCCTTGGGCCTTGGCATGCAACAGTCAAATACATTCAATCAGGTAATTCATAGAAGTATTGTAGGTACATAGGCCATGTGGGCGTAGCATAGCGGCCGTCTTTTTATCCTCTTCATGTGGTTTATGTCCTATAGATAGTCAGTCAGTATGGTAATCATATCAGTCATTTGAGACCAGGGAAGGAATGGTGGGGACATACCATATGAGTGAGACACCCTGCGTGCCATTGCCCGCACTAGAAGGTAGACGTGCTGTGTGCGTCACTAAGTCCAGACTCCAGATGGGGTATGGGCTGGGCTGATGATGGGGAGTGGGAGATACTTGCAACTAGAATGGCGAGTAAACTGTTGCGATTAATGTGCATCAGTATGTGGATCAGTGGATGTGATATAACAGGGCAGCCCACCTACAGCACAGGCAACTTGACAATTGATGAGCCCCAGAGTCAACACATGACACTGACAGGGCTCCTACAGGCGATGTCATCGAAGGCCTGGAGGTCTGGCAGTTCGTTGTCAAGCAATGGGAATGGCTGGAATGGCGCTTAGTGAAGTTGTCCGATAAGGATTAACCCTTGAAGAACGAAGGAATAAACCCACGGTACAGTACTGAGTACTCACCATGTTGATTGCATCTCAGGTTGACTTCAAGTCAGCTTCAAGCTGTCTCCAACCAATGACAGCTTGGGCCGATTTGCCAGCTGGCAAAGCCAAGCCAAGCCAACGATTAGCCAATCAAATGACTGTGAGAGCCAAGCTGTGACATAAGCTGATACAAACCCTCGATTAGCCGAGCCGCAGCAACAATTGAATAGGGTATCTTCTTCCAGAGGGAACTCATAAATGTTTTGTACTTTTAGAAGCAAGTTGGAGATGACTGGTCTAGGTTCGATTGCATGATGAACAACTGATGAGGATCATGCGAGATGTGTGCAATTAGTGACCAGAAGACATACCTGGGCTGCACTGGTTTGTATCCCCTAAGCCACCTGGCCGCAAGGGTGGATCTGCGTACAAACATCAGCCCGATCATTGCACCAAGGAAAGTGAGAAATTGTACATTGGCAATACTAGTACCAATGATGGTGTTGAAAGTAGTTAAAGGTGTGTTTAACTAAGTGTCTATCTGAGAGATGGCAGTGTTAATCCCACCGACAAACTCAACATCGCACTGTGCAACAGGGGGCACAAGTCTTGCTGAGTGAAGCTCTTTTTGGGCAGCATCAATCTTGTCCCACCCTGAACACAGACGAAATTTGATTATCATACCTTGTAAGCTGGTGTAACTTGGGTTGGACTCTGTTGCAAATGTTGCAAATTGTGTGGCAGTTCATGAATGCTGCTTTGTATACCCTAGCAGCTTGGCAGTGTGACAGAATGGTCCAACGATTCCCTGTAACAAAAGTTAGTCGCACACAATGGTTGGGGTTGAAATTTAGCCCTCACCCAACGAACTCTTTCGTGGGTGCTCTCAGCAACATCGCTCCATAATAGATGGAAGGGGCATGGCGAAGGCGGGGAAGATCATTCAGGAATGACACCAAATACAACCAAACATACCTTTTCTTCAAACTTTGTCCCTTCAAGTCTCTTGATCTCCCCCGCAGTGCCACGATCCCTGGATCAGTTTGCACTGGCACACATTGCAATGCTGCCTGCACACCAAGGCCGCCACTGCTGGTACTGCTGCTGCCACCTCTGCCATGTCATCAGCTCACTGTGGCTAAGTGGCACTTTGTCTGTATGATCCCTGTGCTCACAGCTGCCGCATTGCATTGTCGCACATCCCACCGTGACTGCCTCATACAGTGCTGTCTGCTCGTCCCACCTCACTGCCACCTCAGGCGTTGCTGCCATGCTGCACCCATCTCCGACATTGCCTCCCTCCATCAGTCATGCACCGCCTTGCCTTCAAGGCATGTAGTCTGCAGCTGCATGTTTTGAAGGTGGGGGGTCTTACTGTATAGGTACGCTGTCATAGGTGATAATGCTACTGATTTCTTTTTCTTATTCAGATATTGTTTTACTACCCTTTGCGTTAGCGCATGCTGGCTGGCAGTTGATGCTTCTCTTGTCGGTGCACCCTGCCAGGGTGTGCCTGTTGTTGGTTGTCTGTGCATGGTAGTGCATGCCAGCTAATTGGTTGTCCCTTTTCATCGTCTGTGCATGTTAGTGCATGCCAGCTAATTGATTGTCCCTTTGCATTGTCTGTGCTTGCTAGTGCATGCCAGCTCGTCTATTGTCCCTGTTTTATCTGCGCATATTGCATATGGCGAATATTCTGCATCCCAAGTGAGTCTTTTTTCCGCATTTTCTTTTGTTAATATGTTCTCATTTTTGTTCCTAGCCCCTGCTTGTTTGTTGTTTATAGGCCAAGAAGTAAGCAGGGTGTTCTTCTAAGCTTTGATGCTCACTCGCTCAGCAGAACATTTCTGCACTTGGCTCCGGGCTTTTGGGTTACCGGTTTGAATTTTCTGAAGGCCTCATGCAGAGCTGCCTTGGAGGAGGGCCCCCTCCTCGGTAGCAAACTTGAGGTCTTTGTTCCGCTTGGAACATTTTTTAAATTATGTACTTGGTAAAATTTGTCTTACAGTTTGATTGGTTGGGGAGATCGATTTGTAACTTTGTAGCAATTTGTTGTAAGGGGTAGTCCGGGTGGCAATCCAACCAAACTATCCAGGCAGGCAATCTGCTTGAAGTCACGTGACTTGAAATCTCGAAACACTTTTTTGAGAGCACTGTCTTCACCAAATTTGCCGACTTAGATGCACTCCTGTTATATAACACCTTCTCATTTGTTCGCCTGACTTCTGCGAATATATGAACCCTTAGCTGCCCTAACCGTGCTGACCCAGGGGCCTTAAATTACAGAGGCTAGCCCGCTGTGCGAGCAGCAACTTGAAAGACTCGGAAGGGAATGCAATAGTATGGGCGTGTCAAGTAAGCCCGCTGATTTCTTGATCAAGCAGGAGGGCCAGTAGGTATGCATTGACAAATGGGCTGAAGCAAGAACCTAACAGCCCTGCGAGTGTGCAGGCGGCACGTAGACTGCCTCCGCACGAATGCATTGAGCAGATATGTGCGAGACATCAGAATGCACCAATTGAAATTGACGACCCAAAACTCGCCTCGCAGGCCATGAATCGCGACGGCTGCTGCCGTGAGTCTGACAGACATTGATGACATGTTGGTGGAGCCAAATGACCAGCCGTGCTTCTGCTCAATGAGTTGATGCAGCTGGGAGTAGCGCGGTTAGCATGTGAATGAGGATCATGCTAACAAAAGGCGTGCTAGGGGGCGGAGCTCCCACAAAAGAAGTATGGGTACTTACTTCATAACCCGAAGTCCCTCCTGTTCTTTGGGTTCAATCGAAGCATTAATGGCAGACTACCCCCCAAAGGGGGTAGTGTATAGTCTGTGTGCGAAAAGAGGTATCCTGGGCGGTCAACCTATTTGTTGTGCCTGTTGGTTGCCTCTCTCCCAAGATCAGGGCCGTGTACAGTACGCACAGGGACAGATAAAGGGGATAGGGCATTGTAGAGACAGTCCTGTCTCTAGGTGTGTAGAATTGGTAGTACTGATACTGGACTCTCTACCTTAGCTATGTAGGCTTGTACTTAGCTTACTAAGCAAAAAATAACCTTCTCTTCAGTGTACATCTTTGAGCTCAGTCATAGAGTGGCTGAACCACCACTACTCTCCCTAGTTCTTCTAGTCTCCCCAGTCCCTGGGAGCTCTGCCAGACCTCCAGAAGCCCCTGGGTCGAGCGTGCCTCACCTGAGGCAGCAGCAACACCCAACCCCCCCCTACAGCATGTGGTTTCTAGCCTGCGAAAGCTCTCGGCAGGGGGCTTAACCGCTACCCCGACCACCGCCCTCCCAGGGTCGTTTAGGTGAACCGCCATCTACCACATATGAGGGGATGGGCTGAGCATGCAAGCTGGTAGCAACCCAACGCAAGGATGTCTGAAAAACTGGGTGAAAGCAGTTGGGAACAAAAAAGCTTCTTTGTCAGTGAAGCCAGCAGCAGAGACTGCTCCCACAGGCCAGCTGGGTAAGAACGTCCCTTTTGAGAGCATGCCAGCACTTTTTTCATCCCCAGGCAGCACCACACTGGTACTATCCAGTGTGGATCCTCTCTCGCCATACCGCTGAGGGCATCTGGTGAGTGGCACAGATGGCATTTGCAAAACTCCCCGGTGAGACTGCGATGGGAATAGCAGTAGGAGAGGACTAAGGCCTCAGCAACACCAAGCAAAAAGAACCAATCCGAGAAAGATCAAGACAGTCAATTAATATTCCTTAAGTATGATATCAGCAACTTACACCAGCATTGTCCATTGATGCAGCAATTCACTGCCCAGGGTAGTCGTTGTCTAGATTCAGACATTGAAGTTCATCCCTGTGGAGGGCTTGGCAGTTGCGGTCGTCATCATTGTCGCTGCATAAGCGCTGACCAGCCCCACAAGGCGTTTGTCGAGACATCTCCCCCATATATGAAGTTGATGTTAAAGAAATGATGCTCGGGAAAATTGCAGAAGTTGTCATCAAACACCCATGCAATTGTGCCTAAGAAAAGGTCAGAAAGATGGCACAGCAGGAACAAAGAGATGAAGATTCACAGGGGGTTCAGATGTGGAAGATGCAAATTGACTGCTCAGAGGGTCGTCCAGAGCGAACTTACTTCCTCTTCTGTGGTAACGTAGGCCGCAGCAGATGGAGAAGGCGGAGGCATTGGTTTCCAAGGTTTGGAAACTTCAGGGACAATGGGCTGTCTCTCATTTCCAACAGGGCTTGTACTATAAACATTGTCTCCCATCGAGTAGACCACACCTGCAATGATGAGTTCTTTAACGAGAACATTGAAGTCGAATTTACACGATTGCCGGTTGAGTATTCTTGGCCTTGAATACTAACTGATAACTCTCCAATGCAATTCAACTGTTCCCCCTGCCAATGCTTCACAATTTGGCCTGAAGACCTGTGCGTCGCTGCCAATGGCCCAAACATCACGCAAGCAAATCTACAAATAAAAAGTACTGAACACTCACTTCAATCCTAATCGCAATGAGTCACATGCCAACAGATATATCAGCTTTGACTTTGCCAATCTTGCTGTGGTGACAATACCTCCAATCACGATATCGCAACCTCTTTCTCTTGAAAAGGTGAGCGTACTGCCTGGCGGCTGACACTGCACGAGGTTAGCAATGGGAACGCCTTTTGATTGATCATCAACCCAGACATGAGTGCCACATGCTTTTGAGCCTACTGGAGATGACCGCAATGTCTACATGTCGATTGCGGTGGATGTGTAACAGTAGTATCCGACAGTAGGGAGTAAGGGTATTAGCCGGATTGAGCTGTATGTTGTCCGACTGAGCTAGGCGATGACGATGATAGTTGGAATCGGGGGTCAGTCGTAACTTGGATTGAGGGACGTTAGTTTGTGTTGCATTCGCGAAAGCAGGTCCTGATGCACGTTTCAAGATAGCACAACACCTCTAAGGCGACTCTCCACGTTGCTAACAATGCAATGGATGACGTAGAACGATTTATGCACATGGTTTACCTTGGAAATCGACCTGTATGCATGGCCCAATGTGTCCAACCCAAGCAGGTGGAGGAAAAATATGACCTTGTCTTCACACAATTGCGAGTTCAGCATTGCCAATCAGTTGAAGCATTCTGAGATAGGGTGCAAAGCTGACCCAGCAGCCAGGTGTCCAGGACGGTAGGCCCCATCTGTAAAGTGAAATAAATCAGAGAGTGTGGATGCAACCTTCGGGAAGTGAGCAAAATGCTCTTTGCTTACCATATGAAATGGCCTAAGATTCTGTGCTGATTCTGTGCTGACTTGGACTTGGTAATGATCGTTGCCCTTCACAGCTATCATTCAATGTCACTGAGGCAGCAATTGTGGTCGAGGCAGCAATGATTTGTCCTTTGAGGTATGGGCAGTCTAGTTACGGCACTACGGTGCCTGCATCGCTGCTTGCCAGCTCATCCCAACGACTGTGCATAAGCCTTAGTACAATTAAGGTAGTCCAAGTTAGACACCCCCTGTTTCCTGCCTAGAAAGGAAATTCGCATCCGCACAAATTGACACGGATGCCCATACCTGAGGCCAAAGGGTGTCCTGTGCTCAGAGAGTGCTACTGGAGTCCATAGTCGATGGGTCAGGGGCAATCTAACCATAAATAGGGTGCTCATATTAGCCAAGTTAGACCCATCGACAGGTCCCTGGAAACTCACCACAAGAGTAACACTCAGGGTAGTAATGGCTCGGAAGAACGTGAACAAGCATGTGGAATTCACAGAGTTACAGGGAGAAATAATAGTGAGAGTGAGAGAGTGAGGGAAAGAAGGGAGATGTCCTGCCTGAGGGAGCCTCGGGTATATATGGAGAGACGCGGAGCATGCAATTAGGGCGTGCACAGACGTCATATTAGTAAGCTGTTAGGACACCAGGCTTATAGTCCCTCAGTGCTACTGTGTCTGCATCACTGTCAGTCAGAGCGCCTCACCATGACTCAACTTCAAGACAGCAATATACTTCTATTATCACTTCGGCTTGCGACTGCTGGATCTCAGAGGGTGCACCTTTCCAATACCTTACGCCATTCTCTGGTCTCATGGGTGAATGTTTCCATGTCCTGACTTTATGCATTCACTGATCTTTGAGTTTCAACTTTGATTCTTGCATATCGACCTCTTGGTCCAAGGGCCTTGTGAAACACATCTAAGTCTTCGACTTGCGGTTCTCCATCTTGACGTGTGTGCAGACATTCTCCAACCAGGTATGCTGTTTCGACTCATTGTAAATCACAGCTACCGCTGCTCGCTGTTCCATCACCGTCTCCATAGCCATTCTTTGCCTGACTGCCACTGTCCCCAATGCCGCCTTCAATTCGACCTCAGTCTCCACTCATAAGAGAAGAACCATCTTTTCTGTCTCCAAAACACTGTGATTCTATGAGACCTCATGAGGCCCCTGCCACCACAAGGACAAGGCTCCTCGATGGATGTGGTCTAGATGGACTTGCCCTGTCAGATTGGCAGGGGCTATCTTCATCCCTTTTACCCACTGTGCCCTGCACTCCTGCACTCCCTCCCTATCGCAGCACGTCTTCATTGGCTTCAACACATTTTTATCATTTCCTCTGCTCCTTGGACCCTACAGCAAGGTTTGTCAGCATTCCAATTCCAACACAAAGGCTTTGCATCAGCTGCATTGCGTTGCTTTTGCCTACTAGGTATAAAAGTGATGCCTTCTTGCCTTTGAAACACATTTCCAGGTTCAATTATTAAATCTTACACATTGATGCCTGGGCCTAACAATCATATTGTAGCGTATTGAAGAGTTTCTGAGCGGTTGCACAAGTATGATAAGTCTGTCTTCATCTCGCCACCATCTCGCCATCATGCGCAGTACCATCTGCATCGTTGCTCAGCACCCATCCATGCACCCCTGTACCATCGCAGTTTATCCTATCGCGTCTGCACTCGAGTTGTCCAAGGACAATTGTTTGACTCGCAGTGCTCGCCACGCGAATATGTCAATCTTATTGGCAACGACTCTTCTCCATGCACCAGCACATCTGCGCAGCTCAATCTCGAATGCATTGGGTATGTTTGGCGACTTTAACTTCTTAACTTCTTCTAATCTACCTATTTCAGGACCAAGGGCGTTGTGCTCTCTACTCTTGCTTTCTCCCACCAAGCAATTATCTTCTAATCCATTGGTTTTCTAAAACAAAGGCCGAGGCCGAGGCCAGCAAGTCACAGCAGGACAGGAGCACATTCTCACAATCATCGGGGGTGACGGAGATTCAATGCCAAGTATGTTGCCCGGAGAGTCGCCACTAGTACAGCACCTCGACCATGAGACCTCCTACAGTACTGTACCTGCCACTCTTCTATAACAGCTTGTATGTTTTGCCAATTCCCAAATATTGTTCTTCATACATAGCCTTCAGGTTATAGTGCCCGACCTGTCCTCTCCCTCTCTCCCCTTTTTGACACACTAAACCTAATCAACACAATTGGGCATTGGTACTCATACATACAACAGGCCCAGATCTTCGGAAAATGGCATCTCTCCCCAGGTGCCAACCTCAAAGACAAAGTTGCGGCAGTGTAACCCTCCCCTGGTGAGTGCATGTCCTTACGCTGCATCCCCTGTCGTCAATTCCATTTTATTGCCGCCATTTCCACATGCTCTTTGACCAAGGCTGCTCGCCAGAAGTTGTGCCCAAGGCTATTTCAGTGTGCCCACAACAATTGTGCCTCTAATACATGTCATCGCTGAGCCACACTATTATCTAGAGTGCACTCGTCTGAAGTGCTCAGGCACCACGGGTATGGGTCAGAAATTGGACGCCTGTGCATGGAGAATGTACTTGCACATCATTCTTGCAGCCAGGGTGTTTGTTTGGTTTGCCTTGCTTGTGATGTCATTCTTGGCTCATGCTCCACAGGACTTCAACTGGCCACACTTGCGCCCCGAATGCAGTCAGGTAAGTGTCCTCGAACTCTGACCGCTGTCATGCACCAAACATGTTTGGTACTGTGGACATGGAGAAAGTTAGCCGATGAAACTAATGTGAAGAACGCACCCAAGATCTGTTGAAAGATTGTCCCGACTTGAGGGATACAGACAGCCCTCGCTATCCATATCACGCAAAGTCAAGACTATCCTTATGTGAAGAATGAATACAAGCTCGTTGTAGCCATCTATTGCACAAGAATGACTATCCTGGAGCAAGAGATGACTGCCAACGTCTAGCAGTTATCCCTTGCACGAGAACCGCCAAGAAGCAGAAAGAATCCAATGAATAATGATCTTTTTGGTATGAGAAAGGAGTGCAGCCTTCTGCAGTCCAACTCCCATACCAGAACAACCAAAGAAGCAGAAGAAACAGTTGAGAAACGAAGGAGAAAGAGAAGAATCATTTTTAGCGCCCAAATGTCAAATTTAGGCGCCCAGTGCCGGCATTCCGATATTTTGAATAGCTCCATTGTTTTTGAAGCTACCAAGCACGTGACTATACCATCATGGAGCCTAGACCATGGTCTATCTGCCTGTCAAGTTCCGACATAAATCTGTTTATTTCCCACGGAGATATTCCACCCGCAATCCAGACACCCGCTTCATCAGTCACTATGGAGTCCGCATTTTCTCTGGAATGTTTCTCTGCTATTGCAGCAGACCTTGACTATGTCCTACTCTTGGGACAGCCTCTCCCTGAGTTCCTGTGCACTGCCTGGCACATATCTTCCCAGCCTGCTCCCTCAGTCCCTCTTGTTCTTGGCCAGCGCGTTCTCCTCGTCAGTCCTGCGTCACGCACGTACTTTGGTCGCCTCAAGTCTATTGTTAGACTTGAAGATTCATACCTGGTCGTCTCTGTGTCTCCTGAGTCCTCTGCATATGGTCCTTTCATTCCAGAGTCCTGTCACATCCATCTCCCTCCATCATTCATCTCGCTTCCCTGGACATGTCGAATCCGCTACTCACGTTTCACATCCCTGCTATCCCACAACAAACATGGATGAAACAGTGCTCTAGAACCCTTCTTAGGAGCCCTTATAGAGTACAGAACCTTCCCCTTACTACTCAAGGGAAGACTGCTCTTCGGGAGCACCAATTTTCGCGTTTTTGTCCTACAGAAGCTCAACCCAAGGGATTTGTGACACTCTGTGACCAACTGTTACTCTTCTAGACATTCCAGGCCCCCTGACACTGCTCTTCTGGTCGGATCAA
>Ga0307516_10007014_pt1 | contig 13061 bp, 11 predicted proteins | sample 19_EM_MG_FD_203310 | JGI IMG/M metagenome (GOLD analysis project Ga0307516, IMG submission 203310) | Populus trichocarpa ectomycorrhiza microbial communities from riparian zone in the Pacific Northwest, United States - 19_EM | ecosystem: Host-associated > Plants > Roots > Unclassified | place... | reverse complement strand
ATGTCCTTTCATCCTGTGACTCATGCCCTTCCCTTGTCTTCTCCCTTTTCTCAAATCTCCTGAGTGGCACTACTGTTTTGGGTAGGTTTTTGCCTAGATTATGGCCAACCCAATCCTGTGCGCGACAGCGGAGATGGGCGGGAGCACGAATGCCGACGAGGAGAGTTGGTCGGAAGTGGGGTGGTTGGGGGGGGGCTCCATTGTAGATTGCAGACGAGATGACAAGGGCGGGTTGTTAGTGGGCGGGGCGGGGCATCCAAAGGTGTTGAGGTGGTGGGCGAGGTGAAGCGGGTTGCAAACAAGGACGAAAATGCAACGGTCCCTGGAGGCGAAGATGTACCAATTGTTGCCCCAACTCCCCGGAAAGTGAGGGGCGGGACACGTCGCGACAGTTCCGTCAGGGACAGACAAATGGGAAGCGGAGGGATTATGGTGGTGGGTGGGCGGAAGTGAGGCAGAGCGATTGAGGACTCCCGTCTTTCGTTTCCCGCTGTTTCTCGTAAACACGACGCACGCTAACAAAACACCCGCAGGTGGACCCCCCACCTGCGCTCTGACACGACCAGCAGTGCGAGAGCTTCCAATAAAATGGGTGGAACAAAAGTATATTGGGACACACGAGTAGCGTTAATGAAAAGCGTAATTTAGGACTTGTTTTGGAGAAACCGACATCCAAGCTTTTACGATCGCGAGCGGACGTGTTGATTGATCTCGGACTGGGCGGTTGTGGGATGGGCTTGTGAGAGGAGAGTCGCATCCTCTGGTGGAAAAGCGGCGAGGTCCCGATTGTAAATCTGGTTCATTGCCCTGTGGTTTGGGTGAGAATTGGACAATGCTCAACGCAGGGTAAGGACGCGTACTCAGTGAAACTGATCGCGTTGGGTTGTGCGCACGCCTTTCTTATCTCCTTAAGCTTTTTGTCAACGGTGCCCCAGAATCCTGAGCTGGGGTCTTCGCGATGCACCGTGCGCTGCGGGATGTATCAAATCAGCAGCCTTGGCAATGGACTGGCGGAAAACTTACCAGGAAGGCCATCCGAACTGCGAGTGCTTCGTGGGCAACAATGTCACCACATTGGCTTGAAAGGTGGGACACAGCGTTAACCGTCAAAGTGAGGACATCGTGTTTCTTTTCGACGGACTCCGCGATCTGACGGTGAGAATATTGGATTAGAAGCGGTTCGCATCCGGTGACAATAGCAGTGTACCTTGCACTTAAACTCATACCGTATGTTGTTACATGCCTTGCCAACTCCCTTTCGAAGAATATCGCCTTTGGTGCCTGAAAGCCAAGATTGGTCAAAGCCTTGGTGGCCTCTGAAGCTGTCCTGATTCCGACATCCGGTCAGGGCGCACACCACGCGGTAGAATGACACGCTTACCATGATCATCGTGACCGGTTTATTCAAACCATTGTGGTAATTCACCTCCTCGGCTGTGGACATCAGGATGAGTGCCGCCTTGTAGTTAATGTCGTTCTTACGATGCTTGTCAGTGAACGTTGATCAGGAATCGACGAAGAATGCTCACCGAAATGTTCTTTGGGATCGAAGGGAGCTCCAAGTCGGCTTGCGATCCTGCCACGCGAGTTTCAAAGCGACCCATCTGCTGTTCGATGCGAGCCACCCCTGAACGGAGGTCAATGAGCTTCTCCTCCTGGGTAAGCTATCAAGTGTTGTGAGAGCGATGCGGAAGGAGGATCACATAACCCTACTCGCGTGAACTCAACTAACCCTTCCTCTTCGGTTGTGGACAACCGGTTGCGACGAGCGGACGTGATGGCATATTCTTCGAGCCGTTGGGATGGGTTCCTCCTGGGCATACCTGTATCCTGGTCCGGAGACCTTGTCCGTGAACGCCGTTCATGCGAATCGGCTCTTCCTCTTCCGTCGGTGTGGGACCTTTGGGGGGAGGCGGATCGTTCTCTCCCTGGAGTGCGGCGGTGAAAATCGATGTTGGTGATGAAGGACATGAGGGAGAGGGCGATGGTAAGCGATTGTGCTGGTCAAATTTAGGAGAAGAGAGTTAGGGGCACCAGGGTGGAGTGAGGACTTTGCACTTGACGCGATGCGGGTGCAAGTTGACCTTGCGATCGACGAGGTGGACTCGCAACGCGAAGATGGTGCGACAAAGAGCACAAACACCTGAGTGTAAGTTACTGTGCTTGTCAGTCACTATGTCTGTCGGTTGACCTCGGGTTGCAGGTGTCAAACGCATCCCATCAGGCGATGGAAACCGCCAGAATGATCGGTTCCAGTGTAATGTCTGTATCAAACATGCTGACAACCGTAACCCGCAGGCCTGTACGGTTTCGAGAAGTCAATTGAAGGGCCATCTCGAAACGAAAAAGCACAGACAAGCGGTAATGCAACAGAACCTCTCGTTGAAGCGTCAACGGGAGGCTGCGGAGGCTGCGAGGCCTGCAGAAGACCTAGGCCGATTCGCAAGTCCCTATCCTGACTCCCAACCGATGCGGCCACCACTGCACAATCTGTTCCATGGTGCCCGACCAATCAATAACAACTGGCTTGACAAAGAAGGGAATGAATTCACCCTTCCGCGAACGATGATCGATGATCAGAATTGGTCGTCCGGCCGTGCTCAGGATCTTTGGCGTGATGTTGAAGCTGCCAGGTCCCACAAGACACCTGCAGATGAACTCTGGGGTTTCTCGTTGGATGACGACGAGGATGACGAGTCCAATGCTGACATGACAGAGTGCGACATGCCGGGGCTCACTGCTTTGGGGTTCGAGTCCGACGAATTTGCACCCTATGCTTCAAAAACTGTCAGTAACCCCCCGTCCGTAGGTAAAGAGAAGAGCTGACCATTCCTACAACACAGATGTATATTCTGGACCTCCTTGACAGCATGCCACAGTTGCGACTATCGGGAGCGGTCATGAAATCGATCCTGTGGGCGCTGGAAGAGCTGGACGTCCCGAACGTCCCGAGTTTCGGGCAACTCCGCAGTGCTCAGAAAGCGCTCGCTCAGAAGATCAATATCAGTCCAAGCCGACATGAATCGGCGGTGGGTAACATCTTCTACCAAAACTCACCCGAAGCTCTGTTAGCATTGGTAAGATATTCAATCTTTTGCTACCGGAACGGCATCAAACCTACCACATGTAGGATTGGGCAAACCCATTGGTCCGAGAATCCATAACGGTGTATCCGGAAGTCACTTCCATCATTTCCGAATCCTGGCAGGCGGGAAAATGGGTTGAGGAAGTTGCGCTCGATGAACTCACCCCAATGTGGGCAGATTGGCAATGCTCTCCCGATCGCCATTTCTACGTCAACGAGGTGGCTCGCACAAGGGATGGGAGATACCTGGTGCCGAAGCGATGGATCATATACAACGGCGAGGAGTATGCTGATGCCCAGTTAGCATCTGTTGATTGTCAGGTACGTCCTAGAATCAGTTGGAAATTGCCCACACAACCTAATCATTACGACTCAAGGCAAGGACCTTCACGCTGGTTGATGAACATCCCGTCAGAGTACCTGCGAAGGAGCTGACCGTGAACTATATCGAGTTGACGGACCTCGGCTATCACACCAACTTCCCCGGTTTGATACCCTTTCTACACCCTTGACATGGTTACCTGACTGTGCATCAGGTTCATCGCTCAATCCCGACCGAACAGCAGCAGGGGGGAAACCTCTATTCAGCCTTCGCATTATGCCATGGGCGGATGACACTTCCGGAAACAGAAGCAAACAGTACAACCCCCACATCAATCTTTGCATGCAAAATCTGAACCTGCCCCATGAGAAGCTGAAACATCAATACTTCGTTCGCTTCTGTTCAACGTCCAAACACGCAACTTCTGGCGAACAATTTAGACCGGTTATTGAAACATGGCATGGTGTATTTGTTTGTGGGAGTCACCCTGCACTGATCCAGTTTACAGCGGACACAATAAATATCTGGAGGCATATGACTGCAAGCTAAGGCGGGAGATCCTTTTCCGGATCTATCCGCACTGTCTACCGTCGGATAACCCCCAACAGGCGGAATCTTCGTCTGGGGTCGGGCCTGGTGGGAATCTTAATTGCGTCCATGGGAAAGCGGGGGGCGGGAAAGAGGAAAGGGAAAGTGACAAGGGTTATCTTGCCCTATTCAGTGTGAGATCACATCACGTCTTTGACATGGGTCAACTAAATTCTGTGCGATCAGTCAGAGGCCGAGGAGAAACGAACGGCACAAGAGACCGTCAAAACTATTACGGAGCAAATATGGACGGCTTGTCTGGGCGTGGCGCAATCTGTGTCGGATCTGCAAACATCCACCGGGGTCAAGGATAAGACGGCACAGTTCTGGATTGACCGGGTGCTGGGGGAGTCATCGAGCCAAATCAGAGAGAGAGTTACCAACAGCACAACAAGAGATTCTCGGCTCAACAGTCGCTCCTGTCCAACGGAACAGAGGCAACAAATCCGGGACACGCTCAAATCTCAAATACAGCAAGAGACATACGATTGGTTACTTACCCAACCGAAGGGAAAATGGGACAAGCTCCCAGAGCAATCTCGTGCGTCTCATGTTTGAATTGGAATAACAAACTTACACCCCAGCCGCGCGAGATGCAGCCGCACGAAAACAGCTTCGGCCCGGTGATCATTATAACGTGTTGCTCGGGTTCCCAGGTTTTCCGCTTTTTCGTGAGCCCCATCACCTACTAAGGGTCCTATTCCAGGTTTAGATCCACACCAAGACTCACCGGTGGAAGCCCTCCACACAATTTCTCTCGGTAACAACAGGTACATATGGTTCTCAACAACCAGTAAGTGGAACGAGGAGAAAGACGAGAAGTTCATTGCCTGGCTTGGTGCGTCCAATGTCGACGGGTTACCTGGGGTTCCACGTGGCGTGCAAGCACGCTACCTTGTTGAATACAAGAACAACCTTACTGGGAAATACTTCAAATGGATCTCGCAGTTGGCGGTCTTCAGTCTGCACGGGGTGGGCTGTGATCCGATCCTTTTCGATCTTTGGAAGGCCAGCGGTGAGCTCAGCGCGTTGGTGTGGTGCACGAAAATCCTGGATATGGATCAGTACGTGGTAAGGATTGATCAGATCTACAGTGAAGCCGCCATGACCCCGCCGCAGGCCGATCTCGACATTGCGGTTGCCAACGTCCTTGATATTTGGGCAAAGGTTGATCCCAACCGCATAATCGTCAAACAGAAACTCCACGTTCTCACGCACCTGCGAGATGATGTGCGTCGGTTTGGTCCCCCATCCTTGTATGAGGTAGAAGCCTTCGAGTCGTCAAACAAAGTGTTCCGTCAGTGCAGCATCCTCTCCAACCACCACGCGCCGAGTCGCGATATCGCGACGACCATGGCCCGTTTGGAGAGGTTCAAGCACATCATCAGTGGTGGGTGGTGGTGGGACGAGGTCGCGAAGCGATATGTCCAAGCGGGAAAACATATCACCAGAGATTTCGACTCGAAGAGATTTTTGCAATCTCACCTCGGGTGGACACCGGATCGGCAACGATCTCCTGGTAACCATATCGGCCGCTATGAATCAACACTCACTCACTCCCCGCCGGTACTAGGTTCAATTACCCATGTCCCAAATGACAAACAACCAAGGGACTGTGCGTGGGACTCGCTTTTCAGTGGACTCCCACCGGTACGCCCGAGTGGGGTGGGTGGAGAAACTCGGTTTAGGCTCGGTGAAACCATCATCTCGAGGTCCGGCGACGTGTGTTCTGAGGGGTCATGGGTGTTTTACAACACACACAATGTGTGTTCAACTATATTGTCCGTGATCCGCACTCGTTCACTTATTGTTTCAGGCCGAGTCCCCTTCGAACGTTGCGCGCATCTCCAGGATTGTTACAAGCAAAGAAGACACGGCGACATCATTCATTGTTCTCGAGGCATGGAAAGTATCCGCACAGAGAGACAATCACTACGGGATGCCCGTTCTCCATCGTAACCGCGACGACACCGATGTCGCTGTCCCACCGGAGGTCTGCTTCGCTCACCTTTGAGTTTTCTGAACCTCACGATTGGCAAACCAGGACATCCACTTTATTTTCAACGCACAGCATGACTGCGAAGGCGGAGGATGCCAGCTCGTCGAAACGAATGTTCTTCAAGATCGTGAGGAGACATCGAGGACGGAACTGACCGTCAAACACTCAGGCTTCGCCCGGTATCTCATCAACCTCCATGCCCATCACAACGCGTGGCGGTTACGAAAGGTTCTCCCCCGCACTCTCACCGCGCCGGTACCATACACTTCGGACCGCAAAAAGCTTCACACTGAGGCCGCACGAGAACTTCAAGAGAAGAATCCAGCAAAACGAGCAGAGGCAACCGCAAAAGCGAAGGCCACGAGGGAGCGGAACGCGAAGGAAAAGGCAAAGGGCAAAGTGGTTGACGAGGGATGAAGCAATGGGCGGTTACATGTAATGTACTTAGTAAAATATCTTCCTGATATCTCGACGAGCTCTCGAGGACATCCTGATGAGATCCTGAGGATATCCACTCGCGGATGTCGGAGGAGATCCCCGGCTGATGTCCCATGATGCCAGCTGATGTCCCATGACATCAGACCCAGTTAGGCGTGTATTTTGCACTATTTAGAGGTAGTTTCGAAGAGTTGTGGCCGTTTTTCGGCTGGACGGAACGGCCGCGGCCCGCGGGATTATCCGGTTATGGCTAGCACCCCTTCCGCCTACGCACACCGCCCGACGAAAGGCGGCCGGGTCACGGATTCCCCTTTAGATAAGTCGAGACTAGGCGATAAATAATTCAATATATCATTTATCACACCGAGAGGTTGAGTACTAAGTATCGCGCCCCAATGGGGAACTCGTGCTTGTTATAAAAGGTGCTTGGGCTGTTGGACGGTAGCTTGCCGCTGTCACGTGATCAAGATTAGATAGTTCCTTTTTTCAAGCGACACCCTTTTCTCCTCCCTCAGTCGTTTCCATTCCGACTGAGCCTGACGTTCGACAGGTTATGAGCCCGGTTCGCTTCTGATCTCCTGAACGAATCAAGACTCACACAAAACGACTCCGGAGGATACAATGTCTGGTCCAGCACTATCAGTCATCTCAGCAGGGGGAGGGGGAGGAGGTGCAATCTCACTCACACTCCTTCCTGACTCCGAGAAGCTGGATACGAAGAACTGGAACAAGTGGAAGCGAACTATGACTTCCATCCTCTGTATGAAGGGACTGTTGATATATGCGGAGGGCAATGTTAGACCCCCGTTGAAGCCTCGTCCTCTACCGATACCGATTACAGCTACACCGGCAACACCTACACCGGCAACACCTACTCCGACCGTACAAATCGCCGTGACAACATCCAACCCTTTCATCGTTGCACCACAACAACAACAACCCACACAATCAACAGGTGGTGTCTTCGGATTGACACCCTCCCATGGGTCATCGCATGCAAAGCCGCTACCTACTCTCCCAACCCTGGAGGAGGAAGAACGGCGTCGTCTCGATGCAGCAGCGGTTGCCCACATCACATTAAATATCAAAAGCGAAGCGATCTCGTCAAAGTTCAGGTGCGGCATGTCTGCTCACGAGATCTGGTCGTCTTTGTGCACGCGCTTCGAGAGAACGAATGGCGCCCTCGCTCTTCAGGCACAGAACTGGTTGACTGCTTGCAGATACACCGACGGTCAAGACATCCAGTCCCACATCGACGACATATCTAGGTTATGGGAGGAAGCCCTGGCGGTTGGGGTGAAGATTGGGGACGAGGAGTACTGTCACATCCTTCGTTCATCCTTTCCTCCCAGCTGGGCATTCCTTCTCATGACACTCATCACCATCAACGACCCTGTTGTCCTTGAGGCCAGCCTGCTCGCCTTTGCGGACCTTGGAGGACCAAGACCGAAACCAGTGGTATCCTCCTCCTCATCAACCGCCTTATTGTCTTCCTCGTCTGTTGCTGTCAAGTGCACGAATTGCGGGAGGCGGAATCATACCTTTGATCGGTGCTTCCGGAAAGGGGGCGGAGCGGAGCACTCTGCGCCTCATTGGTGGAAGGAGAGGCAGCGACCGCCACGGGATGAGCATCAAGCCAGAGTCGCTACCACCAGTGGGGATGGCTCTCGGCCGGGTGCAGCGATTCAGAATGTCACCACTTTCACTGCTGCGCACACGCCACAGTCGCCATATAACCCTTTTCGCTGGCAGACAAACCAATTCTTACCCAACCCAGAGCCGGCCACGCATGCGACCTCTGACTTCCACCTGTTTGTGGCATCGGTGGGCAGTGAGTCTTACCCTGGTCAGGTCTCAACGTATGCCGATTCCGGAGCATCACATCACTACTTTGTGGATCGATCGGACTTTGCGGACTATATGGAGATCTCTCCGGTGACTGGTCGGGGTGCAGGGAGGGATTCTACCTTCCAGATTGTTGGGATTGGGTCGGTGCAAAAGGATGTAGTGGTGGATGGGAGACGGAAGAGGATCACCTTCGCCAATGCCGTCCACGCACCTGGTCTCGCTGCCAATCTAGTCTCCATTAGTCACCTTGACACTGCGGGCATTTTTGTCCAAGTGGGGAACGGGATGATGGTCTTCACGGATAAGACAGGGTCGCGGCTCATGTGTGGGACCTCCACGTCTGGAAACCTCTACGAGCTTGACCTTCTTCTGTGTGTTACCTCGGATGCCTCGCTGATCGCTCTCCTCTCGACATCTGGCATGGCCGACGCTGCTACCTGGCACAGACGTCTTGGGCATATCGGAGACAGTGGGCTTCAGCGCCTCGTTTCGCGGAAGCTCGTTGATGGTCTCGAGATCAGCGGCCCTGTCACCTGCCCCACACTGTGTCTTGACTGTGTTTATGGGAAGCATGCACAACGACCCTTTACTCAGTGGATCAAGCCTGAGAGCGAGCCGTTGGAGCGTGTGTACATTGATCTCTGGGGCCCTGCACAGGTTGACTCTCACTGGGGACATAGGGCACCTTACTCAGCAGGCAAATGCTGAGTTTTTGTTGGTTTTGTGTTGAACTTGGTCAAGCATTACCCACCAGGCAAATGCTGGGCAAATTTTGAATTTGCCCAACACTTTGTTCAAACTTTGCCCAGTGGGTTTTTACCCAGGCAAATTGTGAAACATGAGGTAAATTGATGAATAAGTAACAAAATTTTGATAAATACCACTGGGCAAAGTGTGAACAAAGTGTTGGGCAAATTCAAAATTTGCCCAGCATTTGCCTGGTGGGTAATGCTTGACCAAGTTTAACACAAAACCAACAAAAACTCAGCATTTGCCTGCTGAGTAAGGTGCCCCATGTCCCCAGTGTCTATTGGTGGACACCGCTACTACATGAGCATTGACGATGGTGGTTCGTCCTGGTGCCAGCCCTACTTTCTGCCGGACAAGACAGCTGACACTACCCTATCAGCGGTCAGGCACTTCAAGCGGCAGGCCGAGGCGGTCACCGGTCGTCACCTTAAGGTCATCCAGACGGATCAGGGGTCCGAATTCCAGAATGAGAAGTGGGCGGAGTTTTGTGCAGCCGAAGGCATCATTCACGAGTTCACCGCGCCCTACACGCATCAGCAGGTTGGGGTTGTGGAACGGGGCCATCGGACAATCCTTGAACGTGCATGGTGCATGCTGACACTGGGGGCGAGGGCCTCTGGAAACAGGTGGGAACATGTCAGGAACATTGAAGGGACAGGACCCATTTCCCTGGCATGTTCCCACCAGATACATTTCGTGTACATTTTGAATGTAACTGTAACATGTACCTGAGATGGTCCTACCAGGAACATATCATACACATTCCAAATGTAATTTCAACATGTTCCTGACATTCTCCCAGTAGACACATCACAGGTACATCACCCTGAAGTGAGGGACATTTGAAATGTTCCTAGAAAAATCAAGTAACATGCTGGGAACATGAGTTCGGACCTGATGTGCTTGGAATGTGTTTACTGGGTGGATGTCAGGAACATGTTACAATTACATTCAGACTGTGTATAAAATGTTCCTGGTGGGAACATCTCAGGTACATATTACAGTTGCATTCAAAATGTACATGAAATGTATCTGGTGGGAACATGCCAGGGAAATGGGTCCTGTCCCTTCAATGTTCCTGACATGTTCCCACCTGTTTCCAGAGGCCCTTGCCCCCAGTGTGAGGGATGCCGGGTTGCCGGGGGAGTTCTGGGCGGAGGCGGTCTCGACTGCTTGCTACCTGAAGAACCTTACGTCGACTCACCATCACCCTGGGAGGACCCCGCTCGAGGCCTGGACCGGGAGGAGGCTGGATGTAGCCCACCTCCGACCCTTTGGGTGTTGAACTCGGAGAAGTTCTACTTGGAGTCCGTGACCCGACCTCGGAGTCGGAGTCCGACGGACATGACTTATGTCAGTCCAGTATATAGCGCCTATAAGGCAGCTTGGTAAGCAGGGCGCTCTTTAGCGGCCCAGTACATCGTGGCGCCCACCGGCAGCCTGATTATACCCGCACCCTTAAGGTGCCAAGCACAACCAAACAAGGTCCGTGCGCATTATGCCTTTGTATAAATAGACGTATGTACCCATGCCAAATTACACACACTTCTCTTCCCTCTTCCACCACCATCAAGCAACTCACCCTCACCCTAAGGTAAGTGTAGGGCAGTATGGCAGTAGGATTAGAATAGAACTGCGCCTGCTCAACATTGGGTGCACCGCTTACATGCGGGTTCCTGACGAGACGCGGCAAAAGCTGGATCCGAAGTCGGTCGCGTGTGTTATGCTAGGCTACTTCCCAGGCCGCATGTACCATCTGTGGGACCCTGTCAGTCGCAGGACCCACCAATCCCAGGATGTTGTCTTTGACGAAGGCGATTGTCATCGGATTCGCCGTGTTGGGGGGGAGCAGGACATGCCAACGACGACGATCCCTCATCCTTCTTTCCCTACTTCTCCCGAAACCGAGCAAGGTTCTCGCGACGTATTCTCCTCTTCTTCTTACGAACACACCAAAAATGCAACACAGGGCTCAGACACTCCAATTCCCAATCCGATAGCCATACCAACGCCACTAGCCGCCACCAACCGATGTTCTACTCGTACCCGGAATCCCTCTCGTCGGCAGCGTGAAACAAACGAATACCTTCAACGAGAGGCGGCAGCAAATCAGGCTGGTGATACATGGGCAACGGACATGTCTCGGGAACTCGATCTTGAAGCGAGTTCCGCGCTCATGGCTGCTGTCCGTGAAGATCTCACAGTTCCCCGGACCTACTCGGAAGCGATGAGACGCTCCGAAGTCTGGCATCCCTCAATGCAAAAGGAGATGGACAAGATGGCCGAGAACGAAGTCTGGGAACTAGTGCGGCCCCCACCTGGAGCGAACATTGTCGATTCCAAATGGCATTATGCCCCAAAGTTCGACTCTGAGGGCGAGATCATCTCATACAAGTCGAGGCTAGTCGCGAAGGGGTTCACCCAGGTCTACGGGGTCGACTACTTCGAAACCTTCGCTTCTGTTGTCCGTTTCGACTCACTCCGACTCATCCTCGCCATCGCTGTGTCATTTGACCTTGAACTCTGGCAAATCGATTTCGAGAGTGCATTCCTGAACGGCAGGATGAAAGAAGTCTACATGCGACAACCTGAAGGATTTGTGGTTAAGGGCAAGGAGGACCACGTTTGCCACCTCCTTCGGTCCTTGTATGGGACAATGCAGGCTAGTCACACCTGGTGGCACGAACTCGATAAGACATATACCAACCTCGGATATGTTCGTTCCCGGGTTGACGAGTCGGTCCGAAGTCGGCGCATGGGGAATGAGCTGACCATTCTTTCAACCTACACTGATGATGTCACCGGTGCCTCTACCTCCCCAGCAGGAGCGGATCAGGCGAAACAGGAGTTGCGGGATAAGTACAAGTTGAAGGATGGAGGAGAACTAAACTACATGCTGGGTATCAAGGTTGAACGAGACCGGGCGAACAAGACTATCTCCATTTCTCAGTCCGCTTACATCGCTTGCATCCTCAAGCGCTTCCGCCACGAGAACTGTACCCCGGCAAGTACTCCACTTCCACCTGGGACGAAGTTATCGGACATCAATTCGCCAGAAAACGACACCAAAAGGTTGGAAATGTCGAAGCTTCCCTACCGCGAGCTACTCGGTTCACTCATGTACCTTTATATTGGGACACATCCTGATCTTTCTTTCGCCATCCAATACCTGAGCCGATATCAAGCAAACCCTGGGCGGGCGCACTGGGACGCTGCCTTCCATGTCCTCCGATATCTGAAGGGCACCTCCAACCTGAAGATCACCTATTCAGCAAACAGCCCCTTGACTCCGATCAGATATGCAGATGCGGACCTTGGAGGTTGCTCGGATACTGGGCGGTCTACTTCGGGCTATGTCTTCATCGCCTCCGGTGGTCCGATATGCTGGAGCTCAAAACGACAACAGCGTGTCTCGACATCAACCACCGAAGCGGAATACAAAGCTTTGTGTCATGCTGGCCAAACGGCGCTCTGGATTGATAACTTCCTCTCGGAGATCGGCATCGGGATTGATCGACCACTCGTGATTCACACTGACAACAAAGGTGCACTTGACATCTCGAAGCATGCGACCCAACATGGAAAGACTCGTCACTTTAAACTGGACTCGTTCTGGCTACGGGAGGCGATACAAGAAGAGGAGCTGGCCCTTACTCTGGTTCCTTCAGGGATGAATATTGCCGATGTCTTCACCAAGGTCGTCACTAGGGATCAGTTTATTCGGGCTAGAGAGATGTTGGGGATGTCTCGGGAGGGGCTGCAAGCTAGGGGGAGTGTTGGACGGTAGCTTGCCGCTGTCACGTGATCAAGATTAGATAGTTCCTTTTTTCGAGCGACACCCTTTTCTCCTCCCTCAGTCGTTTCCATTCCGACTGAGCCTGACGTTCGACATGGGCACCAGTCGCTGCGTTGCGGCCGCCTCCGGACATCGGCTCCCTCGGCAGCAACCGGATCACGGAACTCGGATAATCCCGCGGCCGTTCCGTCCAGCCGAAAACGGCCACAACTCTTCGAAACTACCTCTAAATAGT
>Ga0307516_10007013_pt1 | contig 13063 bp, 14 predicted proteins | sample 19_EM_MG_FD_203310 | JGI IMG/M metagenome (GOLD analysis project Ga0307516, IMG submission 203310) | Populus trichocarpa ectomycorrhiza microbial communities from riparian zone in the Pacific Northwest, United States - 19_EM | ecosystem: Host-associated > Plants > Roots > Unclassified | place... | reverse complement strand
AGCTCCACGTCGCTGGTCGTTAGCCGGAAGGGCGCATGCCTCTGAAGTCACCCTCGTTCGGAAGCCGGCTTCTTTAGTTTTCGTCCTTCGTAGCCTAATGCGCTCGCATCGCGCTATCGCTGCCTTGACCATGTCTCTCGTCTATGGGTGACTCTCATTTTCCTTTTTCTCAAGTTTTCTTAACCAACATCACTGCAGTATTGTCAACAGCATGCAGGAGCCAACACTTCCTCTCCGCTTAGAAGCAGTATGGAATTATAAATCTGCCCAAGTTGGTCTGGTGTACCTTGCTTCGTTCATCCCTGCCTTAATTTGTCAGTGTACCGCTCGTACGCTTACACAGTATTTTTAACGTGCTTTTATAGCGTCTCCTCTCGCTGGTTGGTTGTCTGACCGTAGAGGAAATGACTACATTGTTTTCATCTGCTTGGTTTTGACGATCCCGTGGTGGATATTATTAGTTATTCGGAGCTCTGTGGTATTATTTATCATGTCGTTCGCTCTACAAAGTGAGGGTCCATCATATGTGTATTTTGACTCGTTTCACACAGCTTTAAAGGCTTTTTCGTTGGCGGTGTGGTTCCACCGGTCACATCAGAACTGGCAGCTGTATCGCGAAATCTGCCAAATGTCGGATGTGGGTAGTTGTCTACAAATATTAACTTGATCTTGCTCCTATATTCTTGTTCTTCAGATTCACACGTTTACGGAGCATTCAATCTTGCATTTGGTATCGGCACTGCAGGTCAGGCGGCTGTCACAGAACCTCATAGTTACTCCTGTCGCTGACTCTCCTTGTTAGTGGGACCTGTGATTGGTGGACAGGTATGATCTTACTTGCATTTCAAATTCAAATTCCGACTTCGTTATCATAGATCTATTCCCAAATCAAGAATGGATGGACAATTCTCTGCTTCATTGCCGTGGCGTTAGTCGCGATGTGTGCCGTGGTTGCTTTCTGCTATACAGGTCCAACTCCGCTACTTGCGAAGTTCATCAGAGCACGGTCTTCCAACCCCGTGGCAACATCAACAGCAAAAGAGGAGGCTCTTGGACGAGACCCTCAAGAGAAACCTGAAGACTACCAGCACAACAGAATGTCCCAAATCACAATAAACGTAGAAGCTGTACGTGCAGAATCCTTGATTTCGCATTCTCGCTGCTCATTTTCTCTTAGATTCTGTTTGATCTCGATGGGTGCGTGTTGGCTGGTTGCGAGCGCCCCCCCCTGAAGCTGAGATCGCCGTTGTAGAACATTAATCGATTCAACCAGAGGTGTGTTCAATGCTTGGGAGGATTTTGGAAGGAGGCATCCTTTCGTCGATGGCCTCAGTTGGGAGGAAGTCGCCAACAAGACGCACGGAAGGCGGCTGGTCGAAACCTTGCCAGAGTACTGCAATATTCAAGATGATGAACTACCTAAGGTAAGGTCATTGCGGAAGCAATTCTACCTAGTGTTGGCTTTCTGATACCTGTTCATCTCCTTCAAGGCAGTTCGTGAGTTTGAGGATATCGTAATCAACTACGGTGGCGGGCCAGAGGTCTTACCTGGTGTAAAGAGCTTGTTACAGAAGGTACGCTATCCTTTGGTCACCCCCTCGAAGCCCAGGGCCTGAACCCGTCCCTAGCTTGAACAATGCGCCCCTGAGAGATTCGCCATCGTCACTTCTGGCAAGTTTCTGTGACACTCATTCGATCCACCGAGTCCTTATTCTTGAATTTGACTTACAGCCTCCAGTGGATTTGCTTCAGCAGCAATCATCAAGTGTGGCTTACCTCTCCCGAAACGTGGCCTCGTCACAGCAAATGACATAGGGTTTGGCCAAGGGAAACCCCATCCTATTCCTTATCTCGCAGGCGCAAGGAGGATAAGTAACCAGGCTGACTTCGCTACCAAATGTCCGCCACTTTTCATCGGGCATCAGTCAAGGCAGCTAACCCCCCCCCTTTTTTTTTTGCTTTTTCTGTCAGGTCTCGTCATAGAAGATGCCCCATCAGGACTTGCTGCAGGCAAGCGGGCCGGCGCTAGGACTCTCGCGGTCTGCACCAATCATACCCGTGAATTCTTACAGCGTCGTACCGGAAATGAGAAGCCAGACTTTATCATCGACAACCTCGAGCAGTGAGTGGTTTCCTTCTGTAGATTGTCAGTCATTAACAGAAGTACCTAGCGTAACGGTGCAAGCTCAGCAATCTGGTAGTTTACTGCTCACTCTTAATGTTGTTTATGAAGCATCTGCCACGGCTGAGCATTGAGGACATCACTTTACGTTTTATTAGCAAATGGATACTACACTCTTAAAGAAAATAATAACTTTTTCTACTTTCACCTGGGTGCTGATTGGCTGACTAGGTTATCTTTGTTCCACTCAGTGCCTGCTGTCGAGCACGTTAGTATGAATGGTATTTATATCTTTGTGCTACATAGATTGGTTATCATGTACACGCAAAGATTCAGTGATCTTCAGGTGTAATTTTCTCACCACGGGCTATGCCATACAACATCTCTTTATCACCACTCTCGTCTACGAGGGCACGTAGCATGCCATTTTTGTTCTGAAGCAGTTTCTTTGGACTAGCAAACTCAACCTATAGAGTCGACCCGCCATGAGATACAAAGAGCACGAAGAAAGGTTGTTAGACCTACAATCCTTCCTGCATCAAGCACCATCTGGAAGAGTGAGTGGTTAGATCTATCATAGACAAAAGATGTTTGCAGGACTTGCAATTTTATCAGCGTCCATTATGGTTTGGAGACGGTGGGCAATTATCAACTGAGTAATACCCCGCATCTCATACCGGAGAGAAGTTTGAATGGCTGTGTCCGTCTTGTAGTCTAAGTCGCATAAGTGCAGTGAGTTGCGTGATATAAAACGGAACTCGTACCAATAGCAGATGTCGCTGCAAAAGAGGTTAGCAGGGACCACTCGAATACTGTAGCGACATACCTTCATCCAAAATGAGGAGTTTACTTCCCCGGACCATCGCTCTCGCCAAGGCGATGATTTGACGCTGGCCAACAGATAGATTGCCACCTCCACCCGCAATGGCACTGTCAAGTGTCAGTCTGTCCTCATCTGTGTCCTCTTGCACGGCGAAGAGGCCAGCGGAACGTAGTGCACTGTTAAGTGTGGCATCGTCATGCTCATCAAATGGATCGAGATTTTGACGAAGTGTACCGCTCAAAAGTTCGGGCTATCAAATTACTGTCAATGCAGAGGGCCATGATGAGCCAAATTAGACGTACGATCTGTGGAATGATCGTGACGTTGGAACGGAGCGCATCTAGGTTTATGGCAGTCGTGGGAGTTCCGTCGTAGTAAACAGTTCCTTCAGTGACGATGCACCGCAAGAGCGCCAGAGTCAGGGAACTCTGTGAACAGATCAAGACAAATGCCAGACGGAAGATTTGCTGAAGATACATTACCTTCCCACTTCCCGTGCGTCCCACTAGAAACTGAGCTGGGTATACAGTGTAAAACAGGGGAAGTGATACGCACCAATGCCGACCCTCTCTCCTGATTTGATATGGAAAGACAAATCGTGTAAGACCTCGGGGCCGTCCTGAGAGAGGATGAATAATCGAAACGGTGCTCAACAGTTCCACTTACGCTTGAGTAGCGAGCGGAGAGATTCTCAGCAACAAGTTCACCAGTTGCAGGCCAATATGCGGGCGGATTCCCACCTTCAGTTGGTTTGGGTTCTTGTTCAATGTTGATATAGCTGTTGATACGCTCAACACTAATATATGACTGTTAGCCTTCCATCTCCAAAACAATCGCACAAAATCACCTGTTGCCTGTGCAATGAAAGAGGATAAGCGGAGAGCGAGGGATGCGAATAACAGCTCACCATCAACTTCCACTTGGTTCAGGATACGGATCCAATACAAGATCATGGCACTGAAACCAACTGCAAAGGCACTGAATAACTGAGAAAGCAAAGCCTGCGGGGGATGACCGACCAGCCATATTCAGAGAGAAACCAATGTTTCCCGCCCCCGAAGGGCGCCAGTAAACCAGATAGGCTGCAAGAGCAGAAGTGAACGATGCACCAATCAGGTCAATGCGGATGCAGACCCAGCTGATAGATAAAGTAAGTTTTGCCGCAACGGGAATAAAATTGTGACTGTACCGGTTCAAATTATAGAACATGCGTGCTGACTTCGAGTACCGATCGATGCGGTTGAGTGACTCTGACTTGAAGGTTGCTTGAGCTCCGTACGCACGGATAGACGCTTGAATGAGTGATGATTAATACGGTTGAATGACTTCGACAAAGTTACTCACTTAGACCTGCGATAGCCGCACCGAAATGGCCAAGAACAGGTGCCTTCGCATTACTCATCTCTCGTTTTACCGACAACTGTGCCCTCATGTATACCCTGCCAACCCATATCCCGACAAAGCCGACCAAGACACCGGGAAGAAGGAACACGGGGGTCAGAAAGACAACTGCCACAAGTCGGAAGAGGATACTGTGGGTGAGTTCAATGACCCATCCGAGTCCCTGAGAAAAGGGACCATCAACTGGGGTCGCATCAGCCATGACTCATCAGACTGGATGAATCAAACGCACTCGCTCGAATGTCTTGCGTGCAACGAGTGATAACACGCGAGGTAGGGGTTGTATCGAGCCATCTGTAGTAAGTCAGTACACAGTAGGTGCGCCTGTCAAAGCAACGCACCTCATGGTAGTACCCAAAACGGTTTCAACGAGCCTCTTGTGGATCGTCCGTGACGACCTCAGTGTACCGAGGTAGTATATGATATATCCTGGCAAATACGTGGCACACGAGAGGAAGAGAAGGAATGCATAGATCGCCAAGTTGCTGTACAATGATCAGGATGCATAAGACGAAGGCAACACCACCTTACTATTTGACATCCACTTCAGATGTCGGTTGATCGTTGTACTGCGAGGACCAGTAACCAAGGAACCAAGTCTGAATAATGCCAATAACCTCAGCCATGGCCAGTAGGAAAAGGACCATGAACCAGAAGAGGATCGTGTGACCTCCACCGAGACTGGTGAGATAAAGTTTCACTAAACGCAGTTTAAGCAAAACATCAAAGGAATACATAGCACCTACTTGCGGTCCACGAAACGTGTCCCTCCAGGATCTCTTCCGCCATAACGAGCTTGCCATCTCCACTTTTCTTTGGAACATCCTCAGCATTGCATGCAACACCTTCTTCTATCTGTAATGCTTCCTGTTCCTCCATCATTTCGGCAGCGAGCTTGTCGTCCTTAGCAACTACCTCAGAAATCGACCCCTGGCGGGAAACCCGACCATTTGAGGTGAGGGACACAACATATTGAGCTACTGCACTAGCCATAGCAACGTTGTGAGTCTAAACCAGGCCCTTAGTAATAATTGGAGACAAAAAGTGCAACATTCGCACCACAAGAATGACTGTGCGACCTTTAATTAGATCGCCTCCAAAGCACTTCTCGACGATCCACTTAGACGTGTGAACGTCCAGTGCAGCTAAAACCTATATCAATGACCAGTATGGGTCATTCGATAATGGGAACTCGACATAAACTCACGTCGTCCAAAAGCAAAGTCTCCGCAGAGCTGTATACAGCTCTAGCAAGTGTAAGCCTCGCCTACTACCAATCAGCTGTTTACTTCATTGAACTTCTGCTGTGCGTACCTTCTGTCCGCCGCTTGGCAGAAAGTGAGGTGAGCACAAACTATCTAGTCAAGTCAGAAAAACCACACCTGAGTGTAAGTCCCTTTTCACCAACTTCAGTACCATCACCGGCCTCGAAGAGCTGCAAATCGCGCTCCAGTGCACATTGGTAAATGACTTGGGTATGTCAGATATTGCAGTCGGTAGGTGAAAAATCTCACCTTTCTTATACCGTGCCTCGTCATAGGGAGCTCCGAAGAGAATATTATCCTTTGCATCCGAACATTGAATCGAGGAGGCCCCTATGTTCTAATCGTGCACTCACCATGATAGTTTCATTCTGTACCCATGACTCCTGAGCTGCGTAAGCAACCCCACCTTTGCGGGGAAGATTGAACCACGAGCTGGGATTCGATGGCACAAAGTGCATTTCACCTGCACATTAAATATAAGCAGAGGGGAGAGAATCTACAACTTTGGTGATACTGACCAAGTAATGCCATAAGCAATGACGTTTTTCCTGAACCTGTTGGTCCAACGACAAGGTTGATGCAACCTCGCTTGAAAAGGACCTCGTCATCAATGCGCAGGTTAAACTTGCGTTTACTGGGCGTTAATGTGCCAGTTGAGTCCTCCGACCAGGTGAAAGTAGCATCTCGGAAACCGATGGATTCTGAACACTCGTCTACTTCTGGATGGAATGTCTGTGGCTTGTCATTGTGTGTGGTGTAGCAATCCAGGAGCTCAGTGTCATTCAAGAAACCATTCACACGAGTAATAGAAACCTTGGCTAATTAAAGTTGTGAGTATCGGTCACCGGTAAAACGACGGGTTCCTCACCTTGGATAATGGAAGGCATCAGCCAGAAGATCGTGTGAAGCTGATCCCGCATGATGTCGAAAACTGCAGTGTTTGGTCTAAGAACGACTTCACTCCAGACTAAGGCGCCCACCAACCTGTCATAGAAGAGAAGACTCGCGATGCTATATCCTCCTTCAGACCGGGCTATGCGTGAATATGAACATAGTGCCATACCAGTCAACTCTTTCCCCATAACAAGAGTCTATGACGGCCATCAGCTTGAGAAACAAAGAGGACGCTGAGAAACATACGTATGTCATGTAACAAGCCATCATAGTAAATAGTGGGATGATCCAGCTGACGTGGTTCAGTAATGATGCTACTCATACGTCAGAACTTACTTCAGGGCGTTATTGGCGAGGTCCAGAAGTTTGAACTTCCAGATCCACGTAAGTTCAACTTCCCGTTTCTCCCTAATCTGTTCGTTCATCTTCTTCTCCCATCCGAAGAGCTTGATCATACGTAGTACATTCATGGCTAGGGAGTTTAAGCGGGTTATTAGGTTTTTATCAATATCAAGCCACTCACTCTCGGTGACCATTTGAACTCGTGCGTCGGTCTTCAAAATGCAATGTCTTACTCATCACTACAAGTCCCCCTGCAGTGTCGACTTACCTTCTCCATTTTAATCGTTTGGACGGACTGTATTTTGTTCGCCACCAACCCCGGCAACGGGAATAAAAGAATCATAACAGCAAGGCCAACCAAAGCACTGACGACACATAAAATCAGCATCAGTGGATGAATAAAGATCGTACCTCCATCCCAGAATGTGATATAGGAACCAAGTGCATACGCCAATCTGAAGGGGCGTATAGGGGACTAGAGTAAAGTTTTGTAAATCTCCAACGCCTCAAGTCAAAATCTTGGACCCACAAATCATCAAGAAATCGCGTCCATCCACAATATTGTTTAAATCAGTTGTAACAAGATTGTTGATTTTGCCAACGAGGTTTTCTGCGCTGGATCTCGGCGTTCTACTTGCGGTATCTTCTTGTTTGCCTTTAGCCGTGTGCTTTCCCACTGCAACAGATGATGCTGTTGTGCTAACCGCAGAAAGTTGGTCCTGTTCAGATGGGCTTCCCTCACGGCTACTTTCAACAGCAGTGCTGGATTCCACAATAGAGGAGCTGTCCGAGGCTGTAGGTGTGGGGGGCTGGGGTAGGCCTTTGTTAATGTCAGGAAGTTCTGCCTTCATACGAATCCTCAAAGCGTGCTCAAAAACGAGTTGCGTAACAATACACTCGGTACGAACGATTGAGCGTGTCTATAGCGGATGATCAGGGGCGAGGAAAGATGCAGCGAAGTTAGCTTACCGTCAAAAAAATGTACCACTGATAGATAATGGACCCTAAGAACTGGCCAGCAAAGATGTATACAATCCAGACCCATGGGCGAATTGTGGCACCTTCACCCCCATTTTCCAGGTATCTGGAGCGTATTGTTAGCTGCGAGACAATAAGCTCACTTGTAACTCACTCTAAAAGTTGGTTGATTCCGATGGGAGCAGCGAGCGTTGATACCACCTGGCGACAGATTAGTTGAGTATACAGGTAAATGACTCCGTTCCTACCCGAAGGACAAGCAATAACGTCAATAACATATACTCAGTACCTATAGGATGGAGTTTGGCAGAAAGTACTGGACAAAAAATGAAGAAGCATACGGAATACCCTCATAAGTCCGAAGAAGAGATTGCGTCTCTTTTTGCCCCCAAATGTGTCCAAGTGCTAAAGGTGCCGCGTGAGATGTAAGCGCAGCAACAATAACGGTGACATACAGGGAAATTGCGTTTTGTTAGGTTACGAGAGTAATCATAATCTGCAAGAGGTGGCAATTGATCATGGGACAAGTGGGATACTTTTTGAGCCTTGAAAACAATGGGGTCTAGCCAAATATACAGCGAGAAGAGTAACCAGGATGCCGTCTGCTCGGGATGAGGGCACTCCGAGGGGTTCTAGAAGGAGTCAGACCGAAAAAGGTATCAAGACCGGGGAAAACACACTGCTGGATCAGCGGGGATATACTGTGTGGGACATAAAAGAGGTAAGACAATACTTATTATCGTCAAGATGGAGACCTTGATCCAGAGAAGGCGGCTCTCACGCAAGTCTTCAGGTTCTTGCGTGAAAGTCAGTAATGGGTACAAATCCCGGTAGGCATATGCCGAGAACAACACAAGAAGGACAATCACGAGATGGGATGCTGCAATCCGACTGTACCTCAACCTCGTGGTCACAGAGACAAGCCCAAGCAGGGAAGCATATACCTGCCAGAAGCTGAGGGAGATAAATCGGGGGAAATCTGTTCACTTACTGCAGTTACACAGACAGCTATTTGTGAACAATCTAGGTCTTGGAATGGTGAACTTGAGCCTCGATCGTCCCCCTGCAATATTAGAGTGACTATTGCAAGTCCAAGAAATGCAATGCAGCCGAGGAATCTGGCTATCTTGAAGCCATAAATGACGGGACCTCCAAGGTCCGTGATGAGGGATGAAGCGGGAACCGAACTTTCATTTCCTCTAAATCCAGCTTCTGGAAGGCCTTGTTCTTTTGAATGGCACAGGATGCGCACGAAACATCTTTCCAATGAGCGGATGGGATATGAGGCAAAAACGATACGAAGGATAAGGAACAATGCAGACGCGCTAGCAACGTAAAGAGGTATCACGAGAGAGTTGTCCAATGCGGTGGTGGATAATTGCATGGACCCCGCGAAAGCTACAGAGCCCTTGGGCAAGATGACTTGCCAGTGCCCTGATGCCCACGACATTTTCCAAGGTGCGACACTCAGCTGCGCTTGAAAGGGAGAGAACAATGGGCTGCTTCGCGAAGTTTCAAGTATATAAGTCACCGATTGTAACTCGGGTGCGGTTGAATGACTCTTCTCTTTGGAAGACCGGGTTTGGGTCCATGTATGCGTCTGTTTGGCCGAGTTATCAGAGATTCAGGAGGGATCGACACGAAACTCAAGGGACATTAATGTGAAGTGCACCTCCGTCACAACAACCATGTCCTCGACCACGCCCGATTCCTCACGACCATCTATGTCCGACCAACCAGCACCGTCACTGGGACCTGTGCCCTTGTTTGACCGTCATCTCAAGGTTATCTCGGATTCGTACCTAAACTTCTTCTTGGAGAGGTGTGTATCAACACGCTTCCGTTGAACCGGTTCTCAATGATCCTTGTAACATAGAAAGCGCATAGAGGAGGTTTAGTGAGCTCATCTTGTGTACCTCGCTGTCTGCGATTCTAAAGTTGTATGCGGTAGTGTTGGATCTTTACTCAAATTATACAGCAAGGTTAAGTCAATAGATAGTGGCTTGGACGATCTCACTGAGCTCAGCACGGCACGCCGTGCCTGGAGCGAAGTCATCGATAACGTTGAAAGAGGTCAGGGTGATGGCAGTTCACTTGGGCGTCTGACGAGGAACATGTCCAACAGAGGCCCAGACAAGACAGGCATTCCTGACCACTCTGACTTCTGACGTAGTCAACGCCTTGATCACACTCAAGGTACATCTCAGCTGTAGAGCCGATATTACATGGATCTGAGGTTCAACTAGGAAACGCAAGACCGAACGCGTAAACGCATCAAAGAAGACATCAGGGAGTCCATTAATGCATACACGGATTATGCTGAGAATGTCTTGCCCAAACTAAAACGTACATATCTCCGGAAGTGCCAAGAAGTGGAAGTGAGTCCCCCTATAATTATTGCGATTGCCTTCCGACCCCATCTCAGGATTACAAGGCTGCCGCTGCCGCACCACCTTCTAATGTTCAAGGTACGCCGTATCCAGAGCAAGGGGCACAAAATGTATCAAGTTCCTGGTCAAATCCAAACTTGTCTGCAAAACCAGCCGTAACTGCGCCGCAACCCCTTCGGCCACTTGATAGGAAGCCCTCAGGATCTGCGCCGGGATACCGCACACGTTCACCATCCACATCCGCTACCTTCTCAGACTTTGCTCATCATGGTAATCTGGCATACTACTGACTTCTGCCAAACCGATACTGAGACTTCACAGGCAAAAAACAGCTGAATCAGTTGATAACGTTCTTAGATAAAGGAGGAAATGTTCGGGAAACATTGGGTGTACGCTCGGAAAATCACGCACTGCGAGCTGTGCGCACCAAACGTGAAGCCGATGAGGCAGGTTAGTGTAAATTTTACTCGACGGTTTTTTCGGTAGGACTGAATCCGCCCTCCAGACAAAGAATATCGAAAAGGTGTACACTGGCTGGAGACTCTCCGTCTTCGTCGGATAAAGATCCTTGATAATGCATATGTTGTCCGTAATTCGTGTTCTTGGCTGGTGAAGCAACTCTAACGTTGGCCAAATAACAGAGCCTGGAAAACTTTATCCGTGATTATTCAAGTACAGCGAAAATCGTACTCGAAAAATATGTTGATAACCTGATGTATGCACACACCGCTTATCTCTGTGGCGTGATACCTCATCCCATACTCTAGGGCAACAAATGTGACTCAAACTCAACTATCTGAACATGCGAGGTCGGTGATTAAGAAGATTTCACCGGAAAAAGACTTGTCCCTAGCCGCCAATCAGATTCCTCGATCACTGGCATCTTTGGTTCCGAAACCTATACTATATTATAACTATAATGTCGGGGAATGTAACGATCTGATCTTTGGCGTCAGTTTAGTGGACTACGCCACATCACGAGGTCTTTCAGAGACCGAGATTCCTAGGATCGTGCAACTCTGTGTCGATGAACTTAATAAGAGGGGATTGGAGACAGAAGGCGTTTATCGAGTAGGCATATGGTCCCCTTCCCGGAAGCTTTTGTTAATGAAGGAATATAGGTCTCCGGTCGTCACGCCGTCGTACAAGACGTGAGCAACCTCTTGTGCCCGGGCCAGTTTGTTTTGACTGAAAAGGCTCGCAGTTACAGCACAAGATAGAAAGAAATGAAGCTGCTTTTAAATTCAACCCTCTTACCGATGATGTATTTGCAGTTGCTTCGTTGCTGAAGGTTCTTCGACTCGTCAGTTACTCTATGAGGCTCTATACTGATGTCCAATTGCAGCTGTATCTGCGTGAACTTCCCGAACCATTGTTCAGGTATCCGTTGCAAGACCGGAGTGAGCACACAGAAAGCCGTAGTACGACTTCTCACCTAATTGAATGAAAAGGCTTTACTTACTCTAACTGTAGTGGAGCAGAACTCTCAGATGCGATCCAAGATCCGCAGGTTACCTGCTATCCATAGGGAGACCCTCCGAGTTGTCGTTGAACATCTCGCACGTGTTGCAGCACGGTCAGAAAAGAACAAAATGGATATCAAGAACTTGGCCATTGTATTTAATAATGTGATATTTGGCGAAGAAGAAATGCCGAAAGGTGGCGATCTTCTCAGCGTCCAACATGTGAATGTATGTTCACCCACTTTTTTGCTGTGGATGTGATCGATGGTCTTACGCCACCAGGATACGCGAATGGAGGGCTTGCTTTTGAATGCCTCTCAATTATTCGAAGACCCTCCATTAAGTAGTTCACCTCCTTTACCAGCAGTACCTGCAGGAGAGATGGCATCGACCTACCAATATGGTTCTTCTCATACGAAGGTCGCAAGTGTTCCACCTCGCCCACAGTCACCGAAACGTGAAGAAGATTTTCACCCTCTTCTTCCCCCAAGACCAACAAGCAGCATACACCCCTCACTTCGCGCCAATCCTATATCTCCTATTCGAGCAACGATGGATATACCTCCTTTACCACGATCTCAAGTCCTTGATGACGATCAGTGCCCATCACCCAGTTCTGATTCCCGAGCAGATTACCAGATAGTATCACGGCCCTCTTCATCACTGTCACAGTCTCCGCACACAGACACCGCTTCACTTTGTAGGAGCGAGTCACTGCGGACGTCATAGTCGCCTTTGATTCTTATCCATTTCTAGGAGTTTGGAGAGTCTTAGTAGCAAATTTTGTACATTATATATCAGATGCTGAGCATGGAAAAGTCCAGGCAAGATCATAGTACTGAATAGTATTGTAAGAAATATGAGAATGAGACTAGATTGGACGAGAGACCATGGAGGCGGAATTCACGTTCGCACGCGACGGTCCTGATCCGGATTCCCAACAAATGCAGATTAGATCAATATACTATCGATATCCCTTCTTCCCCTCCAATTATTAGGTTTGTTCGTGAAATATTCAATATGGCCGAGCTTGCGCCGGCAGCCACCTTGTTTACACTGTAGGTTGGTTTCTCCCGTCTTGAACCTTCAAGACACTTCGAAGTCTGATGGCACTATATGTCCTTTGCATAGTCTCAAGGACACAATTGCCCATGATGCCCTGTGCACATTGTGTGTTCCACATAATGTACCTACTTTGTCCTGTCTTACACGGCCACCCAAAGGTGAAAATCGGCCGAGTGTCACGGGCCAGCGGACGGTAGCCCAAGGATGGATTGTCACTGTGTAACACAGGCTGGGCCCAAGTTGGATATTATCACCTTGTGATATGGGTGGGCTATGGTGCTGTTTTAGGGAGTGGATAAGGGTGTAATCACCATGTCATA
>Ga0307516_10007012_pt1 | contig 13063 bp, 17 predicted proteins | sample 19_EM_MG_FD_203310 | JGI IMG/M metagenome (GOLD analysis project Ga0307516, IMG submission 203310) | Populus trichocarpa ectomycorrhiza microbial communities from riparian zone in the Pacific Northwest, United States - 19_EM | ecosystem: Host-associated > Plants > Roots > Unclassified | place... | reverse complement strand
CATCTGTCAGTTGTTTGAAGAAGATCGGACCTTAACTTGTTAAGTTACAGAGACGTATTCTTCAGTTAACTGCGATTGCTGCGGCACTTGTACCGACGTCACCAGACATTCCTGGAAGCATCTAGAGTCATAGATTGCGACCATGGATGCACCTGAGAAGCATTTAGCCAGTAAGGGCTGCGATCAGGAGCACGAGGCTGACGATGCCTACCAGGGGGTGCAAACGAAGATTGTTCACAAGCGCTCAGATCGAAGATCTTCTGGGTCCATACCTATCAATCAGTGCCACGTCCCAATCAACCATATCTCCCTTGGACGAGGAGAGACGCTGCTGCGTAATACCAAGGGAGGACCGCCAAAGAGTCGGCGCGACATTTAAAGAGCGTCAGTTTCCTATGTAGCGAGGCATCAGCAACGATTAGTCGGAAGGTGAGCCTTAACAATATTACATTGTTTCTGGGATCAACTCTCTAGTGATATTTCGAACGAGAATCTCTTAGTGAATTTTCCCACCCGCTCCCGTGCGAATCCTTCGTAACTACACAGTCGCTCTGCTGCCATCATACAAGTGTTGCCCACTCAAGGGTGTTAGACTGTTGGTCACCACCCGGGCGATTGTGCCGTTGTTGAAACACCCCAGTGTTACATACGCCCCTATGGCGGGAGTGGCCGATTAAATGGCCCTCCCTGCATCCGTTGGGTCCATGCAGCTGCTGAACTGCGCGCGAGGCCAAGCAACGACAATTTCCGCCTTATAGGATTTTGCCCGGAAGCCCGAAAACCTCATCTGTCTACTGCAAGAACCGCGGTGTGATAGACACGGATACCCACCTTCTCTACCAGGATTCGATATCATTACCCCATCACCTGTCAAACCAAAATGTGTGACATACGTACGTCATACACCCAGCTTAAGCGCCACTACAGTCTTTACCGCCCAGGACTCCTTTTTGGGGACTGCAATCACCTCCTCATACAACCAAAAAACATTCACCCTTTTCAACTTCTATTCTCCAGGATGAGTGGAGCCTCTGGCTGCAATTCTGCCAACACTCAAACTGCCAAACGTTTGCCTACTTATGGGAGATTTTAATGAACTCCATCTATGGTGGCAGGGAGCCCTTCTGTCGACTGCTTGAAACTCCCGTGGAAGCCAAACGATCGCAAATTAGCTTGAAGACAACTATTTCCACCTCCAGAACTAGCCGTCAATACCCACACACCATCCCAGGAATGGTGGACGCCCCTCAACCATCGACTTGGGTCTTACCCGAGGTTCTACCACGCAATCCGTCTTGTCGTTGGTGGTTGACCACGATACTACCTCAGACCACAGTGCTGTTACCGTCACCCTGTTACTGCCAATGGCCTCAGCACCAGCGGTCCCCCGCTGGTGCTGGCGTAGGGCCAACTGGGGATTGTTTGATTCCAGAGTCCAGTCTGCTGGAATGGACCTCTCACAACTCCAAGGGATGGACGACACTCTCCGAGCAATAACCAACATCACACGTCTCATCAACCAAGCTGTCAACAAGGCCGTTCCACTGATGGTAGCACGGAAGGTGGCTGTACCCTGGTGGAACCACAGTGTTACACTGGCCAAACAGAGCGTCAAACGTGCCGACCGACGAGCCCGTCTTCAACCTACCACTGCAAACTGCGAAGACAGCCAGTACAAGTGTTCCAAATGGTCAATAATGGTACGAAACGCAAAGACGGCTTACCGTATCCACCAACTTGAGACCACCTCCACTTGAACAGTCTGGAAAACACTAAAACATCACAACACGCACCATAAACCAATCCCACCACTTGATGGACGATCTGACTTTCAAGGAAAGTGCGATGTACTACGGAAAGCATTATTTCCCGATACAGCGCAACGAACACCGCTCCCTGGGGACCTTCTCACCTTCAAGAACGATCTACGCCTCTACAAGAGTGGAGTTACGGTATACGAAATCCAGCTGGCAATTACGTATCTGAAATATGGTACGTCAGTCGGACCGGACAACATCACCTACAGTACCTTATGTCGGTTCAATGAAGCTGCCCCACATCTTCTCCCCTGTGTCTTTACGGCATGTCTCAGATATGCTGCACATCCACCGGAATGGAAGACTGCCAATTGCGTTGTCATCCCCAAACCTGGAAAAAAGTCATACTCACACCCAAAATCCTACCGTCCAATCTTACTGCAGTCATGTTTTGGGAAGCTGCTGGAGACAATTGTGGCAAAACGTCTCTCTCAGACTGCATTGATGTGTGGTGCGACCCACCCGTCGCAAATGGGTGTCCAACCGGAAAACTCTGCAATCGATGCCCTACTACGAACAATAACCCCCATCGCGAACTCTATCAGTAGAAAGAAGACAACCAACCAAAAACCGACATGGCCAGCGGTACTCACATATGATATCGAGGGAGCGTTTAACCAGGTCCACCCGACAACACTCTACAAAATTATGTGCCAACGCTGGATGCCATCCTATCTCGTCAAGTGGGTTGTCGCATTTAACACTGATCAGAAAATCGCCTTCGGATTCGACCAACAATCTGAAGAACTACAACCGTACCGATGTGGACTACCACAGGGGTCACCAATCTCACCAATCCTCTTCCTTATCTACAGTAATGCAATACTGGAGAAACATTACCCTGCTGATGCCATTGACACCTCCTATGTGGACGACGTCTGCATGGTACAGCTGTCACATACAGTCTCTGAAGCCAACATACATCTTGAGGAGAGAACCGAACAACACTTGGAGAATGGTGCCCTACTCGGACTCCGCTTTGCAACGTCAAAAACCGAACTACTCTACTGCCTCCCCCTCACCAGTAAGGATAAAAACAAGAGCCTCGCATCACATCCTCCGCTCCGAGTACTCGGTACTACTATCCCTGCCAGATGACAGATCAAGTACTTGGGGGTGTTTATCGATGAATCACTCACATTCAAGTATCACGCTACGATGGCAGCTGCCAGAGCAAACAAGGTTCTGGGAAGCCTGAATTTCCTACGACACCAGTCCTGTGGTATCCCCACATACATCGCCCACCATCTGGCAATGACAGTGATCCTTCCCGCAATGTTTTGGACATCACCAGCATGGTGGACTGGAACCCCCAGGGTAGTCGCTACGCTCAAAGTGGCATACAATGCTGTTGTCCGATGGATTACTGGCCTTCCACTCAATACCAGAACAACAAATCTCATCACTCTTGCTCACCTACCACCGATGAAGACGTACCTCGACTACCTATCACTACGATACGCAATCCGACTACACTTTCTCCCAACTCACCACGCCCTTAGACCTCCACGAGAACAACCGAATACCCATGCCAACCTTCCCGGACTGCACCACCTATACAACCTCAGTAAAGACCTTGTACTGGACAAGTTGGAGGACCAGACAGCAACCACAACCATGGGAGGAGTGGCGAAGACTGTTTCTCCAAACCCCGACAAAACGACAAAACCACAACAGCTGCACGAAAAATGGCTACAAACACTTGCAGACCATACAGTTGTCATGTATATGGACGGTTCCAAACTCGCCAACGGTGCAGTTGGCTGTGGATGGGCAGTCTACCACTGCGGCGACCAGCAACTCCACCGGTTCACCTCGGGAGAATGTCATCTCGGTAGTAGGGCTGAGGTGTTCGACGCCGAACTACATGCTGTACAGGAAGCAGTCTCCACCCTACTCACTACCACACTGCCACATTCTACGGTATTCATCTGCATCGACAACCAGGCCGCGATCGACACCCTTCACTTCAACAAGTATAACCATGAATATGTGCGACGGATACCAGAAATCATTGAAAAACTCCAACTCCTGGGCTGGCAGATCTCCACTGTGTGGTGCCCCTCCCACTGTGGTATACGTGGGAATGAATGGGCTGATACACTGGCCAAACTGGGAGCATCCTCCACCACACCATGCCAATTTGCACTCACTACGAAGACCTGGCTGCAAACCCAGGCATGCGCTGAATTTCTTCGAAGATGGAAGACCGAACTCCCTCTCTCGAAACCTTCTTTTAAATTCCCTGACCATCTACACAATGTCAACTAGGCTGATACACGAGCATTGTGGCGAGTGTTTTGCAACCGCTCACCCACCGACACCCCACCGAATATCGATGCAGGGCCATGCCCATGCAGCTCAGCCCTATACACCTCACTCCACCTCCTATGTGACTGCCCACTGCTGGCAGTCGAACGCACAACCCTACTCTCTTCGGCGGTCGGTGATATACAGTCGCCGGACTTCCTCCTAGCTCCTGAAAACTTGTTGCCATTGCGCCGCTTCCTGCGTGCCACCGGGCGAGGACACTCAGCACACCTCTGTCTCGATGGAGACCACACCACCACCTATAGCACCAATGACTCCGATTCTGACTCCCTGGAGCCAGACTTTGGTGCGTTCGAAACCTGATTTGACAACAAACGATGGAGGAGGATAGACGGGAGGTTGTGCTGTTTCTTCGCTGGAACATTGCAGATGCTCTTTATGTTGTGATCTTGATCTGCTGTTTGTTTGTTTTGTTTTGTTTTGTGATTTTGGGCAGCTTTGGAAAGATGGGAACCCCATGGGGGTGGTATGGCGAGGTGGAGCGTATATAGCCTGTAGTGCTGAACACAATAGATTGAAGTTGCATATTATCCTCACAATACCCCCCAACCTTCTGCGCAGCAACAACAACAACTTCTGCCCATGGCCATCAGAGTCTACCTCTAATGGCCGAGGGCATCTACAACACTTCCTCTGTCGTGCAATCACAACAGATTCACTCTTTCTTTCCCTGTGGTGCGCGCGCGACAGAAAACCTCATTCTTCTCCGTTCTCGTTTTGTATCGACACGAATGGATACCCTGCTCAACACCTGTGGACATGGCTCAGACCCTGAAAAGTCTGCCCGCCCACGCCAACACATCTTGGCTGCAGCCAGACCCCGCTACTGTCTGCTAAGCCACCAATCACAACGTGGTTGCACGCTACGGCACCGGCATCGGCTTCGTTACCCGATTCCCTGCCACAGCACCCACTACCTCACACTTCCTCGGCGGTCGCGCGCTCCGGCGTGTGCTCCCACTCTACATCACGGTTGCGCGCCACGGCATCGGCATCAGCTTTGTCACCCAGTGTCAAGATCCTGCCTTGACTACTCCATGCTGCTCGACAGGTAACGTAGGCTCGGTTCTTCGGGGCAAGCTCGTGATCACACTTCCGGCGTACTCACGCGCCACTCGTAGTCACACTTCCGGCGTACTCACGCGCCGCTCGTAGTCACACTTCTGGCATACTCACGCGCCGCTCGTACTCAAACTTTCGGCGTACTCACGTACCGCTCGTAGTCACACTTCCGGCGTACTCACGCGCCGCTCGTAGTCACACTTCCGGCGTACTCACGCGCCGCTCGTAGTCACACTTTCGGCGTACTCACGCGCCACTCGTCGTCACACTTCCGGCGTACTCACGTGCCGCTCGTAGTCACACTTTCGGCGTACTCACACGATGCTCATCGTCTCGCGGTATCCGTCACACCCGGCGTGGTCTCGTCGCGGTCCTCTCACACGCCTTGCGTGGGCTCGTTGTTCTCGCGGTATCCGTCACGCCTGGCTTGGTCTCGTCGCGATCATCTCACATGCCTTTACGTGGGCTCATTGTTCTTATCGGGGTGGTGGTCGCAGCACTGGTTCACGGGTAGAGAGAGGTAGGTCTGTGGAGAGAGATAATAGATTGCGTGGAGAAGAATCTCCAGACTAGCTACTGCGCCCTTCCTTTATACCTTTCCTTTCCTCTGTGGAATCACAGCTTGCCTGCAAGACTGACACAGTTCCTCCCTAGCTCATCATGACTCAATCGCCGCGCCCAAGGAAAACACATGATCGTACTCACCCGCCACGCGGCCAACACTCTACTAGCGGCAACAGGAGAAAGGACGCGCAAGCAGTAACAGTAAAGGAAAGGAAGACTGACATACAACTTAATCAAGGGAAAACAATACTCGTAACGAACATGGGAGAAGGATGCGCAAGCTCAATCAATGGGAGACAACAAAGGTAGCGGACAGGAGAAAGGACGCGCAAGTAACATAACAGAGACGAAGGAGAGAGGTCTAGACTGGCCAGCGGTCGGGGATATCGCTAGCGGAGTGATATGGGGGAGATCGGTCGAGGCACCTAAGCGCGGAGGATGACCGTGGCTGCCGCAGCGGAAACGAGGACGAGCCACAGGGCGACAAGGGTGAGAGTGACACCGGCGCCGGCGCCAAGGAGCCTGTCGCGCCAGGTTCGCGACAGTACATCCCCTATCCAGACCGAAGCTCCGGTGAGGTCATGTTGGGTCGTCATGGTCCGGTGGCGGATGGGGGTGCGGTAGATTCGGACGGGCCGACTAGCCTGCTGCCGGGCTTGGAGTTGTTCGTTCATGCGCTGTTGTTCGGTGATGATGGCTCACAGGGTGTTGGTCATCTGCTGGAGTTGCTGTTGGTCCGCGTAGTGGAACTTGTTCATCCGCTGGGCGAGGGTCCGGTGTACAACGTGATTGCAGCGGGCGTCCCGGGTGGTTGTTTGATGTATAATGATGACGATTTCCGCCAGGAGGGCGAGTTGTTCGTCCTGTAGTGCCGCAGTCGCGGCCGTGGGGTTTCATGTTTTCCTGATCTTCCTGTGGTGGCGTGATGTCCGCCAAGGTTTCACATGGGGCTGCAGCGCTGCAGCGGAGGTGGTGGTTTTCCATGTTCACGAGGAACTGGCATTCGGGGCAGACCCGCTTTCCTCGGTGCCAGTCCATGCATGCTTTGACGAGGTTGAGGCGTCGTTCGCGGGTTACTTCGAGTAGTTCGTTAGGGTGTGGGAGCGGGCAGTCGCAGTTTGTCGCTCGGCGGTGGCGGCTTCGGCGCGCGTAGTAGTTGTTGTCCGTGCTCTGGCGGTGGGTGTTGCAGTAGTCATCGTAGCAGGCCCTCCAGTGCAGGGATTCGTGGTCGTTGGTACGGGGCTGTCCTGTGGTGGACAGTGGGGGCGAAGGTTCGGCTGGAGGGGCGCCCCATCTGTCGGTCGTGGTGGCGGCAATAACCCAGTCATTGTTGGATTCGTTGGTGGTTAGTTCGGTTTGTTCGTTATCGGCGGAGGTTGTGATGGGAAACTCAGAGGTGTGGCTGCGGCCAGCAAAGGTCCAGCCTTCGTTGGTGTCGACAGTGGCGGTGGTGGACATATCGGGTTTTTTAGAGTTGGGGTGCAGGTTTCTCAGTGTATTCCTCGTGGAACTGGCGGACAAGGTCTGGTGAGTTCTCAAAGTTGCAGGCGGGATACCAGGTACGATCGGGGTCGTGGAAACCGGTCCATTTGACTCGATACTGGATCTGGTTTCGATGGCGTTGGGAGTCGAGGATTTTCTCTACTTTCCACTCTTGCTGTTCTTGGATCATCACAGGTGGTGGCGGTGTTTGTTGGTGTCCCGGGATGGGTTCGGTGCTGGCTGTGGGTTCGAGGAGGCTGATGTGGAAAACTGTGTGGATCCTGCCAGTGGCCGGTAGGTCCAGTTTATATGCTCTTGAGCCTACCTTCTCAAGGATGGCGTACGGGCCTATCTGCTTGTGGTCCAGTTTGTTCGATGGTCGGGTTGTCCGGATGTGTTTCCATCGTAGCCAGACCCTGTCGCCTGGGTTCAGTACCGGGTCCGGATGTCGTGCTTTGTTGGCTTCCTCTGCTTGTGTCATTTGGGTCTCCTTAATCTCTGCTCGAAGTTCTTCATGCAACCTTCTCAATGCCGCAACATATTCTGATACTTCCGGGGTCTCCTCGTTCTGCGTGCCGAGGTCTGGCAGGTAACGAGGGTGATATCCATAGTTGGCAAAGAAGGGGGTTATTCTTGTGGTTCCGGTTTGTGTGTTGTTGTAGCAGAATTCGGCAATTGGCAACAACCGTTCCCAGTCGTCCTGTTGGTAGTTGCAGTATGCCCGGAGATACTGCTCGAGGGTGGCATTGGCTCTTTCCGTTTGTCCGTCCGTTGGTGGGTGGAAGGCTGTGCTGAGGTTGCATGATATCCCGAGTGCTTCTGTGACACGTCTCCAGAAGTCTGAGGTAAACAGGGACCCTCTATTCGATACAATACTGCTTGGCAGTCCGTGGGGTCTTATTACCTGTTGGAGGAAGTGGTCTGCCAGGTCTTCGGGGTTCATGGTGCCCTGGCAGGCGACGAAATGTCCCATCGTTGTGAGGCGGTCAATTATTACCCATAATGCGTCTTTTCCATTGCTCATCGGCAGCACGGTGATAAAGTCCGTTGATATCGTATCCCATGGCCGGTGTGGAAGTTCAAGTGGCTTTAGCAGTCCAAATGGCGCGTGTCGGATTGGCTTGATGCGATGGCAGGTGTCACCGTGGTCGACGTATCTGTGGATGTACTTTCATTGCCCTGGCCAGTAGAAGCTTCGGCTAACGAGTTCCAGGGTTCTTGCTTGGCCCAGGTGTCCTGCAGCTTGCACGTCATGGTGGTCTCTTAATATGCATAGTGGCAGAGTGTCATCGTCCGGGATCCATATGAGGCCGTCATACATTAGCAACCCGCTGTTTTCCTCGCATAACCCTAGCGTGATCTTTCCATCGCGGGTGGTCCCACTCGCCTTTTTCCTCCGGATTTCTTGGATCTCTTTATCTGCTGCACTTAGTGTCCGGATTTCATTCAGGAGTTCTTTGTCTATCTCGAGGTTGATGGTTTCTGTTGTATTGGCCTGGAGTGCTTCGAACACTTCTTCGGGTAACAGGATTCGGCCGTGGTTCTGCCAATACTTCATATCCGCTTCCCAGGCAGAGTCTCCTGACTCTCTAGAGAGGATGTCTGGCTTGCCGGCCAATTTCCCAGGTCGATACTTGATCACGAAGTCATAGTTAGCTAATCGCTCACCCCACCAGGCTTGTCGCAAATTGAGGTCTTTTTTTGTTTTCCAGTATTCGAGGTTTTTGTGGTCGGTGAGGATCGTGATTTTTGGTCCCGTTGTTTTACAATAGGTATCCCATTTTTGTAGTGCGTCGACTATCGCCAGTAACTCCTTATAGTGGATGTTGTAATTGCACTACGGGTCTTTGAGTTTCCTCGAGTAGTATGCTACAGGGTGCAGGATTCCCTTTTCGTTGGGTTGTGAGCAGATTGCTCCTATGGCGTAGTCGGAGGCATCTGTTTCAATGGTGACGGGTTGTTCCGGATCGAAGTGTTGTAGTATAGGTTACGTGATCATTGCTTTCTTGAGCGTCTCAAATACCTCTTGTTGTTTATCACTCCATTCCCATCCTTTTTCCTTCCTTGTGAGGGAGGATAGGGGTGTCGTGATTTTGCTGTAGTCTCTGATAAAACACCTGTAAAAGTTGGCAAAGCCAAGGAAGCTCTGGATTCCTTTGACGTTTGTTGCTTCCTTCCATTCTTTGATGGTCTGGATTTTTTCTTTGTCCATTCACAGTCCCTGCCGTGATATGACGTATCCCAAGTATTCTATTTCCGTTGTATGGAATTCGCATTTGGATGCTTTCAGTGTGAGCCCGGTTTCCTCAACTCATCTCAAGATTGTCCGGACGTGTCTCCGGTGTTCTTTCAGATTTTGCGAGAAGATGAGGATGTCGTCCACATCAGGAAAAAAAATGTGCGTCCGGACGCACAGGCTGCGTCCTGACGCACCAGGTGCTCGGGACGCTCTGGACGCACCCTGGCAGTGCACATACCGCTCCGAACGCAAAACGCACAGGCAATGTGAATTCGGACGCAGCTCGCCACGGCACCATGCGCCCGGATGCAGCTCGCCACGGCATCTGCTTACCGGACGGAGCGTGGCATGGCATTTTCGTTCTGGACGCACGGTGTCAGGGCATTTTCCTTCTGGACGCACGGTGTCAGAGCATTTTCCATCTGGACGCAGCCGTGTCAGGGCATTTACCTTCTGGACGCAGCCATGTCAGGGCATTTTCCTTCTGGACGCAGCCGTGTCAGGGTATTTTCCTTCTGGACGCAGCCGTGTCAGGGCAAATGGCATCCGGACGACGCATGTCATGGCACCGTGGTTACACTGGCTGTCAAGACACGGAACATCGCAGCAAATTTCTCGCGTCGCATTCACAAACACGCAGCGGGTTCCAGGCATAGTGACTCAGTCCAGTTCTATTCTTTATATCTAATGTACATCTATATATGCTACTACCACACTTTGCGTTTCCAGCACAAGCATCCAGCGTCACATCCATCGCCGCTGTTTTTGACGCGCCTAGCATTGCTCTGAGTGTCGGAAACAAAGAAAAGTTGGCAAATACGACACAACGCGATGAGCCTGACGCGATGAGCACGACGCGATGAGCACGACGTGATGAGCACGACGCGATGAGCACGACGCGATGAACGCGACGACTATGAGGAGGATGGCAATCAGGATGACAGCGGCATGGACGATAGCGAGTAGGATGTGGCGAGTATGAGAGCGAGTAAGACGTGACGAGTATGGGAGCGAGTAGGACGCGGCGAGTACGATAGCGAGTAAGACGCTGCGAGGACAATAGCGAGTAGGATGCGGCGAGGATGATAGCGAGTAAGACGCGGCGAGGACGATAGCGAATAGGACGCGGCGAGTATGATGGCGAGCTTTATGGCATGGTTAGCACAGCTCTCAGAGTGACAGAGACACCGGGAAGTTGCAGAATACACAGTGACGAGTCGATGTCAATGAGGGTGCCGGCGGCGAGGACCATAGCTAGTAGGAGGCGGCGAACACGATGGCGAGCTTTGTGGCATGGTTAGCACAGCTCTCCGAGTGACAGGAACAGTGGCGGGGAGTGGTACGATACGAGGTGACGAGTACGATGTCGATGAGATTGCTGGCAGCGAGAACGATAGATAGCGAGTAGGACGCGGCGTGTATGATGTCAATGCAAAGCACCAAGCCATTACCAACACTTGCGCTTGTGCAAGGTTCGGCGTCCTCATCGCTCCTAGACCCCTTTTTTCTTCTCCTTTCACCTCGTCCTAGATACTCGTCGTCGTCCTTCGCATTGCCATCATACTCGCCACCATCAAACTAATGATATCTTATTCGTCGACATTTTCCTCATCAACATTTTCCTCATCAACATCTTACTCGTCGCGCCATTCTTGCTATGTTACTCGCCGCCATCCTCACTGCCATCAAACACATCAACATTCTCAACGACATCATACTCATCACATCGTATTGTACCAGCTCCCACTGCTGTTCCTGTCACTCGGAGAGCTGTGCTAACCATGCCACAAAGCTCGCCGTCGTGCTCGCCGCCTCCTACTAGCTATCGTCCTCGCCGCCGGCACCCTCATTGACATCGACTCGTCACTGTGTATTCTACAACTTCCTGGTGTCTCTGTCACTCTGAGAGCTGTGCTAACCATGCCATAAAGCTCGCCATCATACTCGCCGTGTCGTACTCGCTATCGTCCTCGCCGCATCTTACTTGCTATCATCCTCGCCGCGTCCTACTCGCTCTCATGCTCGTGGCGTCCTACTCGCTCCCATACTCGTCACGTCTTACTCGCTCTCATACTCACCGTGTCCTACATGCTATCGTCCACACCACCGGCGTCCTCATCGCCATCCTCCTCATAGTCGTCGTGCTCATCGCGTCATGCTCATCGCGTCATGTTCATCGCGTCGTGCTCATCGCGTTGGGCTCATCGCGTCGTGTCGTATTTGCCAACTTTCCTTCATTTCCGACACTCAGCAATGCTACGCGCATCAAAAACAGCGGCGATGGATGTGACGCTGGGTGCTTGTGCTGGAAACGCGAAGTGTGGTAGTAGCATATATAGATGTACATTAGATATAGAGAATAGAACTGGACTGAGTCACTATACCTGGAACCCGCTGCGTGTTTATGAATGCGACGTGAGTATTTGCTGCGAAGTTCCGTGCCTTGACAGCCAGCGTTACCACGGTGCCAAAACACGCATCGTCCGAAAGCCATTTGCCCTGACACAGCTACGTCCAGAAGGAAAATGCCCTGACACGGCTGCGTCCAGAAGGAAAATGCTCTGACACAGCTGCGTCCAGAAGGAAAATGCCCTGACACAGCTGTGTCCAGAAGAAAAATGCGCTGAGATGGCTGCGTCCAGAAGGAAAATGCGCTGACACGGCTGGGTCCAGAAGGAAAATGCACTGACACCGTGAGTCCAGAAAGAAAATACCCTGCCACGCTCCGTCCGGTAAGCAAATGCCATGGCGTACTGCGTTCCGACGCACGGTGCCGTGGTGATCTGCGTCCGAGTTAAGCAGGTTGCGTCTGAAACGTCCAGAGCGTCTAGTGCGTCCGGACGCTAAGGATGCAATTTTTTTTTTTCCTGATGCAGATATGCCACACAGAAGATATCAAGGTATTCGCTCAAAATCTCGTTCATCCATCGTTGGAACTACGCCGGTGCATTGGTCAACCCGAAAGGCAAGACACAGTACTCGTATAGTCCGTACCGGGTTCGGAAGGCTGTTTTTCATTCCTCTCCTGCTGCGATTCGGAGGTTATAGTAGGTGTCTCGGATATCTAGTTTGGTGTAGATGGTGGCATTGGATAGTTGATCCAGGGACTCTCCGATTAATGGCAATGGTGTCCGGTCTTTGATTGTGATCTCATTCAGTTGTCGATAATCCACACATAGGCGTAGTCCCCCGTCCTTCTTCTTGACAAAGTGTATTGGCGCCCCAGACGGGGAGGTGGATGCCCGGATCCATCTCCATTTCTCATTGACTTCTAGGTATTCCTTGAGAGCCTTCATTTTTTCTTTGTTCAGGGGTCGCAGGGGCTCGTACGGGGGCGTCTTTCCTTCCTCCAGTGGAATGTGGTGGTCGTGAGCGTGGTGGGGCGGAGGTGCCGTAGGTTCTTTTTTGGTGAATACTTCGAGGAACTCGTGATATTCCGGCGGAATTGGGTTTTTGCTGGTCTTGGAGGTTTCCTTGATTTTGCTGATGACGGTCTGGCATACTTCCCATGGGTCCGTTTCGCCAATCTCCCAATTTTCCGGTGTTTTCCTGTAGTATTGCTCCGTGG
>Ga0307516_10007011_pt1 | contig 13069 bp, 12 predicted proteins | sample 19_EM_MG_FD_203310 | JGI IMG/M metagenome (GOLD analysis project Ga0307516, IMG submission 203310) | Populus trichocarpa ectomycorrhiza microbial communities from riparian zone in the Pacific Northwest, United States - 19_EM | ecosystem: Host-associated > Plants > Roots > Unclassified | place... | reverse complement strand
GTAGAAGTCGGCGGCGCTCTTGGTCTGGCGGCCCGCCCATACGGTGATGACGAGTGTCGCGGCGACGAAGACCGCGAACAGGGTGATGATCAGCGGCCGATGCTGGCTCGCCTCGCCGGCGGCCAGGGTGATCGCGGGGCTCATGCGCCGCCCTCCATCCGGGACTTGATGGCCTCACCCTTGGGGTCGAGCTTCGCGGCGGAGTACCGCGAGTACCACCAGGCGATGAGGAACGTGGTGAGGAACTGGCCGAGGCCCAGAACGAGGGCGACGTTGATGTTGCCGACGACCTTGGTGTCCATGAAGTCGTCCGCGTAATTGCACAGCAGGACGTACAGGAGGTACCAGGCGATGAAGGCGACGGTCAGCGGGAAGGCGAAGGAGCGGTGGGCGCGGCGCAGTTCGGCGAACTCCGCGCTCTCCTGGACCTGTTCGAACTCCTCAGTACTGGGGAGTTTGCGTTCGGCTTTCGAGGGCGGTGGTGTCTCGGTGGCCACGGTGTCTCCTCGCGTTGCGGACATGCTGGTTGCGACCTCACAGACCTACGGATCACGCCACCAGGAGTGATCGGGCGACTCCCCTGCGCGATATCGAGGGGGTCCCGATCCTGCTGGCGCTTCCTGCCCAAGGTCACGGCGCCACGCGTGGACCGGTTCAACTCCTTTGACTTCTTTCGGGACTCGCCTTTGGGAAGTCATTGCTGGCCAGCCCTCGCGGGAGATAACTTCAGCTGGCACCACTCGTCATGTACCTGCCCGAACGGCACCACGTCTCGGGCCATTTCGTTTCCGGATGATGTGGAGATCCCATGGCTCATCTGCGCCCCAGACACCGGCTCGCCCTCGCAGTGCCGGTCGTGCTGTCGCTGACCGCCTCGCTCGGTTTCCTCCCGTCGGCGGCTTCGGCGGTCCCGATCACGGAGACCACCGCGCAGGCCGCCGACGCGCCCAACCTTTCGTATGTGGTCAACACTCGGCTGGACCACCGGACGATCAACACGGTCAAGAAGGCGATCAACGCGGCCGGCGGCAGCATCGTGGAGACGTACGAACAGATCGGCGTGATCGTCGTGCACTCGGCGAACCCCGACTTCGGGCTGATCATCCGCAAGGTGCCCGGTGTGCAGTCGGCCGGTGCCACGCGCACCGCGCCGCTGAGTCTCGCCACGACGACCGACGAGGGCGCGGTGCAGTACCTCTCCAAGGAGCAGGCCGCGAAGACGGCGAAGGCCTCCGCCGCGGCCGGTGACAGCGAGCCCCTCGAGGCCGACCAGTGGGACCTGCCCGCGATCGGTGCCGACAAGGCCGCGAAGATAAACCCGGGCAGCAAGAGCGTGACGGTCGCCGTCATCGACGTCGGCGTCGACGACACCCACCCGGACATCGCCCCGAACTTCTCCCCCTCGCAGTCCGCGAACTGCGTGGGCGGCAAGGCGGACACGACGTACGGCTCCTGGCGCCCCGTGGACTCCGTCCACTACCACGGCACGCATGTCGCGGGTGAGATCGCCGCCGCCCGCAACGGCATCGGTGTGGCTGGCGTTGCCCCGGGCGTGAAGGTCGCGGGGATCACGGTGGCGGAGCCGGACTCAAGCCAGTTGTTCTACCCGGAGAGCGTGGTCTGCGCGTTCGTGTTCGCCGCGGATCACGGCGTGGAGATCACCAACAACAGCTACTACGTTGATCCTTGGCTGTACAACTGCATGGACGACCCCGATCAACGTGCCATCGTCGACGCGGTCAACAGGGCCCAGCTGTACGCCCAGAGCAAGGGCACGCTCAATGTCGCCGCGGCCGGCAACTCCAACGACGACCTCGACTCCCACGCCCTGGTCGACGACTCCAGCCCCGACGACTCCACCGCGGTGACCCGGACGGTCGACCCGCACGAGTGCTTCGACGTGCCGACCCAGCTGCCGGGTGTCGTGACGGTGAGTTCGGTGGGCGTCACGAAGGCCAAGTCGTACTTCTCCAGCTACGGCAAGGGCGTGATCGACGTGTCGGCGCCGGGCGGGGACGTCCGGCAGCCCGCGAACACGCCGTCGAAGGACGGCCGCATCCTGTCGACGCTGCCGAACAACACGTACGGCTACCTCCAGGGCACGTCGATGGCGACCCCGCACGTCGCCGCAGTGGCCGCGCTGCTGAAGTCGACGCACCCGCACGCCTCTCCGGCCCAGTTGCAGGCGCTGCTGAAGGCCGAGGCGGACAACCCGGGCTGCCCGACCGACGTGTACGACACCAACGGCGACGGCATCGCGGACGCGACCTGCGTCGGCGGCAAGCGCGTCAACGGCTTCTACGGGTTCGGCATCGTGAACGCGCTGCGGGCGGTCAAGTAGCTCGTACCTGTTCTCTCTGTTGATGTTGTTGAACGGGCCGGGCGGATCTCCGCCCGGCCCGTTCATGTCTGCATCGCCGCCCCAGATATATTGATTGAATCAATACTGCATAGTGCAGTCATGACTGACATCAAGGTGGCATGGGCCGCAGTCGGCGGCGATCCCGCCCTGGTCCGGCGTATCTCGACCGTCGCGCGCCGAGGGGCGCTCGAAGCGCGGCTTCCCGTACGGGAGTTGGCCAGGGCCTGCGTGGGAGCGTGCGCGCTGGCCGCCGCCGAGTTGGGGGCGTGGCGGGCCGGGCGCACGGAGGTGCCCGGGGTGCGGGTGGACGACGGGGCCGTCGCCACGGCGTTCGTCAGTGAGCGGCATCTGCTGATCGACGGGCGGGCGCCGGTCTCCTTCGCGCCGCTGTCGCGGTTCTGGCGGACGGCCAACGGCTGGGTCCGCACCCACGCGAACTATCCGCACCACCGGGCGCGACTGCTGGGCGCGTTGCGGCTGCCGGGTGACGCCTCCATGGCGGACGTGGCCGACGTGCTCGCCGAACGGTCCGCGTCGGAGGTGGAGGAGACCGTGTACGGCGTCGGGGGCCTCGCGGTCGCGCTGCGGACGGCGGCGGAGTGGGCCGTACACCCGCAGGGAGTCGCGGTGGCCGGGCGGCCCCTCGTCGAGCGCGAGCGGTTCGACACGGCACGCGCGCGTGCGCTGCCGCCGCTCGGGCTCGGCGGCGATCCGTTGCTGCCGGCCGCCGGGGTGCGTGTGCTCGATCTGACCCGGGTGATCGCGGGCCCGGTCGCCACCCGCACGCTCGCGCTGCTGGGCGCGGACGTGCTGCGCGTGGACGCTCCAGGGTTGCCCGAGGATCCCGACGCGCACGCGGACACCGGTTTCGGGAAGCGGTCGGCGCGGCTGGATCTCGGCCTGGCGGCCGACCGGCGGACCTTCGAGGAACTGCTCGGGCACGCCGATGTGGTCGTCACCGGGTACCGGCCGGGCGCCCTGGACCGGTTCGGTCTCTCCCCCGAGGCGCTGGCCGGCCGCCGACCCGGGCTGATCGTGGCGCAGTTGTCGGCGTGGGGCGCGTACGGGCCGTGGGGCGAGCGGCGCGGGTTCGACAGCCTCGTGCAGGTCGCCACGGGCATCGCCGCCGCCGAGGGGTCGCCCGAGCGGCCCGGCGCGCTGCCCGCGCAGGCGCTCGACCACGGGACCGGGTATCTGCTGGCGGCCTCGGTGCTACGGGCGCTGACGGATCGGTCGGAGCAGGGCTGCGGGCTCGTACTGCGGCTGGCGCTGGCACGGACCGCGGCTTGGCTGGCAGCCGGAGGAGCGGGCGAATCGGTGAGCGGGAGCGAGCCGAGTGGGACGGCGTACAACGGGCCGGATGCCTGGCTGGTCGAGACTGGCAGCGGTATCGGACGGCTGCGGCACGCGCTGTCGCCGGTCTCCTTCGTCGGCGGGCCCGTGAACTGGGCGCGCCCGCCGAGTCGTTGGGGCACGGACCCGGCTCGTTGGGCTTGATCCGGGGGCGGGGCGGAAACGTAACTATGAGCACAATCCGGTTCCGCCAGTTGTTTTGTTGCACTTGCCCGGTTCTGTGACGGCTGGTGAAGATCTTGGGGTGACCTTGATACGACCGACTGTCGAAGCGGCCGACACCAGTGGCCCCGGGCGGCGCCCCGGTACGCGCCGGGCCGTCGCCGTACTGGCCCTGGTGCTGCTCGCTGCGCTGATCCCGCTGCTCGGCCCGTCCGCCGCGCTGCACGACACCGGGGAGGCCGCCGCGCCCGGTGTCGGCGGGATCGCGCTGCTGCGGGCGGTGCTGTTCGGCGCGCTGTGCGTGCCGCTGGGCGAGTTGTTCGTGAACCGGCTGGCGCGCACCGTGCCCGGCGCTCCCCCGAACGGCCCCCGGAGTTGGGCCCTGTACGCGGCCGGTGCCGGTTTCGTCGCCGCGCTGGGACTCGCGTCGGTCGTGGCGACGGGCAATCTGGTGCCGCACAGCCTCGCCGAGATCGACGTCGGCGGCCTCTACCAGTCCGGCGACGGCAAGCTGGCGCTCCTGGAGGTCAACGCGTTCGCCGTGGCGGCCCTGTGCGCCCGGTCGCGCCGACCCGCCCTGCAGGTGTGGCCCCTTGCCGCCGTGGTCCTCGCGGAGGCGCTGCGCGCCCACCCGGTGGGCGAGCACAGCCCGCTGGTCGGCTCGGAGCTGACCCTGGCGCATCTGACGTGCGCGGCGCTGTGGGTCGGCGGGCTGCTGCACGCGCTGCGGACGCTGCGGCAGTGGCGGGACACCGAGGCGGGCGCCGCGCTGTTGGGCCTCTACGCGCGCGTGGCCGCCGTGCTGCTCGCCGCGATCACCGCGACGGGGGTGTGGAGTTCGCTGCGCAGGATGCCGGCCGGCACGATCCTGGACCAGCTGACGACGACGGCGTACGGGCGCACCCTGCTCGCCAAGGTGCTGCTCGTCGCCACCGTCGCCGTACTCGCGCTGTGGGCGCGCCACCGGCTGCGGCGGGCCACCGATCCGCTGGCCGCCTGCTCACCCGCGCGGGCCGAGGTCGTCGTCCTGGGAGTGGTGGTGGTGCTCTCCGGACTGTTGACTGCCCTGCCGGTGCCGATCCGCTGGCATTGATCGAATCCAGTGTTGACCGGCTCCGGCATTGATCAACTCGGCATCGATCAACTGTTGACGACCAGGACCTTCAGGGCCGTGCGCTCGTCCATCGCCTTGTAGCCGTCGGGCACACCCTCCAGGCCGACCGTCAGGTCGAAGACGGGCGAGGGGTCGATGGTGCCGTCCAGGATGTCGGGCAGCAGCTCCGGGATGTACGCGCGGACCGGCGCGACTCCGCCGCGCAGCGCGATGTTCCGGTCGAACATGACCCCGAGGTCGAGGCCGGTGCCGCTGCCGTGCGGCACGCCGACGAAGCCGATGGCGCCGCCGTCGCGCGTGATGTTGACGGCCGTACGCATGGACTGCTCGGTGCCGACTGCCTCGACGACGGAGTGCGCGCCCTGGCCGCGGGTGAGTTCGCGGACGGCCTCGACGGCGGCCTCGCCGCGTTCGGCTACGACGTCGGTGGCGCCGAAGTCGCGCGCGATGGCCGTGCGGGTCTCGTGGCGGCCGAGGGCGATGATCCGCTCTGCGCCGAGGCGCTTGGCGGCGAGCACGGCGCACAGGCCGACCGCTCCGTCACCCACGACGGCGACGGTGGCACCCTTGCGGGCGCCCGCGCCGAGGGCCGCGTGGTGGCCGGTGCCCATGACGTCCGACAGGGTCAGCAGGGCGGACAGCAGGTGGTCGTCGGAGGCCGCCTCCTTGGGGAGCCGTACGAGCGTGCCGTCGGCGAAGGGGACACGTACCGCCTCGCCCTGGCCGCCGTCGTAGCCCACGGCGCCCCAGAAGCCGCCGTGCACGCAGGAGGTGGTGAGGCCCTCACGGCAGTACGCGCAGACGCCGTCGGACCACATGAAGGGCGCGACCACGAGGTCACCGGCCTTGACGCCGTTCACCTCGGAGCCTGTCTCCTCGACGACCCCGAGGAACTCGTGTCCGATCCGCTGCCCCGGCTGCCGGGCCGCCTCGCCGCGATACGCCCACAGGTCGCTGCCGCAGATGCAGGCACGCAGCACCCGGACCACGGCGTCGGTGGGCAGTTGCACCATCGGCTCGGGCACGTCCTCCACGCGCATGTCGAACGGGGCGTGGATGGTGGTGGCGCGCATGGCGAGGGTCCTTCTCGTCGCTGGTCGGCTGGAGTGGTGCGCTCAGGGGGTGGTCGAGCGCACTTCACGGTACGCCGCCGCCGGTGCGGGCCGCGCATCGAGGGCGCCCCGGACCAGCAGGAACTGTGCCGCCGCATAGGTGAGCATGATCCACAAGTCGGGCCTGGGCAGCTGCGGCCAGTCGGCGACGCCGGTCGCGATGAGGGTGTCGGAGAGCATGAAGAGCGCCCCGCCGAGCCCGGCGACCGGACCGAGCCTGGTGGCCGCGGTGTACGCCATGGCGGTCAGGAGGGTGCTGTAGCCGGCGACGGGGACACGGAGGCCGGCCGGCAGGCCGGGCCACAGCAGGACGACCAGGGTGACGAGGGCGACCGCGTAGCCGACGGCGAACAGACCCGCACAGGCGCGTGGCGGACCGTGGCGCCGGAACAGGACGAGGTAGCAGACGTGACCGGCGGCGAAGGAGGCCATCCCGGCCATGAAGGCGGGGTCGGTGTCCGAGAGCAGCAGGACGTCGCCGCCCCAGCCGCACAGCAGGGTGGCGACCAGGAGCCGCGGGCCGCCCGCGCGGGCGGCGAACGCGGCGAGCAGCGGCATGAGCAGCGGCTTGGCGACCAGATGGCCGGCGCGGAAGCCCACGACGAGGGAGACGAGGTCGAGGACTGCGGCGAGGACGAAGGCAGCCGGCAGCGCCCGGGACGCTCTCACGCGGCCACGGACTCCTCGGTCTGTTCCACCGCGGCCACCGGCGTCCAGCCCGGCCCCCGGAACACCCGCCCCGCGCGCTCGCGCCAACTGGTCGCCGTCTTCAGGTCTTTGGCGATGGCGACGTACTCATGGGTGGCGACCTTGATCGGGTTGAACGTGTTGATGTTCTTCGTCAACCCATAGACGGGCCGCTCAACCTCTGGGACGAAGGACCCGAAGAGCCGGTCCCAGACGATGAGGATGCCGCCGAAGTTGCGGTCCAGATAGCCGCCCTGGGAGGCGTGGTGGACACGGTGGTGGGACGGCGTGTTGAAGACGAACTCAAACCATCGGGGCATCCTGTCGATCCGCTCGGTGTGGATCCAGAACTGGTAGACGAGGTTCACCGAGGAGCAGAACGCCAGCGCGGCGGGATGCACGCCCAGGGCGACGAGCGGGACATAGAACGGCCACACCGTGAGGGTCGTCCAGGGCTGGCGCAGGGCCGTGGTGAGGTTGAACCTGCGGCTGGAGTGGTGGACGACGTGGCAGGCCCAGAGGATGCGGATGACGTGGTGGCCGCGGTGGGACCAGTAGTAGAAGAAGTCCTGCCCGAGCAGCATCAGCGGGATCGTCCACCACAGCACGGGCACGCGCAGCGGCGTAAGTTCGTAGATCGCGGTGTAGATCGCGACGATCGGGATCTTCCAGAGGAAGTCGAAGACGAGGCTCCCGAGCCCCATGCCGACGCTCGTGGCGGCGTCCTTGGTCTCGTAGCCCGCCGCGTCCTCGTCGGGATGGACGCGCACGCTGATCATCTCGATCACGGTGAGCAGCACGAAGGCGGGTATCGACCAGAGCACGGCATCGGGCAGGTTCGGCATGGGTGAACCGTAGGACCGCGAATCGGTGACGACTAGACGTTGTTACCCACAAGTATTTCCTGGGGTACGCGCTTGCTTGTTGGCGATCTCCGCCAACGGGCCTGCCGCGCCCGGGTTGTGGGTCCGCTACACCCCCACCGCCCCCAGCAGTGCCCCCGCCGCATAGGTGACCCCCATCGCGAGCGCCCCGCCCATCACGTTCCGCAGCATCGCCGGCCTCGTGTCCGCCGCGCCGAGCCGTGCGCTGCTCCAGCCCGTCAGGAGCAGTGCGGCCAGCGACGACACCACGGTGACGCCGAGGCGCCAGTCCGCCGGCGGCAGGACGATCGCCAGCAGCGGCAGCAGCGCGCCGACCGTGAAGGACAGGAAGCTCGCCCAGGCCGCGTGCCAGGGGTTGGTGAGGTCGTCGGGGTCGATGTTGAGCTCCACGCGCGCATGGGCGCGCAGCGCGTCGCGTTCCGTGAGCTGGGCCGCCGCCTCCATGGCCACGTCACGGGTCAGACCACGGTCCTGGAGAAGTTCGGTCAACTCCTCCAGTTCGGCCTCCGGTTGCTCCTTCAGCTCGCGCTTCTCCTGGGTCAGGGCGGCCTTCTCCGAGTCGCGCTGGGTGGAGACGGACACGTACTCCCCCGCCGCCATCGACATGGAGCCGGCGAGGAGGCCCGCCAGGCCGGCCGTCAGCAGCGCCGAGCGGTTGTCCGTGGCGCCGGCCACGCCGACGACGAGCCCCGCGGTGGACACGATGCCGTCGTTGGCCCCAAGTACCGCCGCCCGCAGCCAGTTCAGCCGCGAGCCCAGTGTGCCGTTGTGGGGTTCGTCGTGGGTCTCGTCCTTGGTCGGTTCCGTCACACTCCGGAGGATCCCACCCCTCACGTCACCACACTCGTACCGACGCCCCTCGCGCGAACACCGGGCTGGTGGCGTCCGCCGGAGGCTCCTCCAGCGGCTCGGCGATCTCGGTCACCGTCGGTCCCACCTTCGCCGCGATCGGGTCCAGGAGGTCCAGGTCGAAGCCGTACACGCGGGCCGCGTTGCCGCCGAGCATCGCGGCGACCTCGTCGCTCGGCACGCGCGCGTAGGCGAAGCGCAGGCCCTCCCTGGAGTACGGATAAGTGCCCTCGTCGTGCGGGTAGTCGCTGCCCCACATGATCTTCTCGATGCCGATACGGTCCCGCAGAGGCACCTCATGCGGGCGCATGAAACTGGCGCCCACGAAGCAGTTGTCGCGCCAGACCTCAGACGGACCCTTGCCCATCGAGGCGGCGAGCCCCGCGCCGAACCTGGACTCCGCGGTGGCCGCCTTCGACGCCGCCGCGACCAGGCGCCCGTGGTAGTAGTCCAGCATGTCGAGCACCCCGGGTATCCAGCCGGAGCCCTGCTCGGTCAGCACCAGCTTCAGGTCCGGGTGGCGGCGGAAGGCACCGCCGAAGATCAGGTGCCACAGGGCGCGGTGCGAGAACCAGGTCGTCTCGACCATGAACACCGCGCGGGCGGCGGGTTCGTCACCGAGGGGCGGGGCGGCCGAGCCCGCGTGGTGGTTGACGGGTACGCCGAGTTCCGCGCAGACGGCCCAGATCGGGTCGTACGTCGACGAGTACAGCTCCGGCAGCCCCGACCCGGGTGGGGTGCCTGGGAGCAACAGGCCGCCCCTGAGGCCCGCTTCGACCGCCCACCGGATCTCCTGGACGGCCTCCTGGACGTCGTTCAGGAGGATCTGGTAGACACCCGCCCGCCGGCCTGGCGCGGCCGCGCAGAAGTCCGCCAGCCAGCGGTTGTGGGCACGCAGGCCGGCCCAGCGGCGCTCGAACTCCTCGGCCGTCGGCGCGGGCGCCATGAGGGATCCGGACGGGAAGAACGGCGGGACGGTGTTCGGGAAGACGACCTCGGCGACGATCCCGTCCTGCTCCAGTTCCGCGATCCGCCGCTCGGAGTTCCAGTTCTTGTCGGCCGTGTCGGCGACCAGGTCCTCGTACGGGTTGACGTACGTGGCCGCCCACGCGTCGAACTCGTCGTGGTACCGCTTCTCCAAGTAGGGCCGGTAGTCGAGGAGATCGGCGCCCGCGTGGCAGTCCGCCGAGATGACCGTGTACCGGTCCGCACCCGTGAGGCTCATGGCGTCACCCCCAGGACCGGGAAGTCGTGGTCGGTCAGCCAGTGCCGCCCGACCTCGCGGGAGCGCGCCCAGGACGCCCTCACGGCCTCCTGGTCGTCCTGCTGGCCGAGTTCGGCGGGGGTGGGGCCGATCCGGCGGGCCAGCGGCTCCAGAGCCGCCACGTCGAAGCCGAAGGCGTCGGCCGCCGCCAGGCCCAGCATGCGGCGGGTCTCGTCGACCGGGATGTCGTGGAAGGTTCGTTTCAGCCACGCGCGCGTGTCGGGCCAGGTGCCCTCGGGGTGCGGGAAGTCGCTGCCCCAGAGGATGTTGTCGACGCCGATCTCGTACCGCTGGGCCAGTTCGCGGCGCTTGGTGTTGGTGGCGCAGATGAAGACCTGCCGGTCGAGGTACTCGCTCGGCGGCCGTTTCAGCTCCGCGAACGGAGAGAGCTTCTTGCCGCCGTGGGCGCCCAGGTAGAGGCGGTCCATGAACCAGAGCTGGTTCGGCAGCCACCAGCAACCCGACTCCGCGACACCGACCTTGAGGCCCGGGTGGCGTTCGAAGACCCCGGACCAGAGCAGGAACCAGAGCGGCCGCGCGGGCCACCAGGTCACCTCGCTGACGTAGATGCCCAGATGGTCGCCGTACTCGTGGCGGGGCGCGGCCCCGGAATGGGTCAGTACGGGCATCGCGCACTCGGCGGCTGCCGCCCACACGGGGTCGTAACGGCGGTCGTGGTACGGCTCCTTGTCGACCCACATGGAGGGGATCATCAGGGCGCCGAGGCCGGACTCCTTGGCTCGGTGGATCTCCGCGACGACCTTCTCCGTGGGGGCCGTCACCGGCAACAGGGCGACCCCGCAGTGCCGTTCGGGGTGCTCGGAGACGAAGTCGGCGAGCCAGCGGTTGTGCGCCTGGGCGCCCGCCATGCCCAACTCGGGATCCTGGTCACCGGAGAGGCCGAGGCCGACTCCGAAGGGCGCGGCCGTCTGACTGTCCACCGCGTCGGCGTCCGGGAAGACCACCTCGGCGGCCACCCCGTCGCCGTCGAGCTCCTTGAGGCGCTGCGCGGTGTCCCAACCCCCGCGCAGGCCCTCCTCGTTGTCCTGGAACCACTTGGCCGCGAACGCCTCGTTGCGGATGCCGAGCCGGGTCATCTCCTCGCGGCGCCGGTCGCGCCCGGCGAGGAACCCGTCGAAGTCCCGGTGGAACCGGGCGTCCAGATAGGGCCGGTACTCCTCGGTGGGCAGCCCGGCGTGGCAGTCGGAGGAAATGATCAGGTACGGCTCCTGGTCGGTCACAACAGCCCCCTCAGTCCAGGATGAAGCTTTCGAGGTACGACGGGTTCGCCCGGTCGAGCATCGAGGCCGCCCGGGCCCGGATCTGGGCGTCGCTGTGCTCGCTCTCGGGCAGCAGCCAGAAGCGGTCCGCGCGGATGCCGTCCACGACGAGGCCTGCGACCTCCTCGACGGGGGTGAAGGCGACCTCCTTGCCCGCCTCCTTCATGGCGCTCTCCCACTGGTCGAGGCTGCGGTAAGGAGTCCTGCGGGGGCGCTCCTTGGCGTACCGGGCCGGCCGGTTGCGGTGCGACTCCCACAGGCCGGTGCGCAGCATGTGCGGCCCCGGGAAGAGCACCGAGGCGCCCACTCGCGCGTGCTCCGCCTTCAGGTGGGCGTACAGGGACTCGGTCATCGTCACGACGGCCGCCTTGGTGACGGCGTACACGGAGGCTGTGGGCAGCGGGGCGATACCGCCGTCCCCGGAGGACGTGTTGACGACATGACCGGGTTGACCCGACTTGATCATCCTCGGCACGAACGCCTGGATGCCGTGGAAGACGCCCCACACATTGACGGCGAACGCCCACTGCCAGTCGTTGGGTTCGTGCTCCCACATGCGGCCCTCGGCGCCCGAGCCGACCCCCGCGTTGTTGCACAGGACGTGGACGGCGCCGTACGTGTCGTACGCCGACTCGGCCAGATCCAGGACCTGTTGGCGTACACCTACGTCAACTACGCGCGCGTGCACGTCGGCACCGTCCGCGCGCAGATCGGCGGCGGCCTTGTCGAGGGCACCCTGCTCGACGTCGGCGAGGACCACCTTGAGCCCGTCGGCGGCGAACCGTCGTGCCATCGCGAGCCCGATCCCGCTCGCGGCCCCGGTGACGACGGCGACCTGACCCTCCCTCAGCTCCATCAGACGCTCCCCTCCGGCGGCCCGTCATGCACCTGTTGCGGGTCGTCGTAGCGCTGGTGGATGTACGGCAACAGGGCCCGCGCGTCGACCCGTTCGACGACCCTGCCGCGCTGGTCGCTGGTCTTCTCGCCGATGCTGATGTCGACGAGGGTGCGTACGGGGAGGTCGACGACCGGGTCGTACATGGACTCGCGCAGGACGACGTCTCCGGTGACGCGTTCGAGGCGGCGGACCTTCTCGTTGCGCAGGCAGTGCACGAGCACCGGGTCGGCGTCGAAGCCCGAACCGTCCACCGCGGGAAGGAACTTGAAGTAGAAGTCGGTCTTCTGCGTCGGCCCGGGGAGGGGCAACTCCTCGCTGACCGCGCCGCGCACCTCGACGAAGGCGATGCCGTGCCGGGCCAGGGACGCGTGCACTACGAGGCCGACGCGTTCGACCGTGACCTCGCCGAGCTTCTTGGGTTCGCCGAAGACCTCACGGCCGCCGGTGAGGGCCCGTTCGTGGGTCATCGGCATGACCAGCGGATACCAGCCCTCGACGCCGTCGTGCGCGGCGGCGACCGCGAACGAGCCCGCACCCAGGGGGTATCCGGTCAGTTCGACCTTGCTGATGTTCACCCGGACCAGGGGCCGCCCGGTGGGCTTGAGGGGCGGCGGCAGAACCGCCGCGACCGCGTCCGGGTCGCTCTCCCAGACGGCCACCACACCGGTGGACCAGATGTCGGGGAGCTTCGCGCTCGCTGTGCGTGCGGCGGCGATCTCCGCCTCGGTCCGTGCGCCGTACCGTACGCGTGCCATACGCCGTACCGCCCTTCGTAGGCCGTCATCCGTCAGGCGGGCAGCACGCTTGCACCGGGCGGGCAAAAGGTCCATAGCCACGCGCGCGTGCGTTCGGCGGACCCGAACGGGCGGCCGGGACAAGGCACCTGAGGGACAGGGCTGTCAGTGACGGCCCGTATCCTCAGTGACCATGCTCGAAGACCACTCGCCCGCAGTGTCCGCGGCCACTCCGTGGCCGGCCGCGTATCCCCAGGGGTATGCGGTAGTTGACGTGGAGACCACCGGTCTGGCCCGGGACGACCGGATAATCTCCGCGGCCGTGTACCGGCTGGACGCGCTCGGCGAGGTCGAGGACCACTGGTACACG
>Ga0307516_10007010_pt1 | contig 13069 bp, 17 predicted proteins | sample 19_EM_MG_FD_203310 | JGI IMG/M metagenome (GOLD analysis project Ga0307516, IMG submission 203310) | Populus trichocarpa ectomycorrhiza microbial communities from riparian zone in the Pacific Northwest, United States - 19_EM | ecosystem: Host-associated > Plants > Roots > Unclassified | place... | reverse complement strand
GCACGCGGAGAACTTTATGTTTCCTTTCCATTTCTTCACCTACGCTTTTCTGAAGATACCGGTTCACACTTCAGGATAAACTCATGATTTATTCAACAGATATATTCTCCACTGCCCGCGGTGTGGGTGATCACTTCGTTTGTATAGCAACGCGATCACCATTCTGGGCTGGTTACTACCAGTCTACTAACCACGCGCATCCTGCGCAAAGTAATCGGGCACCTTTTCCGAAGCCGCTGCGTAGCATCCGATGGAGTCCTTTCGTCACTCTGGAGTCTCATTGCAACGGATACGCTCCGGATTCCATGCGGTGGAAGTGCGTGCGTGTAAATCGCACGTGCCGTGGTTTTACCGAAACATGTCCTCTCAGCCGGCCACAGTCCATGAAACGTTAAACCCAACTAGGGGGGCCTCCTAACGCACCGCTTCCCCGCATGGAAGAGTACCCCAAAAGTCTCACCGGGTCGGTCGAGGGGGTCAACTGCTACATCGCCGCTGGAACTCGCCGGCATAGTATCGGCCACGACCCTGCTGACGGACGTTCACGTTGACGACAGCAGAAGGTCAGTACGCCAATTCCAGCAGGAAGCAGGCAATATGATGGGTCTCTTCTTGTGTTGTGAGGTTGCGTGGAGACGTGCGGCCAGGACGCGTACTCATAACTCACGCTGCACTGAAGCATCTGGGCAAAACAGTGTTCAGGGTCCGACGCCAATCACACCGCGTAGGGCACAGGGGTTCCGATCGCCCGTCCCGAGCGCAACGTCTTTCGACAGGGATTTGTGAGTGCGCGCGCGCGTGGGGAGCAGTGCCTCCTCCGTCCTTCCTTGCCGCTGCAGGAAACGATTGTATGCGGTTGGCGTATTGAGGGAGAGTCCCAAAAACTATTTGAGAACCCAGGGCGACCGAGAGCTCTCCAGTTCGACCTTTTCGTCGCAACTTCCCCTCCGTCCTCTATTCTCTCCACACCCTAACCTCACCGTTCATTTTCACGCACATACGATGTTCTTCCACACTCAACTCCTGATCTCCGCCCTCCTCGCTGCCTCCTCCGTCCTCGGAGCTCCCAATGTGAAGCGTGACGACGCCGACCCTTGCAACGGTTTGGGAACCGGAGCTTACTCCAACCTCACCAACTTCCGAGTCGCCTCCCTCCACTCTGGTCGTAACAGGAACGACTACGGTTCCCAAGTCATTTTGGCAACCACGGGTGTCATCAGTGGAGCATCATCTAGGACGTTCCGGGTCAGTGCCATCCACCCTCCATTCCCCAGGCGTAATTCACCAAACTGACCCTCTGGACCTCTCCAGGAAGCGTACTGGAGCACCAATCCCGGTGTGGAGGATCTTACAATTGTTAACGGCGGGATCACAGCCACCCCTCCCGGCTGGGACGTTTCGACTGAAGCTTCGGATAACGACGTACCATTCTTCTTCGTCTCCGGAGCGACACATAGGTCACCTGCTGCTCACATTTGGTGTGGGGTTGTAAGGCGATCCATCCGGATCTACACATACGGAACGCCCGCCTAATGCATTATTCTCAGCCGTCCAACGAGATCTCCGGCAAACACACAGTAAGCCCTATTTCCCCCGTGGAATGACCCCCGACCACCCACTGATTACGCTCGATATACAGTACGACTACCTTGCCGCTCACGGTCGTTTCGACCTGTGGTCTTCGTGCTACAAGAAATTCAGCGAGACCGAGGGTGTTTACCGTATCGCATATAACGTGGACATGACCAAGCCCAACCACATGTTCGACGCCGAGACTTGTGTACCCGCGTTCTTATCAATCGTTAAAGACGGCTTCTAGGCCACCTTACCATATTGTTCCCCACGGACATATTTCTACTCCATACCCAACACTCCTTACTTACGATAATGAATGGACGCTCTTCTAACTACGACAGCTGACTTTGCCTACTGCTACGATAGTAATACCACTCGGTCAAGTACGGCGGTTCCTGAAGGACTCGCTCGTTCTTGATTCATTTTCCTTGCAATCGACGTGCACCGCCACACTACAAGCAGATCACCTATGCACACAATGCCTTTTGCCCCATTCCCACGTATACTCGTGCGGGTTTGGTAGGCACGGATCGAGGTTCTCCACGTTCGTCGACCCGAGTTGCCCTATTCAACGACCTGTCCAAATTCCGCAGACCATCCAAGTCCCACCTCGCATCTCCTTCGTTGGCAAAGAGGGCGCAATGTCGTTTCGAAGCGGTTTTAAAGCCCGTCGATCACTGCTGGGCAAACTATATAGTACAGCATGTACTAGGTACTTGGACATGAAATAGGGATCTAGTTCTTCAACGGGATGGTGTTCAACCGTCAAAAAACTCTCGCCACTTTCGGAGAAGCGGTGTTTGCGCGCGTTCGTTATCTGCCCCATCCGCAGGTAAACGACCTCCTGTTTCAGACGGGAAACGTACTTCGCGAGCGCACGCACCAGGACTAGCAAGATTTTCGAGATGCCGGAGGGCAGTGCCGGCCTCCGGTCGTTCCTTCGCTTTCTGGTGCCAACACTTTTCAGCGACCTTCCAAACTGCCGGGGTCATTCCTGGGGCGTCAAATCTGAGTGGCTTTTGTGGCCGTTTCCCCTTCAAGACCAGAGTGATGACATCAAACTCCGGAGTCCCGGAATATGGTAACTTTCCGGTAACGAGCTAGAAGCGGAAACAATCCGAACCTAGTCACACTAGGTTCTTGCAAAATAGGCGCACCTCCACAATAACCATTGACAACGAGTACACATCAGTCTTATTGTTCTTGACATTTCCGACGTCGTCGCCAAAAAGCTCAGGGGGGCAGTAGCGGATTACACAGCCACGATTGGGGGTTGAAGCATTGACCGAGTCGACGTTCCTCGTGACCGAGCCATCGAGGAAATTAGAGAGGTGGGGGGTGCCTTCCATATCGATGAGAATGTTTCGCTAGGGAAGGTGTCGTGTCAATTTGGGGGAATTTCGGAACGTGCCTCACGTACACTTTTCAAATTCCCATGGATGACTTCGTTGCTATGCAGATAGCTGAGGCCGCGAGTGACCCCGACCAGCTGCGGACCCGTGAACTGAGGATCGGATTGTCGTGGGTTTGACCTACCAACTCCAAGCGATTGACTCCTGGGTGCTTCTCTATATATCCCATCATCTCTCCATTGGCCATCCACTGAGACACCGTGCAAAATTCGAACAATTTGGGTGCCACGCCTTCAATAGACAAGATGTTTGGGTGTTTCAATCGCTTGGAAGTTATAACTTCTTTGCAGTGTTTCTAGGTCAGGGATCGCAAATCAACTCCCATCCAATTCCGGGCAAGGATGTCCGTACCTTGTTAATCCTTTCGATAGGATCTCCTTCATACATGCGAAGAGCCTTGACAGCGAACACCCGATCGTGATTTTTCTCATCAGTGTACCTCCAGACATCAGCAAATGCTCCAGATGCGAATGGTCGATAGCCTGTAGGCCTCCTGAGCGTGGGGGTGAATTCGTAGCATGTGGGAAGAATCCCATATAGACCGCATGTCTTTCTTAACGCTCGTATGCATCGTTTTCGTTGTTCTGAGCCATCTGGGAGGCTGTCTATGACCTGTTGAAACGTCGTCAAGAACGAGGGGTTCTTTTGAGCCGAGTGTAATCTGACCTTGTCCAAATTGTTGATATATGACAGTGGCTCAATTTGTCGTGCTTGGAGGTCCTTAATACAATCCAGGTAGTCACTTGCGTTAAATGCGGCGGTTAACACCTGGTCGATATCCCGAGATTCCCCATCCCAGTTGGCAACCTTCATCAGGAAGGTCGACGCAGTGGTGGAGTCATTCTTGCTGTCCGTTATGGACTTGGCAATGGGTCGTACTGTCAGGTCCGGGAGAGTCGCTTCTGCGTTACCCCCCAAGCCTAGATTATTCAGCAGTGTGCTAAGAGTATCTCCCAGGCCCAGGAGGCCCTGCATGGGTAATGGAGTACCTGCGGGAAAAGGCGGATGTTCCGTAGGTAGGCTGGGCGGAGCCTAAGGGGCATCGAATTAATACCGGACCTCGTCGAGGGAGTAACTGAACCCACTCCATCAACGATCCCCATAGACCTCTCTAGGTCCGGCTTCTCCGATTCATTAGGTGGGGCTATCTGGGAGAGGGAGGAAACACCACTCACATCCACGCCTTCAACGGTAACTGCGATTGGTGGTTCCTGTTCGGGTAAACCAGCCATTGGTGAGGCAGAAGGTGGTGTCCAAGACCTCGAAACTTTCTCCAAGCAGTGAAGTATGCCCTCCACGTTTGGCCGATCTCCCGGTTGGGGCATCCAACAGTGTTCTAATACCTCCCACACATCATCCGTGAACCACGTCCCTTCCGCTCCTTGGGGTCTTTCGGGGCGATCACCCTTGAGCACCTTCCAAGGGATGGCCAAATTCAGGGATTGATAGAACGGCATCCGCTCACTGAGGACTTCGTAGATCACCATCCCGAGAGCATAACAATCTGAATATATTGTCCAGCGGTGGTCTTGGATTTCCGGGTCGAGAAGCTCGGGACTCATCCATCGGGTACTACCGCCCTGTGTGTACGAGTGCAATGTTGTCGAATCAGGGATGATTGAAAGAAGTCCAAAATCCGCAAGCCTGGCGCAGGGAGTTTGGTCGACCAAAACGTTGAGCTGAAAGACTGATGCTGTTAGAGGGAGAGACACAACTGTAGTTTTCTGGGACGCACCCCCTTGAGATCCCCGTGGATCATTCCCCGGTCGTGCATATAGACCAAGCCCCTCGCGACGCCACTCAACTAGGGGGGACGGTCAGATGAGGACCATAGGAGCTTGGATGGAGAACTAACAAGTTCAAAACGATTCGCATCCCGCTGCGCCATAACAAACTGGTTGATGTTCCCATTAATCATCCATTCCGACACCATGGCAAACCGGTCCTCAGTCATTATTACCCCCAGCAGTGGTAACACGTTCGGGTGGTGGAGGGCCTTCCATGTCACAAACTCCTTGCAGAATCCCTTCACAAGTGGCGTGAGCGAATGCATCCGAACACAGAGCGTCACAGGCAACTCACGCGAGCAATTTTCTGCAAGTCACTCCTCTTGTCTGTCCTCAACACCTTGACCGCGACCTCTAGGCCTTGATATTCCCCCTTCCACACATCCGCAAACCCGCCACGGGAGTGCGGGATGGCTGCTGGGTCGTAACACACTTCGATCTGTAGTGACCCAGGAAGGAGGGAGTGGCGAGCACACGTCCTGTACAGCAATTTCATGCAGTTCCTTCGAATATGAGGTGAGAGGTTCGTGTTGTCCAACACCTAGCCAACAGAATATAGATGGTTGAAAATGAAGTAAGTCAACCATTCCGCAGAGATTAGGATGGCGGTGACGTACCCCATCTATCATGTCGATAAATGCCTGAGCGTCGCCGCCTTGGAGGGAATCGACCACGTCAGGCGCCGTCCTGCCCGAGAGGATTGTCTCAATAAACGAGGGGAATTCACGTTCATCCTTCGGAATTCTGTGGCTGATCAAGTGCTGCCACGGTTGTTCATGGGGGTCGAGAGAGATGGATTGATCGGGGGGATCGTTCGCGCGCTGCGCAGGATCAAGACGCGTCGAGGACGCGCCGTGATCGCTTAGAGTCCTGGTCATGATACGAGACGATAGGGCCGTTCCCTGACAAGTTATACTCCCCACTGATAGCCTGGTGAGACCTTAAACGTCTAATTGTGGCAGGAAATGATACTAACCCCCATCTTCGTCTACCACGACGTGTGGTCTGCGCCTGGTCAACAATGTTGAGACGCTGTCTGTTTCTCCTGGCTACTCCAGAATGAGCGCTCGAAATGCACCGGGATTGTTTGCCTTACCATACGGATCCCCGCCAAGTCTCGGTGATGCATCAACGCGAAGACAGCTTTGGGGTCCTTTCGTTGAGACGGTTGAGCGCCCTGGAGGTGACACGGAGAAGAGGGTTACCTGGAATATATAATCTGCAATGGCGTCCCAAACGCTATGCTCCCCGTCCTGAAGGAAAAAGTCAGAGTGGAAGCGAAAGGGCATGACAAAAACCACACATATGGAGTGTTGCGAACAACAACAATTGGGTCGGGGTCGGTATCATCTATGGTAAGATCCGACAGCCCACCAGAGTCATCATCTTCACCCGTTGCAGGTTCAGCATCGGACTGAACCATCAACTCTGGAAAGGTCTCCCCTGCGTTGTCCCCCGAGCCGAGATCGTGTGGGCCCGCGCGTGCTCGAAGTACCTTTGGAGGTAGCCATTTTCTCAAGCGTGCAGTGTAGTACCGAATGAAGACACACTGATCGAAGCTGTTGGGAGTCGCTCTTGGGTCCGCCGATCGCGAGCCTTCGGGTAAATCTATGGCTTGTTGGTCTGGACAGAGACCCCACGGCTCTGGCCCACATTTAAAATGGGGCGAGCACTCTGTATGTCGTGTCACCCTAACGGAGGCGGAAGCGGAGGCGAACATCAGAGCATCAATTTCCACGCCGGCCTCAAGAGACAGACCCCTGTTTGAATACGCCAGCATCGCATAGTCCCTGGTCATGTCGAAACCGGACACGAGAATGGGCTGCACCTCGTCCCCATCGTCGTCGTACTCCTTATCATGGGCAAACCTGACCCAAGACTCGTAGTGACGCCTGACGTAGCGTTTGAACGTAGATTTAGCATCTTCCATGTACGTCTTGTGCCTGGTCCTCAGTGCCGCACCGTGATTTCCAGTGAGTTTGAATGAGAAGTGTGCGCCGGGTTCCAGGGGCCTGGGTGTTACGCCTCGTTAATACCCGGAGGACGGTCTACGGGATGGGGCGTACAGGGGAGTAGGTACCGTGGCACCAAGTTCAGCCGCGTACTCTTCAACAGCACCTGCATGAAGGCAAGTCGATGGCCGAGGGTCGCGGAACTTGGTCTCCCCGATAGCCAATGGGGAGAATGTACTGGGGACGTCGACTCCGGGGTTTACATCCTCCATCCGGGAACCAGCGTGGAACAACAAATTAAATTGCCCTTTGCTGATATAGCCCACGTCTCCGATTCTGATGCGCGTGTAGCCTGCGGAACCGGGCTCCCTAGGAGTTGTAGGATTCCAAATCGTCAGATATTGTTCACAAAGAGAGAACGAGATGCTACCATAGGGCCTCACTCAGGAGGCAGAGAGAATCCATTTCCCTGTTGAAGAGAAGCCTCGAAGGTCAGGAGGGGCAGCTCAAAAGCTCAAGTACTTACTCCTTGTATAGTTGCCATGGTGGTCGGTGTTCGCGTGCCATGGGGAAACCTGGGAAGGGGCGGGGTGAAAAAGCGCCCCCAGATACCGCGGGTAGATGAGGATTTCCTGTGGTGATACCGGTCCGCGGTGTCTGCGAGATGCCCGTCACAGTACAGCCTCCATATGTGGGTTATGTAACGATTTTGATTGATAAAATCAATGGGAGGTTGAGTTGGGAAGAAAACGGGCACCGTTCAGTACAGCAGTGCCGGACCCAAACGTAAGTGTCCGGATTTTTGGTCTCGAGAATACGGTGTTTCCCTTCCCGGCGTCGCCGTTCCCCATGCCGTTACTAGTAGAGACAACAACCGCACAGATAAAATTTTACATCATGTGAACTCGAACAGTTCGCGTCACCGGGGTTCAGAGATAGATTCAGCCCTCCCAAGCTAAGGATGCTGCTGTCCGGTCTTTGCCTTATGGTTGGATGGGACGTCGCCGATCAAAGTCCTTGGTGCTCGCCGGCACGACTGGGCCAGTCGCGGATTGTATAAGGGTGGACTGCGGAGACCAGTTGGAGAAAACGGGGTGATCGCCCGACGCAACCGCGGCGGTGGATCCGGGGTTGACCGCTCTGATTACGTCATACCGGAACGGGACAGTGGGCCAACGTCCAGAACCGGTGGGCCAATCCCGTCCCCTTGCAACTTCGAGTCGTTGAGGGGGCGGACCCAGATGCGGGGTTTTGTACTACTCTACAAGACACAAGGTGGGGGTCCCGAACCCCACCCAGACGTGAATCACTCAGATCAGTCGGTTGTGGGCGCGGGATCGGCCATTTTGTCCTCACCCTCCAGGTGTTTCTGCCGCTCGACCTCCGCGTCGTACGAGTCCCGCCGACCCCGCCACCGATAGAGATGCAGTCTTTCCCAGCATCCGGTTCGCCGTGTACATATTTGATCCGGCAGGAGTCGTTTCTCCGTGCGCTGTCACGTCCCAAGCAACTCCCTCTTGGTCCGTCATCACCACTCCTCGCACCTGCTGGTTGTTTTTTTAACGATTCCACAGGACCCAGTCCAGAAGAGGGAGGGGTTTGGATGCCGTCGGAGAAAACCTGCTCACTTTGAGTCTGACGACGAGCACTTCAAGTCAAATTCGGAATGCCACGCACGGTCACCAGCCCTCCAACCACGGTCCTGCGCGTTATTCTCCCCCTTTTCTCGGTACGGCAAACGGTCCATTCAACTGGGTCCTCACCCACCAAAGGGGAACCGTACCATTGGGTTCACCTGGGAAGTGCTGTCAAGCCTGCATATCATCGACAACGATCGGCGGCGTGGAATTGGAGTCCGATGGTGTCGACGAGCGTTGGGGTGACAGCCGGGGACAGTGGTGTAGCCACTCCAAACGCGAGTGAGTAAATGTGTGAATCGTTCAATAACCATTCTGTTACTCTTGTACACGAGCAGAAGCCCATGGGGAGTGAAACGCACAAATACATACAGTTGGATCCATATCGTTATCCCCGCAGCCTCCCGACAAAGTCAAGATGCAAGAAAAACAATATGCGCAGGGGGAACTTCATGCATTGTCATTCCGACCCGAAGACTTCGTCAGACGAGTGCCCTCGAGACCGAACCTCTCCGGGTGGAGTAATTCACATTTGAAACAGTCCTACATCCGTTGACGGCAACCTCCTGTCCGCGATATCTACGTTGATCTAGGAACCAGGTTGTTCCTACAAAGATTCGCCATGCGATCTTCTCTAAGTGTTCGTCTCAAAGCTTTGGTGTTCTCCGTTCTGCGGGTCAGTATGCCCGGCTGTTGTGGTACGACTAGAGGTCCTCCCGAGTGCAGTAAAGAGAGATTCGAAGTGGTTTCGGAAGAGTTGCGTCCACCGAAAGCTTTCTCTCTGATCTGTGGTGGGAGGTCGAGCCCGCCCAGCGCCTCGTCTACCATGCCGGTGGAAGCTTGGGCGTCATACCCAAGGAAACCCCAGATCCGTGTCAATCCATCCGAAACCAACAAAAACAGTAGCGGCTGAGTGGAATGATTCGTCGTCTAACTTGATCGTCTTGAATCGGGCACGGCTCCGGTCGAGACCTAAGCTTCAAGTTCGAACCACCGACGCATCAGAGCTTCTCCCCCTTACGATGCCAACACCCACGTCCCTCCTCCATCCTGTAACGATTCCGGACTCGCCCTCCATGAGCGCGGATTCGGGTTGCCCCTAAGAGCATTGATTAGACCTGGAGGGCAACGGAAGCGCACATAATGATCTCTAGTTCTGTCGACTTCTCCGGAGGTGTCACCCGCGTTCGAATTCAGATATCCTGGTGTGTCCGCGGGTCTATGGCGCACCAGGGAGACCACCGGTGAAATCACTGCTGTCATTGAGGTTTACCGCCAGCTGCAGAAACCACCCGAGCACACGATTGATACTCGGATCGTCACCGGGTTGTAGTTTCCAACCACCCTCCAAGATTTCCCACATGCCACCAGTCGTTGCCCATCCACCCGTGAGACACAGGAGGGACAATGGATAGTGGTATTGGGTCAAAGTTCGTTATCTAATCGATCAAGTACAGGAAAATAAATAGTGTGAGAGTCAACGCAGTGAGCAGGATCACAGGGAGGTACGACTGGTGCTATGAGATTTCCTGATCCATCTGCTAAAAGTAGTCACCCATTTCGGATTCGGGAGTGCTTATGTCAGAGATGGAGCTTGCGGGGGACAGGGGAGGGAGTGGTGTCCAAAACCCTGAGGCTTCCTCCAAACACTGAAGTACACGGTCGACGGTCGGGCGGTCGCCAGGGGCGGGTTTCCAACAGCTCTCCAAGATCCCCCAAATATCATCCATGAACAATACCCCTTCTATTCCTTGAGGTCTCTCGGGACGTTCACCCTTTAGGATCCTCGGGACGGGGGCGTGGTCGGACTTCTTGTAGAACGGTACATGCCCGCTCAGGACTTCGTATATCGTCATTCCGAGCGCATAACAATCTGAGGATTTCGTTCCACAGCCCCGCTTGAGACTGAAATTTCCCATCTGGAAGAGTTCTGGACTCATCCACCTGAAGGTACCACCCCGTTCGTGCGGGTTCGGGGTAGTCGAGTCAGGGATAGTCGTAAGGCCGAAACCTGTGAGGCGGGCGTGGCAAGTTTGGTCAACCAGGACGTTGGACTAATAAATGGACATCGTTAAAGACATCAAAGAGAGAGGCACACCCGTGGCTTTTCAAGACGCACCCCCTTAAGATCCCCGTGGACCATTCCCTGGCTGTGCATATAAATCAAGCCCTTCGTGACGTCGCACAACTACAGGAGCACGTAATCGTTAATGGCAGATGAAGCTCGGACGAAGAACTCACGAGTTCAAACCGATTCGTGTCCGGATGTGCCTTCACAAACTGGTTGATAACTCCGTTCGTCATCCAGTCCGACACTATCGTGAGATGGGTTATAGTCATTGTAATTCCTAGCATCGGCACAACGTTCGGATGACGAAGAGTTCTCAATACCACAAACTCCATACAGAACCTCTGCACGAGTTACCGTTAGATTGTTCGCAAGTACATTGAAATAGGGAGCATCACCAGCGACTCACACGAATCTTCTTTGGTCTCCCGTCGGTGCGCTCAAACACCTTGAGTGTGACCTCCCGGCCACTGTATTGGCCCTTTTGCACCGCCACGAACCCACTGAAGGCCCCCAAATCATTGACTCTAACCTGGCCGCTGGCTATAGCCAGTGACCTGGGAATTATGGAATGTCGAGCACACATCTCATATAACGATTCCACACATTTCCTCCGGACAGGTGACGTGGGTTTGAGGTCATCTAATACCTAACCGGCAAAATGCGGGGGGTGGAAATAGACGTGAATCAACTCGTTCACCGGAAATATGGTGTGGTGACGCACCCCGTCTATCGCGTCGATAAAGGCCTGTGCGTCGCTCTTTTGGAGGCAGTCTATCACATCAATCGCCCTCCTGTCCGAGAAGATCGTCTCGATAAGGGGGGCGTTTTTATCCTTATCCTGAGGAACAGCGGGACAGATCAAGCGTTGCAATGCTTGCTCCAAGTCGGCAGCGGTAGATGGATCGGGGCGAGAGTTCATATCCCTGATCTCAGGTGCGTTAATGAAAGACGCCGACGTAGTCTACACAACGCAAGGGTTTGTGAGGGATAGTAAGACAGAAGTTAAACAAAAGACGCACTGCTATGGGGCTGGGTACTGGAGGTTCTGTGTCTTTGGGACCCTGTACGCGTTGTTCAACTTCAATGCCTGGGTTCAACGCTGTGATCGCTGGGTAAGACTCAAGGTTAGGTGTTATGCCATCGCTCGACTGGGGCTGGAAGTTGGTGGTATGAGGTGGTAGGGCTGGCACTCCTGGTTGCCACAATTCCTGACGGGATATCCTCCCCACTGAGAGGCATCAGACCCAAACATCCACTTCTAGCAGAGAGCGATACTGACCCCCATCCATGTCTACCGCGATTCGCGGTCTACGATTCTCCAATAATGTCGATATCCCATCCGTTTCTCCTATCTACCCCAAATGAGCACTCAGAATCCGCAGGGTTTGTTCGTCTTACCAATCGGATTACCGCCAAATCATCGTGGTGCATCAATGCGAAGGCAGCATTGGAATTCTTCCGTTGAGAGCATTGAGCGTCCTGGCAATGACACGGAGAGGGGAATTACCTGGAATATATACTCTGCAACAACACCCCAGGGATCGTGCGCTCGATCCTGCACGCAAAAGTCAGTAGAAACAAAAGGACGTGACGAGCATCCATACATATGATGTGTTACTAATGACGGTAACTGGCTCGGAGCCGGCATCGCTTGTGGTGGGACCCGACTGTCCCCTGGCCCAGCTCCCGTCATCACCCGTCGCAGCTTCAACATCGGACTGCACCGTTAACTCCGGAAAGGCGCCCCCTCTATTATCCCCTGGGCCGAGATCGTGTGGCCCCGCACCTGCTTTTATTATCTGGACATGCCACAGTCTCCGGACCCCAGTGTTATACCGAATGAAAACACACCGATCGAAATCGTGAGGGGGTACTCTTTGGTGGGCCGGGGGGAAATCTTCGGGTTGTTCGCTCCATGTGGTTGGCCACTGATGGTAATGAGCTGAGCGGTTCCCATTTCCCGTCACTTGAATAGAAGTGGAAGCGGAGAGGGTCCTGGAGTCCACGACTAAGTTGGCTCCGAGAGAGAATTTCCCGTTCGAATACGCCAGCATTGCGAGGTCCTTGGTAAGGTCAAGACCGGTTACGAGAACGGGCTGAACGTCCATTCCGTACCCCTTGTGATGGGCAAACGTAACCCAAGAATCGTAGTGATTGATGGTGTATGTTTCGAACGCGAGCTTGAATTGGGCATCGATATCCGCACTATACGTTGGGTACCTTGTAACCAGCGCTGCACCGCGCTCCCCAGTAAACTTGAGTGAGAAATTTGCGCTAGGTCCCCTGTGTGGGACACTTTTTAGACAGGTGAAGGATGGTCCAAGGGATGGGGCGTACAGAATGGCAGATACCGTGGCATCGAGTGTGACCCCGGTTTCTTGAATATTGCCCGCACAAAGACAGCCATTTCGTCGGGGTAGGCGAAACACCGGCTCCCCAATGTTCAATGGTACGAAAGTACTGGGAACGTCGACTCCCCGCACCACCGATGCCTGTACAGGACCAGCATGGAACAACAAATTAAATTGCCCACTCTCGATAAAGCCAACGTCTCCGATTCTGATGGGTATGTCTCTTGCAGCGAAGGGTTCCCTGGAGGTTGTACGATTCAGAACCTTCAGATACTATCCGTAAA
>Ga0307516_10007009_pt1 | contig 13069 bp, 11 predicted proteins | sample 19_EM_MG_FD_203310 | JGI IMG/M metagenome (GOLD analysis project Ga0307516, IMG submission 203310) | Populus trichocarpa ectomycorrhiza microbial communities from riparian zone in the Pacific Northwest, United States - 19_EM | ecosystem: Host-associated > Plants > Roots > Unclassified | place... | reverse complement strand
CAACAGGTGCACCAGATGATCATGCGGCCATTCTGCTCCCGGCGGAACCCCACAGCCAGGATACCGAGTTCATGGTCCGTGTGCAGCGCCGGTTTCGGAGCTGGGGGCTCATGGTGAGGAGGCGCGCATTCGCACCCTCTCCGGACAATGCTCCCCGTGGCGCGCCGTCTCCGGACGATGCGGAGCCTGTCATTGGGCGCGCATTCGCGCGACCCGGTGGTATCGCTCGGAGAACCATGAAGGCCCGGCCGCTCAAACGATGTCGCGCGCCCGCAGGTCCGCGATCGCCGCGGCGTCATAGCCGAGCGAAGTGAGCACCTCGTCGGTGTGGGCGCCGAGTTCGGGCGCCATGGACTCGAGCCTGCCGCCGCCATGGGCGAGCTGGAAGCCGCTGCCGGCGAAGCGCAGGCGGCCATAGGGCGTATCGATCTCCTGGATGGCGCCGCGCGCGGCGATCTGCGGGTGATCGATCACCTCCTCAATCCGCCAGATGCTGGCGCAGGGCGCGCCGGCGGCTTCGAGGATCTTCTCCCATTCGCGCGGGGTCCTGGTCGCGAGCGCTTCCTCGATGATGGCCCGCAGCGCCGGCTCGTTGTCCTGGCGGCCGAACCAGTCGGCAAAGCGCGGATCGTCCAACGCCTCAGTGCGGCCAAGCGCGGTCATCAGCGCGCGGTATTGCTTCTCGCTGTTGACGGCGAGCAGCAGATAGCCCTCGCCGGCCTTGAACAGGTTGGCGGTCGGCCTGCGGCTCACGGCCTGATTGCCGGAGAGCTGCTGGCGATGGCCGGCGACCGTGTAGTCCGCCACCTGTCCCGACAGGAACGCCAGCGTCGCCTCGAGCATGGAGACGTCGACCATCTGCCCCTTGCCCGTACGGCTGCGCTGGAACAGCGCGCTCGATACGCCGAAGGCGGCCGTGGAGCCGGACAGCACGTCGCAGATCGCGAAGCCGGCGCGCGTCGGCCCGGTCTCGGCGTGCCCCGTGATCGCCATGATGCCCGACAAGGCCTGGATCTTGCCGTCGTAACCTGCGCCGTTGCGCTCCGGCCCGGTCTGGCCGAAGCCCGAGATCGCGCAATAGATCAGGCGCGGGTTGATGTCCGACAGCGCGGCATAGCCGATGCCGAGCCTGTCCATCACGCCGGGACGAAAATTTTCCATCACCACGTCGGCCTCCCTGGCGAGTTGGTTGACGATGGTGATCGCCTCCGGCCTCGAGAGATCGAGCGTCAGGCTGCGTTTGTTGCCGTTGATCGCCTGCCAGCCCGGCGCGAGGCCGCGATCGGCCCATTCGCGGCTCAAGGGCGTACGGCGCATGTCCTCGCCGCCGCGCCGTTCCACCTTGATAACGTCGGCGCCGAGCAGCGCGAGCTGGTAACTCGCATAGGGGCCGGCCAGCACCTGCGTGAAGTCAAGGATCTTCACGCCTTCGAACGGTCGGATCACTCAGATTCCTCCTCAAACCATGCTTCTTGTTGTCGGCAAAGCGCGACGAAACGGAAGTCGAATCGAAACCGCATCGGAGATCTTCACCTCTCCTATCGGGGCCTATCGGGAGAGGTCGAATTGTATCGTCGAGGTGCAACCCGGGTGAGGGATTACGGTCTATCAGGAGAGTACAGCCCCTCACCCGGATCGCTGACGCGATCCGACCTCTCCCCGCTGGGGAGAGGTGAAGCAACGTCCGTGGCCACGCCGATTCGATCGAACCCATCGCTCGCGAACAGAAGTCGTCACGCGGCACGGTTGCCGCGCGCGATCTCCTTTTGCCTGTCGAATTCGGCGCGCCGCCGCGCCAGTTCTTCCGGGCTCATCTGGGCGATGTTGTTGTAGTCGAGCTTCCAGGAGGCGTCAGCACTCCAGCGCAGCGGCGACTGCATCGTGGTGCGCGCACCCGGCGCGTTCTCGAGCAGGCGAAGCGCCAGGTCGAGCGTCTGCGCCTGGGATTCGCTGTCGTGCGGCTTGCCGGCGGAATTACCCAATGGGAAGTCCGAGAACAGGAAGCGCGGCACGGCGGCGTGCTCGACGATGTCCTTGGCGCATCCCATCACCACGGTGGCGATGCCGTTCGATTCGAGGTGGCGCGCAATCAGCGCCGTTGTCTGGTGGCACACCGGGCAATTCGGCACCAGCACGGCGGCATCGACCCCATCTGCGAGGCAGCGGGCCAGGATCTCCGGGGCATCGGTGTCGATGGTGACCCGATGGCTGCGGTTGGTCGGCGCACCGAAGAAGCGCGGCGCGACCGCGCCGATCCGTCCCGCCGCCGCGGCCTTCAGGAGCTGAGGCAGGGGAAACCAGGTGCCGCTGTCGGTCGCGGTGGTGTGCTTGCGGTCATAGCCGATATGCGAGATGCGCAGATCGTGTTCTTTCGACGTGTCGCCGTCATAGACCGTGTAGAATTTGGCGCCGCCGTTGTAGGCCGCACCAGGGCCCTGATCGCCCTTCGCAGGATCGTAGGGAGCCGCCGTGGTGATGACGGTCACGCGCGATTGCGCCAACGGCTTTTTCAGCTGATGGAACGGCGCATCGGCATAGTGCGCCCAGCGATAGGCCGTGGTGTAGCCGATCGCCGCATAGTAGTCGCGGGTTCGCTGCATATAGGGAACCGGGGAATCATAGTCGGGCGCAAAGCCAAATTGATCATCGGGCGTGTCCGGCATGGTCTTGTCCCTTTCGTTTCCGAGACCTCTCGGGCGACTACTTGCTTTCCGAAGTTCGCAGGCATCTGCGGCCTGCTCATACTTCGGAGAGCGGGTGAGAGACTAGAGACAGTGCGCGCGCTCCTCAACCACCGAACTTGCAACTCAAACCCGCCATCCGGATTCCGGCAAGAGGGCGGCCTTCGCCTTCCCGTTCATCAGGTGAGCGGTGCTGGATGGCCGCCGCCTTCGACCGCATCGCAGCACAACCGAACCGGCGGCTGACTGATGCCGGGCTGGGCCTGAACAGTCCACTGGCGAGGCAGCCGCGTTGCTGTAAGCTTGGCATTGGGTCGGCGGGTCCGCCGGCCGCCCGACCACCACCAGAAAAACAACCTTGGAGGAAAACGATGTCAGCTCCCAGGAGCCGTGTCTCGTTCAATCGCCGCACGCTGCTGCGTGCGGGCACCGGCATGGCCGCCATTCTCGCCACCGGCCGCGCGCCGGCATTGGCGCAAAGCGCGCCGAAGAAGCTGGTCTTCGCCCACATCAATGCGATCCCGGAGTCGGCAGCGGTCGCGTTCGACTGGATGGCGAAGGAAGTGAATGCGCAGTCAAAAGGCGCGCTCGAGATGCAGTTCTTCGGCAAGACCCTGATCCCGCAGGAGCTGGAGATCATGAACGCGGTCAAGTCCGGCAGCATCGCGATGGGCAGCCCGGCCGGCGCCGCCGCCACCGTGTTTCCGGAAATGGGCGCACTGCTGGTGCCCTATCTGGTGAAGGATTATGCCTCGGCCTACGCGATGCTCAACGGAGCGATCGGCGACAACATCAGCAGGCAGATCGAGGACAACTACAAGCTCAAGGTGCTGTGCTATTTCGACTACGGCTTCCGCCATTTCTGGACCTCGAAAAAGCCGATCGTCGAGCCGAAGGACCTGCGCGGCCTGAAAATCCGGGTGCAGCAGGCCAAGGTCTTCGGCGACACCATCACCGGGCTCGGCGGCAACGCGGTGCCGATGGCGTTTGGCGAGGTCATCACCGCCGCCAAGCAGGGCGTGATCGACGGCGGTGACCTGCCGATCGTCAACATGAAGGCGCTGAAGATCTACGAGGTGTCGAAATATGCCTCGATGACCTATCACAATTACGGCCCGACCAACGCAGTGATGAATCTCGATATCTGGAACGGATTGGCGCCCGATCAGCAGAAACTGATCATGGACCTGTCGCGCGCCGCGCAGGAAAAAATCCGCGAGGCGACCGAGTCGGTCGACAACTTCGCCAGGGCCAAGGCGGAACTGGAGCCGCTCGGCATGACCGTGGTGGAGGCCAAGGTCGACGAATTCCGCAAGGTCGCGCAGCAAAAGATCTGGCCGGCCTACAAGGCCCAGTACGGCGCCTTGTGGGACGCGATCGAAGGCTTCAAGGCCTGAGTGCGTCGTACCTCTCCCCACGTGCGGCAGGAGGATCGCATAAGAGACGATCGCATAAGACATAAGCGGTGCGCCATCTCTTGCTTACCCTCCCTGGAGGGAGAGTCGATCGCGAAGCGATCGGGGTGGGGTGAGCGCGAGCGAGACCGGATGGACAGGCCGCGGATGAACAATCACCCCACACAGTCGCGTATCGCGCCTTGCGCGACCCAAGCCGCCCCTCCCCCTCCAGGTAGGAGTTCTTTGCCGTCACTGATTTTGTCATGCGACCCCTCCCGCGCGCGCGTGGAGAGGTTGTCTGCGTCGCAACATCGTCGCCTGATATGATCCCCGGGATTCATTCGCGTATGCTGCGTTTCCTCTCAGCCGTCCCGAAACTCACGGTCACGGCGCTGATCATCCTGGCCATCGTCAACCTGCTGGTCGGCGTGATCCTGCGCTATTTCGTCGGCGCCATCACCGACTGGCTCGATGTCGACCCGGTGCCGTTCACCTGGGTCGAGGAAGTGGGCGAGCTGTCGCTGGCGTGGCTGACCCTGATCGGCGCCGCGATCGGCATCCAGTCACGCTCGCATTTCACCCTGGCGGTTGTCGTGCATCGCCTGCCGCCGACCGTCCAGCTCTGGATTCACCGCTTCAATCACGCGCTGATCACGGGCGTCGGCCTGCTCGTCGCCTGGTACGGCTTCAAGCTCTGCCTGCTCAACCGCACGCTGGTGACGCCCGGTCTCGAAATCAATCTCGCCTGGCTCTACGCATCGTCCGTGGTCGGCGGCATCCTGATCGCCATCTACGGCCTCGCCGTGATGATCTCCCCGCTGTCGCAATGCGAAACCCAGCACTGACGGGCCCTTCATGCTGCTCGTGACCGTCGCCATCGTCTTCATCGTGCTGGTCCTGCTCTCGATGCCGATCGTGTTCGCGCTCGGGGTTGCCGGCATTGCCGGGCTGTGGATCGGCGGCTATCCGATGCAGCAGCTGTCCTCGGCGCTGGTGTCTGGCTCGCAGAGCTGGGTGCTGCTGGCCATCCCCGCCTTCGTGTTCGCCGGCAATCTGATGGAGCGGTGCGGCATGAGCCACGCGCTGGTGGAACTGGCGCGGGCGCTGATCGGCTGGGTCAAGGGCGGGCTCGGCATGTCGGTGATCGTAGTGGCGTATTTCTTCTCCGACATCTGCGGGTCGAAGATGGCCGAGGTCTCCGCGCTCGGCTCCGCACTGATGCCGCCGCTGACCAAAGCGGGCTACGACCGGCGCGATTCAGCCTCGCTGATCGCGGCGGGCACCGCGATGGGCATGCTGGTGCCGCCGGCGATCTTCATGATCGTGATCGCGCAGGTCACCAACACCTCGGCGGTGGCCCTGTTCGTCGCCGGCTTCATTCCGGCCATGGTCATCATGCTGTGCCTGATGCTGGTGGTCTATGTCCGCGCGCGCCAGAACGACTGGCCGGTGGATTCCAGGCCGAGCCTTGCGCGACTCGGCGCGGCCGCGCTGCACGCCGCCGTGCCGATGGTGGTGCCGTTCGTGATCCTCGCGGGCTTCATTCTCGGCATCATCACCGCGACCGAGGCCGGCGCCGTCGTCGCGGCCTACGCCTTCCTCGCCGCCAAGCTCTACTATCGCAACGTCTCCTGGCGCGAGATGGGCAGGATCGCCTATGACAGCGCGATCCTCACCGCGGCGGTGGTGTTCCTGCTCGCGGTCGCATCGGTCTACCAATACCTGATGGGCGTCAGCGGGGTCCCCCAGTTGCTCGGGCAGATCCTCGGACCGCTGAAAACGCACCCATGGCTGTTTCTGATCGGCACGGCTGCGCTGAGCTGCCTGTTCGGCATGGTGCTGGAGGGCCTGCCCGCCGCGGTCGTGCTGATTCCCGTGGTGTTTCCGATCTCGGAAGCGATGGGCATCGATCCCATCCACTTCAACATCGTGCAGACCGCGGCCGTCGGCATCGGGCTGTTCCTGCCGCCGATGGGGGTGGGCCTGCTGATGGCGCTGCGCTTCGCCGACCTGAGCGTCGGACAGCACTTCCGCACCTATGTGCCCTACATGCTGGCGCTGTTCGCCGGACTGCTGCTGATCATCTGCATTCCCGAGATCAGCCTGACGTTGCCAAGGCTTGCCGGATTGATCCGGTAGCGCATGGCCGTTGTCACGCCGTCGTTTGGCGCATCGTCCCGCTCACGCGATAACCCATCGGCCGCTGTGAATATCGAATTTCACCACGCCCTCGGCCCGCATCTTCAGCAGCAGCGACTGACAGATTTCCTCATTCGGAATATTGGCGCGCCGCATGAGCTCGCGAACCTTGAGCGACTTTTCGCGCAGCGCACTCAGGATATTCTCTCGATCATTCAGCATGACACGTCCCTGCTAGGGTGAGACATTCGCACCAGGATGCGAATGTTCGAATCGGGACAGCAGCGCCGGGCGCGACGTCTTACTGACAATAGGACAGCTCGTCTTCGGTGACGATGCGTTCGATCTTGTCCGACTTGATGCGATATCGAATCCGTCCATCGGACTCGACGGGCATGCGCTGAATGATGGTGTAGACTTTCGGCTCTTCGATCTGCACCCGGCCCTGTGGGCCCTGACCGCGATGAAGCACGGCTGCATTCAACTGGTAGGTATGAGACATTTGGCGTTCCTTTTGGGGTCGTTGAGCTCAAGCCAGCTCGACGGAGCGAAGCCGGCGCAGCCCAATGCGCAGCCTCGGCGTGATCTGTGACATGAAAAGGCGGCGACGGCGCCTTGGAGGGCTTTATAGCGGTTTCTTTGCAAAAAAGCGAGTATCCCGGGTCATTGTCGCGATAGACTCCGGGCAGAGTGGAGACATTCGATCCCAGGTTGTTACGTTCCCGCCGGGCGACGCCGACGAGAGCCAAGTCCGTTCCGATCGAATCGGAGGCTCCAGCTTTCCGTTTTGACGCGTTTTCCGGGACTGCGAGCCGGTATCCACCCTGGATCAAGCCTGGCGCAGGCGGTCGTTGAAAAGCGCCGTGGGCGTCGCTGGAGGCACCCTTACAGATCGATCCCGAACCTCGCCAGCGACCATGCGGTGACGAGATACAGCATGATGGTCAGGGCGCAGCCGGCGCCCATGCTGGGCCAGAAACCGATACCGGCGCGGAGCATCGCCGGGAGAACCAGGAACATCGGCAGCGACGGCAGCACGTACCAACGGCAGGGACACGATCAACGCCCCGAAGGCCGGGCTACGCTTGGCGACCTCGGAGACGACGGCGACGATGATGCCGGACAAGGCACATTTGAGGATGAAATACAGCATCGGATCCGCCGGGATCTGGAGCTCACTGCACACTTAAGGCGAGTCTTGCCAACCCAGCTACTTCAGGATGGTGCGATGAGCCGTTCCCGACGCTCGCTCAGCACAATGAGCCAAGTCGAGATCAGCCCGCTCACGAGCAGCAGCCAGTCTTGCGGGATACCGAGGAGAACGGCGGCACTCCCGCCGATCAGCGACCAGAGCAGTGGAATGACCACGGCCAGGCGCGGCAGCGGCTTGGTGGCCATGAGCAGAAGCCCAAAGGAAAAGATTGTCACCGGGCATGGCGTGACACCAAACATCGGAAGTTCGTCATAGGCATGCCCCGTCAGTATGCCGATCATCGGGTAGGCGAGGGTGGCATAGAGAACAAACACCAGACCAACTCCCTGCCGCAAGCTCCGCCGCAAGCCAAAACCCAGTCTGCCCTGCAACACGCCCGCGACGCCGAAGTAAACGCCCTGCGCGACGAACAGCGCGGCGAACACGTAGGCGGCCTTGTTGATCCGGCTGAAGAACAACCCGTGATAGGCAACGCCGGTCCAGGTCCAGAACAGCGCCAGAATCGCGCTGACGAGACGGTCGGTGATCGGTCCGGGCCGAAACAGCATTCCAAGCGCTGATAGTGCGAGCAAATAGGAGACGGCCTGCGCGGGCCAGATCGATCCATTGTAGCCGACAAAGACCGCCAGGAATTGTTCGCGGGTGAAAGGCAGCATCGCGTTCCCTCTCCGAGGCAACGTGGCCGACGCGGCGCGAAGCTGACCTTGACCTCGCGCAATGTATTTCTCCGCCTGTGTTGCGCGCGGTTCCCACAGCCAACACAGTGGCGTGAGAATGGCGTCGGCTCCCGTTCCCGCTCGGGTCGCCCTCTTGCTTTCGCGACCGCCGCGACCCTAAAATACCAATCAGGGGAAAACGGCAGTCTCCTCTTGAGACCACGGTCCAAGCACTGCGCAACGCTCGACGTGTCGAGGTTTTGCGCATGGACCCCGCCAAGCACTGCATTCTTCATTCAACAATTGCGCCACCCGCGAACCGGGGTCGGTTTCGTTCGGGCTCTCGGAACAGGCGCTGGCAGGCATCCCGATGCCATCGTCGTGGCGATGACAGCCGAGAAACGATGGTGCGAAAGCTACAGCTTCAAGCGTGCCGCTGCCTCGAATGATGACCTCTCTGCCGCGCACCTGGTTCCGGAGCCATCAAGACAAGGAGATTTCCGATGACCGTCACAACCGAACGACGAAGCTTCATTCAGGGAGCGGGACTCGCCGCTGCTGTCGCATCAACGGCGACGCTGGCGGCCAGCTCCGCGTTCGCTCAAAACAACCCATCCAGCGGAGCCAAACCGATGCCGTATCAAGCAAAACCCATGTCGTTCGATCCGAAGTCGGTCAAGGGCATCTCGGAAAAGGTTCTCGTGAGCCACTATGAAAACAACTACGTCGGCGCCGTAAAGCGCCTCAACGCGATCGGGGCGCAATTGGCCGAACTGGATTTCGCCAAGGCGCCGAATTTCATGATCAACGGCGTGAAGCGTGAAGAACTGATCGCCGCGAATTCGATGATCCTGCATGAGATCTATTTCGACGGGCTCGGTGGGGGTGCGGGCGCGAGCGGCGCGCTCGCGGAAGCCATCACGCGCGATTTCGGCAGTCTCGATCGCTGGCACACGGAATTCGCCGCGATGGGCAAGGCAGAAGGCGGCGGCTCCGGCTGGGTCATCCTGTCCTATTCGCCGCGCGACAAGCGACTCGTCAATCAATGGGCCGCGGACCACACAACCACGCTGGCCGGCGGCCGGCCGGTCCTGGTGCTCGACATGTACGAGCATGCCTATCACATGGACTATGGTGCGGCAGCGGCGCGCTATGTCGACATCTACATGGAGGCCATTCGCTGGGACAACGCTGCGAAGCTATACGAGCAGTACAGCCGCGAGGGCTAGCGCCTGCGACCGCTTACAACGAGGCTCGCTAGATCCCCGCTACCGACGACCACATGTCCGCGAGCCTGCGCCGGAGCGACTCCATGCGCGTCAGCGGCACGACCTCCTCTTCGTCTTCCGGCAGGCGAAGCCCGACCACGCTGACCCGGCCGCCCGAGATGCTGCGCGCGACCAGTACGATGGAATCGAGCGCCAGGGTCGCGCCCTCCTTCGGCGCATGGTCGAGATGCACGTCGAAATAATCCGCGAGCGTCAGGCTTGCGTAATTGGCATCGGTCTCGATGGCGTAGATCTGCGCGAGATCGCGCAACGTGACCTCGCCCAGGACCGTGAAATCGCCGAGCAGATGCGGATCTGGCGCGGTGCTCGGCGGCATGTCGATGAAGAACCGATCCAGCGACTCGGCCTTTTCCGGCGGCGCCAGCAGGTAGATGTAATCTCCCGGCGCGATCGGCTCGGCCTCGACCGGCGTGAGAATGGCCTCCTTCCTGATCACCAGCGTCGGCTTCGACCAGGACGGGATCAGGCCGCGCCGGAAATACAGGCTCTTGGCGCGGACGGGGTAGCCGACCAGCTCCTGTTCGAGCTGGCCCGGCAGGTCGAGCTCGACCCGGCGCGGTCCGCGGTCCGAGCGCGGCAGCGCGACGTGCAGCCAGCGTGCGGCCGATGCCAACGTCCAGCCCTGCAGCAACAGCGAAATGATGACGACCACGAAGGCGACGTCGAAATAGAGATAGGCCTTCGACAGGCCGACCAGCATCGGGATCGAGGCGAGGAAGATCGCGACCGCGCCGCGCAGGCCGGTCCAGGCGATGAAGAGCTTCTCCCGCCAGCTGAACCTGAACGGCGCCAGACACACGAACACCGCGACCGGCCGCGCGACAAGCATCAGGACGATCGCCACCACCACCGCCGGGCCTGCGCTCGCACCTAACCGCTGCGGCGAGACCAGCAGGCCGAGCAGCACGAACATCACGATCTGCGCCAGCCAGGTTGCGGCATCGAGAAAGGTCACCACCGAGTTATGCGCGCGCGTCGGCCGGTTGCCGATGATGATGCCGGCCAGGTACACCGCGAAGAAGCCGGAGGCATGCGCGATCTGCGCGGTGCCGAAGATCACCAGCGCCGCCGTGGTGACGAAGGGGGCATGCAGGCCCTGCGGCAGCGCCACGCGGTTGAGCGCGATCACCACCAGCCGGCCACCGGTGACACCGATGACGGCACCGAGCACGCCCTCGCGCGCAAGCTCCAGCATGACATGCGCGACCGAGCTTTGGCCCACCGAAATGAACTCGACCAGCATCAGGGTGAGGAACACGGCGAACGGATCGTTGCTGCCGGATTCCGCCTCCAGCGTCGCCCCGACGCGCGGGCGCAGCCGCAGGCCCTGGGCATGCACCAGCAGGAACACCGCCGCGGCGTCGGTCGAGGCCACCACAGCGCCGACCAGGAGCGCCTCGGTCCAGTTGAGGTCGAGCGCGAATTTCGCCACCGGCGCGGTGATCAGCGCGGTGAGCAGCACGCCGATGGTCGCAAGTCCCATCGACGGCGCAAGCACCGTGCGAATGGTCTGAAACCGGGTGCGCAGGCCGCCATCGAACAGGATCAGCGCCAGCGCCACCGATCCCACCAGATAGGTGCTGTGCACATCGTCGAACTGCAGGCCACCTGGGCCGGAGTCGCCGGCCAGCATGCCGATGATCAGGAACACCAGCAGCAACGGCGCGCCGAAGCGCAGCGCGAGCAGGCTCGACAGGATGCCGGCCATCACCAGCATGGCGCCGAGCAGAATGGCAATGCTCACCGAATCGAGGGACGCCATGGCTCTCCGCACACCATCGCAAATAGCTGCATTTGCATCCTTATCGTCGCCATCATTCAACGCCAACCCATTTCCGTCATCCGCGACAATGTTCCCGATTTTCGGTCTTTCCTGCTCCGCCGACATGCCGTAGCGATGGCGCCGGAAACGCGGGTATGGAAGTCTTCCCGCCGTTCGAATCGCATCGAAGCGTCCCGCTTTGCCTTGAGACCTGATTTGAGACCGGACCATGGATTTTGATCTGAAAGATATCCTCCCGTACCTGCAGGACGCCGCGCAATCGGTCGGCGCGGTGGTCACCTCGCCCTGGCTCTATTTCCAGCTCGGCCTCATCGTGGTCGGCGCCGGCGTCGCCTATGGCGCGGGGGCCGGCGTGCGCGCCCGCGTCGACCTGACGTCGCTCGGAATGGGGCGGCCGGCGCCGATGCGGCATTTCCTGCGCGTCATGGTCGGCGGCGTGCAGGTCGCCGTGTTCTCCACGCTGATGGAGCTCGCACGGCTCGTCATGGTGCTGTCGACCTGGCCGAGCCGCAGTTACGTGCTCTCGGTTGCCGGCAAGCTCGGACTTGCCTGGCTCGTCATCAGCCTGATCACCTCGGTCATCCGCAACACCTTCATTGTGCGCGTGGTGTCGATTTCGGCCTGGCTGGTGACGGCGCTCAGCATCATCGGGCAGCTCGACAACGTCATCGAGGCGCTGGATTCGGTCTCGGTCGTCCTCGCCGGATTGCGGCTGTCGCCGCTGCTCGTGATCAAGCTCGGCGTGCTCCTGATCGTCGCGCTGTGGCTGACCAATATCACCAGCAATTTCGTGGAAAGCCGGATCACCCGATCGGGAGACCTGACACCGTCGATTCAGGTGCTGCTGATCAAGATGATCAGGTTGGGCCTGCTGATCTTCGCCGTCGCGGTGGCGATGAGCGCGGTCGGCATCAACCTGTCGGCGCTGGCGATCTTTTCCGGCGCCGCCGGCGTCGGCATCGGTTTTGGCCTGCAGAAGATCGTCGCCAATTTCATCAGCGGCATCATCCTGCTCGCGGACAAATCGGTGAAGCCGGGAGACCTCGTCACCATCGGTGACAGTTCCGGGCGCATCAGCGCCATGAACACCCGCTACATCTCGGTGGCCGCCGGCGACGGGCGCGAGTTCCTGATCCCGAACGAGGATCTCGTGACGCAGAAGGTCACCAACTGGACCTACACCGACAAGAACACGCTGGTGAAAGTCAATTTCAGCACCAACTACGACGCCGATCCAAACCTGGTCTGCAAGCTCGCGATCGAGACCGCGGCGGCCGCCCCGCGGGCGCTCAGGAACAAACCACCGAGCTGCCTGCTCACCGAATTCGCCGAAGCCGGCATGAGGTTTTCGCTTACCTTCTGGATCGCCGATCCCGACGGCATGGACAGGGTCAAGAGCGAGGTGATGCTGGCGCTGTGGGCGGCCTTCAAGCGGGAGGGAATCCGCGTCCCCTACCCCGTGCGCGAAATCCGCGTCCGCGGCGGCGCGCTGCCGGTCGAAACCACGGTGGAGGTCTCGAACTGACCCCCGATCGACGCCCGGTCCGGGCTTATCCGGCTTGCGCGGATCGGCGCAATCACTAGATTGGACTTTAAATCAACGACTTCCGTAGAGATCGGCGACCCCTATGAGCTATATCGACGCGACCGACACCTCCTTGCGCAAGACCGGACAGATCAAGCTGCACGGCCCCGGCGCCTTTGCCGGCATGCGCAAGGCGGGCGCGCTGGTCGCAAAATGCCTCGATGACCTGACTGATCTCATCAAGCCGGGTCTGCCGACCGCGGATATCGACAATTTCGTCCGCGAATTCGCCTTCAGCCACGGCGCCTTTCCGGCGACCTTGATGTATCGCGGTTACCGCTATTCGACCTGCACCTCGATCAACCATGTGGTCTGCCACGGCATGC
>Ga0307516_10007008_pt1 | contig 13069 bp, 9 predicted proteins | sample 19_EM_MG_FD_203310 | JGI IMG/M metagenome (GOLD analysis project Ga0307516, IMG submission 203310) | Populus trichocarpa ectomycorrhiza microbial communities from riparian zone in the Pacific Northwest, United States - 19_EM | ecosystem: Host-associated > Plants > Roots > Unclassified | place... | reverse complement strand
ATGTAAAAGAATTTAAGCAGGCTCACCGAAGGGATGATGATATTGCAATTGTGAATGCTGGAATGCGTGTCTTTCTTGAAGAAAAAGGTGAAGATTTAGTCGTTTCAGATGCATTGATTGTTTATGGTGGGGTAGCTCCCTTATCTTTGTCTGCAGTAAAAACCAAAGAATTCATCATTGGGAAGAAATGGGATCAGGAGCTCTTGCAGGGTGCTTTGAAATTCTTAGAAATAGACATTTTTCTCAAGGAAGATGCTCCTGGTGGAATGGTGGAATTCAGAAAATCTTTAACTCTTAGCTTCTTCTTCAAATTTTTCCTGTGGGTTTCACAACAAATTAGCGTGAAAAAATCCACTGGGATACCATTATCTTATCTGTCGGCTGCACAACCATTCCAGCGGCCATCAATCATGGGAAGTCAGGACTATGAAATTAGAAAACATGGTACATCTGTGGGTTCTCCTGAGATTCATCTCTCGTCAAGACTTCAGGTAACAATAGCACAGATGTCGACAATATAATTGTATCTTTTAGTGATACAGTAGATGTTGGTGCATTCTTTTCTAGGTGCCTGCTTAAATGTACCGATGAAGAAGAAAATTGTACCAAAACCGAATCAAATTTTTAAAAGAATTCTAATCAATGTGTTTGTTACTTGAAAAGTCAACAGATGCTCATGTGATGGTTTAGGCCATACTTTTAGTTAAAGAAAGAAAGAAAGAAAGATGGTTTTGTAATATTCTGAAGCACCAATGAAATAAAGCCTACCATTCTTCTGCTGGAGGTGCTTTACTTGTCATAGTATTAAATTGTTGTCCTGAAGGCTTTGAAAAGGTCCCTGGTTTCAAGAATGACATATTTTTGTGCAAACTTGGAATCAGTGAATTTTGTTAGTTATGCCCACATGCTTTTTCTATTTTCTAATCTGACTAGAAATCATGGAAAGTTGGAAACCAAGATCTGCTTAAAAATCAAACAGCTAATCTTTATTTTTATGGTTATTTAATTTATCTCATATGACACTCTGCTGTTAAAAATTTTCTACTTCTCACATTTATATTGGATTGAGTTTTTAATGTCGCAGTGCCTTGCAATCTATTGAGCACTGGGAATCTGTAGTAGACTGAGTTATTTCTTTCATATTGTTGGCTTCTTGTGACTCATAATTAATATAAATTGTTGACTTATCTTGATTTAGTATTATCGTATCTTATAGCGCATTCTTAGTGTTTTTCTTAGAAAAGGGTACCATGATGATCTTTTCGATGTATAACTTTCTCTAGGTCACAGGAGAGGCAGAATATGCTGACGACGCACCAATGCCTTCCAATGGTCTGCATGCTGCATTAGTATTAAGCAGAAAACCTCATGCAAAGATTCTTTCTATAGATGATTCAGAAGCCAAGTCTTTACCTGGCGTTGCGGGAATATTTTTAGCCAAAGATGTGCCTGGTGATAATCACATTGGAGCAATAATTCATGATGAGGAGCTCTTTGCTACAAAGTATGTGACTTGTGTAGGACAGGTAAGAAATTATTTTATATCATAAATCAAAAAGTTTGTGGACTGAAAATAGTGTCTCGAGAATGGAAATTTGTGGACAACAAAACATCTGTAATTTACATGAAGATTAGCTCTTAGGCTTTGAACTTATAATCTCTTAGTCACTAGTCATGTTCAATTTCATTATGGTAAAAGCTTGGATATCCAAGAGATTATCTCATGCCTGCATAAAAATTGACTTGTCCTATTATGATATCAAATGATACATCAACACATTGAGTTCTTGGAATGCTTTTGTACTTCCTTTGTACTCCACACAATCATGCATGTGTGTTCTACAGGTTATAGGAGTAGTTGTTGCTGATACACACGAAAATGCAAAACTAGCTGCAGCAAAAGTTGTTGTTGAATATGAAGAACTCCCAGCAATATTGTCAATACAGGAAGCAGTTGATGCTAAAAGTTTTCATCCCAACTCAGAGAAGTGTTTGAAAAAGGGTGACGTGGATGTTTGTTTTCAATCAGGTCAATGTGACAAGATCATCCATGGGGAAGTTCATGTGGGCGGGCAGGAACATTTTTACTTGGAAACACAGAGCAGTTTGGTTTGGACTATGGATTGTGGCAATGAAGTTCATATGATTTCCTCTACTCAAGTAAGTTAACTCCGTTAAGAGTTGTTAATTTATTAACTGCAGTTCAAATCACTAAGCCATGACTGGACTGAAGTTAAAACCACCAATATACGAATTATGTATTGACATCTACCAAGGTTGTTAGCTTTGGGATTTTTGGCAGAGACTATAGGAACAGAACCTTAAGATCTTGTAGGATTGTAATACATGAGGCTTGTAGATTGAATAATTTTAGCTTGTTATCATTATCGTTCTGTTTCTAATTGTATTGTTTACGTTTATCAAGGTTGTTAGCATCAACACTGTACAGATTTTTAAGATCTTGTAGGATGATAAAAATGAGGTTCATGATATTCATTAAAACGAATCCTTCATCAGAACATGTGAATCTCAACATGTGTTAGTTTTACCATATGTTATGACAAGAAAATGATAAATACAATTTCCATTTTGCAGAGAAAAATGGCAGTGCAATGTGTAAAAAACACGTGCACAACTTCTTATTGGTGTGCTTTGTTTTTGTAATCACTGTTATACTTCTTATAACTTGCTGTTTTATAGGCATGCTTGTGTAGAGTTTCCCAGTGGATGCATTTTTTCCCCTTTTGAAACAATGAGTAGCTCAATGTACTATGTGAATTCATAATGTGCAATTTACATGTTCGGACATATTTGTTTGCAAACTTCACCAATAGCAAAGTTCTGGCAGAACTACGTGGCTAACTGCTTCACTCAGAAGTATGTTGATAGTTACTGACCCATTCAGATGACAGTATAACCCAAAATTATTGCCTATCTGCTTCACTCTTTTCATAATGTCATGGTGTCATCTGCTGTGTGCAGGCCCCTCAGAAGCACCAGAAGTATGTGGCTCAGGTCCTTGGTCTTCCAATGTCAAAAGTAGTTTGTAAAACCAAACGAATTGGTGGTGGATTTGGTGGAAAGGAGACAAGATCAGCTTTCATTGCTGCTGCCGCTTCTGTCCCATCATATCTATTGAATCGGCCAGTGAAAATCACATTAGACAGAGATGTAGACATGATGATAACTGGACAGCGCCACGCTTTTCTTGGAAAGTATAAGGTATTGTTTGCCAGTCAAACTGGATAATGGTGTGCATTCTTATATGTCATAGGTGGTTTCCACATTATGTTTATGTAGATATCCAGATAAGCTGTGTTTAAACTTTACTCTAAAAGTTGCTTGATTTCCTAGGTGGTGGTTTCTGCATTATGCAATTGCATATCATAACAAGGAAATTTGGGTTTTTATCATTCCCCATCTAACTTTGTGGTTTCTGAATTACCAATTTTCCTTTTGTGTCATCTCCATTGAAATCTATCCAGACTAACATAGCTAAGCATGTGTCCATTAGCCTGGATCCCCACTTTGGTAGAGAATCACTTAAACCCCATTTGAATGGGCAATCTCTCTCTTGGAAAAAGTCTAAAAGATGGCCTTTCACAGCTGATTCCCTAAGTGACATTGATGCATGTGTTTATTTGTGAGATATTTATTTACGGATACACAAAACTGCAAGATGGAAGTTTGAATCCAACAAAATGACAAAAATAATTTCTTTATTTCCTATTCCAACATTCAGATTGCCTATTTATGATCAAGAGGGATGGGCGTAAAGGATCTGTATAGCTGATCCCAACTAGTTTGGGAGCTTAGTTGTTGTTGTTGTTGATGATGATGATGGTGTTCTTTGATCTAAATATAGAGTTGTTACACGAAGACAAAAGAGTTTTCCAAGGTTCTTGTATGTTGTGTAGTAGATAACATATTTATAATGAATTTTTCTTCCCTTGACATAATTTTACTCTTGATTTAGAAAGTATAAAATAGGAATGAAAGACGAGAAAATGAAAGGGACCAGGACAATATGAATAGATAGAAGGGTACTGTACTACCACTTTGTTTCAAAGAAAAAACTAGGAGAGGAGGATGGAAAAAGATCTTACTCCCTGTGCATCTTGACCTCATTAATATCATTTGCCTTTCATTTTACTGAAGTGATTTTATATTTCTCGTTGTTTTTGTGGAGTGAAGTTTAACAGAACAAAAGAACTGATGGAGTAAATACTTCATTCAGGTTGGCTTTACAAAGGAAGGAAGATTGCTTGCTCTGGATCTAGAAATCTACAATAATGCTGGAAATTCATTAGACCTGTCTCTTTCTGTCCTTGAACGTGCAATGTTCCATTCTGACAATGTGTATGAGATACCAAATATCAGGGTACTAGGAAGGGTTTGCTTCACTAATTTTCCCAGTCACACTGCTTTCCGAGGATTTGGAGGTCCTCAAGGTATGCTTATAGCTGAGAATTGGATTCAAAAGATTGCCGTGGAGCTTAACAAAAGCCCAGAAGAGATAAGAGTATGATATGCAATCTTGTTGATTTTTCATCGTTTTACCTGCGGTTTATAACAACTGTCCTCACAGGTTTTCATGTTTTTGTTTTCTTTTTTAATAATTGAATCTACAGGAAATTAACTTTCAAGGTGAAGGATCAATATTACATTACAGCCAACAACTTCAACACTGTACACTCGGTCAGCTCTGGAATGAATTGAAGTTATCTTCTGACCTTTTGAGGGCTCTTGAAGATGTTAAGCAATTTAATCTTCAGAATCGGTGGAAAAAACGTGGTGTTGCGATGGTTCCTACAAAATTCGGCATTTCGTTTACAACAAAGTTCATGAACCAGGTATTGGCTGAAATTTTATTATTGAAGTTGGTTATGCAACAGGATATATGTGTTTCTCTTTAGTCAGCCTTGTAAATCTTCCAAAACTGAGATAATCTTTCTTTCTACCTTTTTGTATATTGTTCCTATTGATTTCAAATTTGCTTGTCGGATCAAACTCATCCTACCTCATTTATTTCCGTGGGTCATCAATAGCAATGCAATATTACTTAACAGTAGGCTTTGATAGGTTGAGCAGCAGATTCTTTAATAGATTATGATTCTATACTAAGTTGTTGCTTAACATGCTATATAGTAAGATTCCTGCATTAAACTATGTTGACTATCCAAAATATCAGTTTTTTTATGTTTCAAACTGAAATTCAAATTAGGATAAAGTTCATGATGAAGTCGTGAAAAACTTAAGACGGAAAATGGGCTTTCCATGGCTGGTCCTGGGCTGGGTTGTTCCTGGAAAACCATTCCCTGTTAGGATAGGAACCCTCCGATACTTAAGTTAGTAAGCATAAGAGGAGAAAATAATGCAGAGGAAGAAAAAACAAGGTCTAGAGTTTGCGTATCTGGGTGTAGCCTATGCATGGTGTGTGGCTTTGTGTGTCTCTGCGTGTCTCTGTGGCCAGGATGAAATCTGGTTTTTCCATGGTGACTAAGTGTATTTATATACCCAGTCTTTGAATTTTTTTTTATAAAGAAGTAGATGTATCATTGGTGAAAAAATTGGTGCTGGACATTGGTTGTGAAGCTGATAATCTATTGGTTAGCATGGTGGCTCATTAGTTGTTGTGCCATATCGTGATTGTTGTGCCATTGGTGGAGGTGATGGCTAACTGTTATGGGCCTGGTGTAGCAATTGGTGTAAACGCTGACCCGAGTAGATAGAAAATTTTGTGAGCGCATAAAAATTGTGTGTGCATGTGTGCTGCATAGAGAAATTGTTGGAGAACAAAAATACAAAGGTGTGTGCCCGACAGCCTGGTTTGGTAAGAAAAAAAAGAGAGGAGAGAGAGAGGAGAGAGAAAAAGAGAAGAGAGTAGTGAGAGAAAGAGAGAGACCAGGCTGGTCACTTGGGCACGGCCCAAGCGACGATCATTTCATTTTTTTGTGTGAAAATTCTGCCCCATCAGTTCATATTTGAAGGAGATCAATGCTAAATATATATTGCACCTGACTTCAATAATTGAAATCTTTTGATACCTGGTCGTTTAGCAGTTATAATCTATTTAAAATTATCCTCTATATCTTTGTTTTGTTTCTCTTATGTAGATGATAGAACCATAGATCAGATGTTAAACTTGCAAAATGTTCATTTTCATTGAACATTTTGTCTCATCTTAGCAATCTGACACATACTAGTGTGATTAGAAAATTTTCTTTACAATTTCCACAAACCTAACATGGCTCATGAAATTCATGACTGTCATGTGTCACTCAGCTCATTAAGCTCTTGTAGCCTCGGACTCTTGACCAACTAACAGAATATGCAACTATCTAGTACTATCATAAATGGTCAAATGATAGGTACAGAACCTATCTCTAAATGCAGTCCAACACAGCAACCGGATCATCTAACAGAATGGTTATGTTTTTCCTGACTTGTCAATTGTCCATGTTAGTTCAGACTCATGTAGTGTATTTTTTAAGTAACTTTGCAGGACCCTGATTGTCTAACCGTCTTCTTAAATATGCAGGCAGGTGCTCTTGTTCATGTCTACACAGATGGAACTGTTTTAGTTACACATGGAGGTGTTGAGATGGGCCAAGGTTTACATACAAAAGTTGCTCAAGTTGCTGCTTCTGCTTTCAATATTCCATTAAGTTCTGTGTTTATATCAGAGACAAGTACTGACAAGGTATCGAGATACTGCAACCTGAGGCTTGATATTATTCTAGTTTCAGTGACCTGTTGGAACGCATTGTTGGAACGCATTTTAATGTGTTTTGAAATGAAAAGCACTTTGAAAAAACATTCCCAAACACCCTGTGAACAATATGGCATGGCCCTTGTGTCTGATTTTTTTTAAAAAAAACTTTTGTGTTCTGTGTGTTGGGGGTGGGGAGGCTTAGATTGCACATGGAGTATGGACTAATGCAAGATGTAATGAGTGTGACATATGAGAAGTGTCATCAAGACCAGAAATAACTTACTTTTTCAATTCATTTCACGCATGCTGGTAGAGCAAGAGGTAGTGCCAAAAAACTTGCAATTTTTAAGTAGTCTTTTATTACAGCTTAATGTAGCGAGAGGATAGGATCTTCCCTTTTTTAGATTTAGAAATATCTGTCAAATTTTTACTGCTGCTTCCCAATAAATACTCTTCAGCTTTTATTTTGCTTTATTTCTTTGTTCTTGTCATTTTTGGTCAGAAGTATGCATAAAATTTCTGAGATCAGAAAAATTACTGATTGATCACACTGGAGCCTGACATTCTACACCAAGTTTGGAAAACATAACTTGGGATTCGTTAATAATGCTCTTATTGAACTCTCTCATTCTTATATGCTGATTCAGAGTAGCAATAAAGTGATAAAATCCATTCCATAAATATTTGAATAGTCAGATAGTTGATGCTTATTCTATCTATTTGTTTGTGGTTTTGCATTTGTCACCAAATCAGGTACCTAATACATCACCAACAGCAGCTTCTGCAAGCTCTGATTTGTATGGAGCAGCAGTTTTGGATGCATGCGAGCAAATAAAGGCACGAATGGAGCCTGTTGCTTTAAAACATAATTTCAGCTCGTTTGCTGAGGTAATGTACTAATGTTGCTTTTATGGTTTCTCCACATACATCTTTGTGTTTGGGAACGCGGTTTGCTTAAAAATTTTGAAATTTTTTTTTTTTGCTTAAAATGAATTTTTTTTTTATGTTTTCATATCGTTTTGATGTGCTGATGTCAAAAATAATTTTTAAAAAATGAAAAAACTTCATTTTGATGCATTTCTAAGTGAAAAGCATTTTGAACCGCCACCACTATCACAATCCCAAACAAGCCCGAGGTCAATTTATTTATTTATTTATTTATTTTCAGTATTCTATGAGCTTCAAGTGTATTCCCTTTTTGCATCAAGACATCCCTTCACATTTCATTTCCATACTTTTTAGTGTCATGTCTATACCTTTGTGAAGCAAATGGATTCAGTGATCAGCTAGCACAGCAAGGACTTAACAGAACTGATGACTTTGTTTCTTGGATTTGAATTTGATTACTGGATTTTGAAATTTCATTTTTTCATGTCTTCAGAATTTTCTCATAAAGTTCTATACCTGTTGTACCCTCCCTTTATCGTGTGGCCTGTTTCAGTTCCAAGCTAATGGGGTGCATTTAAACAATATATTTCTCAATTTTTTTTTATTTTTAAAAAGGGATACCTTTCTGCTTCAGGCCTATACCATTGCATGGCCACATAAAAGGCTTGTTGCCTCAGCATAAAACTTTGTAGTTGTGCATGCATACAATTAAATAAACGAGAGCATTACTTTAATGTTTGATTACAGACCAGCTCTTGAAGAACTGGTATACGTGTCATTCCAGACCCTGATTCTCAGGAGGGAACGATGTTACCTTATGTGGAACTATTGTATAATAAAACATAGAATACGTTTCACAAAGTCAAATGGTAAAACTAATAACGATGTTTTGAGGCCAGAATTGTATGGAACATGGAGTTGTTTAGAAGTCTATAGACCGAAATTTTGAATCAATCAGCAGATGGTAGATGCATATTTGTAGTATTTAGAAAGATTCTGATTACTTTGATCTATTAATAGCTTAATGGAATGAATCAATGTAGGCTACTTGATTATTGTGACCAGTATAATATGAGGAAATTTATTTTGTATTTTAATTTTCCACAGCTGGCTGGAGCCTGCTACATGCAGCAAATAGACCTTTCAGCTCATGGATTCTACATTACACCTGACATTGGCTTTGACTGGACAACTGGTAAAGGAAACCCATTTAATTACTTCACCTACGGGGCTGCATTTGCTGAGGTTGAAATTGACACGTTGACGGGAGATTTCCACACAAGGACAGCAAACATTATACTGGATCTTGGTTACTCTATCAATCCAGCCATTGACGTTGGACAGGTGCCTTTCCTTTCACTTCTGTTTTCAATTGGGATTTTCATCATCCATAATAAACTACATCCACCTTACAATTTATGTTTAACAGTTTTTTAATGTCCTTGTACAAAACTCTGAGAATTGAGGCATTGAATTATTGCCTTTTACGCCAGTAATCATGTATATGTTCGCTTATAAATTTATTGTATTCATTCCAACTGAATTCAGATTGAAGGAGCATTTGTACAAGGTTTGGGATGGGTGGCCATAGAAGAACTTAAGTGGGGAGATGCAGCACATAAGTGGATCCCCCCTGGCTGTTTGTATACAAGTGGGCCTGGAAGTTATAAGATTCCTTCCATGAATGATGTCCCGTTCAAATTCAGCGTTTCACTTCTCAAGGTATATTTTTCGCCATTCCTCTGTTACTAGATGGTTCAGATATCACTTCCTTGTTCCTTTATGGTGCTTCTGGTGTTAATCATCTCTGTTTTCCTAAATGTCATAAGAGATTGGATCATGTCTGTTATTTCCATTTGATGTCAAAGTGGTTACTGGTATTATGGTTGCAATGCTATAATTAAATCCAGCCAATATACATTCCAGATCTTCTAGTTTTTTCATTCACTTGATAGTCTAAGTTTCCCGTTATAGAAAAGCTTAATTTAAAGATTGAATTTAAAAATACTTTCTAACTTATTTCTCCATTTTGGTTCAAGGGTCATCCAAATGTAAAGGCTATCCACTCATCTAAAGCTGTTGGTGAGCCTCCATTTTTCCTGGCTTCAGCTGTCTTTTTTGCCATCAAAGATGCTATTATAGCTGCAAGAGCAGAAGTTGGGCATCATGAGTGGTTTCCTCTTGATAATCCAGCAACACCTGAACGTATCCGGATGGCTTGCTTGGATGAATTTAGCACTCGATTCATAGACTCCGACTTCCGTCCCAAGCTTAGTGTCTGAGTGCTATCGTGAATCACACTTTTTGCATACCATGATCATGCCAATTTGTACATTCTTCTGCAAATCTCCTCACATTGTTTGATACAAGATATGACATGGACAAAGGTGAAATCAGTTAGCATGAAACCATGTGTAAAACATGCCAGGACATGTTTTCTTCAACTTAAATCATAAGTTACTGTTACTTGTGTAATTGAAAAATAAAAACGAAGAGAAAATAAAAGGATTATTTTCCTTTAAGATGAGCCAGTTGCGACTTATGGAGAAATTTTATAATTAACCTTGCAGGCTTGCATTGTCATCTTTTCCTTAGCATGATGAACAAAATTGATGCCTTCAGTTCGATTGTAGTTGTGTATTAAAATATATACACACGGACTCAACCGTGAAGTATGTTCATTGTAAAAAAGAGGGGAAAAAATGAAAAAGAATAATCCTACCGGCATATCAACTTTGACGGCATCTTCGACGCAACGGTTTTCCCCTGCTGCCACTAGAATCGCAGGCTCTTCTCTGGGTGTTTCTTGATGAACTAAGATCTCAAATGTTTAAAAAATCTGTTTCGACTACTTACCTTTTCCATACAGGTTGCTTGTACGTGCATGTGTTGCATATTAGGGTTAAAACATTTCCATTGGTAAAAGGGGGAAGAAAACCATTATCAGACTCAAAATTAGATTTGTGAGAACAGTTTTGCTGTGATTAATTCTTGCTCACCTACTCTCTATGCATATTGGTTAAACAAAGAAAAAAAGTTGTTCTCCAGGTATGTGTGTGTGTATTTATAATGCTTCCGTTTTCATTTAAATTGGGTTAAATCCTGAACAGGAATAGTGGAATTGAAATGAATGGGAAGGATAACTGTATAAACAATAAAAAAAACGAAGAATTTTTTTTTTCCTGTTGTAGAAGAGAGAAAAAAAAATATAAATCATCACCTGTACTCAATCTTTCTTTTATTCCTTCATAAATCTCTTTTTTCAAGAGAACAATCAAAGCATACGCATGCAGTAATAGTATTAGTTAGAAAAAATGTCAAGAAAACTGGGAATTTGCAAATAGCAAATTGCAGGGACATGGTCAGTACTCAGTACATACTCCCGCCATGATTATTTTTTTTATAATCCTTCAGTAGAATTAGTCCTCTGTTCTGGCCAAATCTTGAAAATGATTCCGGCATACGAGCCATTCAGAGTCTGCACCGGCTAGTATGCACGGTGGTTATTTTCCCTCTCTCTACCCAACTTGTTACATACCATATGGACAAATTAAATCATGTTACAACAAGTCCATAATGTTGCAAATCAGAAGTATTTAGTATGAAAATTCCCTGACCTTTAAGTAAAAAAGAAAGATGGAAGTTCGCAGCAGTTCCATGTAATGTCTGTCAATAGGGATTGCCATTTGCATGGTAGTGAAGTAGAAGCCACAGAGAGGGAAGATGGTGCAGAATTCATCCCACCGTTCATAGAATGATCAAATACTAACAGCAATTTGACTTTAAAATCTTGAGAATATTTTCATTATCAAACCGGTTAAATACTTGCTTGTCATGGATCAGGTTTCATATATCTGTCATGTGGAGCGAGACTAGTGGAAACCCGTTTTCCTTTTCTTTTTCCTGATGTTGACAAAAATGCAAGAACATGGGAATAGTTTTGGGGTTTGTTAGAGGTTGGAAACATCAAACAACAATAAAAATATATGTGCAGTAGTTGAGGCCATTGCTATAAAAACTGGAAACTTTGCAGGCATTTCCATCTCCAAATTAGTATTGAACTACGAGTTGTGGGATCGAATTGAAGAGTAGCCAATTTTGCCAAACATGGCCAACTGTTAGATAAAATCCTAATTATTAGAATACTTGTTTAATTAGGTAATTATATTCCTAGTTACATTATGATAGTTAGAGGAGCAATCTCCTTGTAAATATAAGGGTCAACACATTCAGAATTTGAGTTGATAAAAGAGGATGGTGTGTTAAGAGTGATTAATCAATAAAGATTGGGAGGTTAATCCAAATATTTGTGTGTTTTGTTTCTAACAATTCATATCAGAACCTAGGTTAATTATGTGAGAAAACACAGCAGCTTTAATTTGTAATCACACCAGCCTTATTGAACAAGCAAGCCTTCAAGCAGATCAAGGCAGAAGCAGCAAACAAATTGAACCAGCAGCAAGTTTCTTCACTGCAGCAGCGTCACAGCAGCAGTCCTCCCAGCAACAGCTCAGTTCGAGCAGCTGTCTTATACACAGCAGTAGCAGAAGGAGCAATAGAAAATTCTCATTCCAAGGCAATGAATAAGACCTCAAAACTCGCAACAGATCAGACGAAATTGTAGCGCAAGAAAAGTCGTTCTTTTCTGCTCGTGGAGTAACATGAACCAGCAACGTTGAAGTGTTTCTCCCTAGCAGTAGCTCAGTGCAGTTGTTTTAGCAAACAAGCGGAGGGCAATACAGCATCAATTTTTATTTTTTCTTAGCAAAGACAACAGCAGTTTTTTAGTCATTTCAGAGGGATGGGTTCTAATACAAAATTTATGGACTGTTCAGAGTACAAATTTGACAGAAAAAACAATTTTGAATATTGGAAAATTCGGATTCAATCTTTCTTACGAGTATATTGGGGCTTGGCCCCAAGAGGCGTAGTGTGATGGTAAAGGGTTTGAGATTTGCACAGCAGGTCTTGAGTTCGAGTAAGAGCGTGCACCTTTTATAAGAGTCTGGGACAGTCGGAGTTTTACTTTTTCACCTGTACCTATAAAATACGCTTTTCAGAAAGTGAGTTTTCTCAAATCCAAAAAGATGTTCCAGCGTCAATGAATTTGCGAAAAAAACAAATTGAGCCAAAAAACAAATTGAGCCAAGAAGAAAAATCAAGAAGCCCAATATCACATCTTTCAAATCATGCATGGTGAAACTGTACAAGAAGCTTGGGATATTTTAAACAGATCTTAGAAAGGTTTGGATAAGACGAAGAAGGTAAAGGTACATACTTTATGCATAGTTGCATAGAGTTTGAGCTTCTACGAATTAAAGACAATGAGATTATTGAAAAGTATTTCTTATGAAAATAAAAATTAGTTAATTAAATGAAAGTTAATGGAGAAAAAATGTCAGATCTTCTAGTCAGGGAGAGAATTCTTTGAAGCATAACTATTCATTTTGAGTATGTGGTAGAAGC
>Ga0307516_10007007_pt1 | contig 13070 bp, 8 predicted proteins | sample 19_EM_MG_FD_203310 | JGI IMG/M metagenome (GOLD analysis project Ga0307516, IMG submission 203310) | Populus trichocarpa ectomycorrhiza microbial communities from riparian zone in the Pacific Northwest, United States - 19_EM | ecosystem: Host-associated > Plants > Roots > Unclassified | place... | reverse complement strand
CTCACACCACTATTCTTTGTTCTCCCCCCCCCCCCCCCCCCCCCCCCCCCCCCAAATGGCGGAGATCCCACAAGTGATGATTTTCTTCAATGCCAAACATGCAATGGCGCGACCGAGCGTGCGAACGCTGTGCGGACCGCTTCTGAGAACGGCCGTCTGAGCTGGGATCTTTTTTTTCTTTCTTCTCCTTCTTACCTCGCCGTGTTGGCGGGACGGCGCTGACTCGACGCCGCATGCAGGAAGACGCTGTTGCAGGATGTCGCTATCGCCGACCCCCAGTGGAAGAAAGGAGGTACGTTGCCCGCCGGCCTTTTATATCCCCCCCGAATCCGTGTCCGAATGATGATCCTTCATGAGACCTGTTCTAAGGCTCGCTCTCGAGTCGATGCTTAATTCATATTGCAATTGTTCTATCTCTGACGCGACACTCTCCCCCTCCTCCCGTCCTCGTTCCGCCCGCCCCCCTTTTCCCCTCCAGTTCCTGACCGGGCAGACAGACAATGTCGTTCAAGATGCTCTACTTCGCCGCCGCAGCGGACCACACAGGCCGCGCGGAGGAACTCCTGACCGCTCCCTGTCGCGTCGCCGACCTGCTCGACACGCTCGAGAAGAAGTACCCCGGCTTCGCCCCCGTCCTCGCCGCCAGTCTGCTCACCGTCAACTTCGAGTACGTCGACCCGCACGACCCCCACGAGGCGGAGACGGTCATCGGCGACGGCGACGAGGTCGCTGTCATTCCGCCGGTCAGTGCCGGCTAGGCCGCGCCGAATCCGGGAGTGGCTGCCGTTGTGTGCTGGGTGTCGTGGGAGATAGTGCCCGCTCGTGATCGTTTTTTAATCGTTACTGCGCACTGGACTTACACCACCATGCTCTCCTGTGACCTGTCCCGAATCGTGCCCGTGCTCTACACGCCCCACACGCGTTACAGTATGCCTGCCCCCTTGTCAAAGTGGATGTGTTTGGAAGTAGCACTGCCGCTGCCCTCTTCCGGCTGTTAACCGGTGCTACCGCGGGAGGCGGGAAAAGACGCCGTAGTGGCAAACAGCATGGCTGGGCGACTGGGTCGCGTCCTCTCGTCGCTGGTGGGGGAAGGCGGGGTGCTGTGGCGGTCGACGGGACTGCAGACGGCGCCGGCTGGCCTGTTGCACCGGCAACGCACTCTCTCGGACCGTCGGGATCGGGTATCACCGGCGGGTTGGCCTTTGCGCACGGCGGGGTCCTGCGGACGGACTGCGGGGTGGCTGGAATAAGCGTGGGTTGCGCGGCGGGAACAGTGCAATCGAGTAGTCGCCCCGTGGCGTAGAATGTCTGGGATGGCCTTCGTCTACGCCGTTCTTCCCGTCCACCGGAATGTGCTGGGCCGGGACGCAGGCTCCTCGTGGACCTGCACAGCAGAGGGAGAGAGCGGTAATGAGCGGGCAATCTCTGAGGATGCGACCCATCGAGCCGGCAGTCATGAAATGTCACTCGATGGATCCGCTCCTGTCAGCAGGAATGATGTGTGGATGTGATAATTGTCTGTTCCAAGACCGACGCCACTGCCCTAGATATATCTGCTGATGGCACGGTAGGCGCTCTTACTAAGCATACAGTATGGCACACGACAACATTACCTTCAAGATTCCGGCGACCGTTTCGCTCATTTGGTCGTGCGAACACTTTCGCGGGGAGACCGAGAGCGTTCCGGAGAACTAGGAGGTGGCTGCGGAGAGCCCGAGCAACGCCGTTGCGCTAGTCTCCGCCGCGCTGTTCATGCGGAGGGGTCGAACTGCCGGCGGCGTGTGTCGATGGCTACCGGCTAGTGCCTGCACTCTCTCTCCGCAGAGTGCCTACTCGCCAATTGGGTGCGCTACCTTCGTGGGTGCGGGGAAAAAAAGAGAGGAGGGGACGGCGCCTTTGAATCCCGGCCGAGCCACCGACCCTTTGAACGGTGTGCAGCTGTCTTCTGGCCGACGCCGAATAAAAGGCCGGGGCTCCTCCCCGACCACTTGCGAACACCAACCAACTCCTTCCTCGCAGCGACCTCCCTCGTCCACTGCAACACCAAGCCATACATAACAAGATCACCATGCCTGGCTTCCTCCACCTCCTCACGGCCGTGTGGGCCTTCGGCGCGGCGGTCTCGGCCGCCACCGTCCCTCGTCCCGACTCCATCGCTGCTGCTGCCGGGGCGTCGAACAGCACCGGAATCGAGCTCCACCTGATCGACGTCGCCGGCCTCGAGTTCGCGGGCATCGACCACGAGAATTCCGACGCCAAGCACTCGCGCGCTGCTGCTCCGCTCTTCCGTGTCGACTCCGCGCCCGACGGCGCCACGCACCGCTACTACGCTCCCTCCGACAGCGCAAACTCCGTCTACGTTGGCTCCGTGACCTGCGAGACGTCGTGGGCGTCCCCCACCTACTCCGAGATCGACTACGTCGTCTGGAAGGTCTCCAAACAGAGGAAACGCACCTGCCATCAGGATAACCCGGGCGGAAGCAAGTGCACGCTGCTGCAGAGGTACCACGGCGGCGAGCTCTCCATCTGCGGAGACCCCACCTACGGCCTGCCGTGCGCAACCATGGCTTGGGCCGGCGCCGAGATCAAGAAGCAGTGCGGAAACGACGCGATGCAGAGGGCCGGCGGCTACTTTGACTTTGGTATTAGACACATTCGTACCGTCATCCACTAGGGCGAATTGGCTCCAAGATCTGGCGCTTGTGCTTAACTTCATATGCTGTGGTTCTGTTCTGTTCTGTTCTGCATCTGCTGTCCTGTTCTTCGCCCGCTATCATATTTCTTTTCCTGACCGCTGAAGGCAACAGCGTGTGGGTTCGGATGTTTTGCTGTTGAATACTTGATCTGCTGTTCTGCTTTCCTGGACTGTGGCTGTTTTGTTTATGGTCTGTCTACGGTGCTGTAACTCTGTTGTTTTTCTTTTGGTACATATCTACACCGTGTTGATGGGATAGCATTCCGCCTCCTCTTCTTTGCGCACAACACGTCTAGCGACGCAAGTAGATGGCGCGACAATAGAGGTGGCACATTTGAGTTTAAATATAAAAGTTTACCAGAACTAAGTACCTAGATACATAAGTACCTACTAGGTAAGTACCTCTTATGTACTTAGCTGGACCCGCCGAGGCCATCACTGGAATATGCAGTATCACTCGCCCCGTATCTGCCATTTCCAGTTTTATGACGATGGTGGTGATGATGGTAATAATGATGTCATTGATCGCACGCGGCCCTGTCAGATCATGGCTATGTACAGTCCGTTCCCAGTCGTGCTGTTTATGGCAGCTGTGAGGAAGGCAAGCCCATCGCTCCAGCAGGGCAGATATTGGATGGAGGAAATGGTTTGATAAGATGCGATAAGATCGATGGATTAGAGATACCAAGATGGACCAGAAGGCGGCCGGTGAGACCGGTTCGGGGTAACTAGCAGCCCCGCAAGGGAACAGCACCGGCAGAACCTTAACTCCTCGGAACTGGAGGCTCAACTGCCCCACCACCTTCAAGAGCGAATACCTATCTCACCAGTGTTTTTGGGTGATTTCGTTTCAATCGCCAACAGCTAACTAGCAGACGAATGGCCAAGCTCTTTGGCCGTGTGCGGGCTGCCTTGACCGTCACGACTGCTGCTTGCTTCAGTGGCTGGCCAACTACATACGGTGCTGCTTGCTTCGTTTCGGCCGCGCGAGGATAGGGTTTGCCCGTGCAAGATTAGGGCTTCCCCCGGATTGGGTCTGAGCATTAGTGACACAGCGTGCGAGCTCGACTCTACTCTGCCTCACTACAAACAGCCTCCCCGCAACATCGATCTCGTTCCTCTGATCCCACACCTCGCCCCGCTCCGACAACAACCGCGATGTCGCCCCCCTCTCACACCGGCTCCGGCGGCAACACGTCGGACAGGACGCTTGGACGCAGTTCCGCTGCCAGACGCGGCTGTGACTGCCAGCGCCCCGAGCTCTGCGGCAGCAACGGCGCCTCGACCAGCTGGAAGATGCACTGCGGCCACTCGGTGGACCAGTTCTGCGTCGAGCGGGCACTGCTCTCCGCGCCGATGATGTACCTTCCGCCACGTAAGTCGCATGCGGTCGAGGAGGGAAGAACGAGGAGCTGTTGCTGACGGATGGATCGGAGGGAAAAGCGGATTCGTCGCAGACGGCGAGCGACGAATGGACCCTGCCCTGCGGCTGCGCCGTCACCTGGGAGCTGTTCCTGCTGAGCTTGAGGAGCGGCCGCACCTCCGACCTCCAGAAGCCGCAGAGGAAGAGGGCCGTCGCTGCCGCCAAGCCGAAGGCCAAGAAGGAGGATCCTGACGTCGATATGATGGAGAAGGCCAAGACGGAGGAGGACGATAGCGACACTAGCCTCGAGAAACCGCAGGGGAAGAAGGCCGTCGCCGTCGCCAAGCCGAAGGAGCCCGACAGCGACACCGACGAGCCCAGGGACGTCAGCGACGGCGTCCAGGTGGTCGTTGAGAAGAGGAGGGTCATTCCGGGCAGGGCGGGCAGGACTAAGCACAAGGCTTTCAAGGTCATCGCCAACAGCGAGTCCGAGGACGAAGACAGTAGTTTCTATCGATACAGCTAGACGTTCTCAGAACCGGGAGGGCGACATGCGTGCACTCTATCTGCATTTCTTTCTCGTACTCTAGCACCAGGACCATTATGGGGAATCTCGGATAGATAGTGTTCTTGAAATTTACGTTTCCTCCAGAGGTGTCTGTTTGCATGCTGCCATCTAGAACGCGCGATCCGCCAGCACCCGTAAAGTCCTGCCTATCCATACATGTTACTTAACTTAAGTACTCGGAGCTGAAGCTAATGACCGCCGCAATTCCGCACCGTGATGGATCCTGCTGCATGGACCATCATTACTCCAGAGTTTAAGCGTGCAATTGTCCACGCTGTCATTCAGATAGCAATGCGCCTGGATTTTGTCTCATCGACCGATGTTGCACGGAATCGATTTGCTCTTTCGGAGGGAGGCGGGCTGACCGCCAGCCTGGTGTGTCAACAGGTGGAGAACGCTAGGCTCGACGGCGGCTCTCCCGAGACCGAGTGAGAGTGGGATGGGTTAGGGTAGAAGTCCTAGCGACACACGTGATTGTGAATCGTACTAGGTCCTTCCCTTCCGTCTTCTCTTCCATCCACAACGACAGCCGCAAAGACCTATACGGTCACGATCGCTGGTACGATCCCTCCACCCCCACACACCCTTCCCGCCATCGCTTCTGCTGACACAGAAAAGATCTGTTATCTGTTATCGCGACGATGCGAACAGTGTCGGAGTCGACACCGACGAGGCACCAGGAGTTCTGGGACAAAATCCACCTGCCGACGGGGGGGGTAAGTTGACCGCTCACAACCCGCAGGAGCCGTGCTGAGTCTTTAGTGGGTCAGCACCAAGGTGCTGAAGGAGGAGGGCTGGGGGGTGGGGGTTGGGAAAACATTCCCTCCCCCTCGGAGCAACGTGCGTCTTCCCCCTCACCCAGCATACCAGCGCCAGACTGACTCCTACCCCGCAGTGCTCCACCCTCCCCGAGATGTGTGGCACAAGCCCGCATCGAGGGAGCCCTCCCCCGGCCCGCCCGCGGAGGTCAGGCTGCCCAGATCCCCTCCCCCAGCGGCCTGTTCCCGCCGGAAAGCAGCGCTACCTGAATGTCATTGCGTTCATTGCGCAGCAAAATCTTCGCAAAGGCTGTCTTGGAAGAGTTCATATCTACCCTTTTGGACGTCAAAGGGACTCCACCGGATGACAACGCCGAGCAGTTGTGGTGAGACGACGATACTTCCCCGTTCCAACGCTGCAAAGTACTGACGGATACCAATCGTGGCCCCCAGACTGCAGAGCTTGGCTTCCAGGTTTGTCATTTTATGATTGTCGCTCAGACAAAAGATTGGGGGTGGCCCCCTGACTCGCCGTATCTACGCGGTGAGGGTTTTCAGCGGTGCGAAGTTTCGCAGTTGCCCAGGCGGGGAGGGGGGGGCGGGATGAGTGGTGGGGCGCGACGGAGGCCCGCAACGCAGTTTTGGAGGCTCGTCCAATGGAAGAATCGTCACCATCTCGTCGCGTTTCCCTCAAGTAGGAACGCCGTGAAGTGGTGCTAGAAAGGCACATCCCACCGCCCGCGTGCTGCGTGCACTACCAGATGGGGACATACCGGGACGTGTGAGTGCGCGACAGCTTGCGCACTGACAGCATGTGTTAGACGGAGTCGTTGCCATACGTTCAAGCGCCAGAGCCACACAGCTGGGACCTCTTCACGGCTGTGGGTTTACTCTGGTGGATCGAGCTCTATCGACTTCTCTGGCGGAGCTGTATTCTCCCCGCACTTCCCCACCAGACGATGCTGTCCCTATCTCAGGCCGTCGCGTTCCAGCTCCGCTTGAGGGCAATTCAGCTACAGCACATCACTCACGCCGGACGTCACGTGCCTGCTGCCGGAGACTCTTGGCAGGTACAATAGGTATCAGTTCAGGGCGAGCATTAGGACTCCCTCGTGTCTAGAGTTCAGGGACAGAAGGAGCGTTTACGAGGACTGGGGCACGCGGTGTCACCGACGAATACGAAAGTTTTCAACCCGTTACGATTGGACCAAATAGGAAGCCTCCGCCGGTATCACACCCAAGTTCCCCCCCCCCCCCCCCGCCAACTATCCGTAAAATTTCAGTCCCCAGATGAAGGTGTGAGTGGCCGATAGCAACAAGAGCCGCACTCTCCTTTCGTTTCCAGCGCAGTCAGAAACAGTACCAGCCTTGTTGGACGATGGATAACCAACGTTTAATCAGTGGCGACCAGGCCGCGCTCCTCGTCGGTCTTGGCAAGGAAGGCGTCGCGGAGGATGCAGGACAGTTCGGCCTCGGAGAGGGGGAGGATGCCGTGGAGCGTGCAGACCTTGCTGAACCGGTAGACGTGGATGGCCTTCTCGTTGGAGGGGGCACTGTCGCCGTCGGCGTGGACGACCTTCTCGTCGGAGAGGAAGCGGTCGTCGTACTCGCCCATGCAGTGCCGGGCGCGCTGCTCCATGACGAAGCGGACGCCCGCAAAGACGGCCCCCAGAGACAGCAGCGCGAAGCCGCACAGAACGAACAACCAACCGTCGAAGCCGCACTGGGAGCCGCCGCGGACAATGCAGAAGCCGACCTGGCCGAGGAGGATGAGGCAGGGCAGCACAATGCAGCCGGCTGAGAACAGGAGGATAGCCAGCGCGACGGCGCTGCTCAGATAAATGCTGCGAGCCATTGTGGAGGGAATCTGGGTGGGAGTAGGAATGTTTGTGGTCGTGGGGCCGTGGGGGGGAAGTGTGTTGTGGTGAGGAGGTGGAGGTAGAGGAGAGTCGAGGAGGTGGGTGAACAAGTGGAAGTGATGCGACTGGGATTTCATCTGTATATACGTCCCCGAGACTGGAGCCGTCCGCTCCCAAGGCTGCCCGTTGGATCGGAGAACTGCACACTCGCTGTTTTTTTTCTTTCTTTTCAATCTGACGTCAGCTGTTCCCACTCTGCGCTGGGCATGGGACGGGTATATGGTGTATCCTCTGACTCGGTGCCGTCGGAACTGCGACCCGCAATACCCCGCTCCGCTGTCCCACACCACGCTGGAGGCATTTAACTCCTTTTCCGTACTGAAGTTTGCCAATCGTTCAATTTATCAGGCCACCAACAGTCCCTAGCCCAGATATGGGAGCGGTTGGGTGTGGGGAAGACGCCAATATGTTGGTGGCGGAAGTGAGCTAAAGCCCGCCACAAGGGAACTAAAACCGAGTGAAACTAGATACATAGAGAGCTGCGAAGGGGTTGTCTCGCCCCGCTTCGCCCGGCCCCGCCGTCTATGTCCGAAAAGAAGCTGCACGAAGCAATAATCGCCTGGTCAAGGAAAAAGGCTGAGTGCCGCGCATCCAGCAGCGAGTCGACCGACTACCGGCGAGGGAGGAAGAAAGCACAGCCAGACGGCGCTGCCAGCCGAAGCCAGGGCACGCGCTGATGGCATCCCTTTATGGTGTTCCTTTATGGTGTTCGGTCTTGCTTGCTGCTACGGAGCGCAGCGAGAGGGGAAGTGTTGCAATATCTCATCCGTTCTGCTTTGTCATGTGTAGAATCACGTGTATTCAGACTTTTCTCTTGTTCAGCCCTTCTCTCTAAGACAGTACAACATCTATGTACACACAAGACTTCATCGCTCCATCAACCCTCCACCATAATCTTGACAGGCTATGAGCCCGGATCACGCACCTCCAGCGGATTGGCAATCGCCCCACTGGGGCACTGTTGGCGGCGCAACTCCGGTACCCGGTAGACTAGGGAACTCTGTTCAAGAAATGCAGCCGGTGGGAAAACGCCCAGGTAGCCTCTCCAGGACGAGATGGCCCACCGCCATCAGACAGCTCTTTGCCGCCATCCTGGATCTTCCGAAGGGGAAAACTGGCTCCGCCAGCAGAATAGATCAAAGGGATGGGCGCAGGCCTCCGCTGGGCCAGTGGCAGCTGGGCCGCTGCGGTTACCGGAGCCGTGCCGACAGCTGCGCTGGGCCACGGCTGGAAACAGCCCAACAGCCCAGACTGCGCCAGACGCATAGCGGGGAGGATAGAGGGTGCGAACTCCGCAGGGAGAGCGCAGACAATGTGCCCGGGCCACAGGAACTACACATTGCTGTTACGACGGTGCACCAAGAGCAGCACTTCTCCGCAACGACCGCGGACGGAGTGCAGGTGGGGGATTCCCCTTGTCGGGATCGCCGTATTTGCTGCTCTCCTATCGACCCCCGCGACGACCGCGGACCTCGGGCTCCGCCTCAATGCTCGAAACCCTCCAGAGGGCCGCCTTCCGGAAGAGAACGGTGGGCGCGCCGGCGTGGTAGACTGCTTCGAGAGTGGGCGATTGTATTTCGTAAGCTGTAACCCTCCAAAGTGCATTGAGCATACATATCTCCAATCCCATGATGTCACCCCTGCTGGCCGCGATCAGTCCACCTCTGTGCATTCGCTTTGGACACTATGTCACCCGAGAGACACCTGTTATCCGTCAAGGTGGTCTTTGAGGCCCTGAACAGGCGCTCGGGCTCTGCGCTCACAGCCAGTATCGTCGGGTAGACGAGGGCCGTCAGATCTCTCCATTGCGGTTCCAGCAGCTCTGCGCAACAGCGGAGATCTGCCCACCTGGCAGTGGGGGGAACATGTCGATGTTGCCATCGAGCTGACCGAGAGCTAAGCGCTTACGCTCCCCCTTACTTGGCTAGTTTACGTTGGGCGAGGCACCTATCTACCATCCTCGAAAACAGGATCGGCGTCGAGCGTGCGCTGTCTCCGCGGGCACAGGTCCCTCCTAGATATCTAGACACGTGTCAGCAGCGGCATCTGCTCCAGCGGTCCATTCGGGCTCCCCGTGCCACTTGTGATTCGCCTTCTTCCTTCGTAGGCGTGCCATGGCGGGCTGTCCAATGGAGGGGTCGCCATCGTCGTGCAGGCAGGGTGAGTGGAGGCGTCGAGGGTTGGCGGCGTCGAGGGATGGGGTTGGCGATGTGGTGGTGGCGAAAGGAAACGCCTTTTTTTGCCATATGTAGCCCACTTTTTCGCCGGAATGAACAGCATCCACCGTTTTGAGATACAGTCAAAAATTATTATTTTTTATTATTATTTAATCGATAGATGCACGCATGCGAACCATTTTTGATCATGGCGAGCTTGGCTCCAGGAGCCCACGAATAATTCGATACCTCGAGGATCACCCGTCTCAAGCCCCAACAGGGTGAAGACAGGTAATGTAGGGATATCTCTGGGTGCATTGATGGATTAGATACTAGCATGAGGACTAGCCTCTATTGCTAGTGCGGTTGGATAGATACATAGTGTGGGATAGACTTCCACTACGGGGACGGAGGGAATCCAAACATCTGCATCCTACAGGCAAGCCAAAACTCTCCCTAGTCCCCGCCCGCACAGAGGCCTTGACCGGGGTCAGTGTAGGTTGTTTAGGACAAATACAAAGTCCTGGACAGTCCACGACCGGTGAGCTTTCTATTCTATCTCAAGAAGATGATGAGTTTGGAGACGTCCCGGTTCTGGGGAGTTTAGAGGCAGACCCTTACACCTGAGTGTTATAAGCCTCACTAGTCTACAACCTTCTTCCAACTGCCTCTCCAGACAGAGCGAGTCTTAAGGCTTCCCGGGCCAGTGAGGCCTGGGAGCAGAGAAATGTCATGACAAAGCATTGGTAGATAGATCTCAGAAAGGAATTCCCAAGCGAACTGGCAAACGACACGGTCAGAGGTCTTGGCCGCGGCACCTCTGGGTCAAAGTCCTAAACACAGCAGCGTTGAAGTTTATTGTCCCCATATTCCACCCTCCAGCTTCCAACACTGCCAGGCCCCCGCCGCAAGCACTTGCCCGTGCCACAGATGGCTTTCACTTGCGCCCTTAGTGTGTAGCCCCTAGCCAATCAGACCAGTTCTTGATTGACGATGTCTCGCTGCCAGATGATCGTCCTTCACCGCCATCATCAATCATCTGTACTGGATCACCTCCGTCCGTAGCTACATACATCATTAGCCTTTCGTGGGATCCATTCCGGCCTCTGTTCCTCCAGGTGGCTAGGTTGGTGGTCGGGCGGTGGGGTAAACCAGCTTCCTTCGAAGTACTCCACTCCGCGGTAGTGCTGCTGGGGATGTTAAAGGAAGCAGCTATTTTGCTTTGTTTGGTACCCTTTTGAGGGATGGGTGTAGCTGACATGGCTGACGGAACCGCGGGCATACTATACTTGGTAGAGGCGGGGTGTGTCGGGGTAACAGATATTGCGCTTTGGAAATCGCTTCGCCGGATGTTGTCGCAGCTGTTGGCCGGTTTTCTCGATGTGTCGGATCACTCGACGGCTTGCTCGACAGTGAATTAGTTAACTGCATATCCACCACACAGCAGTATCCGTCTACCACACCGCAATTCCACTTCCACATCGACAAGACACGACTCGACACCCCTACTTCCCCCTTTGCGCATCGGTCGCCACGCTCTCAGCGATGGCCGGCGAACGTGATGGTGAGTACGGCTATCCTGCTGGCCACGAGAAGGACACGCGCCAGTATGGACCTTTCCGGCCCTCACTGCCAAGCATCCCTCCGAACCGATTGGCGAGTGCGTATCTATCTATCTACAACTCGCACACGCAGCACACCCCTGCTCCCGCCGGCCGTGTCTCAGGGCTGCCGGTACATAAGCGCAAACGTGATGAAGATCTTGAGGCTGCTGCGGATACCAAGACACACGACAAGTCGATCCTCACCGGAGAGACGACGTCTGCTGCTCGCCAACTATATGGGTGCTATTTCAACATCAGCGACTCCTACACAGACGCCCTGGTCGGAGATTATGCTGCCAGCGATCCTATCTATCCGAAAGAATACTCGGAAGAAAGTCCTTGATTGGAAGCGCAATTGGCAAAGCCGAATCTTTGAAGCTCTACGCGAATATATACGTTATTGCTGCCGCTAGACACTAACCGGATGTGCTACGTTGGGCTGAGGGAGCAGTACTGGCACACTTCCACGGCCTGTATGACTTGGAGACGATGCGCTCCTCAGCCCTTTCACCGATTTCCCAAGTCGTGGATGTGAAGTCCATATATTCAGCGCGGCCCTCTGGCGTCTATACGTTACTTGGTACATTCACATGTGCTGGCTGATCTTGAAGGCGATTTCCCCGTACGTAAAGTCGAATAAGCCAGAAGAATGTGCGCTCGCCAATCAAAATACCTTCTCCGACGGCCTCTACCGAGCTTTTCGGATGGTCGCGCTGCAATTGGAGTTCATGCAAGGAGATCGTTGTCGAGGATGTGCTGACGAAGGCCCCGTGTGGTATGTAGCAGAGGAGGATGCAATAAAAGATGAAGCCCACTCCTCAGTTCCGTCAGCCATCTACATATACATATACTCCCAGGATTAAAGGCGTGGGGGCCCCCCAATATATGGCCCTGACTGGCAAACACAGTGCTGGTGGCTAGAATCTCACCAGGATGTTCAGCAGCCTGTCGATCCTGGTTACTCGTGACCGCTGTGAGTCGGTCGATCCGACTTTGGCCACCGAGTTGCAGTGCATTCACCTCCTGACCATCGCGATTTCTCCTGCTCCCGGCAGCGAAGATGTCGAGAGTGCTATCTATCACAATCACATCCACGCCGAAGAACCATGCGAATTTTCTCATGCCCGGCGACAACCCCCTTCCAACCGGCGTCGACCCTATGTTCCCGTCAAGCAAAATTTTCATTGATTAGTTGCATTAGCCTTGTTTTCACATGGCTGACGGCTTTGCCTGTCTAGATATTTGCTTTCCCCTTGGCTTCGGATAGGATTTAGTTGGCATGGAAGTTTCTCGGAGCAGTGGTTAGCGTCTTAGCGGTTTAACTCCTATCCGAAGCAGTATCTACCTGCAATAATAGCCACAATGAGTGATATATCTACTGCACTTGTTCGTGATGTGTGAATCGTTCCATACTGTAAGTCGTCGTCGGCCCTATATTCAGGCACGTGCAATCCATGTACACGAAGAAACCCCTGTATGTAGTGCTACAGTGCAACTAAATTGCCATATTGGTGCAACGTCCGGATATTTGGACTATATACTCATATTGCATACATAAGGAGTTTAAAAAAAGTGTTGCCATACCGACAGTACGAAAAGGTATGCTATACCCGACGAAAATCTTGTGCCGCCGGGGCACCAGTTACCTGGTGTGTGGCTATAAAACCATGTTCGCCCGCAATGGATAGTCCTCCCGGCGCTGAACATTCTCGATAGCCATATAGCGGGCACCACACCCAACTCTGGTAAATCCTGGCTTCAGCTTCGCGCTTTCGGGCTTGAGCCTGAGCTGAGCCATATATATCGTAACTTGTCTTCCGGTCCGGGTTTGCGGAACGTGGTACAAGGCTCTAGATATTTTCCGCTGGGCACCGCCGCCCCTAAGCAAAGCTGGGAAGCCAGTCATCTTGGAACTAGAAAAGCAGCAGGGGGGGGGGGGGGGGGGGGGGGGGGGGGGGGGGGGGGGGGGGGGGGGGGGGGGGGGGGGGGGGGGGGGGGGGGGGGGTC
>Ga0307516_10007006_pt1 | contig 13070 bp, 7 predicted proteins | sample 19_EM_MG_FD_203310 | JGI IMG/M metagenome (GOLD analysis project Ga0307516, IMG submission 203310) | Populus trichocarpa ectomycorrhiza microbial communities from riparian zone in the Pacific Northwest, United States - 19_EM | ecosystem: Host-associated > Plants > Roots > Unclassified | place... | reverse complement strand
GCTGAAGCTCGAGCGCAAGGACGGCAGCGTGCTGACCTGCATGACCATGCCGCTGCCCGACGGCGCGACCATGCTGACCTTCCAGGACATCACCGATACCGAAAATGTCGAGCGGGCGCTGCGCGAACGCAACGAGGCGCTCGAGGCCGCCGATCAGATGAAGGTGGATTTCGTCCACCACGTGTCCTACGAACTGCGCGCGCCGCTCACCACCATCATCGGCTTCGCGCATTTCCTCAGTGACCCCTCGACCGGACCGCTGACGGCAAAGCAGGCCGAATATCTCGACTACGTCACCAAATCCACCAACGCGCTGCTCGCGCTCACCAACAACATTCTCGACCTCGCCACCATCGATGCCGGCGCCATGAAGCTCGAACTCGGCCCGGTCAACATCGAGAAAGCCATCGGCGCCGCCGCCGAAGGCATTCAGGACCGGCTCGCCACCGACCGTATCCAGCTCAAGGTCGACATCGATCCCAATATCGGCGACTTCACCGGCGACGAACGCCGCGTGGTCCAGGTGCTCTATAATCTGCTCGCCAACGCCGTCGGATTCTCGCCGCACGATGCCGCCGTCACCATCAGCGCGCGGCGCAACGAACATCGCGTGATTTTCACGGTCACCGATTCCGGCCCGGGTATTCCGCCCGACGTCAAAGACAAGGTGTTCGACTGGTTCGAGAGCCATTCCAACGGCTCGCGGCACCGCGGTGCCGGCCTCGGTCTCTCGCTGGTGCGCTCCTTTGTCGAACTGCATGGCGGCAAGGTGCAGGTCGATTCGGTGGTCGGCAAAGGCACGACGGTGACGTGCGATTTTCCGATCGACCAGAACGCCCACCGCAACGCCGCAGAATGACAGCGCCTGCAACATTTTCGGTGGCGCTTTCGAACGAGACCGCGACGGCGCATTTTATGGCCGACCTCGCTTTGCTGGTCGGGCCCGGCGACGTCATCACGCTCTCGGGCGATCTCGGCACCGGCAAGACCGCCGCGGCGCGTGCGATGATCCGCTATTTCGCCGACGACGATGCGCTGGAAGTGCCGAGCCCGACTTTTACGCTGGCGCAAAGCTACGATCAGCCGTTTCCGATCGTTCACGCCGACCTCTACCGCATCAACGACGCGATCGAATTGGAGGAGATCGGGCTGTCGCCACTGCCCGAGGGCACGCTGGCGCTGATCGAATGGCCGGAGCGCGCACCGGATGCGCTGCCGCACGACCGCATCGATATCGCCTTCAGCCATCGTCCGGCGCTCGGATCCAACGCGCGGGCGGCCGTGATTACCGGTTACGGCACGGGTGCGGCGGTGGTCGAAAGGCTCAACGCGCTGCGGCAGTTCCTCGACGGCGCCGGTTTTATGGACGCGCAGCGCGAGCGCATGCCGGGCGACGCATCGACGCGCTCCTATGCCCGGCTGAGACAGGATGACGGCACATCTATCCTGATGAATTCACCGCGGCGGCCGGATGGCCCGGCGATCTACCATGGAAAATCCTACAGCGCGCTCGTTCATCTCGCCGAGGACGTCAAGCCGTTCGTCGCCATTGCCAATGGCCTGCGCGAACGTGGTTTCTCGGCGCCGGCCATTCGCCATTCCGACCTCGATTCCGGCTTCCTGATCACCGAGGATTTCGGCCACGAGGGTGTCATCGAGGGCGATCCACCGCGGCCGATCACCGAACGCTACGAAGCCGCGACCGACATGCTGGTGGCACTGCATCGCGAAGCGCTACCGGATATTCTCTTGCTGACGCTGCAATCCACCCACGCCATTCCCGTGTTCGACGTCGAGGCCTGGCTGGTCGAGATGGGATTGATGCTCGATTGGTATTTGCCGGACCGCGGCGTCGAAATAAGTCAGGAGTTGCGCGACCAATTCGTCACGATGTGGCGGCAACTGCTACAGAAGCCGGCCGCCGCCCCACGGACCTGGGTGATCCGGGATTTCCATTCCCCAAACCTCATCTGGCTCGGCGACCGTTCCGGAATATTGCGCGTCGGCATCATCGACTTCCAGGATGCGATGATGGGACCGACCGCCTACGATCTGGTCTCGCTGCTACAGGATGCGCGGATCGACATCCCCGAAGCGATCGAACTGACGCTATTGACCCGCTACATCAAGGCCCGGCGTGCGGCCGATGCAAACTTCGATCCGGCTGATTTCGCCGAGCTCTACGCCATCATGTCGGCGCAGCGAAATACCCGCCTGCTCGGGACCTTTGCGCGGCTGAACCGGCGCGACGGCAAGCCGCAATATCTGCGCCACCAGCCCCGGATCTGGACCTATTTGAACCGTTCGCTGGCGCACCCGGCCTTGTCCCACATTCGCGAATGGTACGCCGCCAACGTCCCCCCGCCGGTTCCCTGATTTACCACTTGTTAGCCGTCCCAGCCTTAATCTGGAGCAGGCTGTGCTCCGCGCGTGCGAGCGGCTGTTTGCAATCCGGGAATCCTGCCATGGCGACATCAGAACGGCGCAAGGGGGATCGCGTCACATTCGAGCGCGGCTATCCGGCGCACATGATGGGCATCGACGGCACCTGGCGGCGCGAATGCGTGATGGAGGACGTCTCCGAGACCGGGGCCAAGCTGACGGTCGAAGGTTCGGTCGAGGGTTTGCATCTGAAGGAATTCTTCCTGCTGCTGTCGTCCACCGGCCTCGCCTACCGCCGCTGCGAACTGGCCTGGGTCAATGGCGACCAGATCGGCGTCAATTTCCTGAAACAGGGCGACAAGAAGAAGAAGGCGGCGGCAGCCAAGCGCGGCGCGGAGGCCACCGAGGCGTGACCTCGCTGACGCGAGGTGCCGTCTTACAGCCGTCATGTCCGATGACTATGGCCTCACAGTCGCTGGATCAGCCGAATCACCGTGATATGATCCGCAGCGCGGATCGAGATTCTCGAGAAATTCCCACAATGTCCGTCACACCTGCCAAAGCCATGGTTCTCGCCGCCGGCCTCGGCCTGCGCATGCGTCCCCTGACCGACCACATGCCAAAGCCGCTGGTGCGCGTCGCCGGCCAGCCGTTGCTCGATCACGTGCTGGACAAGCTCGCCGGCGCCGGCGTCAGCGAAGCCGTGGTCAACGTGCATTATCTGCCCGACCAGATCATCGAACACACCGCCTCCCGCACCCGCCCCCGCATCACCATTTCAGATGAGCGCGACCAGATGCTCGGCACCGGCGGCGCGGTCGTCAAGGCGCTGCCTTTGCTCGGGCAGGAACCGTTCTTTCATCTCAATGCCGACACGATGTGGATCGACGGCGTGCGGCCCAATCTGACGCGGCTGGCCGAGACCTTCGATCCCGCGCAGATGGATATCCTGCTGTTGATGGCGCCGACCACCAGCAGCATCGGCTATGCCGGCCGCGGCGATTACGCCATGTTGCCGGATGGCGCACTGCGGAAACGCCGCGAGCATCAGGTGGTGCCGTTCGTCTATGCCGGCGCCGCGATCATGTCGCCATCGCTGTTTCTCGACGCGCCTGCCGGCGAATTTTCGCTGACGAAAATGTTCGACCGCGCCAACGAGCAGGAGCGGCTGTTCGGGCTTCGGCTCGATGGCGTCTGGATGCATGTCGGAACCCCCGATGCGGTCCGGGACGCCGATGAGGCGTTTCTGGAGAGCGTGGCGTAGGCCAACTCATGCCGTCGTCCCGGCGAAGGCCTGGCCAAGGCTGGGACCCATTGCCACCGAATTTGGCTAGTGACGGGATAGTGGCTCCAACCGAGTCCAACAATAGACATTCGTGGTTATGGGTCCCGGCCTTCGCCGGGACCACCGGGATAGAGTTGTTGCCGCCGCCAACCCGCCCATGACCATTCCAATATCCCTCCCTATATTGCCCTGACCTCGAATCAGGCAGCCCATGCGCGTTTTCAGCGTTCCAGTTTCCGTGCCGCTTCTGCGCACCGTCATATCCGCTTTGGTCGATGGCCGCATGGTCAATGGATTCGAGGCGCGCAACAATCCCCTGAACCTGGCGTCCGCGACGCTCTATCTGCCGACCCGACGCGCCGGCCGGCTGGCGCGCGAGATCTTTCTCGATGAATTGCGGACCGACGCGGCAATCCTGCCGCGCATCGTGGCGCTCGGCGATATCGACGAAGACGAACTGGCGTTTGCCGAAGGTTCCGAGCCTGGCGGTATCGCCCCGCTGGATGTGCCGCCCAAACTCGGCGAACTCGAACGGCGGCTGGTGCTGGCGAGACTTGTCGCCGCCTGGGCCAAACAACCGGTGCTGTCACCGCTGGTGGTCGGCGGCGCGGCCTCCACGCTTACACTGGCCGGCGATCTTGCGCGGCTGATGGACGACATGGTGACACGCCACGTCGACTGGAGCGCGCTCGACCGGCTCGTGCCTGACCAGTTCGACAAATACTGGCAACACACGCTGGACTTCCTGAAGATCGCCCGCGACTTCTGGCCGGCTTTTCTTGCCGAAACCAACCGGATCGAGCCCGCCGCGCGTCGCGATCTTCTGATCGATGCCGAAGCCGAGCGTCTCACACGGCGATACGACGGCCCGGTGATCGCCGCGGGCTCTACCGGATCGATGCCGTCGACGGCAAAATTCCTCCAGGCGGTGGCCAGGCTACCGCACGGCGCGGTGGTGCTGCCGGGCCTCGACACCGACCTCGACGATGATGCCTGGCGATCGATCGGCGGCGTCAGGGACGCCAAGGGTGCCTTCACAACGCCGCCTGCCTCCAACCATCCGCAATATGCGATGCACGCGCTGCTGTCGCGCTTCGGCATCAAGCGCAGCGATGTCGAAATTCTCGGCAGGCCTGCGCCAGGAGGCCGCGAGGTACTGGCATCCGAGGCGATGCGGCCGTCCAACGCGACCTCGGAATGGCACGACCGGCTGAAGCGTCTCGATATCGCGGCGCAGATCTCAGCCGGCATGGACAAGCTCGCCGTGGTCGAGGCTCCCAATCCAGAGATGGAGGCGCTCGCGATTGCGGTCGCCATGCGCGAGGCGCGGCATCTGGACAAGTCGGTGGCGCTGGTGACGCCGGACCGCGCGCTGGCGCGGCGGGTGACGGCGGCGCTCGGCCGGTGGAATCTCGAATACAACGATTCCGGCGGTGACGCGCTGACCGAAACGCCGGCCGGCATCTTTGCACGGCTGGTGGCGGAAGCCGCCACCAAAGGATTGGAGCCGCCAACCCTGCTGGCACTGCTCAAGCATCCGTTGTTCCGGCTCGGCGGCAAGCGCGACGCGTTGAAGCGCAGCATTGAGGTGCTCGAGCTCTCGCTGCTGCGCGGCACGCGGCCGCAGGCCGGCAGCAGCGGCCTGGCGGCCGACTTCGCGCGCTTCCGCGATGAACTGCGCAAATTGCGCAACGGCGAAACCTCATCGCTGCACCGTACCGAGCCTCGTGTACAGCTGAAAGACCACGAACTCGACCAGGCGCAATCGCTGATCTCAGCGCTCCGCGAGGCGCTGGCACCGCTGGAGGGCTTTTCTGATTCCAGACCGCGTGATTTCGCCGAACTCGCGCAGCGCCATCGCGAGACGCTGGTTGCTCTGTCCGCCGACCAACACGGCAGCGCTACGGCATTCGAGGAGCCGGACGGGCTGACGCTCGCATCCGCCTTCGACGATTTGCTCGGCCGGCAGGAGAAGATCGGCCTGATGGTCGAGAGCTCTGACTATGCGGAGGTGTTCCAGGCCGCCTTTGCCGATCGCCTGGTGCGACGGCGGGAACTGCCGGGAGCGCAGCTGCACATCTTCGGCCAACTGGAAGCGCGGCTGACTGAATCCGACCGCGTGATCCTGGGCGGGCTGGTCGAAACGGTGTGGCCGCCGGCGCCGCGCGTCGATCCCTGGCTGAGCCGGCCGATGCGTCATGAACTCGGTCTCGACCTTCCGGAGCGCCGCATCGGCCTTTCTGCGCACGACTTCGCCCAACTGCTCGGCCATGAGGACGTGATCCTCACCCATTCGGCCAAGGTTGGCGGTGCTCCGGCAGTTGCCTCGCGTTTCCTGCACCGGCTGGAGGCCGTCGCCGGCGAAGACCGTTGGAAGAAAGCGAGGGAGGCCGGCGACAAGTATGTTCGTTACGCCGGAGCGATCGACGAGCCTGCCGAGGTCAAGCCGATCGAGCAGCCGCAGCCGAAACCGCCGCGGGAGACGCGTCCGACCAGGCTCTCGGTCACCGCGATCGAGGACTGGCTGCGCGATCCCTACACCATCTACGCCCGCCACATTCTCAAGCTGGCGCCGCTCGATCCCATCGACATGCCGCTGTCGGCCGCCGATCGCGGCTCGGCAATCCACGAATCGCTCGGTGAGTTCACCAGGGAATACGCAAGCGCACTGCCTGATAACGTCGTGGGCGTGCTGCGGCGTATCGGCGAAAAACATTTCGCGCCGCTGATGGAGAAACCGGAAGCTCGCGCGCTGTGGTGGCCGCGCTTCCAGCGGATCGCGCACTGGTTCGCCAAATGGGAGGCCGCGCGCCGCGGCGATATCTCCGACCTCGCGGCCGAGATCGGGGGCGAAATCAAGATCCCGCTCGACAACAACAGAACATTCACGCTCAACGCGCGCGCCGACCGGATCGAACGCCGCGGCGACGGCGGCTACGCCATTCTCGACTACAAGACCGGACAACCGCCGACCGGAAAGCAAGTACGCATGGGACTGTCGCCGCAGCTCACGCTCGAAGCCGCGATCCTGCGCGAGGGGGGGTTTGCCGATATCGACGCGGGCGCCTCCATCGGCGAACTCGCCTATGTCAGATTGAGTGGCAACAGCCCGCCGGGCGAGCACAAGACGCTGGATTTGAAGATCAGGCAGAACGACACGCCGCAATCGCCCGATGCGGCGGCCGGTTACGCGCGGGAGCAACTCGAGGTGCTGATCCGCCGGTTCGAGAACCCGGACGAACCGTATCGATCGCTGGTGCTGTCGATGTGGACCGCCCGCTACGGCGACTACGACAACCTCGCCCGTGTCAAGGAATGGTCGGCTGCCGGCGGCATTGCGCTGGAGGAATATTGATGGCCCCGCGCTCCATTCCTGCGCCCGTCCGCGACGCGCAAGTCCGCGCGTCCGATCCCGCGACATCCGCGTTCGTGTCGGCGAATGCCGGCTCCGGCAAGACCCATGTGCTTGTGCAGCGCGTGATCCGTCTGCTGCTCGCCGGTGTGCCGCCGGAAAAGATCCTGTGCCTCACCTTCACCAAAGCAGCCGCCGCCAACATGGCCGAGCGCGTGTTCACGACGCTCGGCCACTGGGTCACGCTGGACGACGACGCGCTGGATACCGCGATCCGCGACACCGGTATCGCACGCCCGAACATCACGCTGCGGAAATCGGCGCGCGAACTGTTTGCCTCGGCGCTGGAAACACCGGGTGGCCTCAAGGTTCAAACCATTCACGCGCTATGCACCCGCCTGTTGCAGCAGTTTCCCTTCGAAGCCAACGTGCCGGCGCGTTTTGCCGTGCTCGACGACCGCGACCAGACCGAGATGATGGAGCGCGCCAGCCTCGCCGTGATGCTCGATGCGGCGCGAGCGCCCGACAGCGCGATCGGGCGGGCGCTGCTTGCTGCGATGGCGAATGCGGCCGACGTTACGTTCAAGGAAGTCGTGCAGGAGGCCTGCCTCAGCCGTGATCATTTCATGGCCTGGACAGATGCTGCCGGCAGCGCCGATGTCGCGGCGCGGCAAGTGTCGGCCGCGCTCGGGGTTGGCGAAGGCGATCATCTTGATGACGTCGATCGTGAAATCGTCGATGGCCCGAACCTGCCCCGGTCGCTTTGGCCGCAGGCTGCCGCCGCGCTAGCCGCGAGCAGCAAGGCCGATCAGGCGCAAGCCGGGCGCTTCCTCGAGGCGATGCGCGCGACGGACGCTGGTCAGGTCGACGAGTACCTCGGCGTGTTCCTGACTGACGCCAAGACGCCGCGCGCGTCGGTCGCGACTAACAGCTTTCGGAACAAGAATGCCGACCTTGGCAGCCGTTTCGACGCCGAAATCGATCGCCTTCCATCCCTGAACGAAAAACGGCGCGCGCTGATGGTGCGCGACCGCACCGAAGCCTTGCTGCATATCGCGATCGCGGTCGCCGCCAACTACCGGCGCGAAAAGGCCGAACGTGGCTTGCTCGATTATGACGATCTGATCGACAGGACGCTGGCCCTGCTCGCCAGCGGCGCGTCCGGCTGGGTGCACTACAAGCTCGACCGCGGCGTCGATCACGTGCTGATCGACGAGGCCCAGGACACCAGTCCCCGGCAATGGGACATCATCGCGCATATCATCTCGGAATTCACCTCGGGCGCGGGCGCGCGCGACGGCGTGACGCGCACCGTGTTCGCGGTCGGCGACGAGAAGCAGTCGATCTTCTCCTTCCAGGGCGCGGCGCCGCGGGAATTCGCCGATCGCCGGTGGGAGCTGAAGCAGAAGTTCGAAGACGCCGAGCTGAGATTCGAATCGATTCCGTTTACCTATTCCTTCCGGTCGGGACAGGCGATCCTGGGGTCCGTCGATCATGTATTCCGCGACGAAGCGATCTACCGCAGCATCCATGCCGAAAAGGCCTATCCGCTGCACGAGGCGCTGCCCGATGCGGGTCCGAGCCGGATCGACCTCTGGGAGCTTTCGGTCGCGGATGAGAAGCAGGATATCGAGGGCTGGCGTGCGCCGTTCGATGGCGTGCCGCTGACAAGCGCCGAGGTCAAGCTGTCGAAACGCATCCAAAGTGAGATAAGGCGCCTCGTCACCGGTGGCACCATGACCGGAAGGCAAGGCAATCGCCGCCGTCTCACCTATGGCGACGTGCTGGTGCTGGTGCGGCGCCGCGGCAATTTGTTCGACGCCGTCATCCAGGCGTTGAAGCATGCGGGGGTTCCCGTGGCTGGCGCCGACCGGCTGAAACTGACCGAACACATCGCGATCATCGATCTGATGAATCTTGCCGACGCGCTGTTGCTGCCGCAGGACGATCTCGCGCTCGCCGTCGCATTGAAGAGCCCGCTGTTCAATGTCACGGAGGAAGAGTTGTTCACGCTCGCGCGGGACCGCAAGGGATCGCTGCGCGACTGCCTGACCGGGCACGCCACCGAAAGCAGTAAGTTCAAGGACACGCTCGACCGGCTCGTCGAGTGCGAGCGCCGCTTCCGCACCGAGACGCCGTTTGCCTTCTATGCCTGGCTGCTCGGCGGCGATGGCGGCCGCGCACGAATCCTGAAGCGGCTTGGGCACGAAGCCAATGACGCGCTCGACGAATTCCTCGAACTGGCGCTGAACTACGAACGCAAGGCGCCGGCCTCGCTCCAGGGTTTTGTGGCCTGGCTGCGCGCGGCCGACACCGAGGTGAAGCGGGACATGGAAATCTCGCGCGACGAGGTACGCGTGATGACGGTGCATGGCGCCAAGGGCCTGGAAGCCCCGGTTGTCATCATGGCAGACACCACGACGTCGCCGTCGGACACCCAGCGGCTTCGTCTCATTCAATTGCCGCAAGGAAATGGCGGCAAGGTCATGGTCTGGGCCGGACGCAAGGCCGACGATCCGCCTGTCGTGGCCGGGGCGCGCAACGCCATGCTGGACGAGACCGAGGACGAATACCGACGCCTGCTCTATGTTGCGATGACGCGCGCGGCTGACCAGTTGATCATCGCCGGCTGCATGCCCGGCAACAGGAGCAACATCCGCGAGCATTCCTGGTACGATCTGATCACCAAGGGCCTCGCCAATTCCGGACTCGAAGTTCAGGAGATCCAGAGCCCGAACGGCGTGGTGAAGCGTTATGCGCGGGCCGAGGAAGCGGTCCCCGCTGCCGGCCCGGCGGCCGAGCCGACAGCAAGCGCGCCGATCATGCTGCCAGCCTGGCTGCAAACGGCGGCGCCCTCGGAGGCATTGGCCGGGAGCCCGTTGCACCCCTCCGATCCCGCCGACGAAGACGGCCATCCGGTGCGGACCGGCGAATCGATCCCGCTGCGCGCAAGGGCGTTGAAGCGCGGCACGCTGGTGCACCGGCTGCTGCAATCGCTGCCCGATATCGCGCCCGAACGCCGCCGCGACGCCGCGTTGTCCTATCTCGCCCGCAATGCCGACGGCTGGACCGGGGGTGAGCAGAAAGCGCTGGCGGACGGCGCATTGACCCTGATCACCGACCCGCGGTTTGCCCACGCCTTTGCGCCCGGTAGCCGCGCCGAGGTTTCGATCGTGGGGCGGCTCGACCGGCCCGGGCAGCCTGCGGCGCTGGTTTCCGGCCAAATCGACCGTCTTGTGGTCACCGACCGCGAGGTTCTGATCGTGGATTACAAGACCAACCACGCCCCGCCAAAGACGGCGGCCGAGGCGCCTAAGGGCTACATCCGCCAGCTCGCGCTCTACCGGGCGGTGCTCGCCAGGCTATATCCCCAGAGGAGCGTCCGTGCTGCGCTGCTTTGGACCGAAACGCCTGAATTAATGGAGATTTCCACCCCCGCGCTGGACGCGGCGCTGGCATCCCTTCATCTCGGCGTGACAGCGCTTGACCCGGCAAGATCGCGTTCATAGGTTGGCTCATATCATCCAGAGCGCGATTCTCATCCGCGTCCCTGTTTCCAACCGAACGAGGTATTCCCATGGCCGTTGGCAAGGTTTCCGACGCTGATTTCGAAGCCGAAGTGCTCAACGCGACCGGGCCGGTGGTCGTCGATTTCTGGGCAGAATGGTGCGGCCCCTGCCGCATGATCGCTCCCGCGCTCGACGAGATTTCCGGCGCGATGGGCGACAAGGTCAAGATCGTGAAGCTCAACGTCGACGAGAGCCCGAAGACGGCCTCGAAATACGGCGTGATGTCGATCCCGACCCTGATGATCTTCAAGGGCGGCGAGATGGCCTCGCGCCAGGTCGGCGCCGCGCCGAAGCAGAAGCTCCAGCAGTGGATTACCGCTGCGGTCTGAGCCGCTTCGAACGATCGTTATTTATGGAAACGGCCGGCGCATTGCCGGCCGTTTTTTTCCTCTGACCTACCCCGGACGCTGCGCAGCGCGTGAGCGATGCGCTGCAAAGCCGGAGCCCATACTCCTATCTCGCGAAAAATGGGTCCGGCTCTGCGGTGCAGCGTTACACGCGGCACCGCGTCCGGGACACGAGGATTCATGCAGGCGGCGTGCCGTTGGCGGCCAGCACAGGGCCGGCGAGGTAGAGCGAACCCGTGATCAGGATCCGCGGCGGCACTTCGTAAGCGAGGCGCGAAAGCGTTTGCAGCGCGGCCTCGACGCTTGCTGCACTCTCGACACGCATGCCGAGCGCACGAGCGGCATCTGCCAGCCGGTCCGGCGGCATCGCGCCGTCGCGACCGGGAATCTGCACGGCCATGATGTGACGGGTCAACCCTGCGAAATTGGCCAGGAATGCGCTCGCATCCTTGTTCGCCATCATCCCGGCAATGACCACCAGCGGACGCGACACCCGCTCTTCGAGATCGCCGAGCGCTGCGGCCGCGACCCGCCCGCCGTCGGCATTGTGCCCACCATCGAGCCAGATTTCGCAGCCCCGCGGTCCCTGATCGACCAGCGCGCCCGATACCAGCCGCTGCATCCGCGCCGGCCATTCGGCGTTGACGATGCCGGCCTCGAACGCGGATATGTTGATCTTGAACGCATCGGTTGCGCGCAAGGTCGCGATCGCAAGCCCGGCATTATCGAACTGATGCCGGCCAAACAGCTTTGGCGCCACGAGATCCATCAGGCCGCGACCGTCCTGATAGACCAGCCGGCCGCGCTCGACGCTGACATGCCATTGTTGCCCCGCTGCATGCAGTGGGGCGCGCAGGCGCCTGGCCTGCGCTTCGATCACGGCCATCGCTTCCGGCGCCTGCTCGGCGCACACCACCGGCGCGTCGCGCTTGATGATCGCGGCCTTCTCGCCGGCGATTGCGGTCAGCGAGTTTCCCAGAAATTCCGTGTGATCCATGCTGACCGGCGCAATCACGGTCGCCAGCGGCGCGTCGATCACATTGGTGGCGTCCAGCCGCCCGCCGAGGCCTGTTTCCAGCAGGACGACATCGGCCGGATGCTGCGCGAACAGACAAAACGCCGCCGCGGTCTCGATCTCGAAAATCGTGATCGGCTCGCCATTGTTGGCCCGCTCGCACGCTTCGAGCGCAGCGCGCAATTCGTCGTCGCCGACCAGCGCCCCACCGCCGTTGCGGCCGAGGCGATAGCATTCGTTGATCCGTACCAGGTGCGGCGAGGTATAGACGTGGGCGCGCAGGCCGGCGGCCTCCAGGATCGCGCGCAAATAAGCAATGGTGGAACCCTTGCCATTGGTGCCGGCGACGTGGATCACCGGCGGCAGCTTGTGCTCGGGATGATCGAGCCGCGCCAGCAAAGCGTGCATGCGATCGAGGCCGAGATCGATGCTTTTGTGATGGAGCCCCGACAGCCGCGCGATCAATTCGTCGAGCGAGGGCTGCGGTCTGGCGGCGGGCGCGTTCACGCGTGAGGTGCGGCCGGCACCGCTTCCGGCGCCGCGACGATCTGGGCCGGATCGATGACCTGTTGCGCCGGCTTTGACGCGGTCTCCAGCGCCGGCGATTTGGTGAGCAGGCGACATAGCCGCGCCAGCGTCGGGCGCATCTCGTGGCGGTGCACCACCATGTCGACCATGCCGTGGTCGCGCAGATATTCGGCGCGCTGAAAACCTTCCGGCAGTTTTTCGCGAATCGTCTGTTCGATGACGCGGGCGCCGGCAAATCCGATCAACGCGCCGGGCTCGGCGATCTGCACGTCGCCGAGCATCGCATAGGACGCGGTGACGCCACCGGTGGTCGGATTGGTCAGCACGACGATGTAGGGCAGCTTTGCTTCGCGCAACATCTGTACCCCAACCGTCGTTCGCGGCATCTGCATGAGTGATAAAATGCCTTCCTGCATTCGCGCGCCGCCGGAGGCTGCGAACACGATGAAGGGCGATTTCTTCTCGACCGCGAGTTCGAGCCCACGCACAATCGCCTCGCCCGCGGCCATGCCGAGCGAACCGCCCATGAAATCGAAATCCTGCACGGCGACGACGACGCCGGCGCCTTCGAGCTTGCCGTAGCCGACCTTGA
>Ga0307516_10007005_pt1 | contig 13073 bp, 15 predicted proteins | sample 19_EM_MG_FD_203310 | JGI IMG/M metagenome (GOLD analysis project Ga0307516, IMG submission 203310) | Populus trichocarpa ectomycorrhiza microbial communities from riparian zone in the Pacific Northwest, United States - 19_EM | ecosystem: Host-associated > Plants > Roots > Unclassified | place... | reverse complement strand
CTTCGGTGTAGATAGCATGCCGTCCTGATGGCTTCGGGCCAGAAAACAATCGGTACGTTGGCATCCAACATCATGCTTCGCGCCTTCGCATTCAGTGTCCGGATCATCCGCTCGGCCGTTCCGTTCTTGTGTTGGGTGTACAGGGGGGAGGGTTCAAATGTAATTCCCTTCTCTCCCAGTAAACCTAGGAATATCGAGTTGTTGTATTCTCCAGATCCGTTGTCACTTCGAAACCGTTTGATATGGAATCCTTGCGTTTCCACCCAGGCTTGGTAATGTTGAAACTTGGCCGATATTTCTTCCGTGGTTTTTGTGATCAAAAAATACACCTCTGTGTATCTTGTACAGTCATCAATATAGATGATGTAGTATTGGGCGCCTCCGATACTGTGCTTCATCGGCCCGCAGATATCTGAGTGCACAAGTGCAAACAGCATTGAGGACCGGGATGCTCTGGTGCGTACAATATGTTGTTGTTGCTTTGCCTGAACGCATGTCCGACACAATCCAGGTGTTTCCCAGTGAGGACTCGTGTCCATGAGATCCGTCACCGGCTCGACATCCCTAGGGTCCATCACCGGCATATCCGTCACCGGCTCGACATCCATAGGATCCGTCACCAGCTCGACGTCCATGGGATCCGCGATTGGATCGATATCTGGGACCGCGACCGTCTCTATGTCCGGGTCTGCAGCCGGTTCGACGTCCGGATCCACGACCGGCTGCACGTCCAGAGAATCGGAAATGCGCTTGACTGAAGACTTCAATGGATCCGTAATACATTCTCCTGAGGATTCCAGTAGTCGTCTCAAGTCTTGATGGTTAAGGTGCGCGAGACGTCGATGCCACAAGTTTATCGTATTTGAATGTGGACTTGTTCGAAGCATTCTGATTTCGGAAATATGTGCTGATCCATCTGTTGATAGTATGTATAAGCCGTCTTCAAGGTTGGCGCCTAGGACCTTCTGCCCTTTTGCATTGGCAATCGAGCAAATCCCAGAGCGGAATGTTGTTGTGTATCCTTGTGAGTCGAGTTGTCCTACTGATATGAGGGATATTCGGAATTCCGGAATGAAAAACGCCTCAATATCCACTCTTCCCAGACGTACAATTCCTTTCTTCTTTGGTTGAACTTGGTGATCATCTCCTAACTTGATGATCATATCCATTTCCTTCACTGAGTTCTTCTGGAAATCTTGTAGATTGTTGCCGTAATTGTGAGATGCTCCAGAATTAATTACCCAGGTCCTTGTTGTTATTGCCGATCGATATGATGCCACCATTACCTCCAAGCTGAGGGAGGTAGATCCCGTAAGTCAATGCTGGTTGCCCGAGGTATTGTGAGTGTGTCCATTTCCTTCACGTCCATCACGTCCGTCGCGTCCGTTTCCTTCACGTCCGTCGCGTTCGCATGTGTCAAGTCCGTTTCCTTCACGTTCGTCGCGTCCTATTCCTCTGCTGTTTCGCAGGGCCTGTCCCTTTTTCCTGGCCGCGCAGTCATTCTTGATGTGGCCCTGTTCTCCACAGTAGTAGCAGTCATTCTGGTCTCGTACCCGTTTGTTGTTCTTCTTACTCCAGCAATTTGAGGTAGAGTGAGTGCCGGTCTTACACCAATCACACCACCGCTGAGAACGCTCATTTCCTTGGTATCGTCCCTGGTAGCCACCTCGTCCTCCCCTTGCTCCTTGTTGTGTGTAGAGAGCTTCTGAAATGGCATCAGGTTTTGTTGTCATCGATCGATTTGTTTCGCATTCGTTCAGTGCATCAATGACTTCTTGAACAGTGACTCCTGCACGAGATTGAAGAATCTCAATCATGACTGCATAGGTGGGAGGAAGAGTGGTGTAGATGTGGCTCTTAAGGACCATGTCGGAGACCGCTTCTTCGGAGCCTGCGAGCTCAGTGGTGATGTCGAGCAATTCGGCGAAGTAGGCATTGAGCGGCTGTCCGGGAGTGGGGGGGAGAGTACTGAATTTCCGGAAGAGCGACATTCTACCGACCGATGAGTTGGCGGTGTTTGTACGTGCCTCCAATTCTTTCCACATCTGGATGGGATCCTCCATTCCTTTGATGTGTACCTTGACAGCATTGGTACAAGATCCGTAGATAATGGCCACGGCCTGCAATTTCCGTTGTTTGTAGTCCTTGTATGCCTTCCATGCCAGAACGAGAGGTCTGGTAAAGTCGTTGGGTCTTCCCGGATGTTCTGGTTCTGCTTCTCTCTCCATCACGATGTCCCACGCCATGATTCCTTGTCGAACCTTCATGCAATCTTCTTTCCAGACTGCGTAGTTGGTACGATCGAGTAGGCGGACGTTGCCCAGAGGGTGTTTGAACGTTTCGTCGCTCATGATGAAGATCGTTGTAGATTCTCGTCGAATAGCGATGCATAAGGAGGGAAGTTCTTTTCGGCCATCAGAGGTCTTCTGTCGCTAGGATGGTTAGCAATCAATTTCGAGGAGAGATCTTCTATGTGAGACGTAGAGGCAAGGGCCTCGGAATCGCTGGCCCCCGTGTTTATCACTGGCTCCTGAGGAGCTATTTATCGCCTGAGAGTTTGACGGCGGTGAGGTTTGATCGTATATGGAGCGGTTACAGCTCCGGGCTCATAACCTGTAAAAGTTTGCCCGATCACCGTTCCTCTGAGAGTTTTCACACGAGCAAAGAGAGAGAGAGAGAGACAGGGAGAAAGAGTTGACAACTTGATGATTATATCGTTGGAGTTTGATGGTATCGCTCAAACGTGATGTGTCGTCTTTTTCTCTATTATGAAGAAGTATGTAGAAAGAAAGAAGAAAGAATGCCAAAGACACTGCTATGGGAGAATGCCAAGCCGTCGTTGCCAGGATCCCCTTGCCACTGCTGTTGCTATGCCATTGCTCTCCGCAGTGTTGCTGTCGTCGCCGTTGCTGTGGTGACGCTTCCATGGGCGCGCCACGCCGGCGCGGCGAGCGGCGAGAAGCAATTCCAACAACTGCCCTAGTTTGAGTTGGGCATCGGCCACTTCCCTTTCGTTATAATACTTCATCTGGATCACCGCCATGTAGTTAACCCAGGTGTCATTCCCTTTTAGCTCACGGAACTGCTGGAGGTGCCACACCAGGGCTGTTTCCAACAGTATCATCCCAACCCAGGCAATCTTCTGCTGGTCTCCCGTCTCTGGGTAAAATCCGAGGAACATGGTGACCGCCTCTCACCATTGATTGAAGGCGGTGGAGCTTTTTCCGTCGAAAGCCTCTGGGTTCTTCATTTTTCGCTGGGCGATGTTGACTTGTTCAGCCTGTGCCGGTCGGTATTGACGAGCCTGCTCCACCCCTTTTGCGACCAATCGTACGAGGTCCTGCGTGGTGATCGTTGACCCAGGGTTGCTTGGTGGCGAAGGGTCCCAGAGCTGTCGGGAAGGCGTCCGTGGTGGTTCTGAAGGGGGGCCTCAGGGCGGTTCCGGTGATGACCCCGGCGCGGAGGGCAGAGGATCGCCTCCTTGAGCCGTTACAGGTCCCGGTAGTGGGGCCAGTGTAAAGGCCGGGCATCGGAGCTGGTTCAGTCGTTGCCTCATTTCCGGCATTGTGGGTACCGCCGGAGGCTGGATATGTTGGGTCGGTGCCCGACTTAGGCGTAACGGGCTCCCTAGCACAAGTGAGTTTGATGGTGGTTCCATCGGAGTACTGGTGTTGATTGGATGGCGAGGGCTTCTCCATGCTGGTGCTTCTGTCGTCACTGGCTGTCGGACTGGTGTTGGGGGCAGTGGAATTCTGGTTGCTATCCGCTGGATTTCTGCTCTTGCTTCCTGGAGCTGCCATTCCAGGATGGATAATCGGTCTTGGTGAGCGATTGCCCACAGTTCTACGTTCCCTTGGAAGTTGCCTAGGTGCTGATTTCGAGCTGCATTTGCTTCCGCCAGGAACGACAGAGCGTTGTTTACCCCAGCCAGTTGGGTGGCTTGGCAGATTTGACGCTTGTTGGACTCCTGGGTGCGTTTGATAATGGCCTGCCATATGTCTCTGGCCAGAGATTGGTACACATTTGCAGCACTCGCCAGTTCACTGTGTATCCATTCTTCCACTATTTTTTCATTAGTGTGTACTCGGTCATATACGTACCTAGTGCCTTCTGCCAATGTTTAGTAGGCCTGCTCAATTCGCTGCATCCGTTGGTCTGTTCGGTCGTAGGCGTTACCACACAGCTCTGTAAGCTGTTGTAAGTTGTTCTCGGCTTGTCGTTGCTGGCGCACCAGGGCCCTAACCCAGACTACAGAGTTGGCTATCTCCACTGCTTCCTCTGATCCTGGTGTTCCGTCGGTAATCTGGGGCAGGTCACAGGGTGCTTCCAAGCGGAGCATATTGAAGTCGGAGGACGTCATTTCTAGTACTGATCGAGGAAGTCACCACTGTAGATGGTTGAGTCATAGTCGAAGTGGTAGTCAAGTAGGTCAAAAAGTTCATCTTCGTTGAAGTTGGCAGGTTGAAACAACAGCGCACAGTTCCACCACTGCTGGGTATACCACTGGTATGGGGCACACTCGATTGTTTTGTGGGTCAGCTTAGGTCAGTCAAATGTTTCTTCCCACTTTTTGTAGTTGACGAGTTTGCTGTCAATCAACTGGAAGGTGTAGTCAAAGGAATACTGTGATTTTGGTTCCAGTAGGTTGGATAATTCTTGAAGGTAAAGGTGGTCTTCAAAGTGAATTCCGTGAGGGTGATTCATTCATTGTGAGGATCCTTTTGGTAGGGCTATTTTTGGATCGAAGATTATAGTGTGACACTGGGTCTGGATTGCAACCAGAGTGCGGGTTGAATCGAAGGTAATCAGGATACTTTTTCGATAATTCACAACAGAATAATCTTAGATGTTGTTTGTGGGTTTTTTCGTTGAGTGTGCGTTCGGTACTCCTCTCTTTCTTGCAACAGGACGAAATCTTTCTCTAGCTATATAGTTTCTTGCGGTGCCATGGGGTTCCTCTAGGGGGCCCTCAACTTCCTAACCTATCTTGCGAGTTTCTGTATGCTAGTCGAGACCCCACACATCTCTTAACTTCATTGGTCCAGGACGGTCTAACGATAAGCCAACTGATCCCCACACCGCGTATTTCCCTCAATGAGGGATTACCAGCCTATCAGAGTCTGGCAAGTTAGCTGGCCTCAAGGGTCCAGGCTTCCTCGCTCTGTATAGTTGCGTTCGCAGCCCAATCGGAGATAAATCCCTTACGGCCGTACCGGTCGTAAGACTCTAACTCCGGGCTATCTCCTGCCTAGACTTTCTGAAGCTGACTAGGTTCGATGTCCTCACTTCGAGCGGTGCTAGGTAAAGTCTCACGTGCCCTGACTATGTAGCTAGCTAAGTATCCTTCCCGTGTTTCCAAGGTGTAACAACCTCAAACTCGTTCCTTTCGGACTGTGTCATCCGGTATGGCTGTCGGTGGGGAATTTTTGCCATTGGGTCAGTATGAATGTGAACGTCGTACTCCCCTGGTGGCGGAATGCCACTCGGCGGTTAAAAAAGATCGTCAAAATCGCGTCTGATTTGAACTCTCCACTTCCGCAGATCTGCCAGAACGGAATCATCCTCACCGAATTCATTACCCATCTGGCGTTCCCGGATGTCGATCACAAAAATCCTATCACCACTGAATCTTGACATCTGACATCTCGTTTAGTCTGCAGATATCAGATTGATGGATGCCCCTTTGGCTACTGCCGCGCAATGGTTGTGAACTTCCCAGTAGCGGCCTTGGTGTGGTCAAAGTCCTTTCAATGCCAGTTTAGGTACAAATTCCAGTCATCCATCCGTTAGCAATGACCTATTGGCATCCAACTGGTGTAAAACGTTGTCTGAATCCACCAGATGGCGTGTCTTCGAGTGCCAATTTTTTCCAATAATAATGTCGTAGGTGCCCTTAAGATCAAACACAGTGTACCAACCGGTAACATCTGCGTAATTCCCAGTGATGCCGCGTATCCGTCCATTAAGCCAAAAAGTTGGTACCTATCTTCGGGGGGATGTTTGGTTCCGGCTGTGATAATTGACATGTGTCCGGCATGTCGAAAGGGTAAACCGAGCTGTTTTGCGAATGCGGTATCGATATAACAGTGCGAAGCACCTGGGTCTATTAGGGTGTAGGCTGAGCGAGTTTTAGAATCAGAGGTTTGGACTATAGCGTAAAAACATAACAAATCACTTTTATCAATAATGTCTTTCCGTATAACATTAAGGTTTGTCAAATGAAGTCTCACTGCCTCTCTTTTCTTAGTAGGAGGATGCCCTGTCACTCCTACTCAGAGCCTTTTCCCTCGCTCTGCCCCACCTTACTAGTCTGATTCCCAGTCTGATCCTCCCAAGTCCAACACATCCGTGAGTCCTCCATTATCATCAAGCATTTCCTCCTCTGACCAACCTCCACCAAAGTACACACCGGACCTCGCCTCCGGATCGTCAACGTTTTTGACGCGTTTGGCTGGTGCACGCCAATTAGATTGGTTGGCCCCGGTTTGGTAGGAAGGTTGACTAGTGCGGTGCGGTGACTGCTGAGCGGGTGTTGACTGGTAGGATAGTTGACGCTGCCTCAGGAGTCCCTCGCACCCTCCCTCGCATCCTTCTCAAGGTTTGAATTGCGCTGTACGGTTATCCGTGCTCGGAGTGCTGCATAGATGTGCGATGTGACCAAACCCAAGGCAACGGTGGCACTGTATCCTTCCATCAACGACTACATTTAGTTCGTCATTCTCGATGTTACTCAAGTCCATCGGATCGCCTTGAGTGGTGGTAACGTTTGGGGAGAGGGCCAGGGCACCGCTTCTGGATGGCATTGGGAGAAATGGCAGAGTGCGTGCAGCAACTATATCCATCATGCCGGACAACATCATCTGCTTCTGACTGTCGCCGCCGGGAACATCCATAAGACGTGCCTGCTGGGATATATCGTTTTGCGTCGCTTCAGGCAGCTTGATTAGGTATACCTCCCACAGTGGGTTTTCCCTCGTAATGGTGAGCAACCCGCCCAGAATGGTGATCAGTTCCAATGCTCTCTGGTTGAAGGACAAAACCTGCTGTTGGCTGAAATTCAACGCATACCATTAGCAGCGAATAACCAAAATTGCCCATTCCGGAACGATCTGGCACTTGAAGAGGACCTTCACTGCGTCCCATGTGGTATTGTAGTTGTAAGCCTTTGGTGGGATAGTATCCACACCCTGCTTCTTCATGCAGTTCTTGAACCAGTGGAACACTTTGGTGGTGAGAAAACGCCAGAAGGTGTCGATCTTATGATTGTCTTCGCACACATTTTGACAGACTGCTCCACCCTATCAAACGCAGTGCTGCACGTCTTCGAGAAATTGAGCGACAATCTCCAAGTCCTGGGAACTATCAAACCTCTTTGGCTCATGTGACTTGATTTTTTGAACGATCAGGTTTTGGCTCGGGGCCCTATATGTTGTAGTTTTGCGGCTTGTTCGCTGATGGTAAAGAGGTGATCGCAGAGCTGCTTCCAAACCGCCGTCTCCTCCTCTGCCTTACAAAGTCAGTGCTCCAGTGCCGCCAGATCCGCACCGCAATCTTCACAGAAGCCTCGCGGTGACTGTCGTACCACTGGGCGTAGGCATTTGGGACCGCTTCGGCTAAAACAGCTGTGACTACTGCGTTTTCATCGCGTGAGAGGTTCGCTTCACCAATCCACTCGAGTAGCTCGCCCCGCTTTGGCCTGAGTTTCGGGGTGTTTGACATTGCTCGTTATTTCGGCATGCCTTGTTTTGTTCGCCGCGCTTTGAAAATGCTCGCCCCACTTTAAAAATGCTCGCCGCGCTTTGGAAATGCTCACCGCGCTTTGGAAATACTCACCGTGCTTTGGAAATGCTCAGCGCTTCTACCCGATGCACGGGTTATATAGGCAGTAGCTCAGCCCGGTGGACGGGTCGTTGAGACTGCTGGACGGCGTGTGTGTACGGCGTGTGTGTGTACCGCGTATGAGTATCTTTTTCTTGACGGTCAGCGCACTGTATGTGACTAGAAACAGCTTGGTGAGACGTAAGGTATAGGCCCCGAAACGCCGGCCCCCATGCTTACCACTCGCCGCACCCTCCCGCGGCTACTTTTCACACGAGAGTCCGTTCGCTGGGCGGTCCCGAGTCTCGTCGCTCGGTTTCCTCGTTTTCTCGATTTTCTGGTTGTCCTCTTGGGATGTTGATGTTTCGGGTAGTTGAGACTGCTGGACGGCGTGTGTGTACGGCATGTGTGTGTATGGCGTGTGAATACGGTGTTCGATTTCTTCCCGAATCCGCTCGATTCGCTCAAATTCATCTCTAATCCACCCGATGAACGGGTTGACGTGTGTGTATGGCGTGTGAGTATCTTTTTCTGGAAGGTCAGCACACTGTATGTGACTGGAAACAGCTTGGTGAGACGTAAGGTATGGGCCCCGAAACGACGGCCCCCACGCTTACTGCTCACCGTGCCCTCCCGCAGCTACTTTTCACGTGAGAGTCCGTTCGCTGGGCCTTCCCGTGTCTCGTCGCTCGGTTTCCTCGGTTTCTCGATTTTCTCGTTGTCCTCTCGGGATCTTGATGTTTCTGCACCCTCCTTCTGCTCGTCACTGGTCGTGCGGGGCAGGGAAATAAAGAATGCTCGCCGCTGGTCGTGCGGGGCAGAGAAAATAAAGTGTTGCTACCAGTTGAGGGGTAGCGAGAAACATGTCCATTCTAAAGAGGGGAGCACCGGACACTTATACGAGTGTCCGTGTGCTAGCGCTAGTGTGTGACTGTCTATCTACAGAAGCCCTTAGGGCAGCCATGTGCCAAGTCCCACAAACTCTAGAAGCCACGCTAGCGGCCATGCTAGTCACTCTAGGTGTGGCGTCCGCGACGCCCGGAAGCCTCCTCCTACATGTGGTGGAGCGGAGAAGGAAAGCCGGGGATGAACGGTGGAGCGGGAGAACCGCAGAAGCTAGTCAACCAGGAGGCACAAGCAGTTACAGGATGCTTCCGCACAACGAACTTGGGAGCGCTGGCAGTGGTGTCTGGGCTGAGACCAGCAACAAGCCAGTTGGACAGCAGGCAAAGACGATTTACAGCCCGGATTCTTAGCCTCCCAGCAGGCAGCGAAGCCAGGGGGATCGTTGGAGCTCAGTCGGCCGTTGGAAAACAGCTGGAGGCATCAATTGGATACTCAGAAAGAGTGGAGGGAACTGAAATGATGAGTAGGCCAGTGAAGATGGAAGCAGTCAGAATAGTCGAAGAATGGGAGAGGGCAATCAAAGAGGTAGAGAAAGACCGGGAGGGCCTAACCAACTTTACGAATGGGTCGAGACTCGAGAGTGAAGCGACTGGATACGGTGTGGCATGAAAAGCAGCCAATTGGTGGGTAGAAGTGAAAGCACACATGGGATACAATCAGGAAGCCTTCGACGCAGAATGTGCAGCATTTGAAAGAGCATTGGAGGTGGCAGCAAGGAGACGAACGGGACCGAAGGGAGTCACCATTTTCACTGACACGCAAGCAGCGATGGCCAGGATCGCATCAGAGGAACCAGGCCCTGACCAACGGTACTCAAGGCAGGCAAGAGACTGGATAACGAAGCTGAAGAAAAGGGACCGAAACCTCCCAATAGAATTATGCTGCTGCCCCGCCCACAGCAGAGTTGCAGGGAATGAGGAAGCAGACAAGTGGGCAAAGCAGGCAGTGGAGGAATCGGACGCATGAGGGGTTGAAAGGATGGGCTACAAGGACAGATATGGGAGGCGGTTGATGCCACTCCCCAGATCTCTAGCCAACCTAAGGCGGGAAATTTCGGAAAAGAAGTGGGAAGAAGCGTGGATGTGGTCAAATAAGAGGATCAGAGAAAGGAAGTACCAAATGCCGAAAACGATGCACCAGAACAAACTGGTAGTGCAAGGCCCGAAGAGGCTGGCAGGGAGGTACCATCAACTCAAGACCGGACACTGCCGCGCAGGAGGGTACCTGAAGTGGACGAAGAACTTTTACATGGTAGAGTGCAGGTCGTGCCGGTACAGGATGCAGACAAGGGAACAACTGTTCAAGAACTGTGACAGGTGGAGGATGCAGCAGAAGATCATGTGGGCGGAGATATAAAAGAAGACAGGGAGAGAAAAGAACCGGTTTACGATTAAGGAAATGTTTGCGAACGAGCGGTGCACTGGAGCAATCTTGGATTTCCTGAGAACGAAGAGGGTGTGGGCGAGGACGGAGCCACTAGACCCGGGGGGGGAGAGGGAGAAGGAAGGCGCTCACTCTCCTTAGCTACGCTTTCGTTCTTTCTGTCACTCGTTTCTTCCTTTTCTCTTCCCTTACCTACTGTCTTTCTCTCTTTTATTCTTAGCTGGGACAGGCCAGACGGGGGCAGAGGGAGTCACCGGGAGCTGCTGGCGGACTGTTCGAGGGCGTAGCGGATGGCGAATGAGAAAGGGCTGTATATAATATCGTCATGATCCAATAGGGTCGCACACGATCAATGAAGCATCATCATCTTCTTCAGTTTCGGCTGAAAGCAAACTCCAACCTGAACCCGACAACACAGAAGACGAATCAGTGAGGACGTACCAGAAGAGTGAAGCAAAGAAGAAATCACCGACAGGCGAGATCACTCCCATATTCCCCAGCATTGAAAAGTGGTTTTTACACATTCTCCTGAGCAGGAGAGGACCATGACAGCATCGCCAGCTTGAAGTCTCCGCTTACGCCAAATGACCGCAGTGCTGGAAGAACGATCAGGAAATTGTCCCGGGGAATGCCAGACTTGGCATTATGAATCAGAAGAGCAGATGATAGAGATGACAAACTAAGTATGATGTTACTATAACTGGAGTTGCTGGTACACTGCTAACCACCTACACAGTATCTGAAAACTGCCGAGATGTGGAAGCTTGTTGGGTGTGAGGTGTCATGAACCTGGCGCGACAGGCTTTCCAGACCCGCCGTAACTAACCCTTGCCACTATGTGGCTCATCCTTGTCTCCGCCACTGCGGCCATGATTATCCTACGCGCCTAGACGCAACATCCTAGTCCTTGCAAATATCACTGTCAAGAAACCTCACCCCATCTTCCGTTGTCTGTCTTTTGGGCTCGACAGGCAACGTAGCTCCTCGTCATGCCTTCTCGGTAGGTCTTTCTTTCGTTCAGCTCTCGGGCCGTGTTCGTTCCGCTCACTCGGCGTAGCCTTTAGTGCTGGTGAGGCGTCATGCTCCCAGCCTTCCGTGTGGCCTTCGAGGTCTTACGCAGTCTTCGCCTACTGCCACCCGGTGGTCTTTACTGTAGCACAGTGTCATTCTTTCGGGGCTGGCGAGTCGTCGTGCTCCTAGTCTTCCTCATGCCCGGGGTGGCATCTTCGCTTGTCGTCTTCCTCATGCCCGGCGTGGCATCTCCGTTCACGAGTGTCAAGATCCCGCCTCGACTACTCCGTGCAGCTCGAGAGGCAACGTAGACTTCGTTCTTCGGAGCGGGCGCTCCTACTCACACTTCCTGCGTACTCACACTTCCGGCATACTCACACGCCACTCGTGGTCACACTTCCGGCGTACTCGCGCGCCGCTCGTGGTTACACTTCCGGCGTACACATGCGCCGCTCGTCATCACACTTCCGGCATACTCACGCACCGCTCGTCGTCACACTTCCGGCATACTCACGCGCCGCTCGTCGTCACACTTCCGGCGTACTCACGCGCCGCTCGTGGTCACACTTCCTGCGTACTCACGCACCGCTCGTGGTTACACTTCCAGCGTACTCACTCGCCGCTCGTCGTCACACTTCTGGTGTACTCACGTGCCGCTCGTCGTCACACTTCCGGCGTACTCACGCGCCGTTCGTCGTCACACTTCCGGCGTACTCACGCACCGCACGTAGTCTCATGGTATCCGTTACGTCTGGCGTGCTCTCCATCGCGTCCGTAGTCACACGCTCTGCGTGGTCTTGTCGTCTTCTCACGCGCCTTGCGTGGGCTCGTTGTTCTCGCGGTATCCGTCATGCCCGGCGTGCTCTTGGTCGCGTCCGTAGGCACATGCTCTACGTGATCTTGTCGTCTTCCTCACGCCCATCGTGGCATCGTCGCTTGTCGTCTTCCTCACGCTCGGCGTGGCGTACACGGCGTTCTTCCGTTCCGCTCACCTCGGCTGTCAGTGTGCGCGGCGGTGTTCCGTTCTGCACGGCGCGGCCTTCGGTATGCGTGGTGGACTTCCGTTGCGCTCGGCATGGCATACGCAGCGGTGTTCTGCTCTGCCTGACGTGGCCTTCAGTATGCCTGGCGGTCTTCCGTTCTGCTTGGTGCAGCATACGCGGCGGTGGTTCCGTTCTGTCTGGTGCGGCCGTCGGTATGCATGGCGGTCTTCCATTCCGCTCGGCGCAGCATACGCGGCGGTGTTCCGTTCTGCCCGGCGCGGCATACGCGGTGGTGTTCTGTCCTGTCTGGCGTGGCCTTCGGTATGCGCGGCCGTTCTCTGTTCTGCCCGGCGTGGCATGCGCGGCGTTCTTCCGTTCTGCTTGGTGCGGCGTGCGCGGCGTTCTTCCGTTCTGCCCGGCGTTGCAAACGCGGCGGTGTTTAGTTCTGTCTGGCGCGGCCCGGTGTGCGCCAGGCCTCGCAATAGTCCGTCCTGCCCGGCCGGGCCCGGCAGTCTTTTAGGACGGTCCCGTCCCGGGCAGTGTCCCCACTGCCCTAGTCCGTCCTGGGATAGGATTTGGACGGACTGCCGAAGACTGCCGGGCACCCCACTAGCGTGAAAATTTTCCAATTAGGGTGAAAATTTTTACTCAGGCGGGGTATGCAAGACCCCACTCACCAACCACTATGTATACCTACCGCCGTCTCCATCCGGCTCGCCAGACATCGATCCCATCCGCACCACCCCCCCCCCCCCCCCCCCCCGTCACATTGCAAAAAGCCATCTTAGTACCGATGCCTATGCCGAAAACGAAGCACTCGATCATATCGTCGTTCGCCCCGAGGATTCGGCTTCCCAGCGACAACTCCTTGTCGATCCCGAACTACTCTCCCCACCGATGGGTGGCAGCGCAATGACAAATGTTACATCCGTTGTCATGCCTTCCTTTTCTACTGTATCTGTCGGATTCTCA
>Ga0307516_10007004_pt1 | contig 13075 bp, 12 predicted proteins | sample 19_EM_MG_FD_203310 | JGI IMG/M metagenome (GOLD analysis project Ga0307516, IMG submission 203310) | Populus trichocarpa ectomycorrhiza microbial communities from riparian zone in the Pacific Northwest, United States - 19_EM | ecosystem: Host-associated > Plants > Roots > Unclassified | place... | reverse complement strand
GGGTTCGAGTCCGGCGGCGGCCAGGGCCGCGGCGAATCCCGCGTACCGGTCGCGTCCGGAGTCGACGGTGGGGGGACCGCCGATGAAGGCGATGTCGCGGTGCCCGAGGTCGAGCAGGTGCCGGACGGCCAGTTCGGCGCCTTCCCGGTCGCCGGCCATGACGGAGTCGCCGGGGGCGTCGTCGGGCGAGCGCATCAGGTTGACCACGGGGATGCCGGCGGCGCTCACCTGCCGGACCGTCTCGGTGTTGGCGCCCGTGCCCACGATGACCAGGCCGTCGACGCGGTGGTCCAGCAGCATGTCCAGGTAGCGGCGCTCGCGCACCGGGTCGGAGTCGGTGACGCACAGCAGTACCTGGTAGCCGCACTCGTCCAGCCGCTGCTGGAGCACCTCGGTGATGGTGTGGAAAGAGGCGTTGACCAGGTTGGTGATCACCAGCCCTATGAGGTTGCTGCGCCGGGTGCGCAGCCCGCTGGCGATCCGGTTCGGGCGGTAGCCGAGGCGTTCCGCCGCGGACTGCACCGCCCGCCGGGTCTGCGCGCTGACCCGGCTGGAGCCGCTCAACACCCGTGAGGCCGTGCTCTTGGAGACCCCTGCCGCGTCGGCCACCTGGTCCAAGGTGACTGCCACCGGTCCACCCCCGATCATGAAATCGATCCCATAGGCCCCTTCCCGCACCCGGGGCCGTGGTCGCCATCATGTCAGACGCCGCGAAGTCAGCGGCGTAAACAGTACGTTTCAGCAGCAGATTCACGCCAAATCGAGGTTGACCCCCACCAGACCGGATGCGACCGTGCTGTGGAATCGATCCCACAAGGTGTCGGCCGGCTTCCGATTGGAGCTCACCATGAACACTCCGGGCGCCGTCTCCTGGCGCGGCTACTGGCCGGCCGCACCCACGCCGTTCGCCGCCGACGGCTCGCTCGACGAGAGCGCCTGGCGCGCGCTGCTCCGGCTGTACGCGGAACACCGCGTGCACGGAGTGCTGGTGAACGGCACGACCGGCGAATGGTTCTCCCAGACCCCCGAGGAGCGCCGCCGGGTCGCCGAGATCGCGGTCGCCGAACTCTCCGGCCGGGTGCCGGTGGTGATCGGCTGCGGCGCGTTCACCGCGGCCGAGTGCGTACGGTACGGCGAGCATGCCCGCTCCATCGGCGCCGACGGCATCCTCACCACTCCGCCGCCCTACGCGCATCCGAGCCAGGAGGAGATCTACGCCTTCTACCGCACCCTCGCGGAGGCGGTGGACCTGCCGCTCATGGTCTACAACTGGCCGCGCGGCACCGCGGTCGACATCACCGTCGACACGCTGGTCAGGCTGGCCGGGCTCGACACCGTGGTGGCCGTCAAGGACAGTTCGGGCGACGAGCTGAAGGTCGCGGACACCTGCGCGGCCCTGGCCGGCCGCGTCCAGGTCTTCGGGCGCTTCATCCACCGCCGGGGCATGGCCGTCATGGCCGAGTTCGGCGGCGCGGGAAACATCGACGGCGGCGGACTGGGCGCGCCGTTCGCCGTTCCCTTCTACGAGGCCTTCTGGGCCGGTGACATGGACCTGGCCCGGGAATGGTCCGCCCGCTACGAACGGCTTGTGGCCCTGCTGGTCAACGGCGACTACAGCTCCCGATTCGCCTCACCCACCTCGCAGCTCAAAGCCGCAATGCGGCTGCTCGGGCAGCCCGGGGGGCACGTACGCCCCCCGCTGCTCCCGCTGGAGGACCCGTCCGTGCTGCTCCGCCTGTCGGCGGCGCTCGACGAGGCCGGGCTGCACCCCTGTTCCACCAGTAACGGAAATAGGTGAACCGACCGTGCGCAGACTTCTCATCGCGGCCTCCTCCGCCGCCCTGCTTCTGACGATGGCGGCCTGCGGCAGCGAGGACTCGTCCTCATCGTCCGCCGCCGCGGCCCCGACCGGCTGCACACCCAAGGTGGGCGGCTCGGACCTGGTCAAGGCGGGCACGCTGACGATCTCGACCAACGCGACCCTGCCGCCCATGCAGTACCTCGACGCCTCCAACAAGATCGTCGGCATGCGGGTGGACCTCGGCAACGAGATAGCCAAACTCCTCTGTCTCACCCCGAAGTTCGTCAACATCCCCTTCGACGCGCAGATCCCCGGCGTGCAGTCCGGACGCTGGGACATGATCGACACCGGCATGTTCTACACACCGGAGCGCGCCGAGACCGTCAAGCTCGTCCCGTACGAGATCCAGGGCGTCTCCGTCTCCGTCGCCAAGGGCAACCCGAAGAAGATCACCTCCGAGGACGACCTGTCCGGCAAGAACATCGCCGTGGAGGCCCCGGGCTACGAGTTCGACACCCTCACCGCGCTCAACAAGGAACTGAAGGCCGCCGGGAAGTCACAGGTCAGCATCCGCACCTTCACGACCACCGCCGACGCCTACCAGGCACTGTCCGCGGGCCAGGTCGAAGGCGTGGCCATCGTCGAGTCGGTCACCAGCCACTACCAGAAGGACGGCCGCTTCGAGACGGCGGTCAAGGGCATGAACCCGGCCCCGCTCGCCCTCGGCTTCGGCAAGCAGAAGCCCGCCGACGCGGTCGCGGGCGCGCTCAACACCCTGCGCGACAACGGCTACCTGGCCAACTTGTTCAAGAAATACGGCGTCACGGCCTACACCGGCGATCTCAAGGTGACCACCGGCGCGATCAGCGCGAAGTAACCAGCGAAGGGCGAGAGCCATGTGGTCCTGGGATGCCTTCCTTTCCTTCCTCAGCAATCCCCAGCTCATTCAGGGAGCTTGGACGACGATCTGGCTGACCGCGGTCAGCATGGCGCTCGCCCTTCCGCTCGCCGTGCTCGTGGCGCTCGGCAGAGCGTCCCGGATCGCGCCGATCCGGATCGTCACCGGCTTCTACGTGTGGCTGATGCGCGGCACCCCGCTGCTGGTCCAACTGGTCATCATCTACACGGGGTTGCCCCAGGTGGGCCTGCGCCTCGGCGTGATCAGCGCGGCGCTGGCCGGCTTGGTCCTCAACGAGGCGGCGTACCTCTCGGAGATCGTCCGCGCCGGGGTCCTCTCGATCCCGAGCGGCCAGTCCGAGGCGGCCCGCGCGCTGGGCATGCCGCCCTGGAAGGTGTTCCGGGTGGTGGTCATGCCGCAGGCGCTGCGGGTGATGGTCCCGCCGCTCGGCAACAGCTTCAACGGTCTGCTCAAGACGACCACGCTCGTCTCGGTGATCTCCGTCGAAGAACTGCTGCGCCGCACCCAGTTCGCCGTCCAGACCAACTTCCGCGTCCTGGAGGGCCTCACCGCGGCGGCCCTGTACTACCTGGCCATGACCACCCTGTGGGGACTGGTCCAGAGGTGGCTGGAGGTCCGGGTCGGCCGCGGCCACCAGACCGGGCCGAGCCGTACCCGCCGTGTCAAGAACGCCGCCGTACCGGCACTCGAATTGGAGTCCCGATGACCGTCGAGAAGACAGCCGCTCCCGTGGTCGTCGAAGCGCGCCAGATCCGCAAGTCGTACGGCGGAGTCGAGGTCCTCAAGGGCATCGACCTGGCGGTCCGGCAGGGCGAGGTCGTCCTCGTCCTGGGGCCGTCGGGCGGCGGCAAGAGCACGTTCCTGCGCACCCTCAATCACCTGGAGACCCCCGACTCGGGCACCGTCAGCATCTGCGGCGAACGCATCGGCTACGGCGACCGGGCCGGACGCCAGGTCCCCCTGCGGGAGCGCCGGATCGCCGTCCAGCGACGGCGCACCGGCATGGTGTTCCAGCAGTTCAACCTGTTCCCGAACATGACCGCCCTGGACAACGTGGCGTCCGGCCCCGTGCACGTGAACGGTGTCCCCAAGGCCGAAGCCCGCGCCGCCGCCCGCGAGTTGCTGGCCATGGTGGGCCTCGCCGACAAGACCGGCTCCTACCCCGCCCAGCTCTCCGGCGGCCAGCAGCAGCGGGTGGCCATCGCCCGCGCCCTGGCGATGCGCCCCGAACTGCTGCTCTTCGACGAACCCACGTCGGCGCTCGACCCGGAGATGGTCGGCGAGGTGCTCGACGTCATGGTCCGGCTCCGCGAGGAAGGCATGACCATGATCGTCGTCAGCCATGAGATGGGCTTCGCCCGCGCGGCGGCCGACCGGGTGGTGTTCATCGCCGACGGCCTGGTGGTGGAGGACAAGTCCCCGGACCTGTTCTTCTCCGCGCCGGAACACCAACGCACCCGCCAGTTCCTGGAGCGGATCCTTTGAATCCTCCACCCCCCTTGAGCCCTGTGAGCACAGCCATGAGCACCAGCCCCCTGCCCCAGACGGTCACCGTGACCATCGACGGCACCCCCAGCCAGGCATGGGCGGGCCAGTCCGTGACCGCGGTCCTGGTCGCGGCCGGCATCTGGCCGCTGCGCCGCAACCCGGTCAACGGTCAGTTGCGCGGCCCGTTCTGCGGAATGGGTGTCTGTCTGGAGTGCGAGGTGACGATCGACGGCCGCCCCGGCTCTCGCAGTTGCACCGCGCATGTCGCCGACGGCACCGACATCCGCACCCACACCGAGCCCGTGCCGACGGCCGCACATGGCTGACCACACCGAGGAGTCGGAGACGGACGTCGCGGTGGTCGGCGGCGGGCCCGCCGGACTGCACGCGGCGCTGGTCCTCGCGAGGGGCGGACTGCGCGTGGTCCTGCTCGACGAATCCGACACCCTCGGCGGCCAGTACTACAAGCGCCGGGCCGAGCAACTCGCCGCCGCCTTCGGTGACTTCCGCCCACGCGGCACCGAACTGATCCGCCAGGTAAGGGCCACCGGGGTCGTCTGTCGTACCGGCACCCTGGTCTGGGGCGCCGAGGACACCGGCCGCACCCTGTTCACCTGCGACGTGCGCACCGGCGCCCTGGGACGGGTGCGCGCCCGTGCCACGCTCGCCGCCACCGGCGCGTACGAACGCACCCTGCCCTTCCCCGGGTGGACGCTGCCGGGTGTGGTCACCCCCGGGTTCGCCCTGCATCTGGCCACCATGGACCGGGTCCCCGTGGGCCGACGGGTGGTGCTCGCCGGGACCGGGCCGTTCCTGCTCCCGGTCGCCTGCGCTCTGCTGGAGGCCGGCGCCAGGATCGAGGCGCTGGTCGAACTGAACCACCCGTACCGCCCTCGGGCCGCTGCGATCGGCGGCGCGCTGCGGCAGCCGGCGCGGCTCGCGGAGGCCGCCCGCTACCTGCTGACCCTCGCCCGCCACGGCGTCCGCGTCGAGCAGGGCTCCCGCGTAGTGGCGGCGTACGGCGACACCCAGGTCACCGCCGTGGACATCGGCAGCGCGGACGGCGGCGTCCGCCGGATCGAGACCGACGCGCTGTGCGTGGGCTTCGGCTTCCGCCCCAGCACCGAACTCCCCCGGCTGCTGGGCTGCCGTACCGAGCCCGACTCTACGGGCACGGAGTGGCTCCCCGTCGTGGACGCGGACGGCGCGACCTCGGTGGACGGGCTGTACGTCGCCGGGGACTGCGCCGGCATCGCGGGCGTGCACGCGGCAGGCGTACGAGGACAGCTGGCCGCCCACGCGATCCTGCGCCGTCTGGCACCCGGACACGCGAACGTGCGGGTGGCCGGCCTCCGCCGCCAGGCCCGCGCCCTGAATCGTTTCGCGGCGCTGGCCGACCGCCTCTACCCCCTGCCCGCCGATGCCATGGCCGACATCTCCGACGCCACCCAGGTCTGCCGCTGCGAGGGGGTCACCGCCGGCGAGATCCGGCGGGCCGCCGCGACCGGCTGGAACGACCTGCACGGCACCAAGGCCGCCACCCGCGCCGGTATGGGCCCCTGCCAGGGCCGCGAATGCGGCCACATCGTGGCCGCGCTGGCCGCGCGGGCCTCCGGGCCGGACCGGGCAGCGGAGTGCTTCGCGGCCCGTATGCCGCTGCGACCGCTGCCCATGGCCACCACGGTCGAAGGGCAGGAGGTGACGGACCAGTGATCGGCTCTCAGCCGGACGTCATCGTCATCGGCGCCGGCATCCTCGGCGCCAGTACCGCCTTCCACCTCGCCGAACGCGGTTACCGCGTCGTGGTACTGGAGCGCGGCGCCCCCAACAGGGAAGGCTCCGGCACCACCGCGGGCAACCTCCACATCCAGGCCATCCACACCCGTCGCCCCGGCCAGGAAGTCCCGGTCGACAGCGCCCGCCTGCTGCCACTGCAACGCCGGGCGTCCGACCACTGGTCCCAGATCGAGGAGCGTCTCGACGCAGACGTGGAACTGCGCCGCGGCGGCGGCTTCATGGTCGCCGAAACCGCCGCACAGGAAGAGGAGTTGAGGGAGAAGCACGAGTGGGAACACCGGGCGGGGATCCGCACCGAAGTACTCACCGGCGACGAGGCCCGCAACCAACTGCCCCTGCTCTCGGACCGCGTACGCGCCGCCAGTTGGTGCGCGCTGGACGGATATGCCAACCCGCTCCTGATCACCCCCGCCTATCTGAACGCCGCCCGCCGCCTCGGCGCCCAACTGCACGCCTTCACCCCGGTGACCGGCATCCAACGGGTCGGCGACGGCTACAAGGTGCTCTCGGGCGACCGCAGCTGGACCGCGCCCTCGGTCGTCAACGTGGCCGGCCCGTGGATCACCGAGATCTCCGAGCTGGCCGGAATCCACGTCCGTATGTCGCCGGTCGCGATCCAGATGCACGTGACCGTGCGGGTGCCGCCCGTGATGCACCACCTGGTCCAGCACATCGGCGAGGGCATGTCGGTCAAGCAGGTCAGTGCCGGCAACCTGCTGATCGGCGGCGGCTGGCCCGCCGCCGGGCTGGACATGGCGGGCCGCAGCACCGTCAGTCCGGCCAGCATGGCCGGCAACCTCGCCCAGGCCGGGCGGATCCTGCCGTTCCTCGGCGGGCTGCGCCTGCTGCGCATGTGGGCCGGACCACTGGCCGCGACCCCGGACGAGATGCCGGTGATCGGCGAAATCCCCGGGCATCCCGGGTTCTTCGTCGCGGGCGGCACGTACGCGTTCACCCTCGCACCGGTGTGGGGCGACACGCTGTGCCGCCAGATCACCGGGGAGCCCCCGGCCGACCCGGTGGACGACCTGGGCCCCGGCCGCCTGCTGTGCGACCCCGCCACAACTCCCGTATCGCCCTGAAAGGCACTCCCTCATGACCTTGAAGATGTTCGTCAACGGCCAGGCGATGTCCGGAGGCACCCTCAACCACGCACTGAGCAAGGCCCGCCTGCTCGGCCCCGCCCGCACAGCACCCGCGTACCGCTTCTTCTCCGTACGCGACGAGTTCCCCGGCCTGCACCCGGTCACGGAGGGCGGCGCCGCGATCAACGGCGAGGTGTACGAGGTCAGTTACGAGGTGCTGCGCGAGCAACTGCTCCCCGAGGAGCCCCAGGAACTCGAACTGGGCGTCATCACCCTGGAGGACGGAACGGGTTCCTTCTCGATGCGCATGCGCGCCTCCGCCCTGACGGCCCCCGGTGTCCTCGACATCACCGCCCACGGCGGCTGGCACTCCTACCTCGCCACGCTCTGACCCTCGTCCCCCTCACCGGCTTACTGGAGGCTCGCCATGTCCCCTTCCGAACCGATCGACCTCGTTGTCCGGGGCGGCACCGTGGTCAACGCCGACTGGCAGGGCGCCGCGGACGTCCTGGTCGGCGGCGGAAAGGTCCTGGGGGTGGTGGAACCGGGCGCGTACCGTTCAGCGCAGCCGCCCGGCATCACCGAGATAGACGCCGCCGGACGCCTCGTCCTGCCCGGCGGGGTGGACCCGCACTGCCATGTCGGCTTCACCTCGGGGGACTTCACCTCCCTCGACGACTACCGGCAGGCAACGACCGCAGCCGTCTTCGGCGGTACGACCACGATCGTCGACTTCGCGATCCCCCGCCCCGGACAGAACCCCGCCGACGTCGCCGCGGTCCAACGCGCCAAGGCAGCACAGGGGTTGTGCGACAGCGCACTGCACGCCTGCGTGGTCCAGTGGGACGCAACCGTGCCGGAGCAGCTCCGCTCACTGACCTCCGACGGCATCGTCACGGTCAAGATGTTCACCACCTACCGCGGCGAGACCATGGCCGACGAGAAGACCATCCTCAACGTGATGACCACGCTGAGGGACTTCGGCGGCATGGTGGTCGTCCACTGCGAGGCCGACCACATCATCTCCGACGTGCAGGAACGCGGTGAAGCTGCCGACGCGATCAGCGCCTGCCACCACGCCGGCACCAGGCCGGAACTGGCCGAGAACGCGTCCGTCGCCGAGATCCTCGCCATCGCCGAATCGGTCGCGGCCCCCGTGTACTTCGTGCACCAGTCCACGCCCGAGGCCGTCGACCTGGTGGCGCGCGCCCGCAGCCGAGGGGTGCGCGCCTTCACCGAGACCGTCGCCCACCATCTCGTCCTGGACGACACGGCCTACGCGGGCCCGCACCCGGAGCGGTTCGTGTGCTGCCCCCCGCTGCGCGCCGCCGACACCGTCGCCCGGCTGCGCTCACGGGTGCTGATGGGGCAGGTCGCCACCATCGGCAGCGACCACTGCTGCTACGACACGGCCCAGAAGGAGTCGGTGAGCCACGACGTACGGGCGATGCCCAACGGTCTACCGGGAGTGGAGACCCGCATGCCGGTGATCTTCAGCGAGCTGGTGCTCAAGGGCGGCCTACCGGCTGGCCGCTTCGTCGAATTGATGTGCGCCAACCCGGCCAGGCTCAACGGCCTGTACCCCCGCAAGGGAATCATCGCGCCCGGCTCGGACGCGGACCTGGCGATCTGGGACCCCACAGCCACCCGGACCGTCCGCAGCACCGACCTGCACATGGCCACGGACTACACGCCGTACGAGGGCATGACGGTCACCGGCCGGCCGGAGACCGTCGTGGTGGGCGGCCGTCCCGTCGTCGAGGCCGGCCGGCTGACGGACGCCGAGCCCCGCGGCCGTCATCTGCGCTCAGGCCCGCTGAGCCGGTCCCTGGTCTGCTGATCCCGCGGGTCCCCTTGACGCGGCGAACGGTGCGGCGGAGGAAGCCTGACGATCATGCACCTGTGATCGAGCGGGCCGTCTTGCCGCCTCAAGCCCGTTACCTTCCTTGATCCCGGGGGCTGTCGCCGGTCCTGGTGGCATCGGGGCCGCCGACAAGGCCCCACCGGATCCGCCCTGCACCGTGTGCCGGCAGCGGGTTGAGGCACGGCAACGCGGCGGCGACCGAACCGACTTGCGGTGGACGGCAGATCCGCGACGTCCGAGCATCGCCCCGACGCTCGCCGCGTGCCGCGCCTGTTCACATCAGCCGCGGGATGCCCGTGCCGGCGGGGATCGGCCGGCACGGGCATCCCGCCCGGCCAAGCTCCCGTATGTGTATCGGGCCGGGTCCTACAGGCGGCCGCGCAGGCGTGCGCGCAGGAGATTGGGGTCAGTGGCCGTCGTGTAGGCGGCGCTGAGCACGTACACGTCATTACCGCGCAGCGCGACGGAGGTGGGGTTCTGAAGTCCGTCGGTGGCATCCAGAACGGTGGTGCTGGTGCCGTCGGGCCGGATGCGCACGACCGTGTTGGGGGCATTGCGGGCGGCGAGGATCTCGTCTCCGCGGCCGGTGAAGGCGAAGTCGTCGATCCCGGTCTGGCCCGATGCCTTGACCTGCGGGGTTCCCGCACGGTTACCCGAACGGATCGGAATCCGCAGGACGGTGCCCCGATCCAGATTGGTCACCCACAGCGCGCCGCCGTGCACTTTCGCGCCGTTGACTCCGAGGAAACCGGCCGGGGCGAGTTCGGGAGCGGTCGACCATGCGCGGGGTGTGCCGCCGGCGACGGGGACGGTCCACACGGTGCCGAGCACCGAGTCGGTGATGTAGAGCTGTTCGCTGTGCTCGTCCAGTGCCAGCCCGTTGGGCAGGCCTTCTGCGGGCAGTGCGGCGACGCGCTGCGGCGCCTGGCCGGGGCGCAGCCGCCACAGCCCCGTCAGGTCGGCCGTGCCGGTCGCGTACAGCACGTACACGGTGCCGTCCGAGGTATGGACGATGCCGGTGGCCAGGGGGAAGCCGAGGACGGGTGTGTCGACTCCGCCGTCGGCGGGTGCGGGCAGCGTCGCCAGGACACGCGTCGTGCCCCGAGGGGAGACCTGGGCCACCTGGCGGCTGGCGGCGAAGGTGACGTCTGCCGTGCCGTCCGGCAGCAGGGTGATGTTCTCCGGCATCTGGCCCGCGGACAGGTCGAAGTGGGTGGCGACCCGCACATCTGTCAGGGGTCCGCCGGCGGACGTCGCGTTGGCGGGCACAGCCGCCGTAAGGGCGGCCGCGGCCACCACGACTGCCGACATGATCAGCTTGATGCTTCGCTTGGACATGGTTCCTTCACTGTTTTCGGGCATGCGGCAGCCGCGGTGCGGTGCCGTGGGCGAGGGGCGCTTCGGGGGCGGCCGTGATCGTGCCGCCGACCGGCGGGTGTGGGAGCGTCCGGTTGGAGGGCCAGCCCGGCCGCGGGACGCTCCGATGGATACGCACGCGCCGGGCGCCCTCGGGCGACGGAGGTCTCAGGTCGGCGACGGAGGTCTCAGGTCAGGGCGTGCGGGTTACGGCGCCGTGGCGCGGCCGGGTCGATTCCTGCGGTGCGGTGGCGTGGGCGAGCAAGGTCAGGGCTGTCGCGGACGGGGAGCCGGGCGCGGCTGTAGCCACCACCAGGGACGGTCCGGATCCTCGCGGGCTCTGCAGTGTCTGCTGGGTGACTGTCAGTGTCCCGACCAGGGGGTGGCGCATGTCGTAGTGGGCGACATCGCAGGCCAGGATCCGGTGATCGGCCCACATCGTGGCGAACTCCGGGCTGCGCATGGTCAGTTCGCCGATCAGTCCGGCGAGCAGCGGATCATCCGGGTATCGGCCGGCCGTCAGGCGCAGGTTGCCCACCACGGCCCTGGCCTTGGCGGGCCAGTCCGTGTACAGGTCACGGGTGTGCGCGTCGAGGAACACCAGCCTGGCCATGTTCGGCCGTCGGCCCGGGTCGTCGGGACTGCCCGCGTCGAGGTGGCCGGCGAACAGCCCGTGACCCGGCCGGTTCCAGGCCAGGACATCGCTGCGGCGGCCGACGACGACGGCGGCCGTCCCCTCCATCGCCGCCAGCAAGGCACTCATCGGTGGAGTGACGCGTTCGACAGGCGGCCGGCCGGCAGCCCTGGATCTTCTGGGCGCACGGGCCAGCGTGTGCAGATGGGCACGCTCGGACTCGTCCAGTCGCAGGGCGCTCGCCACGGCGTCGAGCACCTCGCGCGAGGCGTTGCGTGACTGCCCCTGCTCCAGACGGGTGTAGTAGGGCGCGCTGATGCCTGCGAGCATCGCGAGCTCCTCCCGCCGCAGCCCCGGCACCCTGCGGCGTTCGCCGTAGGTCTCCAACCCGACGTCCTGGGGCCGCAGTTGGCTACGCCGTGCCTGGAGGAAGTCGGCGAGGTACCCGTGCTTGGTCATGGAACCGAGTATGCGTACCGGCGACGATCCGCGCCTCACCCTGCCGGGGTTGGTATCGGCAAGGTCTGACTCCCTCTTCGACCGCCGTCCCGAGGAGACCGACGCGACCACGACCGCTCTTGCACAGCCCGAGCGACAGCAAATACTTGGCTAGCCACATGTTTGCTGTTACGTTGATTATGTGTCCAGCCACCTAAATGGGCGGTGGCGCGAGAGGAGTCGTCATGAAAGCCATCCTGTTCGACCGTTTCGGAGGCACGGAAGTGCTGCACGAGGCGGACATCGAGGTCCCGCAGCCCGGCCCCGGGCAGGTCCGCGTCCACGTCAAGGCGGCCGGACTGAACGCGTTGGACGGCAAGATCCGCTCCGGGGCCCTGGAGGCCATGTTCCCCACGCCGCTGCCCTCCGTCCCCGGTCACGAGCTCGCCGGCGTGGTGGACGCCCTGGGTGAGGGCGTGCAGGACGTGAAGGTGGGTGACGAGGTGCTGGGCTGGTCGGACACCGGCTCGTACGCCCAGTACGCGCTGGCCACCACCGTGGCTCCCAAGCCCGCCGGCCTCGACTGGCAGCACGCGGTCGCGCTGCCGGTGGCGGGCGAGACGGCCGAGCGGGTCCTGAACCTGCTGGGCGTCGCCGCTGGGGAGACCGTACTGATGCACGGCGCGGCCGGAGCGGTCGGCACCCTGGCGGTCCAACTCGCCACGGCCCGCGGAGCGCGTGTCATCGGCACCGCCGGACCCGGCAATCAGGAATATCTCGCCTCGCTCGGCGCCACCGCGACCGTTTACGGCGAGGGCCTGGTCGAGCGGGTCCGGGCGCTCGCCCCCGACGGCGTGGACGCGGTGTTCGACCTGGCCGGGAAGGGAGCCCTGGAGGACTCCATCACCCTGCGCGGCGGCACCGAGCGCATCGTCACCATCGCCGACTTCCGCGCGCGGCAGTTCGGCATCACCTTCGCCAGCGGTGGCCAGGAACGCTCGGCCGCCCGCCTGGCCAGCCTGGCCCAGGACGCCGCGACCGGCAAGGTCGTCACCACCGTCACCGCCTACCCGCTCGCCCAGGCCGCCACGGCCCAGCAGGTCAGCGACGCCGGCCATGTCCGGGGCAAGCTCGTCCTCACCCTCGACTGATCACGCCCGCCTCTCCTTCCGCCACGCCCCGCTTGCCGGATCATCACCTGTTCATCAGCGCACCGAAGGACCATTCATGCTGAACTCCCTGTGGACACCGACCACTGTCGGCGGCACCTCCCTCCCACACCGCCTGGTCATGGCCCCCATGACCCGTGACCGCTCGACACCTGAAGGCGTACCGACCGAGCTGAACGCCGAGTACTACGCCCAGCGGGCCTCGCACGCGCTCATCATCACCGAGGGAACCCAGCCCTCCACCGACGGCCAGGGCTACCTCCTCACCCCCGGCATCCACAATGACGAACAGATCGCCGGGTGGCGCAAGGTCACCGACGCCGTGCACGCGGCCGACGGCCGGATCGTCATCCAGCTGATGCACACCGGACGCATCGCCCACCCCGACAACACCCCCCACGGGCGCCCGCCGGTCGCTCCGTCGGCGATCCGGCCGCAGGGCGCGATGTTCACCGCGTCCGGGCCCCAGGAGATGCCTGCACCCCGTGCTCTGTCGACGCAGGAGGTCGCGGCGACCGTCGAGG
>Ga0307516_10007003_pt1 | contig 13075 bp, 5 predicted proteins | sample 19_EM_MG_FD_203310 | JGI IMG/M metagenome (GOLD analysis project Ga0307516, IMG submission 203310) | Populus trichocarpa ectomycorrhiza microbial communities from riparian zone in the Pacific Northwest, United States - 19_EM | ecosystem: Host-associated > Plants > Roots > Unclassified | place... | reverse complement strand
CAAGGTTTTGTGTTTCTGGGTTTTGTGATGAAATTGTCATTGCTGTGTGAGCTGGAAGAGAAGAATGCTAAGAGAATGGAGGAGGATCAAATCCAATTTCTTTTATGGCCGATTAGGGTTTGTGCCAGGGATTAACCTACTTGAAGATCAAACAGGAAAATTAAAAGACAGAGACTTTCTTTCTTGCCAAGAAAGAAAGAGAAATTAGCAGTAACCCGGAAGAATTGCAGAAGGAAAAATAAAAAACGCGTAATTGTGAAGCTAAGGCCATACTATCTGCATCTTTATATATTTGTTTGTTGAGGCGGTGGAGGGTTCCAACGGTCACTAAAATTTTGAAATCTTCCCTCCTTTTTATTGCTGGTGGTGACGTGGCGAGGTGTCTGCCACGGGTGAAACTTGTTGTCAATCGTCCGAACGCACGGTACCGTACGAGAAGCACACGTGCGCGTGCGGTGGGTGTGAGGAGACAAAGAAGAGAGGAGAGACCCCATGGATGGAAGTAAATGGGTTGGATTGGATTAGAAGATGATGGATGAATTGGGTGGGGTCGGTCTGTCTTTTCTTTTAGTCTTTGGGTTCTTGGCTTTTGTGGGCTCTATCATTTGAGATTTGTTTGTATCATTATCTGGGTCCGGTAGGGTCACGTAGTTTGTGGGTCATTAGGATTTGTGGGTTCCAATCCTTTCATCTAGCTTTTTCAGGTTTAAGGATTTGTACTGCTTTTTTAATGGGAGTCCTAGGGTTTGTTCTGTTCCTTCCGCAAAATGGGTTGTGATTTGCTGATGATGTGAGTGGCTTCGTTTAGGTTGTGTAAGATGATGATGATGATGTGATGGGTTAATGTAAGAAGAAGCTGAGAAGCCATGCCTGGAACCATCTTCTTCAGGTGTAAGATTTTGGTCATCGAGTCCTTGTTTTGCATGTTAACACTGTTTGATTTTCGGCTGTTTAGATAAACTAGTGGACTCATGAAGAATTATTTTTGGTAGTCTTGCTTCGGGAGTTGACAATCCGCTGGTGTTTATTTCATTAATTTCTTTTTATGTTGTTGGTTTTGTTAGAGTGATTAATTTGTGAAGTTTTGGGTTTTTGTTTGCAGAGGTGTACTGCGGATGCCAAGTATTGTGGGAATGTTGGAGTTTATAACATTTTGAAGGCAAGAGGAGCTAAAGCCCGGTAAAAACATCAAGAGCTTCCTTTGTTTTTGTTAAATTCTCTGTTTGTATTTGAGGTTTGGTGTTTATGTGTGTGGGATTATTTTAGGAAACCACGAGGAAGACAACAAGAAGTTGTGGTGCAAATTTAGACGAAAATATTCAAACATTTCTTCAATTATGAATATTAATTGTTCACCTTCACTGCCAAGGAAACATGGCTTGAAAATAAGTTTCAAATTTATGGCTGGAACCCCAAAAACAGAACCAAAATCTAGTTGAACGAAAGCCATGTCCAAACTCCCTCAGGACATGATCAATGATATACTCACCTGCTTACCTTTCAAGTCTCTAATATGGTTCAAGTCTGTATGCAAGCTATATGGCGTTCGTCAATCTCGAATCCGAAATTTGTGAAATCACACCTCAAAAGAGCAAAGGAAGTCAACTCTAGCTGCCATAGACTTCTCCTCTCAATCTGTCGACTTCGAAGCAGCTAGTGGTGGTGATGAGGATAATGCAGTGCAAGAGCTTGATTATACTGAAGCAATAAGGTGCAGTCCTCCCTTCTTTATTGGAATTCTGGGATCTTTCAATGGAATAATCTGTTCATTTGTTGACTATGAAAAGTTGGTCTTGTGGAATTCATCTACTAGAGATTCCAAGGAATTGACAAAACCCAGTCTTTGTCTTAGTTATGTTTCTTTGCTGGACTAGGTTATGATTCCTTTATTGATTGATTATAATTTGTAACTTCTAGCTTCACTACTGCTAATGGTTCTGAACAAATTATGGTTGAAGTTCTTACATTGAGGATGAAAATGTTGTGCAAGATCAACAACAGGCATCTTCGGTTAGGACAATGCCTTAATGTTTGTTATTTAAATAGGAATATATCGCTGAAATTTATTTCTCTAACTTAATTATGTCATGGTATGCAGAGATTTTAAACCCGTCTTAGTGGTGGACCTGGACTAAAGCTCGGGTTACAAGTTTTGCCTGGGTACTGAGTTTTGATCGGGTCATCAGGTCACCCGGATCAACTCCAATATTTTTTATAAATCAAAACAACGTTGTTTTGGTTACCAAAAAATAGTCAACGGGTTGCAATTGAGTTTTTGATCGGGTCTTGTCGGGTTAGCCAAGTCACCAGGTTAACTCGCCGGGTCAGCCGAATCACCTAGGTTTTTAACTTTCTTTAATTTTTTTTAAACCTAGTCCGGTTTCAATCCTCTATTAGCTGAGTTCTAAACTGACCTGTGGAGCTGGATTTTCAGCTAAGTCACCAGGTTAATTTGCCGGGTCAGTCGAATCACCCGGGTTTTTAATTTTTTTTATTTTTTTTTAAACTCAGCCTGATTTCAGTCCCCAATTAACCGAGTCTTAAACCGACATGTTGAGCTAGATTTTAAAACTACTACTGTATATATTGAATAAACAATTGCAAGCAAGCACATTTTTCCTGAAACGTTAAAACATTAATTAATTGTAGCTTTCAATAACTAAACTCAAATGAGAAGTAGTGAAAGGAGAAAAACCTCTTTGGGTGAAAATTTCTAAAAAATTTAAGTTTTTAAAAAAAAATTAAAAAAAAAATTATATGTTTTAGCTAGAGAATAGCTGCACGTAAAATCTTTCAAAAGGACACAGTAATAATTAGATTGTAGAGAAAACTCAAAGCTTTAATTAAACTTTAAATTTAAATATTCCCGAAATTGATAATTAAGTTTTAAACCCTAAAATAAAAATTTAAATAGTCTATGATCCTCAATCATGGGCTAAAAAAGAGTAAAAACATAAACAATCTGGGATATTTTCAAATATCAGAATCACAAAATGGCCTAAGAATAGATCCTCAAAGTGGATTTTAGTCTAAAAAGATCTGGGATGGCCCTTGTCAATGTTTACCTTCTTTAAAATATGGTAAGAGTCATATATAAGCTTGTTGTAAGTGCCAATTGAAAACCTCTATTTGTGGAGAAACATCACCACCATATCACTTTCATGTTCATACAGTGTTTATCTACAATAGCTTTGTACTTGGTTGTGGTATCTCAATCTTCCGCCTAACCTTTATTTATTTATTATGAGATATTTGGAAATGTGATAATAGTTGGGATTCAAAGTGTTTCTTGTTTGAAAATGTATCAAAATAATATTTTAAAAAAATTAACATTAATACATCAAAATGATATGAAAATATAAAAAAATAATTTTAAACAAAAAAAAAATCAAATCTTTGAAAAATATGGTTTGAACCGCGTTCCCAAACACCGCCTATAACTATTCCATAACAATATCTTAGCTTTCAGTGCTAGTTTTCATGTGTATCATTAAGTGCACTCACCATTGACATGTCAATTATTTTTAACATTAACATATCAAAATGATCTGAATACATAACAAAAATATTAATTTAAAGCAAAGAAAAAAATTCAATTTTTTTTAAACGCATTTTTAAAATATAAAAACAAACAGGCTTATATCTCTAATGATAGGTTTTAACAATCACCCCAATCAAAACCAAGACGCAATATGTGACCTACCTTTTTCAACCCGATCATCTTGAACACTTATCCTCTAAGAATAAGCTACTCATTAACCCTAATTTCAACCACTCATTTCATCACCTTTTACAATCAGCAAGCCAAATATAAATACTTTATTCCTAAATCTCCATTAAAAATGACTGTCAATTTCTAGATGGAAATTTCTTAGATTAATCAATGGTTAAACTATCTTGCCTCTCTCTATCTTCTCTACCATACTTAGAAAAATATCCCCCTCCAACTGCTCCTCATCACAAGTTCTCCACAAAAGCCTAGTAAGCACATAGTTTGGTTTTGCAAATAAATGTTATCCTATTTGTTTTTGCGTTTTAAATTTTTTAAAAAACAATTTAAAATTTTTTATTTTTTTTATTTCAAATTAATATTTTTTTGATGTTATCAAATCATTTTGATGTGCTAATATCAAAAATAATTTAAAAAAATAAAAAAAAATTACTTTGATGCATTTTCAAGAGAAAAATACTTTGAAAAACAATAACAACCACACTCCCAAACACCTGGCAAGTCTCTTTATACTCTTATTGGAGCAGTCTTGAGCATCTGATCAAATCAATTTGTTATCTTATCATTGAGTTCTAAATCCAAAAAAAAGAATATAAATATCATGTCTAAATATTCCATGCAAAACCCTAAAAGAAAAAAAAAAAACACAATAATAAACTATAGAAAAAAACTCATAAGTCTAAGCATGTTCGAAAATGATAGTTGAGTCCTATATCCTAAAACAAGAATCTAAATATCATGTCCTTGTCAATCATATGCTAAAAAAAAATAAAAATATAATAAAATCTAAGATCAATACAGAAATAAAAGAAAAGGATAATTAGAAAAATCTGAATTTATAAAGCAAGAGTAATCCAGGGGAGTTGGGGCATAAAAGTGCTTGGAAGCAGGTCTAATTCAAAGTGGATTTTAGCCTTAAAAATAACCTTGGATTCTTTTAGACGCTCCTCCATGATGTGGGCCTTTGATTAAGCTTTCTAGAGTGGTATGATTTGCACCAATCAAATCAAATCCTCGTATCAAAAGTCATTGGTTTTTACATCTATGATGTTTTGTCTTCGATGTGTATTTACCTTTATCTCCTTCAAGAAATTTCGAGGACATGCTTCAAGGGATGGTCAGTTTTGGGATTTCATTTTCTTTTCTTTTTTTTGCAGTAAATGCTTGAAATGCATTAAATGATTTTGATGATGTCATGTCTCTTCTCTTGTACTTTTTACCTTCCATTTCATTTTCTTTTGCATGGTCCCGCAATGAGGGGATTGATGTTTTTATGCATGGTTGTTGCTTGTAAAGTGTTCATTGAAAACGCACTTGTATCTGTGTTTTAAAAAGTTTAATTGTTTTTTTTTTTTTGTTAAAATTTAAAATTTTTTTATATTTTAAATCGTTCTAAAAAATAATTTTTAAAATATAAAAAAATATTATTTTAATATATTTCAACATGAAAAACATTTTAAAAACAACTATAACCACATTCCCAAATAGGTATTAATTTGCCAGTTTCCAATTCTATTAGGTAGATGATTACTGGAATTTTTGTTTATCTACATGTGATTTTGCATATTTTTTATTTGATTTGGTAGATGAGTACTGGAATTTTTGTTTATCTACATGTAATTTTGCATATTTTTTTAGAGCTTTTATATATATGGAATTTACGCTAAGTTCATGGTCGTTAAATTATTTGAGATATTTTAATCAATTTGGTAAGGGTCAATGAATTGAATGTACTGTACGTGCTTTAAATTTATTAATCGGTTTTTATTAGTGTGTGGTTATTCTATAGTTTCTGAGTTAATTTGCAATGTGATTATAACTTTGTCTTTCATGTTTAAAGCACGTACAGTACATTCAATCCATTGATCCTTCCCATATCATGAACGATCCCATGACAAATGCCTAGACTGGAGACAATGATGTCCTTGCTTGGAACTGTTTCAACTTCGTGAGGAAATCATTGAAACCAAATTAAGAGTGTTTAGAGGAGGTTCAAAACTAATTATGAATAACTTAGTCATCCCTACAGCTAAGCTAAGAATTTTCCTGGTACATTAGATGGACATGAATTCAAGTTCTAAGTTGCTCTTAATCCTCAAATATCCCTTTCTAATTGGGATAGCCCTTGTGAGCCTCAACAAGGATTTTGCAGCCAAGACTTGTGCGAGGGATCAGTTCATCTGGCACCTGACCAGGTAAGTGCCAAGAGCAGCAGTTCCAGATCAGAGTCAGATTGATCAAGTTCTGACAAGAAATAAAGACATGGGATATAACATAAGTGTAGTTAAAGGGATGACAGACACAGGAAACGGATCAGGAGAGGTTAAGGAAACTTGTGTATGTTCATATGGTAAACAGATATGTAAAAGTGATCTGTTGATTCGGGAAAAGTTGATGGGGAGTTTCAGATGCCAAGTCTTCAAATTCTAGATAACTAGCATCAATGAACATTTCCAAGCAGATATAATCTCTTCCAAGTCCAGGGCAAACTGGTACATGACATCTTTGCTGCAAGAAGGCTTTATTTAGAACTAGATTATGAAATTGAGATAATCACGCGTACTGGTATCCAGGCAGGCACAACAAAGGAATTTAATGCAAGGGGGGAGGCGGTGTGAGGAGCAAGAAACTAAAGACTTAACTTGAAGAACAAACACAACTACCATATTTCCAGAAAAGTTGATTTATTACTTTTATCAAATATAGTTACAACAAAATCGAAACAAACAATAACGTATCCCTTGTTGACTAAGATTTTGCACTAAACAGATAAATATACAAGCACCTCTATCATCAGAACAAGACAAAATGACTGGCAATTCTGACCTATACAATTGTCACCAAAGTAAACATGCAGAAACGTTCCATTTTTATCCCAGCTCAACAAGAGGATGATGGTTTTACAGAAAAGGAATCATCCATCAACAATAAATTGGTCATCCTGAGTATCTCCATCAACCCTACTGTCCCCATGAACCATACCATTTACATGATGCAAATTCTGCATCATTTGTGAAAGATAATGGCCGCTAGCACCAGTATGATCAGAGAGCCCAGTTGGAGCAGTCCACTGTGAAACAATTCCAAGCAACTGGCCAGTAAGGTTTTGTTGCTCATGAAGAAAACGGGACTGGATCTGTCCCATTTCTGTTTGGTGCTGATTCAACATCTCATCAATGCTCTTCTTCCATTCTGACCTCTTCCTGTTCATCCTCTCTTCCCATTCCCTCTCTTGAATCATGTCCTCTCTTCTTCTTCTTTCCCTCTCTTCGCTCTCCTTCTCCATAGCTTCCCATTCTTGAATCCTCTGCCTCATTAACTTTTCCCTAGCTTTTTCCATCTCTTCCCTCTCCTTTTCCCTTTCTTCCAACTTCCGCTCCCATTCTCGCTCCCTCTCCACCTGAATGCTCTCTCCTCTCCGCCTCTCCCGCTCTCTCTCCAGCTCACGTTGCTCAAACCGAGCCTCCATGTCCCTCAACTGTCCCAACTGGTTAGATAGAAACCCAAACACCCTCTTCCTTAGTCCCTTCAGAGCCTTCCTCTTCTTTCTCAAATTAGACACATTTGGGTCTGGTTCTTCATACATGAAACCATCATCTCCATCCTCCCTCACCCGATCATTACCGTTGCAATTCTCCTCTGCCTCTTCCCCTTCATAATCAAACCCCAGACCCAGCACCCCATTCTCGCCCCCATCAATCCCAGCAAAATCCCCATCTGCCGAATTACCTATTTGGCCAAACTCTGCCATGTCCATTCCCCTGACACCCCCTAACAAACCCCCACCAGTCTCCCTATCTTCATTCAAGACTCCCATCAAATCACTACAAGTACTACCATTAGTCCCATAAGCAACTGGAAGATCCCCAAAAACCTCCTTGTACCGCAAAAAATTTGACCAATGTGTAAGCCCTTCCAACCAATCAAACTCATCCTCATTGCCACACTCCCCGCCACCACAACCTGAATTCTCCATCGATGAAAACTCAGGTTTCTTAATCTTTTGCTTAACAAGCATGTATTGATGCCTCATGTTCTGCACCTTAGTGGACACATCTTTCCATGTCCATTGCCAAGGGTATGCCATCGGATCATGAACATGGTGCACAGAATTCACGTACAAAGCAATTGGTTTGTATTTCTTCTCTCTAGTTTTCATTTTTGCAAGGGTCCCATCAGAGACCATCTCTCCATATTTCTCAATTAGGGTTTTCTCTTCTACTTCTGTCCATTTCTTTCTTTTTGGTGGCATCATTAGATGAACCAAAAACTTTACAAAAACTACCAAAACCTATTAAAGAATCACCACTAACACTCCTTAACTTAATCAGGATTCCAAGACTATCACCTACAAAACTATCTAACATGAACCAAAACAAATCTATCCAGATCAAGAAAACAACATTCTAAGCTCCAAAAGACATAGTAATTAACAGTACTTACCTTGAAATGGGTATTGGAGAATTGTGGAGATGGATTTCTTGAAAGCTTTCTGAAGGGAGATTTTCTCGGAAAATTGAGAGAGAAAGTGAAGGACTATCAAAGTAGCGCTTTTCAAGTGATTTATTTTTATTTTATTTTATTTTTCTATTACGACAATTCCTGTACAACAATGATATAGACGGTAAAGTTTTCATTTCTTACATCTTCTTTCAAGCATAAACGGCGGTAGTTTGGTCGGTTAACGACATTATAGTGTCTTAGAAACGGGCAAACTACATACATGACCCTTAACTATAAAAAGTTCGATTTTAGTCCCTTATGTTTTCTTTACATTTGGGGGGTTACGTGAGCTGTAGAATAATTTACGAGAGAGGAGAAATTTCCAAGGAGGATAATATTTAGCATAAAAATAGGGTTAAATATTAGGTTGCGTTTGGTTTGGTATGAGGTGAAAATCTTGAATGAGAAATATTAAGTAAGATTTAATTAAAGGAGAAATGTTAATTAAGGGTGTAAAAAATATTAAAGAGAGAAGTTTTAAAGTTATTTGGTAATAGTTAAAAAAAATATGGATAATGATGGATTTCCATATAAATAAAATTAATCTTATATTAAAAATAATTGTAAGGAAAATTAAATCATATACATTTATGGTTCAAAATACAGATGAAATTAAAAAGGAAGGAAGGAAAAACATTCAAGAATTTTTACTTTTGAATTTTCCTTTACCCTTGCCTTTATGAAGTTAACATTTAACCTCACTTTTTTTGTTTAAATATCTGAAATTATAAAGATAATTTTTCACTCTCTTTACTCTCATTCCAAACATCTCCTTGATCTTTGAAATTTTTTGATTTTTGTGTTTATTTAAAAAAACAAATCTAATATTAATTTATTCTTTATTTATTTATACTCTTGTCTATTTAACTTTTTATAATTTTATTTAATTTAAATATTGATTTGATTTAAATTAAAATCTATTTTTATCTCTAAAATTTTCAACTAATAATGTTCATATTATATGAAATGGTGATACAAAGATTAAGATAGTTACATCAATTATATTCTTTTCTTTTATGACCTATCCCCAACCCCTATGTATCTTTTCCTTTCTCTTATTTTTTTGATATCACCTTTGCATCTATAATTTCACTTTTTCAAAATTCTAATCTGAATAATTTTGTGTGATGGACATTCATATTTGTTATATTATTAATAAAAATTAAATAATGTTCATCTTTTTAATTAAATAATGTTCATCTTTTTACAAAGCATTATTTACTAGAATTATTTTTTTAATTTCATCATTCAGTATTGAATTTAATATATTTTGATTTGTTTTCTAAAAAATTTTATTTATCTCATAACCTATGTTGACTTGAACGACTAATATAAACTTTTAACCGAGTACTTTTAATGTTTATAATAGGTCTAAGGGTAAAAAAATTCATTTTACACCGTCAAACAATTTTTATTTCATTCTCATTGTAATGCTTTAAGCTTGAGAAAAGAGCTTGACACATAATTAAACAGTTGTTAAGTCGTCTATAAGTGCAATATTGTGTTAGCCCTCGTATTCTCATTACCTAAAAAAATACTACTTGTCGCACACAAGTTTATTGGTCATTTCTTATATCTCATTCAATCTCTCCATGATTTTTAGATGTGAGATAGAGGGCATCATATAAGATAACTCTAATATGCTAAGCATATAAATACAACGAAAAATTAATAGGATATATGTCTCCTACCATGATTGATTAAGTGTTGAAATAATTGTCCATAAAACTTTGTGCTGTCAAGAATAAATAGTCTTCTAATCTAAGTCAAACTTTAGGGTTAATGAGTGGATGGAAGACACGTAACTTTTCATTAATCTCTCTATTTAGCTAGATTATAGATCATTTATATATAACCTAACTTTTACACCTCCATCCATTATGGATATGCCTAGCTCACTATTAGAGTTTAATGGGCTCTAATCCTTAATTATCATTTATTTAAAAAATCTTCTTGACATATAGGACACCTTGAGGATATTTTCCATCATTCTTCCACTTAGCTCATATGATATTATCTGAAAAGTGATAATATCTTTATAAAGTTTAAAATATCTAGTAAATGGAAATACTCACACTTAAATCAAGAATACAAAATATTAATCATAGTGATTACATTTTATAATCAAGTACTTCCTTCCATATATTTCAATATATTGCATCCTCAAAAAAGCACTTAATGAGCAAATAAATTTTATGAATGAACTTTTAATAAGTCATTCAAATCCGACTTTATATATCCCAATGGATATAAAAATAATACTTTATGTGCACAAAACATCACTTTGATCTCTAAAAATAACATAAAGAAAGATGTCTAGACAAACAACTAAAAGAAAATGAAGTCAAACATAAAATGAGTTAGTTAGACCCATACAATTCATATGATCTCTATATTGTTTTACTGGCAATGCTTTAGTCATGAGATTCACAATCATTAGCTCAATGTTAATATGCTTAATGAGCACTTCATATTCCTTAACTTTATTTCTCATAATGAGATACTTTATGGTAATATGCTTGTTTCAACTTCTACTTTTATTATTCTTAGAGAAGAAAATTACAACCAAATTATCACAATAATATTTTTATTGGTCTTGATATGGAATTGAAAACTTTTAGACCAGTAATAAAATATCTTAACCAGATCGCTTGTTTTATTGCTTCATGGCATGCAATGAATTCTGCTTTCATAGTAGATAAACCTATATTTCACTCCTATGATGATGATAATTAAAACTAAAAACATGTTTGTGTATGAATGCTTATGAGAATGTATATCGTGTATAGATTAGCCCTTTTGAGAGAATCAAACATTTAGGAGCATTCACCTATAGGCAGGTCCTAGTCATTAAATGAATATAAGTAGATTTTCTATTTGGTCTTAAAAAGGATCTTAGATCTGCCTAGTGACGGTCTTTGTAAAGACAGAATAAAGGCGTTGCGAGGAATGCTTAAGGTATATATATCCATCATTACCAAGCAAACACTCAGATATGGGTTGGGTATTTGACATATCTAAACCATGACCAATAGTTATAGGGCAAATCACTAAACCCCACTAAACCTAGAAGCTTGTGTGTGCTCTCAAAGTAAGTGATGCATGAAGGAATTAATTATACAATGCATGAATAACTTGTATAAAGATTAAAGCATACAAACAAATATTTATAAATGGCATGTTGAAAATAAATACAAAACAAATAATTTAAGACAAAATAATAAAGCTTAGTCCACAAGTTTTTCTAGAGGAGTCGTCATTCTATCGCACATATGCAACATTGCAATGATCATTCTATTGGGTTGGGATCTTTCTAGTGATGATGGAAAGAATAAGAAATTCTTGTTCCTTATCAGTAAAAAAAAGGGATGGAGTCACCACCTACTATTTTGATCACTAGGAATATTAACTAGTCTCAAAGTCTAGATAAGAGGATTGATTGTGTATATAGAGGATGTATCACCTTACCTAAGATAACCTGCATTGTTTGTTTGTCTAATATAAATTAAGGTATTTTTGTGTTTTCTAGTCGTTGGTTTGTCTGAGATTCAAGAAAAGTCTTTCTTTGTAAGGAGATTATTATCTTATTAGGTTAAAGCCTAACAATTCTAGAGTCAAAACATATTTTGTATTTTTTCTTTTAATATCAGGAATATATCTTACGTATAAGTTTATAATTGGGTAATCTGCCCGTGGTGTGAAAAATAACTACATTTTTTTACTGATGGTCTTTGTTCGAGCAATCAGCGCATGGTCTATTTTCTTGGCGCTTCCTAATGGCAGGTTAACGCTTGTCCTTTCTGATGGCATGGTTGGACTTTTTGGTTGTAGGGTTAAAACTAAGAATTTCTTATGACAGGATTAAATGGAGATTCCTAATGACAGAGTTAAAACTGAGAATTCCTAATGATAAGATTAAATGTGGGATTACTGATGACAGGTATAAATTGGATTTTCTAATAACAGGGTGAAAATGAATTTTCTAATGACATGGTTGAAAATAATAATTCCTAATAATAGGGTATTATTAAGTGTACATGTTGTTCTTTCTATAATAATGATATTTATTATGATTCTAGTACTTATACAAATGGTTTGTATATACATGATCTTCCCATGGTCAATATAAATAGCAATAATAACATATTAGATAATCAATATCTATATTATTTATGGTATTGTAGACTAAGTCATATTAATAAAACAAGAATCACTAATTACATAAATAAGGATATGTGATCCTTTCGTTTATAAATCATATGGAACTTGTAAAGCTTGTTTATTGAGAAAGATAATCAACATGTCTTTTATTGAAAGAGTGAAAGATCTAATGAATTATTAGATCTAATATTCTAATATATATAGATATGTGTGTGTGTGTGTGTGTGTGTGTAATGATTTGTGTTATAGATTGATATGTATGTTTCATAATTGATAACTATATTAGATATGGTAAAATCTGAATCATTTAAAAGGTTCAAAGAATTCAGAAATGAAGTTGAAATACAAATTGGAAAGAGTATTAAAATACTTTGATCAGATCGAGGTGATGAATATTTCGGCCAAGATTTTCAAGATTATCTAAAAGAAAATAAGATTCTCTCACAACAAACACCTCTTAGAATACAATAGCATAATACGATTTCTAAAAAGAGAAATTGTACCATATTAAATATGATATGGTCTATAATGAGCTATGCAAACTTTCCATTTTCTTTTTGAGGTTATGCCCTTTAAACTACCATTTACCTTTTAAAATGGCTTCATCAAAATCTATTGATAAAACTCCATATGAGATATGGAATGGTAAGATATCAATCTTATCATACTTTAAAGATTTGA
>Ga0307516_10007002_pt1 | contig 13076 bp, 8 predicted proteins | sample 19_EM_MG_FD_203310 | JGI IMG/M metagenome (GOLD analysis project Ga0307516, IMG submission 203310) | Populus trichocarpa ectomycorrhiza microbial communities from riparian zone in the Pacific Northwest, United States - 19_EM | ecosystem: Host-associated > Plants > Roots > Unclassified | place... | reverse complement strand
AAAGAAGAATTTAATATTTTGATTGGATCACGGTAAAGAATTATTAACTTATACGTAAGTTGTATTTCTAATATCCGATGAAAAAAACAATTATTAAAACTTCTTTAAACACATCAAATTTGCGAAGCAGCTTACCTCAGGTAGGGTGTGTTAGGGGTGCTAATACCTTCCCTAACCACAACCAGTCCCTTACCCGCGAATCTCTGATAAGACCAGTACATCCAGTTTCCTAGTAGCCTTCAATAAATTACTAGGTGGCGACTCCAACGAATCAAATCAAATGACACAACAATGATAAAATCGCCAGCCGACGCCGCGCGACAATTTTTCTGACGTGCGACAGCTGCAATGCTGCACATGTGCGACAACTTAGGCCATTTTTTCCTTTTCTTTCCGATTTTTTTCTACAGTGCTGGATTAGATTGAAATTTATTTTTGTTGTTTTTTCCCTTTTAATAAACATTTTTTTTTATCACGAGCACTTTTTTTTCTTAGTTTGATCGATTTGATGTCCTTACCTATTTATTCGACCCAAATGAGTCTATGATCCAAATCATGAATTTTTTTTTAACTTTTTAAAACAGACTTTTGGCCTTTTGACATTCTTTTCTAACACTAAATTTTTTTATGATAAGTGTATTGTGTGCCATAAGGGTAGTCTTATCTATATACCCTCTAGCTCTAAAGTTATTGACAAGTAAGTTTGCTTCTCATATTTATAATTTTGGTTCAAATTTTATAAAATTCTGTCAAAAAATAATATTTTTTTTATAAATATATCAATAAAAATGTGAAAAGCTTATTTAAGACTTGATTTAAAAAGAGCTTAGTCTAGGTCTACGAAAATTAGCCTAAATAAATTTATGGTTAATTTATGAGAAACAAAATACATCTACACACCTTAAGAAATTTAAATTTTACATGAGAAATGAAATTGTAGATGGTGACAAAAATAGATGTATGAAATGAACAAGTTAGAAATTATTTTCAATTAAATTGTTTTTTATAAAGCAATTAAGTTATTTAAAAAAATCCAAAAGTAAAGACAAGCAAAGTCAAGAATCTTATCTTTTTAGAGTACCAAGTATCATTCATGATATGTGTGTAGCTAGTATTTTTATGTTTAGTATGTGAATAATTAGATGAGATTAGATAGGTAATATTCGTTATGTCGTGCAACAGATCAAATTTTTTCTAATATAAAAAACAATACTCGAAAAATGATAGTGTTTTTAAAGGAGCAAAACAAATTGGGACCCATGTCATTAATTTGAATGTATTCAATAATCTTGGTTAATTTCATAATATGATTGATAAAAAAAAAAGCCAATGACAATTAAAAGAATTCTAAATTGAATGATACCCTCTAAACATGTTTAAAAGAACTCAACGATCTTATTTAATAACAAAGCAGAAATTGAATGAGAATGAGATAGCTTCATAAAGAGAAAAACAAATAAAGCTTAATTACCATAAAATCAAAGGTTGAAAGACGAATTCACAACAAATCCATTTTAAAAAAGGATAAAAAAAACCTTACTCAAATCAACATGTCGAATTCACAGCCCGTTTGTGTGGTCAAGACAACCCCATACAAAAGAAATAGAATAAAACAATGGAGTTTAACTCTCAATCAAACTAAATAATGAAACGCAAAAAGGAAAAAATCAATTAAGAAAATAAAAAAAAAACTTGAGTTAACTAGAGTTAACTCGACTAATACGTGACCTAGGACATGAGATTGAGATAATCTTATAGAAAAGAAAACGACAAAAATCACAAAGTTGAAGGCCTAATAACCTAATCTTGAATGATAAATTTTTTAAAAATAATTTTTTAAAAAAACCGAAGTCAAATTGAGCTAATTTTCGAAACCTATGACTTGGGTCATGAAATCGGGTTACACTATACAAGGCAAACCTAAGAGAATCACAAAGCAAAATTCTTAATCACTCAAAATTAAAAAAACTAGACATAGCAATCAAAAGAATGAGAACCAAATTTGGTATAAAAATTAAATAAAATCAAACAATGAAGGACAATATTGAAAAATAAAATAAACTAGGAAAATGATAATAAAATAGCAATTAAAAAAATAAGGACTAAAACTGGTATGAAAATTAAATGAAATAAAACAATGAGGAATGAAATTGATACACAAGATAAATCAAGAAATTGATTAAAAAACAATAAAAAAAACAATAAAAAAAATTGGGGACCAAATATTATAGATTAAAAAAATTGAAGGAGGATAAAATTAAAACAATTAATTTTATAAATTATTTCAAATAAAATAAATATAAAATTGAATGACTGCATTGAAAAATTGAAGGGTCAAACATAGAAATCGAGGGGGAGAAAAAAAGGGAAAAAAAAGAGAAAAGGTTGTCGTCACCAAACTGAAAGTCCAATTTTTACATGCATCACCTAGGAATAGAGGAGCATCCGGGACGAAACAAACGCCGCCTGGAAAGCCACCATTCGACCACTAGAAGATGCCTTATGTGCCGCTCGAATGGCACAAGGGTCTCCCACCCGCATGCGTCAATTATTTGTTTTAAAATAATATTTATATTTATTAAAATATCAAATTGTCCCTCTTTTAACTTGATTATAACCAAAAACAAAATTTGAAAATAAGAAAAAGCCCTTGCACGCTAGCTTAATAATGTTTTTATTCTAAGGGTTATTTTGTCATTTAATTGTGCTTAAAAAAGAAAAAGATGAAGAAGTCCTGGATGCCAATTTGATATTTTTTTGCTTTTAAGAATAATTAAGTAATTTTATTGTGTTAAAATTTTTTCCTTACCAATGGATGTAATTAAATGTGTAAAAACCAATTTATCCCGATTAATTTGGTATTGACCAATGGATCATGTGGGAAAAACCATATTACCCCCATCATCGAGGCCATTGTTTTTTTATTGATAATGGCAAAAAGGTCAACGTCATTTCAATTCACACTAATTCGTGTCTTTATCTACAATGTTTTACTATCTTATTTAGTGTTTATACTAGTTAGGGGGCCACGGTACACCGCAAGCCCATCTTTGTTTTGGCATAAAAAATATAAAAAAAAATAAATATTTTTTAAAATTTTTAAAAAATATAATATTCAGGTAATTGGATCGCGTGAGTTTAATAAACTCTGTTAATTTAATAATATCATTAGAAAATAAGATATTGATAACAAACAAAGAAGAAAAAAAACAACGATTTAATGAAAAAGATGAACGCCAATAAAATTGCAATAAAAAATAAATCAAAAGGCAACAAATTTTTTTTTAAATTCACAGTTAAATTGAAAAGAATAAAAACATTAACAAAAGGATACAAATTAAAAGAACAAAAAAAAAAACACTATAAACTTGAATTGAAGGGTGAAACAAAAAATAATGAAACTTTCATAAAAAATTCAAGGAAAAAAATTAAAAAATCTTAAGAATAAGTATTGAATCTTAAACATCAAAACGTAATAAAAAAACTGAGTATATAGAAATCTTCAACATGTTTTTTAAAGAACCAATCGACCGAATGATTCAGGCTCATCAATAGCATGACTGGATCCATCTCCTACCCCTGTTTGAGTGGCCTCGTCCTCTACCACGACATCATCAAGGGTTAACCTTTCTTCTAAGGTTTCAAGTCTAATGCAGCAAACATTGAACCACCAAGACATGTAGGTGTATCCTTTATTTTCTTTGTCAATATTACAAAGCATATATGTAGCCTTTCGACCCTCCCGTAGCTTGAAGTCAACCTAATATTAATAAATCATTAATGTTAAGTTAAAAGATCAATGTATAAAACCCAATGTATAACATATATTAATTATAAAAATATTTGATTACTTATGATATTTTGAATCTACTAGGCATGTTGCTCGTATTGCATGTATCCAAGTGGAGGAACCTGCTTGAGATCTGGAGTAATGACCCGAAATATGATACTCATGTACGAAAGCAAATATTTTTCAACTGTAATCACATGATACATCTCTATAAAAATCTCATTCCTCTGTGCATCCCAATATGATACATAAGCTTCATGGTAGCTTAACTAATCATAATCAATATTTTTACCCTGATGATGTATGGCGTGCAAAGCATCACTCGTATCAATGTCAACCGAAATGTGTTGTTTGTAGTTGAATTGTCGCATTACCCAATCTGGAAAATATAGCTCAACCATGTCAAAAAATATTAGCAGGACCACTAATGTCTATATGTTCATCCAGTCAATGCAAATAGCCAAAGCAACTACTAATCTTTAAGTTTTTTATAAGGTATCTATGTGACCTGTAGAATATAAGTTTCTTAAATATTAAACAATAATAATTTGGTGAAGTTAAGTTTTTTTATTTAACAAATGGTTTTAAAAAAAATACTTGGATGGCATGCTGTCTATTTAGCTTGCTCCGATAAAATGTCAACATATATGTAGGATTATTTTCAAATACTCTACCAGCATACCACCTAGCATTATAAATATGTCAATTAAATTGTATTTTTTAAAGTTATAACTAGAAAATATAAATGCATATAATTGCAAAATTATTTTGCAATACCTGTATTCTAGTGGAAGCTTAAGTGTAACCTTCATAGTCTGGACAGTCATGGGCGGTAATCTAGCTAGGGATGGCTCATATGAAGATGCTCATAGAACCATAAATGTTATTAAATAAAAACGGGTTGTTTATTTCGTGTTAAAACAAACATTTAAAATGTAATTAGTTATTTTAATTTTTTCAATTCATACTTGTAGAAATAGCAAACATTCCCTAACCTGTTTTCCCCTTTCATGCATGCAAGACATAGATGTTTGTACAAGCATGTCTTGATAGAAAATCTCATATATACTCCTCAATCAATTTAAGATGTATGCTATCCCCTTTCAATTTAGAAGGAGGGAGTGTCAATCCAAATGATCACTCATATAACTCAATTCGATTACGAATGCTAGTACATGTCATTACCCATCCATCAATAAAAAATCCAAGTAAAACTGCCATGTCTTGTAGTGTGGTGTATTCTCCCCATGCATAAGATGAAATGTGTGTCTCACATCTCCATTGCTCACTTAGTACATGGATCAAACCATAAACCCTAAATCCATCATAAATCATAATTGATGGTATTCATAATTAATTTATCATTAATTCAACAAGCCTTAAATTCACTATAAACCCTAAATTCAACCTAAGCAATTATTTCATTTCAACTAAACAAAACACAAATTCATAGTAATGTAGTATGTTTACCTTGTTTGTAGGACTAAAAACAAGTTGTGGTGGTAGCGATGCAACAATGGATTTTGAATAGAAAAATATCCTATGATGCTTAAAGACTAGGATAAGTTTTATTTTTTATTGTTTTAAGGGGAATAACAAGTGTTCGGTAGGATTTTTTTAGAAAGATATGGGTTAAGGGTGTCAGTTTGGAGAGAGAAAGAGAGGGAGAGAGTTGTTGCGTCTATGTTCTTTAATCTGGGAAGGGCTTTAAATTTGACTACATATCGCGCTTCTAAAGGTAGCATATTTCTTAGTGAGAATCTAGATTTTTGCCAAATAGGTTGGGCATGTTGCAAAAATATCAAGTGAACTGAGAGCGACAACAAACATCATTTGGATTTCTTTATTACAAGAAATTACAAAGATAGTTTCATGTGAAGTCGTATCTTCTTCCTTGAACAATGATTCAATATTTGCATTTGAATCAATGTAAAAAATAACAAAAATCCTTAATGGTTTTCTGCAAGCATTGTCAATTTTGAGAAGATCAAGTTGTTGTAGAAAATTCATCTGGTTGCATAAACCCTCAAGACGTTTGATTCTTGGCATATCAAAGGTTCTCATCATAAAATTGTATCTTTAGATTTGGAGAAGCTCTATTAGTGATTTTTATTGTGTTGATGTTAGGGCGGAACCCATTTTTGTGACCACTTGCTCATTTTCTCTCAAACAACATCTCTCAATTCTTCAGTAGCTTGGGTTCAAACCTCTACCCTTTCTTTTAAGGACCTTTGTTGGTCCAGTACCAGGGTATTCTTTTCTTTTAGACAAGGCACATTGTCTTGAGGTTACCTAAATTGGGAATTTCGATGCCAGGTACCTGATGTTAATAACATCATTTATTTGATGCAGAAGAGGTCTACCCATAATGGTGTTATAGGCCAATGGTATGTCGATAACCATGAAGATTTGTTAGAGAGAGACATATTTAAGGGAGCTACTATAATGACTAAGATTTCCAAGATGCTCTTAACTGGTACATTTAAGCTTTTTATCCCAATGAAAGGAGTTTTTATTGGGGTCAGTCTTGAGCATGGATATCCCCATCATTTATCAACACTTGATGTACAGAGATGCAACCCAAAATAAAGTTGCCTTCAAGTAATGCCTACGAGGATTGACCAAGCTCTTCCTTTCTTTGCTCAGGATGAGACCTCTTTTTCAAAAATTAGCAGAGATAACCTTAGCTATCAATCTTTCAATCTCCTTCTTGAAGATGTAACAGTCCTCTATGTCATGTCCTTTATCCTTATAAAAAAACAGTACTTCTTAGAACTAAGAGTATTGGGTGGTGATTTTAAAGGTTAAGGGTTTCGAAAAAACTCTTTTCCATGGATAGCTGTAAGGACTTAAAAACTAATAGCATTTAAAGGAGTGGTATGCATTTCAGGGTAGCTCATGTATTCTCTAATCATCTTCTTTTGACTTTTTTTAGAGTTGTTGTTCCTTCTAGAAAAGCAATCCCGTTTGGGATACCTTGTAGTCAGATTTTCTCTAGTGAAACGGGGAGTACAATGGCGCAAGTCAATTTCCTTCTCTACCTAAATATGGTTCTTCATGGCTTGCTTCACTTTTAGCAAGCTTCTATTTGGTAGGACATACAATTTCTTCCATAAAGCTCTTCTCATTACTCCACTTATGAGGGTTTTGAAGGCCACATGCTCTATTAATTCCTCAATTTTAAGCATTTCTTCATTAAACCTTTTCAGGTATGCTTGTGTGGATTCATCATTTGCTTGAGTGACCTCAAAGAGTTCTGTGGAACTCTTTCTTGCTGGGATGTTTTGTTGAAATGGACCACTAATTTGGTATGAAGTTCACCAAACTTGTAATGGAGCCTGACTCTAAATTGTTGTACAATACCTGTACCGACCCTCTAATGGTTATGGAGAGAATATTACACATGGCATGGCTATCCTGGATTACTAGTTCCAAGTTTGCTTCGTACATTCTACACATGTTCCCTTGGGTCTGTAAGACCATCATAATTATCCAAGGTAATTTTAGTAGAAATATAGTCCTTAGATATACGAGTATACAATACTTGTCTTGATAAAAGAGTGTCTCTAATCTAATGGGGGGTGTAGACGTCGTCCTGCATATACTCTTTTTTTGGCTACTTTCCACTCTTATGCCTATAGGATTCTGGAGAGCCTGAGGTTTCTAGCATGGAGTGGCAGGATTTATAGATGGTCTGCTTCCTGCATTGGCTAAATAGACATCTAAAATATCCACTATATGCTCGAGAGTCATGAGGGTGGGTATGCTTCTTAGAATGGTTGGATTACCTCTGATGGATGACTAATATGAAGGCGACAAGAAGGATGCAACAACATATTGAGGTGCCATTAAGACTTGTTGAGGTACATTTTTTTTTGTTTGCTAATTTTCCAACACTGCTTAGGTGAGGAGTTGCACCTGATTAATAAGTTGCTAAAGAGTTGGTTGTACAAGAGTATCTGTTAGGATAGGGAGATAAGTTACATGTCTTATCCTAGGAGTGTCTTGATTGTCTGCCATTGATAATAAATAGGGATCTCAATAAAACAATAGGATAATTTATGGCTTTTTAAAAGCATTTCTCATAGATTACGCCATCTGATGATGTCTTAAAATCTAATATATTCAATGAACATGTCATTTGGTATTTTGGTTAGTGGTTAATCAAATGTTTATTTCAGTATTTCCTTCTTCACAACCCAAGAAGTACAAAAATTGATGATAGAAGTCCTGGTACTTGCAAAAACAGTCTTTATTAGTGAGACTTAAAGACTCTCCGATGATAAAGTCAGTAACTTTAAATAAGAATGGTAATAAAAGAAAGAAAAAGCTTTAAATTCCAATAACAAGAGTGTTTGTTCTTAGTTTTTTTTATGATCAATGCTCTAAGATATAAAAGCTTTTAAGAGTAAGAAAAAGTGAACCTTTTACCTGGATGGTTTAAGAGATATTTATAATTTTTGAACCTTATCGTCTTCAGAGAATGGAAAGATTGGAAAGTCATTTTCTCTTGATGACATTAATGAGGGATAAAGATCCCTTACATATCATTAATAAGAGGCAAATATCCCCTACAAATCATTGATGAGATGGAAATGTGGTAAGCTTATTGGGAGACCTTTTATACATCTATAGATGTATCGAGATGATTATATATGATATTAATAGTTCATGTAACAATCATAGTAAAAAACTCACAGTCCTGACACGGGTCTTTAACAACCTATAAACTCACAGGGTTTGGAATGTAGTCGAGCCTAAAAGAGATAGGTTTGACAAATTTCCAGACTCGCATTGCCTTAGGTTCAGCCCACGACTGAACCCTAACATATTGGGTCTGATAAATCACAAGACTCACTTAGCCTTGGGTCAGCACATGGCTAAACCCAAGTGTATTGGGTCTAGTAACTCGCCAAACCCACGTCTCGTTGGATTCAGCACATGGCTGAACCCAAACGTGTTAGGTCTGATATCCTGTCAGGCCCATGTTTCTTTGGGTTCAACACATGGCCGAACCTAAACTTATTGGGTTTGGTAATTTATCAGACTCATGTTGCTTTAGGTTTAGCACATGGCTGAATCCAATCTTATTAGTTTTGACAATTTTCCAGACTCACTTAGTGTTGGGCTCAGCTCATGGTTGAGCCTAAGTATATTAGGTCTGATAGATTGCCAGACCCACGTAACCATGAGCCTAGCACATGGTTGAGACAGAGTAGTCTTAACGTTTTTTAGTAAAAAATACCGACTCATCAACATGAAAAGACATTTTTCCTTGAATAAAATATAATTACTCACCTATTTGAGTCTACAAATCCAAATAGTTAATGTTTGTCCATGGTCAATTTTTTACACTTTTTTTTGCCCTTATCCCTAGACAAATAAACATAGTTCTTGGATAAAAATATGATGAACCATTAGATAAGAAAAACACTTTTTTACATTCTAACATTGTAATCTTCATCTTTTTCTTTATTTCTTACCAATAACCATAAACATATAAACACATAATATTGCCTTCAAGGCTTCATTCATCTTACATCAGTGCTGACTTAAACATCATAGAATCCCTTGTACCGTATATGGAACTTGTTTTTATAAAAGATCATGAATCACTATCCGAGCTTCTCTTGAATATCCTCTAAAGCCAATTAACTAGCTAGTCTAACATCTCTTGAAGTTTGCTCCAGACTTCATTAGGGCGCTATCTGTGGGAAGTACGGAAAAAAGTCCAATTCATTTTCCTTTCATTTTCTTACTAATACTTTATCTATTTCCATAACATATAATCTAGAAACTCCAAGTAACGAGAGGGTTAAAGACCTTTTAACTACAAGTACTCCATTACCATCTCTAGATCTTTAACAACTTGCCTAACAAGTGAGAATGCTCACCAAGGCTCTTCTAAGCACATAGCTCAGGGCCTTGCCTCTTCCTCAAAAGGTAGCTCTTTCATCAACACTACCTCTTGTGTGAACAACTCTAGTTTAAGTAGGAAACATGCTAAAATGACAAACAAGATAATAGAATGGAGTTGATGCAAGAGGTTTTGAATGTTGGATATGAGTCTATTACATTTAGACCACGTGCAAGGCCTAGAAAATGTCTTTATAGATCATATAGATTGGTCCAAATACAAGAAAAGGTTTGATCATGCTAAACAAGTTTTTTTTTTTAATAAAAACATGCATAAAGTTTTATCACTATATGTTATTCTCCAAGAAGTTATCTTTATGTATTCTCCATGAAATATTATTTATAAATGTTCAACATCAAAGTCTCCAATGTATATCTCTATGAAGATCTTCATAGAAAATCCATGAAAAATATTATTTCATGATAAATATCTATGATAATCTTTATAAGCAATCTCCATGAAAATCATAATGATTAATCATCATGTGAACTATCTATGAAATAGTCACCATTTAATGATCTCCATAGTAAATGGGGTCTAAACTCAAGCACTCTTCAATCCAAGTTCAAAGGGGTCCACTTTGCCCAAGTACAAATATATTTTTTACCATAGGTACAAGACCACTTCTTCATGTATTGTCTCCCCTGTGATTCTTCAATCAACCATCTTACCCAGGTATAAAATCAACGCTTCTCTACAGGTAAATGGTTGCACCATGCTCAAGTATAAAGTCACAACACCACCTAGCATAAATGATTAACACAACAAAGTTTAAAATCATCTTAGATAGCTCTTCTACCATTTTAGAAAGCAAATTTTCTAATTAAACAAGATGACTAAACAATTAAAACTTTATTGCGGGGATATCTTGGTGATCTGGTTATGTAAAAGGTATAAAAATAAGAAAAAAAATCTCCATCTAATTTTATAGATACTAAAAACCCAAACTAGTCTTTAGAAATTTTAAGTAAAGAGGCTGGTTATACTAAATAAAATATAAAAATCACCTTAAAATTAACATCCTACTAAAGAAAGTTTCATTATTGTTTAATTTTATGATAAAAATACATATTATGCATGCATATCAATATTTCACCTAAACTAAATACTTGTATTTATTATAGGTAAAAAAACTCCTAGGACGATTTCGGCTTGACCACAAAGTCTGGTCAAAGTCTAATCCTTACATCTAGCAATAGTCCATCTTTCGAAGAGTCTTGGAGGATAATCTGTCTTGTGAAGTGTCTCGGAGGTTGCTAGATGTTCAAGGTGGCGCATGGCCTATACTGCGGCGTACATAAGAGACTTCTTTCTTTTCCTGTTAGTGCTAGCGGTGTTTGTCACCTTCACTGGAGCGCCTGAGAGATACGATGTTAGGAAGTCGCATCTGTGCAACTGGAATTTCTGGCCAGCTTGCAAGTTTTGGATTGTTTTTTTTTTTTTTCTTATCTCCTTTTGTTATTTAGGTTTTTCTTTGCAAGAGTATCTCTTCCTCAATATCTATGAGTGTCCTATTTATATTATTTAAGATCCCTTACAAAACAAAAAAAACTAATTTGAAAAAATAATGTTAAGCAAATATATTATTTTCTTTTTTGACCATAAGTTTCTAATTAATTAAATTTTTTTTTAATGTGTGATATCTCTTTTATTAATTTTTCAGTTTTGTTTGATCCTTCTAATATATATATATTTTTTTGCATATTCTCTTATTATTATTTTTTGGTTGCTAATCACATTATTCCCTTTATTCTCTCTTTCTTTTATTTCATTCTCTAAACTCTTTTTTAAATTTTTATCATCACTATAAGAATTAAATTAAATACCAAAAATTATAATCTACCCTGGCATCGTCATATCATACTTGTGTGCACGTATAATCTTTGTTCCCTAACATAGATATGCAAAAATTCTTTAGCTAACCGAGACTAGACCTTTGCTAGCTACAAAGTTTAATTGAAAGGAACTGCCAAAATCCAAGAGAATTTCGCAGGGGATGTACTGATCAATGGAAAGAAGAGAACCATCCACGTTGCCTGTATATGCCAAGGCCAATTGAACTCAGCATTCACATCGATGCAGAAGAGTAGTCAAAAAACTTCAGCTAAAAAAGTAGTCAAAAAACTAATCGATATGAACAATCAAACATAAATTCCCACATTTGACGAGAGAGAAAAGGGATGGAAAATGTGCAATCAAAGAATAAGAAAAGGCCAAAGAGAAGGGTTCACAACTTGCAAGTTGTCATCAACAAACTGTTCTTCAAGGTAGCAATTGTCCAAAAAAACTCATTCCTTCACGTTCGAATTATATTAATGTTGTCCGTAGCATAAAAACACAAAACCTCCTTGAACTGTCAAACCCTAAACTAAAAAAGAACCTTATTTATTGGGTTTGGGTTTCGAATATCCATATTATCGGATTTGATAATATCCATTTTCTATTGGATAAAGTAAGTGTCCAAAAAAAACATATCTTTTCTAACAAACAGTCATACTTTTTAGATGAATCTACGAATTCCCTTCTTTTTTCTTCTTCGCAAGAGAAGGTCCTTGAGGACTCGAGTTTTTAAAATATCAAATAACTATCGTCCATACATAATTGAAGTGGATAAGTAATTCCTGGAACTACTTTCTGGATTCTTTCAACTCATTGCTGCGTCGTCTATGGCAGTTCTTGGATTTGAAAACGCAGGCTGTCTGGGCAACGGTAACTGTGCTTCACTTGTTAACGTTGATACAACATCTGACATGGTTGGCCTATCTAAGGCGCTGTCTTCCACGCATAGCAAGCCAACGTTAATGCATCTCAAGACTTGGTCCTTAGAGCAAGATTCTCTTAGTATTGGATCCATCAGCTCAAATGGGGTACCTGGTTTCCATAGCTCCCATGCCTGAATCAAATTTACGCTCAATGTTAAAAGTAAGCTTATGCAGCTAGAAATGTTATCCTTTATGAGATAGCATGAAATGAACTTACATATCACACAAGATTAAGGGGCTGACCGTCTATCTCGAAACGTTTCTTCCAGTCTAGCAGCTCCCTTCTTGATTCATCTGCATTCAAAAGATAACAGTGAATATTCCAGCAATGTTATTCATCCAAGTCCAAAACCTTGCAAAAACAGAGATCCATTCGCTTTATAGTATGATGGCATAATTAACTTACCAAATATAAATGAATCTAAGCTTTTATTAGGCATGTATTCGTACACTAACATTTTCTCTCCCCTTGAATGCAGCAGCCTAGGAGTCTGACAAGATTCATGTTTTGCAATTTAGCTATGAGTATAAGCTCGTTTTTGAATTCCACCAGCCCTTGTCCTGAACTTCTAGACAGTCTTTTTACAGCTATCTCTCGCCCCTCTGG
>Ga0307516_10007001_pt1 | contig 13076 bp, 12 predicted proteins | sample 19_EM_MG_FD_203310 | JGI IMG/M metagenome (GOLD analysis project Ga0307516, IMG submission 203310) | Populus trichocarpa ectomycorrhiza microbial communities from riparian zone in the Pacific Northwest, United States - 19_EM | ecosystem: Host-associated > Plants > Roots > Unclassified | place... | reverse complement strand
TACTGTACGCGGCCCCGATCTTAGGAGAGGGGCGTCCGACGGACACGACAAACAGATTTGATCGCCCGGGATACCTCTCTTCGCACACAGACTATACACTACCCCCCTTCGGGGGGTAGTCTGGGCAGCTGTGCCATCTTGTACTACAAATGTCTCAGCAGTTTCAACATATAGCTGCTCAATAGTCCTTGGACCTTTACTATGCAGTCTTAGATATTCACGCTGGTTTGCAGATTCCATAACTAGGTGTTTGTGGTACATATCAAATGACACAATACAATTTGCCTACACGGGTTGGTAATGCAACAGAAAGGTGTTACATGCAGACTTCCGAACGAAGAAAAACAGTCAATTATTACCTCTACAGGGGATAGCTTCGCTAATGATCAGCTTGATCATGGTGATCGACGTCCATGTCATAGTAATCCGAATCGTTGATGCTGTACTCACGGGCGTCATCCTCGCGGACCAGAAGACGGGCGTCAAACGTCCCATCATCGTATTCTGTGATCCGCCACCTTTCTGGCCTGGTCTCCATGTCATCCACGAGATACTGCATGTACTCTTCCCCAGCCTCATCATCTGCACTGAGCCGAATGTTCCATCCGAGGAAATAGCGGTTATATTCTGTATCGTGTGCAATGAGGCCGTCCTCGCGTGAGTATTCCATGTCGAACTCCTGCAGCATTCGGTGGGTGGCGCCGCGTCGTAGGACATTGAGGTCGCTATTGTTAAGTTCGGCCAAGAGGTAATCGCCGTCGCTGATGGCTACAGTAGGTGGCTCCCATCGTGGGCATACGTACTCGCCTTCGTACGGCTCTTCATCGCTGTCAGTGCCATAGCTAAATACTTCGTCACACCAATCCGATGAATGGTCCTCATCCTCATCCTCATCCTCGTCCTCGTCATCTTCTTCGTCCTCGTCTTCGTCCTCGTGGTCTTCATCCTCATCCTCATCCTCCTCACTCTCGTACTTATCATCTTCACTGTAGGGTGGGAATAGCCCCTCCCATGGATCCGAATCAACAGTGGTCGACGACGATGGAGTGGGAGAGGTGCCCTTCGCTTTGCAAAGCGCAGTGACAATAGATTTAATGACGAAGATAGGGATCGGACGGTGGCGGATGTACGTGCGACAACATGGACAAGTCTTGCGCCGATTGAGCAGGTAGTCAGGGTTATCGACGTCATCCATGTAATCATCATCACTCCCCGGAGCCTTTCGGAACCATTCCTGAAGACACTCAACACATAGGACATGACCACAAGGTGAGAGTCTGTGCATCCAATCAGCGTTTTCATTTTGCGCACGTTTTATGCAACGTACGCATATGGTTTGATGAGAAGTTCCATGCAGATTTGGCACTGTGCATTACTCTCTGCGGCGGCCATAAACTAAGTGCAAAAGAGAAGGGATCTACAATCAGCTTCTCGAAGAAAAATGACGTACCTCTTCAGACTTCCTTGATTTGCCCTGTAGCACCTGTACTTGGGATTCTGATTCTTCCAGTTTCTAACGGGGTATAATAATTAACTGATGATCGCTTTGAATTCGCGTGCATGTAATATACCTGTTTAGTAGCACTGTCCTGTTGCTTCAATTCCTCTATGAGCTAGACAGAGGTAAGACTCGCGACATCCTAATAATCTAAATATTTACCTTGTTCTGTTTCTTGATCATTTTCTTGTTATCGTAAGCTTGCTACAAAAATGTCATTATTTCGCATCGCCGAGGGAGTAGATGCTCACCCTTTTCAACACATCAATCTCACGTTTAAGTCTAGCAAACTCGGCAGCAGCAAGAGGTCCGCTATAGTCGAAATGTAGATCAAGAGCGTTGCGAATAGCAGAACCCTCCGCATCCGATACAGCGGATTTAGGGTGTCTCTGCGAATCGCGGGAACGGGACCGATCTCTCTTCGCTGTAGGATCAGAAATGTCGATTGGATAGGTTGGTCCATTGTGTACAGCATTCTCAGGCAGGTGGCGGTTGTGGAGGCGCTGCTTTGACTTGGGCTTACGACCACGATCAGTATTGGCGTCGTCGACGGCGGACGCGATGAAAGATCGTGCATTTGAGAGAAACGACGACTTCTTCCGCCTACCTTGCTCGGCTTGCGAAGACTCGGATATGGGGGGCATCATGGCGTTTGACTGCCCTTGGGGCTGTGTAGCATACAAGTCGGAGGAATGCGGTTGACATATGCGGTTGGATCTGTAAGTTGACGGTCCTTCCGCTGGTGAAGCTGAAGGGTGGGAGCGCCGGGCACCGTGACTGCGTCTGTTGCCACTACGGTCATTCACGTTCATTGTAGGGCTAGGTCCAGAGGATAAACCTCGGAAACACATTCACAAACAATATGCTCACTGGATACGACGGCCAAGGGACTTCCTAGGCTCACCGTTGTGCTGGCCCACTGTCGAGGGCGACTTCAGTCGCCACTTGCCACTTGGTCCACGGGTACATCACGTGATCCCATATACGCTGATTTTATAGCGGAGTACTCAGATCTAGACTTGTTCGGATCGATCGCTCATCTCCAACCACTGAAAAAAATGGCATCTGAATCAAAGGGTCGTGTTTTGTTGGCCTATTCTGGTGGTCTTGGTGAGTGCAAACCACGAGGGCATACGCGATCGGTCGCTCTGACGATACGGTGTCGGTTTACAAGATACTTCTTGTATCTTGGCATGGTTGATCGAGCAAGGTTACGAAGTCATCGCCTTTCTGGCCGATGTTGGTCAAGAGGAGGCAAGGAAACTAACCAGTTTTGTGATATAATACGCTAAATACACTTGTAGGACTTTGAGGCGGCTCGTAAAAAGGCACTTGGAATCGGTGCAAAGAAGTTCGTCGTGCAGGTCAGACCGGTATAGGCCCTGCATCACCATGTTTGATGATACATGCTTAGGATCTCAAACATGAATTCGTGACTGAACTTATATACCCTGCTGTCCAAGCAAATTGCATCTACGAGGTGTGTTTCGCGTGTCTTGGAATGGGAGTTAATCTTCATATGCGCAGAACGTGTACCTTCTTGGGACGTCTCTTGCTAGGCCTGTCATTGCCCGCGGCATGATTGAGGTTGCAGATACGGAAGGATGCGAGTAAGAACATGCCGCCACCAATGAGTCTGAAAATTCCTCACACACTATCTAGCTACGTTTCTCATGGATGCACTGGTAAAGGAAATGACCAGGTTCGCTTCGAGCTCGCGTTTTACGGCTTGAGACCCGAAATCAAAGTCATCGCGCCGTGGCGGTTACCCGGTACGTGTGGATCACTTCGTATTGCACATATTTGGTGCTATAATTGTTCATGTTGTAGAGTTTTATAATCGATTCCCTGGTCGCCAGGCTCTCCTTGCTTACGCTGCCGAGAAGCAGATCCCCGTCCAGCAAACCGCTGCTAAACCATGGTCTACCGATGAAAACATGTTTCATATTTCCTACGAGGCTGGAATCCTTGAAGATCCTAACACCACGCCCCCTGATGACATGTGGAAGCTCACCCGATCCATCGATGAGGCCCCCTCTGGGCCAGAACGGATCACCATCGAATTTAAGACTGGTCTTCCAGTGAAGCTCACTACAGACGAGAAAACCGCGACAGACGCTGTTGACATTTTCTTGACACTCAACGCTCTCGGCAGGAAGCATGGGATTGGACGCCTCGACATTGTTGAGAACCGGTTCGTCGGCGTTAAATCTCGCGGATGTTACGAGAGTCCTGGCGGGACTATCCTCCGTGCTGCCCACATGGATCTGGAGGGTCTTACTCTCGATCGCAACGTCCGCGCACTTCGGGACCAGTTCATCACCATCGAGTTGAGCCGCATTTTGTACAATGGTCATTTCTTTTCGCCAGAGCGGGAGTTCGTCACTGCTGCTATTCCCGCGAGTCAGCGAACGGTTAATGGCGTTGTCCGCTTGAAGCTATGTAAAGGCGGCATTTACGTTGAGGGCAGGTACTCCGAGGAGGTGAGCGGACCGCCAAATATGAATGGCAACGATTAAATCTTGAATCAGGGCCTGTATGACCATGCACAGTCATCCATGGATGAACTAGGTGGGTTTGAACCGACTGATACCTCTGGCTTCATCCAGATCCAAAGTATTCGGATCAAAAAGTTTGTCATATTTCTTTCACATCATATTCCTACTTCCTGATAACCTTCCCTTTGATAGATGGGCAGATGCAAACATCCGGAATGGACGAGGAGGTGTCCAGGCCAAGGATGTTTATGGCTCCCAGGTCTAGGATCTTTCTTCTTGAGGTAACTTGCGGAAACAATGGGAAACGCAACTGTATGATGGTTGTACATATGTACTCTGTGTGCCTGGTCGTGTGATAAGAAATTTTGTCGTTTGTATAATGCCAATTGTCTTCAATTGTTACAGTACAAGATACAGATGAGCGGTCATACTAGGCCACATCTATTTTGAGAGGGAACGATTGCCTGAGTCCTTCGAGTCCTCCACCTAGGGGAGACTAGGTCATAATCTGGCTTGTGATGCTCTTGTACTTCATCAACACCTCCCATCCTTCTTGGACGATTCTGGGGAAACGGACACACTTACCGCAACGTTCGCTTTGGGCCTCGACCCTTGCGGCCTTTTGCACAAGCAACAAGCGAGCTGAGCGGTCACTTCCTTCCAAACGGAGGCTGCCGGCAATTCTGTAGGCCACCGAGGCTCGTCAAAGGTAAACGATGTGTACGTGATTCAGACGCGTTGCAACGGACCTCGTGTTTGAGGGGGAATATAAGTAAGTAAAGCCCCCCCCTTTTTTTTTCTCCTTTGCGTTGTTCTCGCCGTGTCTTGGTCCAAGGTAGGTTGCCCGTCGTGGTCAGTGAAAGTCAACCATTGGATTGATTCCTTTGCGTGGCCTCCAGTGCAAAGGCACGCGGCTCAGCGCCATCGTACTTGTCTTGACCATCGTCCTGGCAAGACCGGACCACCGCACCCCTCGCCTTGCAATCCCACGACACCTCCCAGTTCTCAAGTCGCAGTATTGCATCTGATCGACTCAGAACCGAAGTGCCACAGCCATTATGTCTACAACGCTCCCACCGCTAATGGCTCAACACCCTGCCGAATGCAACGCTTGCAGCACTCGTGCAGTTCTCCACGACGCGGCGAACACGAATTTGCGTACGGGGAAGCCCTCCTCGACGAAACGAGTCACTTTCCCTACTTCTTCAGCCCGTTCACAGGTGTCCGACGCCCAACTCCAACAGCTCCTAACTCCCCGCATTTCTATCATTTCCAAGGCTCTGCCGACAATTTTGATGACATCCGCGGCATACTTGCAGGACCCAGGGCTTGATTTGAAAATCGGGGAACTTGAACACCTGTACATACAAGGACTCGTGCCATTCCCGTGGTCGCCATTGGATGGCGATGGAGATATCGAAACGCTTGACGGAACACGCTGCCCTCGTACATCTGACATGGCCTTACCTATTCCTTACCCTCTTCCTTCGCTCTCCACTCCACCACCTCTTATGCGCAAGCGCCGATCTGCAGGTTCTGTGTCCTCGTTTGCGTTGCCGTCTAGTGTGCGGGACAAGTGGAAGTCGGTGAGGAAGAAGCTACAAAAAAGCATGCAACACGCAGAGGATATGTGGTGGCTCGGTGTGATACACCGGAGCATTTTGCACGCGCTTGGCGATTCTGAACCCACTACCTCATCGTGCCAGACAAGCGTAAGCGCATGTGATGACAATGCCGAGCATAGGTGGGATGATTCATTTCAGGCGCAGGATCTGTTGCTTGTAGGGAAGGTATGGCAGAAGATACTCGATTGCCGGTGCCATTCAGCTGCGTTGATTCGTGATCATGAAGAAACGACAGCATCGCCGTTATCCAGTTGGTTGGCTGCCTTATCGTTGCCACCAACGATAACATCGTCGGCTCCCGCGTCGCGTGCACCTAGTGCATGCAGAGCAGGGCTAGATCTTAAGAATATGTCGGTTACGCTGTCATCGAATGGTGGCACTGTTCTTGAGCTTGCCGATCCACTTTGTCCCGATGCAAATGTATCCCACTGCCCAAAGCTGTCGATCCCCATCTTCATACTTCCTACATGGAATCGTAATGAATTTCAGATGATTCCCTGGCCATTGGGACCTACCTTGACGGACACGATTACCCCACCGCCTTCTCCAGCGCAATCCCGACGATCACATTCTCTCCCATTGCTCCTACCTCGGCCTCCCTCCCTGCGAACCCCTCAAACATTGACAGTGTCTCAGCTAGTCGCATCCCTTACACTTGCCCACCGCAAGCGGACTGGCTTGAGGCCACGGAGCTCGAAGAGCAGCTCCAAACGCTCGAGGAAGAGCAAGGAGAAGGATGCGCATTGCACCGGGGAACCCGCTAGCCTCCCAAGCGGTGTTTTGAATGTTCAACGCCATCAGCGTGCTGCCAGACGGTCACCTCTGTCTCGCGTTGCATATGTCGACGAGTCGTCATGCTAAATTGCTTGACGTTTTCTCCGAGTCTCAGTATCTTAACCCTCGCCACGATACGCTTTTTACTCATCCATGTCTAATACACGCTGGTGCACACGATATTATATTCCTTAGCAATGAGGTCAACATCGTTGTAAGGATTTGAAAAGACTCTCAGTAGGACGCCTTCGAGTCGTTCGACCTCCTTGTAGATTTTTTATGCAGCTAACGAAATCAAGCAATAATCCACCGCGCGGCCGCCGAAGCCGTGTTCTGGATCAGCGCTTCAGCTTTGTGGATGCTCTCACAGTGCGTGTTTGATCCCCTACATCGTCACGGTACATCTCTCTTTCGGAATTTATGTCCTGATAGGTCATGTGACAGACCAACTCGCGCAAACCGTGTCGATGGCCAGCTTGCAACTCTCAGCAAGTTATCTGTTAGCACAGAAGTAGGTATCGCGTCCTGCACAACGTGTGGCACCACTGAAGCAATTATCCAAGGAGGTGCAGGCCATCTGTAAGTAGGCTATCGAAATTCTGCCTCTAGAGTCTTCAATCGGTTAGTACACCTCCAGAAACTTATCATCCGCTTGATATGTTTACCACCCTGACGGATTGACAGAAATGACCGTTGATCTATCAAGGGTCACAGATTTCCGAAGCTCCAGTGACATCAGTGTCGCCAGCAGAGAGGCTTTTGGCGAACCGACCGTAAGTGACATCGACGAGGTCACAGGAGTTGTCCCTACCTCGTCTCCGGAACACTCCTTCACATGCCGCCTGCCACCAGAATTATTGGCCGCCATTTTTCTCGAATACATGCAACAATACGAGGGAATCTCATGTTACTTAAGAAGCGTCCCCCCTTGGGTTAACGTTTCTTACGTCTGCCGGTACTGGCACGGTGTCGCTCTAAACTGCGCCAGCCTCTGGACGCATCTCTTTTTTGTATCATCGGAGTGGGTGGATGAATTGCTCAAAAGGTCAAAAACCGCCCCTCTGATCATTCACGTCGATTTCTATGATCCGAAATCAGACCCAGGGCAAATCCGTCCTCTGGAGAAGGCACTGGGCCATATGGAGCGCATCCAGGACCTTTGGATCGATTGTGACTGTTCTAAAGGTGCCCTCGACACGATTCATGCTGGCCTAACTGCAGCCGCACCATTGCTGCGGTCACTCCACCTATCTACACATGAAGAGAGTGAATATCATTTCATAATACGCGAAGGCACGCTTCCTGGGGCTGGCCTCCGAAAGCTCCACCTGGAGCCATGTCATGTGGACTGGTCGTCTCCCATATTCAACGGTCTTACTGAACTCAGTTTGTCCTACGTCATGAATGACCCTACGAAGTGCTGGGATGGTCTTCTACTCCTCCTCAGCCAATTGCCTCTTCGTCAGCTTCGTTTAGACAACATACTGCCACCGGCGAACATTACGTTCGAAGATTCGTTCATCAATACCCAGAATACGACCAATGTCTCATTTTGTCAACTAGAGAAGCTCACCCTTACTGATCCAATCCCCTGGGTGACGGCTCTGTTGGCCCGGCTTGAATTCCCTAGATCCACAATTGTCCAATTGAAATGCAATTGTAACAATCCTGCGGAAATTTCTCAGGAAATTTCTATGTTCCTACCATTCATGGCGAGCAGGTTCAGTAGTCATCCATCTCTGCCACAGTCTACTCCACCACCTCAATCAATGCTCCGATCTTTGAGTTTCCGTCGCAGTGACCTATGGGATGCCACCTGGACAGTCAAGTGCGGCACATCAAACCCTGCAAATAAAAACGGGATAAATAACGTCTCCCTGGAAGAACGTGATCTAGATTCCCAATTCCCACTCCAAATTGTACTCACTCAGATGGACGAGTGTGTATCCTTGGGTGGAATCATCCCATTTCTCCATGCTCTTCCCATGACACACCTGAACGCGATCACCCTGTACAGTGACCTAGAAGGCCCCTTCGACGATCAAAATCCATGGACAGAGGTATTTTGGGATGCACCGGAGTTACGGATTGTCGAGGTGGGACGTGGCTGCGCCAATATGTTCATCCATGCACTCCAACCCCGTGGCGGTGTAATATTTGCACCTACCTTGACCGATATCAGATTCAAGGAAATTGTGTTCAACCGACGCAAATGCAGGGGCGCCGAGGAGAGCCACGAATACGGAACAGGGTGCTTGCGGTGTCTGCGTAATGCACTGGCTAGCCGCACGGAGGCAGGGAGTGTGCTCCAGAGACTGTTCCTCAACAACTGTCCTGGCATTGTGGAGCGGGATATAACAAAGTTATCAAAAATGGTCGGTCGAGTTGAGTGGGTCATCACGGAAGGTCGAACAGGCTCGACGGAATGGTTATGACTAGAATAAGGCCGTCGTCGATGGCAAACACCTTGTTGAAAAACAGGTTCTTTTGCATTCTTATCTTGCATCCTCGTCATCGTCGACGGTGCTGTTTAAGCACAATATGGAAAGAAGAATCCTGGGACATGGTCAGTAAATAGGGTGTAGTAGTCATTTTTTGAGAGCTATGACTGTTGGGAAGGAACAATTTGAAGCCGTTGTGCGGCTGAAAACTCAGGTGCGAGTGACAGACCTGGGATGACAAGACCTCAACATGGACGTTGACAACTAGTCTCCCCAAGGCAGACCGAAGATTCGATGGAAGACAATCGTTCCCGACGTGGACGGGGGGGAGTGCCAGTTTCAGGCGAAGAGTTGGTGGGTTCCATCGCGTCTGCCATCGAGCCTCACTCAAGGCGATATGAGATCGAGCTGTTGATAACCACGTGCGGCCGCCGCTACGAATGTGTAACTGTGCACATCCCACATTCGTTCCATGGACCCGTCGTGCTCAAATCTGTGACAGTAATTTTGTAGGCCGAAACTGAAGGAAAGGACATGTGATTCAGACGCGTTCGAACGGTCTCCACAGTGTTTGAGGAGGAATAGGTAAGTAAGTAAAGCCCCACTTTTCTTTGTCCCTTGCGTCCTTCTCGTCGTGTCTTGGTTCAAGGTAGGTTGCCCGCCGCTGCCATTGAAAGTCAACTATCGGATTGATCCCTACATTTCCTTTACATGGCCGTACATACATACTTGTCTTGACAGGTCTTGACCATCGTCCCAGGCTCCAGCTGGCATGACCGAACCACCGCAGGACATTCGTTCGTAGTATCAGCCTCCATTGTCGTGCAATCTCGCGGCGCCTCCCAGTTCTCAATCGCAGTATCACATCTGATCAACTGAGAACCGAAGCGCCACTGTCGACTCTCTTTATAACGCCCCACCGCCAATGGCTCAACACCCTGCCCAATGCTGCACTCGTGCAGCCCTGCACGACGCGACGAACGCGAATTTGCGTACGGGGAAACGAAGTGTCGGTTCTATGCAGCCCTACTCTACGAAACGAGTCACTTTCCCTACTCCTTCAGCCCATTTACAGGTGTCCGACACCCAACTCCAACAGCTTCTAACTCCCTGCCTTTTTATCATTTTCAAGGCTCCGCCGACAATTTTGATGTCGTCCGCGGCATACTTACGGGACCAAGGACTCGATTTGAAAATCAGGTCCTGTAGTACAAGGTATCGTGCCATTCCCGTGGTCGCAATTGGATGCCGATGACGATATTGAAATGCCTGACGGAACATGTTGCCTTCGCGCATCCAACATGAACTTATCTATTCCTTACCCTCTTCCTTCGCTCGTGCGCAAAGCACCGATCTGCAGGCTCTGTGGCATCGTTTGTGGTACCTTCTAATGGACGGGACAGATGGAAATCGGCGAGGAAGAAGGTATGAAAAAGCAAGCAGCACGCAGAGGATATGTGGTGGCGGTGTGATACACCGGAGCATTTGCATGCGCTCGCTGACTCTGAACATCGTGCCAGCCAAGCGCAAGCGCTTTTGATGGCAATGCTGAGCATAGGCGGTCGTGCTGCAATTCATTTCAAGCTCAGGATCGGTTGCCGGTGCCATTCAGCTGCGTTGATTCGTGACCATGAAGAAAGGACAGTAACGTCATTATCCAGTCGGTTGGCGTTTTATCGTTGCCACCAACGCTAGCATCGTCGGCTCTCGCGTCGCATGCGCCTAGTACTAGCGAACACAGAGCAGGGCTGGACCCCAAGAATATCTGTCGTCGAATGGTGGCACTGTTCTTGAGCTTGCCGATCCACTTTGTCCCGATGCAAATGTGTCGCACTGCTCAAAACTATCAATCCCAATCTTAGTGCCTCCGTGACGGAATCGTGATGACTTTCAGATGCTTCCCTAGCCATTGGGACCTGCTTTGAGGGACACGATTACGCCGCCGCCTTCTCCAGAGCAATTCCGATGCTCACACTCTCCCCTGTTACTCCCACCTTGGTCTCCCACTGCGAACACCTCGAACGTTGACAATGTCTCAGCTAGTCGCATCCCTTACACTTGCCCACCGAAAGCGGAGTGGCTTAAAGCCACAGGGCTCGAAGAGCAGGGAGGATGCGCATTTCACCGGGGAACCAGCTAGCCACCCAAGCGGTGTTTTTGTGAATGTTCAACGCCATCAACGTGCTGACAGACAGTCACCTCTGTGTCGCGTTACATATGTCGACGAGTTGTCAAGCTGAATTGCTGAGTTGACTTCTGCTCCGGGTCCCAATATCTTACCCCCCACCACGATACGCCTTTTACTCATTCAACATGTTTAATACACGCCGGCGCACACGATATTATACAACAAGTCCTTTGGCCGTGGCTAGTGTTTATCCAGCTGGGGGGATCACATCTTCACTCACGCATTGGCAATAAAGTCAAGTCATCAACATCCAAGATTCAAGTTGTAAGGAATTGCAAAGATAGGCCCATCAGCCAGTAGTTGGTACGATGCCTTCGATCAGGCCTTATCCTGTAGATCTTTTACGTGGCTAACGAAACCAAGCACTGTACGTCCGCGGAATAAGACATCTGGATCAGCTTTGTAGATGCCTGTAGATGCTCTCACCGAGTGCACGTTTGATCACCTACTAATCGGCACCTAGTGCTGTGATCCCGTAGTCAATTCACATCCTGATAGGTCATGTGACAGGCCAACTCAGGCTAGTCGGCCGTAATCTCAGTTCATTTCATTTCCTGTCGATGGTTTGCCTCTCAGCTGGTTATCTGTTAGCACCGAAGTAGGTATCACGTCCTGCACAACTTGTGGTACCAGTGAAGCAATAGTGGTGCTCAACGGCACTCTGCTGGCGCTATGCAACGGCCATGCACCATGATTTTGCAGTTGGTTTGCAGCGTGCTGAATGTGAAATTTCTCATGGCGCCGCTTACTAATAAGCCCAAAGTGCAACAAAAATTCTAAGTCTAGATTGGCACAACATTCGAAGTAAAAAAAGAAATATAACATCTGATTCTTGATCCCCTACAACTACACCGTGCACCATGCCTTGCCAGTCCGCCCGGAAAGTTTTCTTGGATAGAATCAACAGGTTTGCCCTGTTAGTTGCTGAAAGGTGCCTGGAAACTATCAAAAACTACGACCCAGAGGATGTCAGTGATACAGAGGAGACTGGATCAGAGGGCGACCTACCTGTGATTATTCCCTGTCCCTCCCCAATCACTCCGATCTCCCCGATCTCCCCAATCATGTCATTCCTGAGTGATGACGACTCTGATTCAAGTAAAGACTCCACTGTGCTAGAAGATGCTCGGTACTGCCGTCTGTTGGGTGCAATCAGTGCACTCCATGATGAGGTACTGAAAGCGCGCATACTCCAGCGTATACCAGTCCCCATGATGCGAGCATCACAGTTGCCACTCCTCAAGCATTTTGCCGACTTCTGGCCCCATCTATTCCGCAAGAAGTTGCGCGTCAATCCTGAGGTGTTTGACTGCATCCTGGATCAGATTAGCGGCCATCCGATTTTTCTTTCATGCAGAAACCAACCTCAGTTACCTGTTGCTATCCAACTTGCGATCTTTCTAAACCACGCTGGCCACTATGGCAATGCCATATCTCCCGAAGATGTGGCCCAGTGGGCTGGAGTCAGTGTGGGTTCTGTAGTAAACTGCACTCACTGCATAATGGTCGCTGTGCTAGACCAGCACGATTTGTTTCTTGCCGTTCCTGATGTGAACTCTGAGGAAGTGGAAATGGCACGACAGTGGGTAGAGGATTGTAGCTGCCTGGGCTGGAGAAATGGAATATTTGTCGCGGATGGGTCAACCATAAATCTGTTCGAGAAGCCAGGTATCTATGGTGAAACATTTTATGACAGAAAGTCGCGCTACTCACTTAATTGCCAGGTATGTAGACGTGCCGCACCACAAAGAGTGCACTGACTAAATTTCATTCAGCTTGTTGTCATGCTGCATGATCTCCATATCGTTGACTATGGATTGGGACACCCAGGGAGCGTTCATGATGCCTATGCGTTCCAGGGTACGCGGATGGCGAAGGACCCTGATCAAGCGATCCCAGAAGATCATTGGATCTGGGCGGACAGTGCGTATCCAACGCAGACTTGGTGCGTTGTACCATTTAAGGCCACTGGTGGGGGGTTGTCGAGAACTAAAAATTTATACAACAAATATCTGTCAAAGGTAAGTAGCATTATAGTTTGAGATGGGTGAT
>Ga0307516_10007000_pt1 | contig 13076 bp, 10 predicted proteins | sample 19_EM_MG_FD_203310 | JGI IMG/M metagenome (GOLD analysis project Ga0307516, IMG submission 203310) | Populus trichocarpa ectomycorrhiza microbial communities from riparian zone in the Pacific Northwest, United States - 19_EM | ecosystem: Host-associated > Plants > Roots > Unclassified | place... | reverse complement strand
GCGCCTAAAACGCGCGGCGGGAACGAAGCAGACCACCGGGGGACCTTAAGTCCTGGCCGGTGGGGCATTCGCGCGTCTGGGGGTCGAGAGACAGGCCACAGGGGGCCTTATGTTAGAACTTAGCCAGTAGAGTGCAATATGAGGCACTGCGCCTCGACGCACTATAATTTGATTCAAAAAAAAAAAAAAGTGTCACCCAGCCCTGTACAAGCATCGTACTCAAGTAGCAGACTACCCAAGAAACCCAAGCCGTGTGTCCGAGCAGTGAGATGGGATATGCTGCCACGTAGGACTGCTGCCCGGGGGAAAAGGACCACGAGGTGAACATATTTCGTAAGTTCCCAGCGCTTATGTGGGCTACAACAAATCCCCAGACTATGCAGGCAAACACAAGCGCCCAGAGAGTGATGACGACCTTACGGACGCTTGAGTGGGAACGCCATGCAGAAGGCTGCTTCTTTCGTGGAAAAAGTGACATGTCTATGCCGACGTCTTTGACGCCGTGCATGCACCGTCCTTGCACGGGGGTTACTTGAATATGGTGAACGAGTGCGGCGGTGATATCAAACGGCGACGAGCTCCACGTCCGAATATCTGTCGTAGCCATCGCTACAACGGCAATGACCACCTGTAGCAGGAGCGCCCCTCCTAGCACGAGCAATGCTATGTTGCTGATATAAATCTGCGTGATTGATGGCGAGGGGACGGCCCGAGTTCGACCTTCCGACGAATTAGTGACGACTGCGAGAGTCACGAGAATGCCCGAACTGTAAGGCACGACCAGCAGCAACGCCATTAATCCGTTGAACATCTTGCCGTTCGGATTTAATGTTCCCCTTGCGGCACTGAGTAGCCTTAGGTTCGTATTGAACCTCAGCCGTTGTTCAGAAGCGAGCGCTGATCTGAGCGCAACATTGTGCACGAATCCCGTGGCATCAGTGCACAAAGCCACGAGTAAATTGGCACCGAGACCGACAAGCTCCCTCTGCCACCGTTGTTCAAGTGGTAAAAAAGTAACACCCGTCAACATTGTTCCCTTTGATAGGAAAACATGGACGCTGCAGACGATACAAGCGATGCCGACTAGGAAAGAGATGAAGAGGCCGAAGAGTGCAACTCGTCTCGAGAGATACGATCGATCGTAGAAGTCAGTGCCTGCGACAGGCTTTGGCTTTCCCGTGCTCGCAGAGAAGTCTGTCGTGTACGTTGTGTTGGTGTAACTCGAGTCACGGTATGAGTTTCCAGTTGAATAGGAAACCGGGTGTGGGGCCTCCATGAAGATATCTGGGCAGGTGTAGAGACAGAAGTAGGCCCCCTCCGTTCCAACAGCTTGATTGAAGACCACGCATGCTACACGGGGCTGTGAGACGTAGGTCCAAAGGCGCTCGACTAACAGGTCATCAGATCATCACAGATCATCACTCGGAGTCGGCCAAGAACCTAATATAAATCCGGGTGAGTGTGCGCAGGGTCCACACCTTCATCCAAGTAACGATTGGCTGTCCCCATCGAGAAGGCATATTTGCTGAACAACAGCCCCGGGTGCCGAACAACCCATGACCACATGTGATCAAAGCCGGTCAAAGCTTTGGAAGCCAGTATACTTGGCCAAGACACGTTGAGAGAGACCCCCACGGTTTTACTATATTTTGGTTGACACTCCCGCTCTATACGGAAACGTGTTGCCAATGGATCCCCACCTGGTCTGTTCCAGGATCTTGGGTTGTGTTTTCTTGCTGTAGACAGTAGCGCTGAGGCGTGCCCAATGGTGGTATGTACTTACAGGATGAAGTTCAGTGCATATATATTGTTTCCATGGGAAGATTCGAGAAAGTTCCGTTATAGACTTGTTTCGATGTATATAAGATATGGTAGACGCTACGTATACTCCTAGGGACGACAAACTACCTGCTCAACGAATTAACACATTATGTCCAACGTGAGTACCCTCGTAACCCATCCCTGTACCGATGTCGGTGATCCATGTATACACATACAGGCGAGTGCACTGAAAGATCTAGGCAATAAAGCTTTTGCAGCCAAGGACTACGATAAGGCCATTGAGCTGTTCTCACAGGCGATTGCTCTCGAGCCATCGAACCATGTACTGTACTCGAATCGCAGTGCAGCTAGGGCCGGGAAGAAGCTGTACGCAGAGGCACTAGAAGACGCAAGCAAGGTTCGTACTTGTTTTGATACTTTCACGCCATTGATCCCACTGGAAGTGACGCATGGACTTGCAGTGCATAAGCATCAACTCCAGTTGGTCCAAGGGTTACGCGAGGAAGGGTGCTGCACTGCATGGCTTACGAAGCTATGACCTCGCCATCGCTGCATACGAGCAGGGCCTCGAATATGAAGACAGCCCCGCGCTCCGCAAAGGACTTCAGGAAGTCAAGGATGCCCAAGGTATGAGCGAGTCTTCCACACCTACAATATCGTCCACATTCTCTTCTAGCCAAGGATATTCCAGGTACTCCTCATCTTGCCCTCGGGAAGATCTTCCAAGATCCCAATCTTATCGGTAAACTGGCGACGAACCCCCGAACACAAAAACATCTTGCCGATCCGACCTTCGTTCAAAAGGTAAAGTCCATCCCTGTAGAAGATCGACTCCTGATAATGATATCTCTATTCCGTGTACAGCTGAAAATGATGCAGCAATATCCGAACCTTGCCGAGTCGTGAGTAGCGCACATCTCAACCCACCCCTGAGCCTGACATCGACGTCATCGCAAATCACAGCGCACTCCAGGACCCCCGCATGATCGACGTCCTAGGCGTAGCAATGGGGGTTGATATGCAAGGTTTCTCACGCGATTCAGGCTCTGCCGATTTCCCTCCAGGATTCCAAGAACAACATCAGGGTTCTTTTGCACCTGCGTCGAACCCATCGCCACCATCGTCTACACCCCGCGCCTCCTCCTCCAGATCGAAGCCAGCACCTGAACGGGCCCCAGAGCCACCCGCAGAAGACGTTGAGATGTCAGAGGAAGGGCAGGAAGAAGCCAAGGCTAAGGCCGAGGCGCTGCAGCTTAAGGGAAAGGGTTCCGCACTCTACAAGGACAAAAAGTTCGACGAAGCAGGAGAATGTTTCTCCAGGGCTTGGGAACTCTATCCAAAGGATATCACATTCCTCACTAACCTTGCTGCCGTGTATTTTGCGAGTGGCGACTACGACAAGTGTATCGAGACCTGTGAGAAGGCCGTCGAGGAGGGTAGATCAGTAGGTCTTTCCGGTCTACAGCACGGGATTACATTCTCATCAGGCTTGGTGTAACAGCTCCGTGCAGATTTCAAGCTCATCGCCAAAGCACTTGGCCGTATCGGCTCAGCCTACTCACAGAAGGGAGACCTCGCCTCTGCGTTGAAATATTTCCAAAAGTCCCTTACAGAGCACCGCGACGCCGGCATCTTAGCCAGGCTGCAGTCAACCGAGAAGGCGATTGCGGAGGCAGAGCGCAAGGCCTACATCGATCCTGCAAAATCGGCTGTCGCCCGTGAAGAAGGCAATGCAGCATTCAAGAACGGCGACTTCGTGGGCTCTGTAAAGCTTTACACTGAGAGTATCAAACGTGACCCATCAGACCCAAAGGGATACAACAACAGAGCAGCGGCGTACATGAAGCTCATTGCTCTCCCTGAGGCATTGAAGGATGCCGAGGAGGCTATTAAGGTCGATCCTACCTTCGGTATGTCTGCACCTGTCTCTTCAATGTCTTACTAACGCCAGCATATATCGCAGTCAAAGCCTACATCCGCAAAGCCAGCATCTTCCACTCAATGCGCGAGCATACCAAGGCCTTGGAAGCGCTCCAGTCCGCGACTGAGGCTGACACTACCCATGCGCACGCGTCCGAGATCCAGGCTCAAGAATTCAAGCTTCAGCAGGCACTCTTTACACAGCGTGCTGGCGAGACTGATGAACAAACGTTGGAGCGTGCAATGAGAGATCCAGAAGTTGCTGTACGTAGTTTGTCGTCGTTGTTGGATCTGCGACTGATAACTTTCCCCAGAAAATCATGTCAGACCCTGTAATGCAACAGATTCTGCAACAGGCACAGGGCAATCCCGCTGCATTGCAAGACCACATGAAGAGTCCAATCATCCGCGAGAAGATCATGAAACTCATCAACGCTGGTATTATCAAAACGCGGTGATGAGATCGTTAGGAGGCAAGAATAGTTTTTTGTCTTGTGTATGTAAATATCATACATGTGATTTTGGAGACATAATACAGAGAATGGACAACTCTTCAGCTCTACAACATCATATGTTAATGATGCTCATCCAGCACGAGAAAAAATCGAATTCAAATTTGCTCTCAAATAAAACCTGGATTCGTCCACGATTGGTCGAGAATGTCTGCGTCTTTGAAGAAGTTCAATATAGCTTCAACATGGGTTCCCCACTTTTTCATCCCTGCTCCTGATTGGAGTTCATGCCATACGCGTGCACAGGTGTGCACTTCCTCGGTATGACAAAGCCCCGAAACAGTCGGAATCTGTGCCTCGAATGCCCGCTCAAACGCATATCCCAGTGCAACTTCACTGAATGTCGGCCCATTTTGCTCCCCACCGATCCGTTTATTGTGTAATGCAATAGCATTTGCGACCACTGCCTTGATTTCGTTCGATGCGTGGTGCCACACTGGCGGCTTCGGGCTCAGCAGACCCATGCTGAGCGGCGACGCAGACACTACGTGCTTCACCTTGGCGCGCTCCAAGAATGCGGATCTAAACGTTTCGAGCGTGCGATTTTGCAAGTTGAGATGGGAGTATGACATCACAACGTCGAGTGGTTTGCCTGTCTCGTGGAAGACGAGAATGGAGATACGGAGGAGTGTCGGAAGGGAGTATCCTATTATCGTCGTCATTCACGGACAGGGTTATTTTTGCTCCACCTCGAGCCAAGCAACCTACCACTGATCCCGACCCTCCTCACGACCCCCCTGTCCTGCAACTCCCTCAGAGCTGCGATAGCACCCAACGCCTCCTTATCGCCATTCCCCAATACATGGCCCGCTTGGTCTTCTCCGAGACCGTACGCGTCTTGTTCGTCGCCAAGCGCCGACAGGTGATTTCCCCTCATGCGTGGAGTGCGAGCCTCCGCGATGAACTCGACGTCGTGCACGTACACCGTGTCAAGGTAGTCTGTATGTAGCCGTGCCAGGCTGCGTGAGACACTGGCGTTGACTCCTTCTCTGGTGAGGTCGAAGTCGGCACGCGTATCTCCGAAGCGGCCGCATTTAGTGAACTGTAGTGCATGAACGTTGGGGGGTGAGAGTAGCCACACATGCAGAAATGCGAGAATATACCAGCTGATAAGACGACCGGGGGAATTCGTGTTTGAGCGCTTCGAGTGCGTTCCCGAGTATGATCTCAGAGGGTCCGTAATACGGTGACGTATCAAAAGCGTTGATGCCATACCTGGGAGATATCAGTATTAACCATCAGACACGATCAACAGGAAGGTGCCGCACACACACCTCAACGCGAGCCTTGTCACCCGCAGTGGGGTCACACTTCGAATGTGATCGTCCGTGCTGTAAGAGTTGCAGAATGCAGCGGCCCCGAAAATCACCGCAGGAATTTCGCCAATGTATGTTGTCTTGTCTGATGAGTCAGCCCCGTTTGAAGATGGAGTCCCCAAAAGCTGACTGACAATCTGTATCCCGGGCTTCGGTCTGTCATTGTCGTCGTCTGGGATCTGCTCGAGGGGTGGCAGGAAAAATGTAGGCTGCGGTGCATCCAAACGCTGAACCATGGGTAGCTGGTGTAGTAGTAAATAATACCAGAAAGCCCCGCTACAAGTCCACGCTCAGGCATTCACAACCTTCATCCAATCATGATATGATGGCGGGATGATGCGGGCCGACAGCCGGTCTCAAGGTCTTTCCAGGGTAGGGACAGTGAAAAGCTATATTGACGCGACTAGACAGCGACAAAATAAAGACGACCAAGAAAAACTTCCTTCCTAATAGCATGGGCAGTTATAACTTATCCCGCGTCCAGCTGGCCAGGTTTGTCGTGAGCACACACCACTGACAACGGGGCCGGAACACAAACCTCTTGGAAAATCTATTGTTCACATCCATCATTTTTATGTTCTCGTCTGGCTTAACATCGTTCCATGGCATGGGGTTGCTCTTTGTCCAGACAACTGTACAGCGTGTCAGCGACGGGGAGACGGGGATAGAACCACAATCTCTCACTGGTAGGGCCACGCGCAAGGCGGGTTAGGTACCACCCCGCGCCACCGACAGCCAGACCAATGACCGCGTAGCTTCAGCCATTACCTCGTCAACCCATGAACGATTGAACAGCGACAACACGACTTACATTGGAATGGCCTATTCAGTACGAAAACAAATATCAGGCGATCATCCTCACCGCCAAAATAACACAGAACACACACCTCGATGGCGAACCAGTGCCGCATAAAGGTACTCTTTGCCCTGGAAGCCATTGCGAGTATGTAGTTGCAAGTTACTTTACAGTGCTCTCGGTATCCCACTTGTTCGATTTGGACACTTCTCACGCTCTGCCGGAAACTGCCGATTCATCTTCCGAGCTTACGTTCTCACACGAAGAACGGTAGAATAAATAAAAAAGTGCATGTCCTTGAAACGAGCATAACGATAACATGAATACAGCGACAACAATGTTGGCACATCATAACAAGACCTCCCCCACTACGTGACAACCACGGGTAGCCACTTCATGAAAGAATGGAGAAGGTCATCAACTATGTGACAGGCCGATTAGAGACGAGGTTGCTGACAAACAAATCAAGGAGGCATGGAGGGCATAGAAGCATAAAGGATTGGAGGTTAGAAATCAGGAGCGAACACTGCAGACTACGACCGTTCATGGTAAGTGATCAATGATGTAAGTGGAAATAGTAACGCACGTTACAAGTAGACTTCACCTGCCCTGCAACCCTTGCAGGCGCTGACCATGGAACATGAACCTGCTCCAGTGGACTTTTCCAGACTCAATCTACTCCTCAGTTGCTCCAATTGTTTGTCCCTCGAAACAAATCTCCGTTCGGTAGCGCGCGGCACATGACCACCAGCACCAGACAGCAACGAAGCTGACTCCATCGAGTCTGGGCTCGAACTGTTCGGCAGGCTAGATACAATGTGCGACGCGGCCGTAGCCGCACCCGGCGTCCACGAGAAAGGAATGAAACTGGATATTTTCTGCAATGATAATCGTGTCGAGAGCGGAGAAGACATAATCGAAGATAATGAAGTTGATGAGTTGCCACCGAATAGGCTTGACTCATCGACGTTCATCTCCGGCGTGGCGCCGTCACTTTCCGAGAAGCTGGGGCATCTGACGAAATCGTTGGCTGTGAAACAGGAGAGAGGAAATGGGTTAGGCGTACTCATAGATGATTTGGGTTGGGGCTTAACGGAACCATTTGGATGACTAGACGGACCCTTTGTTTTCTGGACCGAGGATATACGCGGTTTTGTCGGTGTGGATTGAGCGACCGCGGCTGGTGACGGCTTGGGTTGTGGAATGAAAGTTGGGGCATTGCCTCCCTTCTTGGATGGAGGAGTGACAAACGAACACCTCGGGAATGGAATTCCCTTTAAACCACCAGAGGATTTTGAAGGCGTGACCTGCGTAGGGGGTGAGAATGAACGCAATGAAGTTGCACGTGGAATTGAGGATGGTGACGTAGAGGTCCTGCTGAGTGGACGAGAACTGTCAGAATGAGCAGGTGATGACACAGCCGCAGGAGTAATAGGTGCTCGTGGTTTGGTTTCAGTCTGGACCTGAGGGAACTGGAAAGAGACAGAAGTATCCTCATCATCATAGGGTCTAAAAAGAGAAACCGGTTTTCCAGGGAAAGACCGACTAGGTGAAGACTCAACCGAGGCGGAAGGGCTGACAACTGCAGTCGGGGGAGTGACGCAAATTTGGGGAGGAGTGATGCTGATGGTTGGAGGTGGGTTGAAAGTGAATCGAATCCCACCATCCACTTCCTCACCAATGAACTCGTCATCACTTTCATCTGAAACTTCTTCATCTTCCTCGAGGACCACTTGAAGGCTCCTCATAACAGGTATATCGATCACAGTGCCAACGTCAGATGGCAGAACAAAGGGCGGTAGTTCGTCTTCGTCATCTGCAGAATGACAGAAAGCAGAAGCAAACAAGCCCTTCGTCCTCTCCTCCGATCCAAGAGGTGGAGACACGTCAATATCATCCAGGCAACCAAAGAAGCGGTCTATATCATCGTCCTTCTTGACTGGGGCAATCGATGAACCTCGGGGAAATGTCCATGTCTTGGAAAGTGAAGCATGGGATCTATGTTTGGTGGGCATAGAAAAGGAGTCGGGGCGCTTGGAAGCGTCATCAATTGTCAAGCCAGCATTTGCCTTGAGATCAAGCTCATCATTAGAGCCAACGGAAGAAGCACCAGGGCTCTGGAAGCTGAGGTCGGAGTCGTCCGCATCCTCGTATCCGGCAAGGGCATCCTCTTCTTCATCAGAGAGATCTTCTTCAGTGACCACATCCAAGGTCAACTCGGCCTTAGTGAAGCTGTCATCAAGCGATTCGACCTCGGTGGTGGAACTTTCAGAATCGACAGAGCGGAAGCCAAGTCCTCGAGGACTACCGTAAGGCTGTGAAGACAAGTCTGGCTTCCTGACCGTGCCATTCACAGGGTGAAAGATCGTAGGGGTGTTTAAAAGACCAGCATCGTCCATGAGCCTCTCCAGCTCTCGCCTACATGCCCGTTCCTGCTCTAAAGTAGCGCGAAGGTGAATGCACTCGTCAATGGCAGCATCCGCATCCTGGAGACGAGCATTAAGCCTGTTGACTCCTTCCTTAAGCGTGTCACGCTCATGTGTAAGGTTTGCTTTCTGGGCTAGTGCCTGATCAAGAGCGGCGGCTTTGTCCTCCAATGCCTTCTCGAGACGTGTTTTCTCGACTTCAAGCAAACCAAGGCGGGAGCGTGCCACCCATGCATCCCTTCTCTCCACTTCAATGCGCTTTGTGAGCACGCTAGCTTGCTTGTCGGCATCATCAACGCGCATCCGCCAACCCTCGACGTCGCGTTTCAGTTCGTCGCGCTCCGACTTCAAGTCAGAAATTAACTGAAGCATCTCGTCGCTAGGCTCCGAGGACCCTACAGAAACCTCTGAAGAGTAGGAAACAGGTCGGGAGTACAAAGACGATCTTTTGCGGAGGGTGCGCTCCAATTCTGTGATACGAGACAGAAGCACATTGTGTGACCTAAATAAAAAATGCTGCTCCGCTGCTGTAAGAGGTTGTTCGACAAGAGTGGACTGATCGCTCGAAGTGGAAAACCGCCGGTCAGTTGTAGGGGTCATTTCCGGCGTTGGCAAAGAAACTATTTCGCGGGGAATGAAATCGACCGAGCGCTTGTAGGAAATGCTACTACGCTTCTTCAGACCAACATCAGAAGCCGACGAAGTATCGGAGATAGAATGCTTCTTGTCACCAATCAACGAGCGGGGAACTGAAGGAAGCTGGTTGAAGGTGTCGAAATGGGACATCGTGTTTGGAGAAGAGTATGGACCAGAGGCACCCGTCAAGGTAAGAGATCTCAAACCACCAATGCGAGGGCTGGGTGTGGATGAAGGAGTGGGCAAGCCACCGGTAGAACACACCACACTCCCGTTAACGAGGGAGAGGGTCCGCAGATTGAGGCTTGCGGGGCGGGCACGAAATGTCTTGGTATCTACTGACTTGGCAGGGGGAGACACCTCCACTGGTTCCTGAAGGGCCTGGTCGTTGGATCTCTCCTCTTCTTCCTCTTCCTCTTCTTCGACGAGGGTCTGGAGCTGGTCCTTGGAAACAGAAGTAGGCCCAAACATCTTACCAAACGAGTCACGCTTGCCCATGAGGCCACTGATGGCATGGTTGTTCATCCCGGAGCCTGGCGGGAACGACGGTTTCGTGGCTACGCCAAATATTAACCCCACGTGCAGTATGCATGACGAATGTTGCAAACTCACGAAACTCAAAGGTCTTGGTGGTGTCGGGGGAAATAATGTCAGGAATCTCGACCTTAGAGAAAGCAAGATCAGGCTTTCCCTCAAGAGCAAGGAGAGCGCGACGACGGATTGAGTCCCTGTCACCCAAGTTGATGTTATCATCTGAATGCACAGCCGGAAGGTCCGGAAGCGAAACACCCATTAGCTCTGCCGACTCGCGGCGAGTAGAAACTGAGGAGCGACGCCTGTGGTGGGAATTGCGTTTAGAAAGGGGGGGATTGGGGAGTACATTGGTATTCGAAGAAAAATCAAGTGATGGAAGAGCTGGCGCGGAAGCAGAAAGAGAAAGAGAAGAAATAGAGTTGTTTCGAGAATGAGATCGTCCGTGCGAATGCTTTGTGAGTTTACTGAGGGCATGAGCAGGAGCACCGCCGCCCATCTTGAATGATTCAATCTAAAGATCACACTCGTTCAGCAGGATACGGATGAAGGATAAACAGACGATACCGACCCTCAGTTTGGCTGCCGTTTCGGTATCTTGAGACTTGGTGGAGACGTCGAGAGTGTGGTCCATGGTAGTGTGGGATGCGTTGAGTATATGTTGTTTTTAATTGGTGAAAGAACGTGGGTCGACGAAGAGAGCGTGGGTGGAGTAAAGAAGGGAAAGGAACCGTACTGGTAGACGTCGAGTGGGCAAGAGTTGAAGGCGAGCAGCAAGAAACTCGAACCGACGCAAACAAAGTCGTAAACACTTCAAACTCCGACCCCTGGTCTAATAGTTGGCAGTTGCACAGGGACTTTTCGGTTCAGGATTCAGGATTCAGGCGCTCAGGATTCGAGATTCGATGGTGTACTGGAAAGTGTCCATTCGCTTTGTTTTTGCAATGTGATGTTCTGGGACGAGTGGATACGGAGATGACCGCGGAGTGAGTGCCGCCTTATTGCCTTTAGTCTTGACTATCTATCACCTCGTAGAATGCGTCAGATTGGAAGGCTTGTACCAGAACGCACGGTGTTCTTTCTCTGCGACGTCCAAGAACGCTTCAGTGAGCTGGATCTCCCCTTCCTGCTACAATCTCCCATCCGCGCACAGGGTCAGCCATTTATGGCTTCGATGAGCTCGTTTTGACCATCAACAAGACCTTGAAAGTGGCGAAGGTGAACTTGCCTGTATCATTAGAATTACCACAGATGGATAATTACACCCAGGTTTTGAATATACCAGTCATCGTGACCGAGCAGAACCCCAAAGGTACGATCGATCCTGATCACGCCTCATGGTAATTGCACTCATACACCGCACTTTGCAGCCCTTGGGTCAACTGCACGCGAAATTGATCTCGCGGCGCTTGGCGACCTGCACCTGGCGACAATCCCGAAGTTTGCGTTCTCCATGATACCTTGTGTCAAGGGTCTGCTTGACAACCGTCGCAATATCGACTCGGTGGTCTTGCTCGGCATAGAGGTTAGTGGCGCTAAATCTCCATTTCAAGCGCTTGTTCTGGGACACTGAGCACACATTTCAGTCTCATGTTTGTGTCTTACAAACCGCGCTTGACCTTCTGGAACAAAATTACGATGTACACGTACTTGCGGATGGAGTATCGAGCTGCAACCGCGAGGAGGTGCCAATCGCTCTCGCTCGGATCCGGCAGGTAGGCGGTTATGTCACTACGAGTGAAAGCGCGGCTTTCCAACTTCAACGTAAGTTCACGGTTGACCTTGGACTGTGACGGTTGGTTTGACGATGGTGGCATTCAGAGACAGCTGAGTCCCCGCATTTCAAGCCCTTGTCCCAAATCATCAAAGAAGAAAAGGAGAACACCGTCAATGCCGTGCAGAAACTCGTGCCGTTCCGCAGTGCATTGTAGTCTATACATGTATACCGTGTAAATGAACTGTGGAAACCTTTCATCTTGGCGCAACCTTGACATATCACACTCGCGGTCAGTCCATTTCACAAGTCGAATTGAATACATGAATTAGCCAAGTGTATTCTTTTTTTTTCTGCCTTTCTATTCGTGGCCCTCCGCTGTTTGAGGGTGATTATTGCAAGTATTGACAGCTGCCCGAGGGTGGATGCGATGTTGAGTCAACGCTCAAGGTGCGTGGCCATGGTAGGTGGCAGAGTGTTACAATGGAGGATGTGCCCAAGAAGGGCCAGGACTCAGGAGGGTGGTCGAGAGGGGGCAAACAGTGAAGGCCGACGAGAGATGGACCAGAAGACCAAGGCAGCCAATGAGTTTATCGATGTATGGAACGAAAGCGCTCAGAGCTCACGCGTGCCGGCATCGACAATTTGGCACCCGTCAACAGTCCAGTGGTTCGCTGACATAGTAGTTGGATAGTTCAGTGTGAACAAATTATATACTTAACAGCTTCCCTTCAATGTATACCATCCTTGCCCAATGAAGTTAGTATCGATTAGTCCTCGAACACAGACAAGTTAACACATACATGCTGCACGACTTTGAGCTTCATTGTTTGTAGCGTCTAGGAATAAAAATGCATCCCCTGCTTTTCAACGCCTGCAATCAACCAAGGTTCGCGACTTATGCAGTCAGGTCTTACTAAAAAAGTCTTTGGGCTATCCGAGCCAGGTGGGTTTTTGACTATCCAAGGTATGTGCCCTGGCCCTGATTGGATGCGTGATATAGATGCCTGCCGTGGACAACGGCCTTGTTTCGGTTGGTATTGATCATTTTATTAACCAGCCGACATTTCAATGATCTTGGGCTGCTCCGATTACCTCGGGAGTCGGTAGCATAAATAGTTGGAGACTCACGTAAGTTTTCTCTTCTTGCCATCTAATTAACTCTAGTCTTGTCTACCGTCCTCATACAATGCGTCAGATCGCAAGACTTGTACCAGGACGAACAGTGTTCTTCCTCTGTGACGTCCAAGAACGTTCCAGTGAGCTAGATTCCCCCTTCCTCGTCATAATGTCTCATCTATGTCCAGGGTCAACCGTCTATGGCTTTGATGAACTCGTCTTGACCATCAACAAGGTCCTGAAAGTGGCAAAGGTGAGCTTGCCTGTGTCATTAGGATCACCACAGAACATAATTACACCCAGATTTTGAATATTCCAGTCGTC
>Ga0307516_10006999_pt1 | contig 13078 bp, 15 predicted proteins | sample 19_EM_MG_FD_203310 | JGI IMG/M metagenome (GOLD analysis project Ga0307516, IMG submission 203310) | Populus trichocarpa ectomycorrhiza microbial communities from riparian zone in the Pacific Northwest, United States - 19_EM | ecosystem: Host-associated > Plants > Roots > Unclassified | place... | reverse complement strand
ATCGGCAACCCGACAAAGTATCAAAAGTAAGTTCAGACTAAAGACGGTCACAGGAATGCGTCCGTTACCGTGCAGGCTAACGCGCGAACGGGACTCGTGTGGTCACGCGATCTCAACCAGCGCCAGGGAATGTATCACTATACCGAAAAATCTGAAACCACGGGTCACGCTGACATGTCACTGCGTGGGGCGCCTCTACGAAACCAACCCGTAGGGGAGGGCCGTTCGCCAGCCTCTCTCTGATCCCCCAAATCAGTCTACGCTGATCTAGATATACATGTAGCCTGTATATGTACTGGTGTGATTAATATTGGTACAAACACATACAAACGAAAAACGGTCATCTAGTTCATACTATAGTGATACCAAAGTGGGTGACGACTGTCTGCCGCATCGTTCTGCAGGTGCTGGCCCAGTGATGAGCGAACATCACGATCCCAGATGGAACATGTTCGGCCCCGGTGTGTTCGCAGCCAACCCGCAAGCGGCGGACCGTAACCCGACATCCATGGTTTCCCCAGCCGCTGTGCAGGTCACTCGAGCTCCATCCTCCCAAACTCCGGGCCTGGCGCCGTTGTTATCTCTTCTTCCTCGCGACGCGTAATATCACCATGTTCTCCAAACCTATTTTCTATGCAGACGTTGATTTGGCAGAGTATGTATTTCTGTCAAAACCTGGCACCGGAGTGTTGGGGGTGGTAACAATCACATGGATATTACGCCAGGAGGCCTGTAACGAAACTCATCGTGATGCTCCGGTCGAGTGAGGAGAAGAAAGGAAACACCGATGTACAAGCGCTATATGTTGAGTGACTGGAGTGGGAGAGAGAGGGTAAAAAGGTACGATCATGATAGATTCGCGCTCAGCGGGCTCGTTCCACTTTCGAGTTGCTCAGGAAAGATTTTTGGGGAAGGTTAGGATTGTCCGTTCATTGACGATCCTCACGATAGGTACATGTCGACGGTTATAATTACAGATTCGGTTCCAGTTAAACACACAGTGAAACATAAACCGGCCGTTAACGAGACCCGACAGCGTGGGCGTCCTTAACCAGTTGAAGAGCCGCCTCAGAACGCGGCTTTACTGAACATTTGAAAAGTACAGGATGACTAGTAAGGCACCTGTCAGTAAGCGCCTCACATCACATCGAAAGCCGGCTCACCGGACGACACTTTCATGGAAGTTGATTTCCGATTCCACTTCCCCCTTCTCATTCACGCCAGGGTCAATGTCGAACGTAGCGAGGATAGTCGCAAACCTCAAAAAAATAGCACGGCTCGCAAAGTGTTTTCCAGGACAGATCCTACGCGAAGAACCGAAAACGCGATCCTCGGGATCTTTCACCGACCGATCGAGTTTCCCGTCTTTCAAGAACCGTTCCGGGTTGAATACATGTGGTTCTGGATAAACCGCCGGATCCTGGAAGACCGCCCAGAGGTTCTCCAAGACCGTCGCGCCCTTGGGTAGGAAATACCCCTTGTAGACGTCGTCTTCCATCAGCGACTTGGGGATGCTGACGGGCAACGGCGTATGCCATCTGTAGACCTCTTTGATCATGGCTGAGATATAAGGGAGGTCGTCCTGGTCGGAAAGTACCGGTAAGCGCTCTCCTCCTAGCAGCTGGTCTATTTCCTCCTGCCCCCGTTTTTGAATTTCGGGGTGGATCGCCATCAGCAGAAAAAAGACCTGTGAGATGGCCAGGGTCTTGGAACCACGTCAGCCGGATAAAGGCCGCGTCTGAACCGAAGCGCTAACCGTGTCAACCGCGGCTGTGGATATTTCACACGAGTCAGGCTCGTGCTTTGTTGAGAAACCCGACGCTCTCACCGATGTACATCGAAGAAGTGATCATACGGATATCTTCTTCAGTGAATCCCCGATTACCCAATTCACCAATGCGATCCAGGCAAGTAGACGCTATCGAGGCGTTTCTTGTGCTCCCAGACTAGTGAAAAGTCAATAGGGTTCGCCAAGGAGGTTGCGCAGTCGCACCTTCAAACCGTCCTTGACATACTCCAGCGGACCATCGACGGCGATCTCAAAGTCCTTTCGTGCAGCTTGTGCAAACCGCTTGAACCTGGCTCCAGGAAACCATGATGGGATGTACTTCACTGTGAACCATGCTCAGCAGCAGGAAAACGACATCATCTCCCTGGCACGGACAAACCGGGAACGTGTCGACGAGGAAGGCACCCGGAACTGTTGCCTCCTCGAGGGTGGCTAATGCTCTCTCCGCTGCGGCCAGGAAGCGGTCTTCATGTGACTTGATGTCGAATCCGTAAGTCAGGGACATGATCAAGGCGCCAGTTGTGCTGAGGTTGGGGTTAGCCACCGGCTAACGGAACTTCGGGTAAGGACTCACAACTTCGTGTGATCCCATAGATTTTCTGGAGATTCGGATATGCGCAAGATAAAGTCGCGTGAGTGGTAGTGGTGCTGGTCGTCAAAGTTCTTCGACGCCCTTATGTTCAGGAACTCGTGGAGTAGACGGCGACTGGACCTCCATCGATCACCGTATTCTGTGGATGGGAGGGACCACGAGTACACGCCCATCCTTTTGGCAAGCCCATGAAAACGAGGGTGAGATGCAAGGGCGTCACGACTCACAGATCTATCATCGGAACGTGTGGCTGTAATTCAACCGTCGAGTTATGAAGCTGAAGAATGAGGCAAGCATGAAAAACTACTCACCCTATCCGAATAGATTGCAGAACGTTTGTCAAGCAAGTCCGAGATTGCTTCGGTGGAATTCAATACGACATGATCAGAGCCCAAGAAGTTCAGGTGGAGCACGTCAGAATCTGCGAATGCCAAAATCAGTCCACGAAGAGGCGCCACGAGAGCAATCCACTCACTGTACTTCTCCGCCATCGACATAAAGGCCTTCCACAGCGGGACATCTCGACGGACGTCGAATATATTCCCAATCACGGGATACCCTTTCGGCCCTGGGGGATATGGCAGCCTAGTATTTCGTCGTCTCCTATGGATAAGAGCCAACGAGGCAGCGATAGCGATCAATGCGCCTCCAAGAGGCGAGATGGATATCATGGAAGATGGGGAGCGAGAGGGGTTGGGGCTGTGAATTCATATGTTTGGCCGGGAATATATAGTGGGGGTCGTAAAGCCGGCGGCCGTAAAATGAAGGTAATGGGGGGAAAACGAGCTTCCAATCCTGACAGACGTTCATAAACATTCAAGCTTCCAGTTCCGCAGGCATGAGTGCTACGGCCCGAGATGGTACCGGCCACCGACATCATCGCGGGGCCTGATACTTAATGCCGTTGGACAGCAGGCGTGATCGTTTGCGTTGGCGGTTGGTGTCACCGTCGAACTGTAAACCTGAGACTTGGCCTCGTGGGATCGGACAAGCGCCGAGGAATCCCGAGCACATCATTCCAGCGTCTCCTGGGTGCCGATTTACGGTCAAGAATCGATCTCGCGCCCTCAAAGCATGCGGTCGGCCTCCCCGAAATGAGGTGCTTCCTCCAGAACTTCCCCTCCAGACAACGACAACGATTAAGTTCGGTAATACTCCTCCGCGTGCGGGCGCGCCACCTAGGGGGTTTCAGGACTGGCTTCGCGCCAGATGAAAAACCCGTGGCTCCATTCTACGGAATGTGGAGGGGGCCTGCAGAGACCGTACGTGTAAGTGTAGTGCCGAGGTCCTTGTTCCCTCTAACCTAACTGCAGTCGTGAGTCGAAACCAGGGGAGATCTGCTCCTCGTCACCGCATACACATCATGCCCTTCACCACCACCTTTTGCGAGCCATCTGGATCCTGAAAATGCAATCACCTACCCAACCTCGACCTCGTTGCGGGACTTGGGACATCCCTGCCGCCGGCACACACGACATAGGTGGCTGTTCGGCGCCTGCTTTACTCCACCGCCGGTTCGGAGGGGCAGGTGAAGTGCCACCTCCCTGCCCAGGGCAAAGCTCCACTCCATATCGATCGAACCTGATTCTGAAACGCTCTGTGCATCCAGCCCCTGCGCCAAAATGAAGATTGATTTCCAGTCACGTCAAGAGGGCTTCTTGCAGGCTTACGACTTCTAGCGGCTCACCGGAGCCAAAACCCCGGTCATACAAAAAGAGTTGACACCTTCCCTTGTAGAGTTAAATATTCGTACCGGAATGTGTTCCACGCCTCAAGCCCGTAACAGGAGGCAGTCTCGGCAGACCTAATGGATGTATGACGCCCCCCCCCCCCCTCGCGATTTTGGACGTACTTATATTCGTACAACTGTCACAATCGTTGGCGCCTTCTGATCCCGCTGAAAGTATGGGAGGGTGGAGGCCGGATCCACCTCCGGCTTTGATGTTCGAAGATCCCACAAGTCGGTGTCGGGCCGTTAAGCGGGTGCGTCGGTGTCCCCAGGCCTTTGAATGGGGACTGGGGTAGAATTCTAAACGGGCCGAGACAAACGCATGTACAAGTCGACGCAACATGTGTAATCGTATCCTACTCAATCATCATTTTGTCACCCCCCTTTTCCTCTGACTCCCCGCTTCCATTCTTCACCAACTCCGCCCACGCCGGATATACCCTCTTATACAAACTCATACATACGGTATCCATCTGATTCATCGGCCCGTCGAAGTGCGCCTTGAAGTACCCATGCGTTCCAAGGCTCTCCTTGATGTGACCCGTCCTTCCGTACTTCGTGTGCAGTTGAATGGGCCGAAAGTAGGCGATATCTTCTGGGTTGAAGAACATGTATCGGACTGTGGCGGTCTTGCGGTGCAGTTTGAAGGGATGTCCAGAGAGGACTACGCGTTTGGCGATTATTCGTGTCGTGTCCGGGTGGAGGAATGTTCCCATCGCCACCAGATCTGGAGCTGGGGGATCGAGGCAATGAAGCGTCAGCGAAGTGATCAACGGAAAGATAAAACGGCTACCTTGAGATCCCTCATTCTCCCTCAGCAGAATGCAGGGCTGCTTGCCAAAAACTGCGGGTCCGTAGATGGTGGCCACGTTAGTGATCCCGTGTCGCAAGTACCTCTCAAATTTGTGAACGTTATTATGTCCCTTTCCTCCACCTCTGGTATGCTGACTGTAGATCGGATTCACCCGCAGCCGCCGTGGACCAACACAAAGCACGAGGGGATCCTGGGCCTACTGTCAGCACCTGCCGAAGGAGCTCGTATATCAGCGACCCCACCTTGGAACGAACCGATCCTTCATATTCCGTGTTCCTCTGGACTGTAAAGTTCAACACCGTCTTCTTGTGCTCGTGTTTCATGAGTCCAAAAATGGCGAATGGTGAGCCGGGGTTGGGGCAGGACGCTTCCTGAGGCACGTCTTTGAGGTGTACGGTGACCCTCACGCCGGGCTATGACACGTCGTAAGCGGTCCGATCCGAAGTGCTGAAGCGAAAGGGTCGTCATACCTCCGCGCCGGATCCTTCCTCGGCCTTCCTGAACACACCCCTCTCCGTCCTCTTGAAGTCCTCGAACTGGAATATCCGTGCGTAGTCTCGCGGAAGGTTTTCGTACGGATCCCAAGGACTCGTCCTGAACGACCGTAACCCTCGATATCGTTGGAACCTCGTCCGAGCCGGCACTTCCATGGGTGTATCAATCTCGTCAGGGAATTGTACATCTTCCTCCTCTTCTCGTTTTCGATCCCGCCATTTCTTGAGCCTTCAAACAGGATCAATACAAGCGACAGGGAGATGAAGTTTGGTGGAGCACTCACTGTCGCGTCTCTTCCTCCATTTCTAGATCCTGGAACGCCACGACGCTCTTCTTACTCTCCAATTCCATTAACTCGTCCATTGCCACCTCCCCCTCTGGAGCCTCGCCCTCACCTTCTCCCTCAGTATCCATGCTTACCGCATCATCTTCACCATCTCCACCATCGCCTTCACCTTCCTCGTCCGAATCAACGATCCAGGCGGCCTGGTACTCGGACATTCCTTTGGGAACCCTTTTGATGTGCTTCGGCGTCGTACCGGCCTTAGCGTCAGGTAACGATGCCCCTTCAACCCCCTGGTCAACGCCTTTCATCTCTTCTTCTGTCGGCCAGGTCTGCTCATTCGCAAGGTCGTCGGGATCGTTTACGGATATCAATGAATCTGCGGATTCTGGATCTGGTTCCGCGAGGACGACGGGCTCAGCTTCCATTGTATCATCGCTTGTATTCCTGGAACGTGAATTGCGGGTTGGGGCTGACATGATCTAAAGGAGGATGTTTTAGATTAGAAGCACTGGGAGAATGCGGTCTCGATACTCACAGATTGGATTTGGTAGTCGCCGTGGCCAGGGATATGCACCAGCCGATCAGGAGACAGTTGTGAACCTCTCACATACCCTGTAATGCGTAACACACCCTCGCTCCACGCCACGTCCTCCCCCAGAATGTAAGATCTATTTTCTCTCCACCGCACATCATTTGGCTTGCCTTCACATAACGAGCGTAGCGCGTTGAGACGGTCGGAGGAGGAATGGATATCGTAAACTCGAGTTTGACTCGGAACGAAGTATTGGATGAAAGACAGTAGGGACTTCAAGACTCCCGCCCTAGACTTTTGATCCAACAAGGCATCAGGGTGGAGTGTTGTGACGACATCTGGGAGTCCCTGAGCTTGGAGGGTTCGCAGCAGGGTGTCTCCGTACTTGTCAACTTCAACGGTGGATGACAAGACGAACACAACGTAGTCTGCCACGCGGCAGGCATCGAGAACAGAATATATGTCGCCATACCGGAGGGGGAGGAACTGGATGGAGGTCTTGAATCTCTCCGCGCTGTACCGGGATTTTAATACCCACGTCGGTATACTAGAATTAACTTCACTAACCTCATCCTCCAGTTCCCGCCTTCTGGGCAGTCCTCTGCAGGGACGCCCAATACCTCCGCTAACCCCTGGATCGTGGATCTCGCCGACGTATCCGCAGTTAACGGGATAACAGCAACGATCCTCGGTGTTCCGTCTGCCCCGGAAAATAATCGCGTTGCAGATACCAAAGCCTGACGCTTCTTCGATTGGATTTGTTTTGCGTTATTCCGTCGGTTTAGTCTCGCCTGAGCAACCGTCGCAGTTGAAGACGACTTGACCGACTGTCTCAAAGTTTTGCCTACATTCACGCCTTTCAATCCACTGAAGAACGAAAGCATTGTGGTGAATACCTTTAGCGGCGGTCTTGATGGAATGCTTTGTTGCGTGCTTCGATTTGAAGCGTTTGTTTTGCTACCGGTGGCTCGACAATCCAAAAAATGACTCGAGAGTTGCAACCCCCTTACCTGTTTTAGAGTAGGACGGTGGTGGTGAACCTCGGCAGCCATGATGACCACAATCTAATCGGTCGAGCGGAGGCGGGATGAGGAAGAAAACTTGGGGATCGATCAAATTCATAGGGTCCCAAGCGCCCGTTGTGCTTGACGCTCAAAATTCGACTCAACAAAGCCGCGACGTCTACGCTCTAAAATGGATCGCATGGTTAAAGTACGACATGTGGTCGCAGAATCAGGACACGTTTACAATGCCAGCAACCCCTCCTTTACCCCCTCATCACGGATCTGCTTCACCACGGCAACAACAGACTCCCTCAAACCCTTATACTTTATCCCAAGTTCCTTCGTAAGCGGGCTCCCATCTAAACCGATATGAGCCGGAGGAGGACCACCTGGAGGGAGAGCCAACCTCCCAGCCAACTCCGGGAACTCCTCCTTGATGAACTGAGCGATGAGCTGGTAGCTCGACTTCTCGGGACTGCAGACTAGGAATCGCTTGTTACTCGTCTCCGGTCGAATGTACGCGGCTTCAACGTGGGCGAGAGCGAGTTCGCCGATGTCCACCCAAGCGGAAAAGCGTGCGGCCGCGATAGAGTCTTTTGTGACGCCCAGAACCATATTCCTGAGGACTCGGTTCGAGGCATTGACGGACGACAAACTTTCCACGGGATGGACCCACGGACCGAACACGAGCGGTGGGCAGAAAACCGTCAAATCGATCTTCTCCCCACTTGCATTAAAGCTCGATGGTGAGCGAACCCAGTTCCAAGCCTCGAGTTCGGCAAGCTTCTTTGAGGCTCGGTACGCGACGATCGTTTCTGTTGTTGATACGGCTTGCTCGTACGTTGTAGAATTCCAATCTTCTGCCGTGCATGTGTAGGGTTCGTTGGGATCCCGGGCCGGATCGAAAGCAGCCGCAAAGGAAGAGGTCAGAACGATCCGCTTCACCGTCGGGCTCTTCGCGATAGAGTTCAGGATCGACTGTGTTCCCCTGATGGCAGGAAGGATGAGATCTTGTTCAAAATTCTTGGATCCTTGGTCGTCAGGGATGGGCTATGTGACGTCACGTTAGCCACTGGTTCGTCAAAAAGGCTGCATGCGACGGAGATGAACTCACACTGGCGACGTGTATCACAACGTCGACGTCCCTAACGACATCATCAAAAACGTTGGGAGCAGTAAGATCTCCAGTGATAGCCGTGGAGAACAGGTCCCCGTATTTCGCTCGACGGGCTTTCATCTGATCGGCTTTGGACTGGGACCTCCCTGTCCCAGTAACCTTGATCCCGCGTTCGAGGAGAAGGTCGACAACGTGGGCACCGACAAAGCCTGTGGCGCCAGTGACGAGAACATGACTGGGAGAGGGATGGTTGTTTTGGTCAGGGCTTGATACACCTGCAGGCGATGGTACTTACCGAGGAGTGAATGGTGGCATTGTGCTGCGAGTGTGGATGTGGTCTTTGCGTTATCATTTTGCGTGCACTCCTATATATCCTCAGGACGCGACCCACACACCCTGCCGGTCATGACCGAGCTCGAAGATCTGCAGCCACCTCCTAGTCTAAACACAAGTGGCCCGTAGGTGATCCGGTGGTGAAGTGGGCCAAGGTGGAGGCGGCGGGTCCGAGGTGGGTTGGTCCGGACTTCCGCGTGGGTCGATGGAATCGAGCGCCGCTAGGGGTTGTTGTGGGACATGGCCCGTTGGTGGGTCAACGATAATCCATTACTACATCAGAGGGTTGACTCGTGGTACGATACTGGGGATATACAATGTACAGGGCGTGACGCGAATGGGACCATCATGCCCCCCGACTCTTGTCTTGGCCTCGGAACCACTTCTCAACGAGAATGAAAGAGACAAACACATGGTCAATGATTGCACGGCCCTCCGGTGTAACTTCCAAGGCCCCTTCCTTTATGTTAAACGGTCGACGAAATTTGGCAAGCACTTCCTGACTCGACAGTTTAACGAGCTGAAAAGTCCAAAGAGATCAGTTTCAGTGCACGGGACGACCCAAACACGGTCCCACTCACTCTGGATAGACTTTCACGGTGGTCACTAAAGATCCATTGATACTCCTCGCCCTGTGCCTGTATGGTGTAACTCCTGCAGACATAACCACAATCAGCTGTGACCACGGGAAAGGTTACCAAGTAAACGACGTACTCTTCCCCATCCGAACGCACCTTGCGGATGAATTTGTCTTTGGGCATGGTGCGCCCCTGGAAAATGATCTCATCGGGGACGAGCACATTCAGAATCGACGGGGACCAATGGATCCTCGCGATCTCTTCGTTTGTGTGAGGTATGTTCTTTTCTCCTCGATCTGGTCGAAGTGACAAAAAAGGTTGTGCCATCATTCATCCGAGCAAGAGAGAGAGCGGGTTCCACGTACTGAGGTCCAGTTTGCGCACGTAGGTGGTCTTCTGCTGAAACTTGCCGACTTCCATCGCAATCTCGAATATTGCATGATCCTCACCCTCGTAGCTGGCTTTCGTGACTAGAGGCTCGGACTCAGTCTGGGCGAATCGTAGTTTTGTCGACATTGGGAGAGAGGGGGGGTATTTGGATTCAGGTTTGCTCCCGTGGCTATTTATCCCTGGGCTAGAAGAAGCGCTGGGAATAGCCCGCACTTGAGGCGATGCGGGTAATTGTCTTGGAAGGTGATTCTCCGTTACACAAGACCGGATGTCAGACCTAGAATGTACACATGATATGTTCAGATTCGAGATACGGGGTTGTGGGATTTGGATAGTACCGGAGGTTACGTGAAAGATCCCCTCAACTTCCCCGTCTTTCCCCAAAACGCTCCGTCAAGAAAGCGCCGGATGTGGAGTCCACTGGGGATATCTGGATCTCGGCTGACTCGGCGGTCCGATTTCCTGCTAGACGAAAAGCGCAGCGCCTCCGCCGAGTTCGCTTCCGGTAAACGATCCACCGATCCGAGGCATGTTGCTCGTGACATAGGACACGATCCTGTTCAGGGAGTCCGCTCAACACGCACCGTCGTGAGCGGGCCACTTGGATGCCAAGGTCCCCGCCAAACACTTGGACCGCCACAGTTTCGCGCAGCCACATCGGAAACACAGGGTCCTGAGTTGGACAAAGGGACGGCCTGAGCATCGAGCGCCGAGCACTGGGCAGCCACACTGGCATGGTGGCGTGGAAGCGCGCTCTCGGCATTCGCCGGCCGAACTCTTGAACCTTCGCATTGGCGGAATGGATCCTATCTCCAGGGCTTCGAGGCCGCAGATCTCAGATCCCACAGCTAGGTATCCACCCCCCGTGGCAACCACGACGCCTTTGGCCACAGGCCCTTCCGCGGCCACTGGCACGCTCGGTTTTTGGGTTTTGTTGAGACTACGATCCTGGGCCATGTGTACCCTGCAGCACGGCAGGTGGCACGACACGGTTGAGCTCCGTGGCTCGCTTCACAACTGGTACTGGTGGTCCTCTGGCTTTACCCCCGTGGTCAGCCGTGACTCTCTCGGGATAAATATCGTCAACCCACACTGGCCATGCACTCTCTACCTCTTCTCTCAAACTCGACGCCAACTGCCTTGAAATGGTGAATTCCATCTGCATATTGCGCGACGATAGCCTGACTTCAACATCGTTCAGAGCTTTGACACTGGTTGTTTTTTCCCGCTCCAATGCGATAGATGTGGCCGAGAGCTCATAAACGTAAGTCAATCGCTCACCTATTGGTCGTACGGATGAAACGAACACATTTCTCCGTAGATGGGTTGTAAGAACTGTACTCCCCCAGAACAGTTCCTTCCCCCTCCTGCTGTTCGGCCAACCGCTGGCTCTCCGACGCAAATCGGTCGGTTGGAGGCCCATCTCGCTCAGATGCGCGCGGGAACAAATTCTGGAGGTTTCCCCAAATACGGTGGACTTTCCCTCACGATCCGACCCCCCGCCTCGCCGAGTAGACCTCGCTCACCCCGGAAAAGAGCAATTCAATCCACGGTCAGTGATTACATAACCGGTTTACAAACGCCCCGCTAAACGACTTGGCATCTCGTAGCTTCCCTTACCCATCCGGCGATTCCAATTTACTGGGACTGGCGGAGAGCCATTAAGCGTATTGGATGGCAAGAGCGTCATGGGCCCATTCGTGGCCAACGGAGAATGCAGACCATTCGCGAGACGCCTAAGTGAAGGCAAGGAATACATGGTACCCACAAAGTTCAAGGTATGCCCCCTCAGTCACCGCCAAGGTGCAACGGCTGAGAACTATTACAGTGGGTGTCTCACAGGTGGGAAACCAGGGTAAGGAGTGGCACCTAGACCTTATCGTTGGCTCGCTAACCCGGATGTGCCATTCAACAGATTCCCTGCAATAAAGACACCACGGAAGCCATGCTTTTCAGGTGTATCTGCATCTACTTCAAGAAATTCATCGAGGTGGGCAGTTTCCACTATTTGATGTGAAAGGTTTATTCATCTCGCCCCTGATCAGGCCTTGTGTGTAAACGGGCAACAGTGTAGCTCCCCCGGGAACTGTATCTGCGGTGGTCCCACCAGTTCCATAACAGAAGCGGGCGCCAAGATCTTGGGCTATGACCTCTTTTCCCTGAACGAACCCGAATCTTACGCGATCGAGGTGGAAACCGGTCCAACTGAACAGAAGGTGCATCCAAATATCGCCCTTCTTCCCCCACTCCCCCCATGCATGTAAATAACTTATTCTGTCCATACAATACTCTCGAGAACCGACGGTGATGGTGCCTCCCTGGACGACGCAGTAGGTTCGTTGGGAATCCCCCCTAAATATAGAACCGGAGCAGGCCCCCCAGCTTCAACAACCGAGATCCACCTAGACCTTCTCGGTAGTTTCCCTGATAGCCCCAACTAGCTGCCACCTCCCCCGCCACCACCGTCAGCGCCTCCACCACCACCGCCATCAAAGCCTCCTCCACCTCCCCCGCCATCACCTCCCCCACCGTCGTCTCCGCCCTTATCAACCCCGTCGTCCACCTCCATCTTTTTCTCTCTTCGTTTCTTCTCCACGTACACCAACGAGACCACGATCTGATCGAGCATTGTCAATCCTGCAGGCGCGACCTCCAAATACGCCTTTCGTCTCCCAAGGACACGGTGTGCTCTGTGCAGTTCCGCAACTACTTTCTTCTTGCGGTTGTTCGTCACGAGCTGAGGATACGCATCTTCGGTTAGCAAGTTGGCCGGGTGTCAAAGGTGTTCTGGTTCACCTTTGGGAGGTCTTTACCAGAAGAGCCCGTTGACCATCGGTACTTGGATCCGTTCGCTGAGATCGCATAGTCTCTGAGGCCGGGTGTCAGCATTGTGTGTTGTGACGTATCAATGACCAGATTGTGTACACTCACTCTGTAAAAAGCCCCGCTTTGGGCATGAACTCCCCTCTCTTCATGCTACACCCATAATACACGATCCTATCAGATGAGAACGTCTTCCACTGGATCTTCGCAACTTCTGTGACGGTACCAGGCACGGGCTTCCCCCGCCGATCTAATATTAATCGCTCCAGGTCAACGGTGGAGAGGCGAGGCAAAAAAAGGGCGTACTTGTAAAAGGTTTCCGAATCACAGTCGTCTTACTCAGAAACCTCCTCTCGGTTTCGATCTCGTATACCACCTGTCCGCTCGCCTTATCGACGAGGACGGTGTTCAGAGGAGAGCTCTTCGTGAACACGAGTTTCATTACCACCGCGTCTCGTAGCTTGAGTAGTGAGTGTCGGTGTCCAGAGAGACGGGTAGTGACGCGGAGAGCACCAGAACTCCAAGACGAGTGACCAGTTGTAGTTTGACAGGGGCCTCAAGGACGGAGAGACCCTTATGTACTTATATCTTGCCTT
>Ga0307516_10006998_pt1 | contig 13079 bp, 13 predicted proteins | sample 19_EM_MG_FD_203310 | JGI IMG/M metagenome (GOLD analysis project Ga0307516, IMG submission 203310) | Populus trichocarpa ectomycorrhiza microbial communities from riparian zone in the Pacific Northwest, United States - 19_EM | ecosystem: Host-associated > Plants > Roots > Unclassified | place... | reverse complement strand
AGGTGCACCAGATGATCATGCGGCCATTCTGCTCCCGGCGGAACCCCACAGCCAGGATACCGAGTTCATGGTCCGTGTGCAGCGCCGGTTTCGGAGCTGGGGGCTCATGGTGAGGAGGCGCGCGTTCACACCATCCCCACGCAATACTTGCGGTGGCGCGCCGTCTCGAACCATGAAGGCCCGTCTGTGGCCTCAATCCTTCGAGACGCATCGCTGGTGCGATGCTCCTCAGAGTCTGACCGAAAAAGCCGTCAGTATTTTCAGGCTTTGCCTAACAGCTTGAAATGAGTTTTTCCGCCATGGCCGGGCTTGACCCGGCCATCCACGTCTTTCTTTGGCGCGGCTACCAAGGACGTGGATGCCCGGCTCAAGGCCGGGCATGACGGCGTTCGATACAACGCGCTATTTCATTGGCTGCTTTTTGAGTCAGACTCTCAGGATGAGGTTCAAGCTGATGTCGATATGATCAGAACTTCGGAATCCGAGCGCTAGGGCGATGCGTACTTCGCGGTCATCGCGAAGCTGATGGATAAGCCTCGAAGCGGCGCTTGGTGCCGTGCCCCCCACAACAGGACGAAATAAAAAAAGTGGCTGCCTCGCAGCGCTTTCCGCATGTCTTCGGTCAACTGATTTGCCCGACGGGCGGGGCTCGCGAATTCCTGTCCAGTCCCGTCGCGAGAAATATTTTGCTTCCGTTTTTCCGAAATATGTGATTTACTCTCGCCATCCCACCTCGACAAGGGGCGTATCGCGATCGTCATGAACGTGAGGTGGGATGCGGTGGCCGCAGCGGAGCGTGCGACGAGCGCTTGCGGTTGCGGACGGTGAAGCCGTGTGGTTCTGGCGCCCCGAAGCAGGCGTCAAGTTCGCAAGACGCCAACGCGTCGCGCGGATGACGGGGTCAACAAAGCGGTGGTCCCCGGGAAGAGCGCGGAGGAAACCGTAAAACCATTGCGTGGGGAATGCCGGATGTTTTCCGGTGCCTCCGCTGTGAATACTGGTGTGCATACTCACTACCAATATGCGCACACCAAGCTGCGGGTGCATTGGGCACCCGGCATTCCCCGCGCCCTCTGTTTTCAAGGGGCGAGAGATTTTCTGGCAAAGCTCGGGCGCGTCAGTGCCGCGGGGCGAAAACGCGTGTCTGGGCTGTTTGAGATTTGAATCGGGAACGAAGCGGCGCGGCTTCTTATCCCTCCCTCGCGAGCGCCAGCGAAGCGCGGGGAGGGTGGCACATCGAGCGCGCAGCGATCGATGTGACGGGTGGGGGCTGCTAGGCGAAACAAACGCTGTATGGAGTGCGCTGAAACACCCCCCACCCGGCGCTTTGCGCCACCCTCCCCGCCACTCGCTGCACTCGCGGGAGGAGCGATCGCACTGCCAGTGGAGCTGCAAGCTCGGAAAAGTCATTCTGCCCATGGAAGCGCAATCTTCAATACGCCTCCTTCTCGTCCGCCTCGCGGCTGGTCTGCACCAACTCGAGGCTCTGCTCGATCTTGCCGAGCAGGGTGCCGAGCGCCTTGCGCTCGGTGGCGGACAGGCAGGACAGGATGTCCTGCTCCCGGCTCAACAGCCGCGGGATCAGCTCCTCGTAGAGCGTGCGGCCCTTGCGGGTCAGGCGCAGCCGGAATTCGCGGCGATCGTCGGCGTTCTCGACGCGCTCGACCAGTCGTCGCTTCAACAGCGCGGTGACGGCGCGGCTGATGGTCGATTTGTGGGTTCGCGTGCAATCCGAGATGTACTGCGCGCTGCAGGGATCGTTGCGGAAGCCGAGCGTCGCCAGCACGCGCCATTCCGGAATGTCGAGCCCGTAGCGTTCCTGGTACTCGATCGCCAGCGCCGCGCTCACCTCGGCCGCGAGCCGGTTCAGGCGAAACGGCACGAAGCGGAAGAGATCGAGCCGCGATGTCCCCTGCCGCTCCAACGGCGCGGCTGCGGCCGCGCCGTTCCCGGGTCTGGGCGACAAGGCCCGCTTTGGAACGGCTCGCCGAGGCGGTGGCTTCGCCGGTCCTCGCCCGCTTGCAGACGCTCTGGCCAAGAATCGCTCCAATTTCAGTTGACGGATCGACGCGCAGGTCTAAGATAGTTGCAACTGAGACTAATTGGCAAGGCAGACTTTTCATAAGGCGGTCGTCAAAACGCCATCCGGGCCCAGTCTGATTTCAATCGGGGGCTCGTTCAATCCGAGGAAACGTCCGCGTCATGGTGCAGGCCAAGACCGACTTGAACACTGCCGATACGAAAACCGGGACCAGGACCCAGTTCGGCTATCGCCGTCATCCCGATCAGGACCGCGCCGACAAGGATGCCGCCGAGCATCCGGTCGTCGTGGTCGGCGCCGGCCCGGTCGGGCTGTCGCTCGCGATCGACTTGGCGCAGCGCGGTCAGCGCGTGGTGCTGCTCGACGATGCCGATCGCATCGGCGAGGGTTCGCGCGCCATCTGCTTTTCCAAGCGCTCGCTGGAATACTGGGACCGGCTCGGCGTCGGCCAGCGCATGGTCGACAAGGGCGTGGTGTGGAGCGTCGGCAAGGTCTTTCACGGCGACTCCCTGCTCTACCAGTTCAACCTGTTGCCGGAGCCGGGCCACAAGCGGCCGGCCTTCATCAACCTGCAGCAATTCTATGCCGAGGCCTATCTGGTCGACCGGGTCGGACAGCTTCCCGAGATCGATCTGCGCTGGCGCAACAAGGTGACGGCGCTCGATCGGCGCAACGATCATGTCGCGCTGACGATTGAGACGCCGGACGGCCCGTACCGGCTGCACGCGCAATATGTCGTGGCCTGTGACGGCGCCCGCTCGTCGCTGCGGCAAATGGTCGGGGCGGAGTTCGCAGGCCAGGTGTTCGAGGATCAGTTCCTGATCGCCGACGTCAGGATGACGGCGGAATTTCCGACCGAGCGCTGGTTCTGGTTCGATCCACCGTTTCATGCCGGCCGCTCGGCGCTGCTGCACAAGCAGCCCGACGACGTCTGGCGCATCGATCTGCAGCTCAGTCGCTTTGCCGACCCTGCGATCGAGAAGCAGCCGGACCATGTGCGGCCGCGGATTGCGCGCATGCTCGGCCACGACAAGTTCGAGTTCGAGTGGATCTCGGTCTACAAGTTCCAGTGCCGGCGCATGGACCGCTTCGTCCACGGCCGGGTGATGTTCGCCGGCGATTCCGCGCACCAGGTCTCGCCGTTCGGCGCGCGCGGCGCCAATTCGGGCCTCGAAGACGCCGAGAATCTCGCCTGGAAGCTCGATCGCGTGCTGCGGCAGGCCGCGCCGGAGAGCCTGCTGGAAAGCTATCACGCCGAGCGCAGCCAGGCTGCCGATGAAAACATCAGGGAATCCACCCGCTCAACCGACTTCATGGCGCCCAACTCGCATCAGGAGGCCCGCTTGCGCAAGGCGGTGCTGTCGCTCGCCAGGGAGACCGAATTCGGCAAGCGCATGGTCAATGCCGGGCGGCTCTCGGTGCCGACGGCCTACGACTCCCCGCTCTCGACTACGGATGCCGATGATTGGCGCGGCGGACCGCGGCCCGGCGCCTCCATGCCGGATGCGCCCATCACCGGGCTGCAGGGGCAATCCATGTTCCTGACCGATGCCTTCATGTCGAAGGGGCAATGCTTCACGTTGCTGGGATTCGGCAATGGCCATGCCGTCGACGCGCCGGAGGGGCTCGGTGTGATCTGCGTCGGCGGCGAGGACAGCTACGCGGATCCGAAGGGCCTGGCGGTCACCCGCTACGATGCCGGACCGGGCGCCGCCTATCTGTTGCGGCCGGACGGCTATGTTGCCGCGCGCTTCCGCCATCCGACCCGGCCCAGCCTCGAGGCGGCGCTGGCGCGCGCCTCCGGTCGCAATTGAGGTCATCAGATCATGACGCTTTCGACGAACTCGAACTTTGGCAAGCCCGACGACGCGTTTCGCGCCGTGGTCGAGGCGCATCGGGGCCTCAGCGACGAGCAGAGCGCCGACCTCGATACGGCGCTGGTGCTGATCCTCGCCAACCACATCGGCGATCTCGATGTGCTCAACGACGCGATTGTGCTGGCGAAGCGCCGGATGGTCGCCACTGCCCAGCAGCAACAACAGCAGCAGCAACAAAAACGCTAGTTCATACAGGTAAGGAATTTTTTGATGGCGAAGGGTTTCGCATCCACCACCGACCTCGCGGAGAAGACAGTCACCTTCTCGGAGATCGGCACCGATCTCTATGCCTTCACCGCCGAAGGCGATCCCAATTCGGCGGTCGTGGTCGGCGACGACAGCTGCCTGGTGTTCGACGCGCAGGCCACGCCTGCGATGGCCAACAAGGTGATCGAGCAGGTGCGCACCGTCACCGACAAGCCTATCAAATATGTCGTGCTGTCGCATTACCACGCGGTGCGCGTGCTCGGCGCCTCCGCCTATCACGCCCAAGGCATCGTCGCCTCGCAGGAAACCTATCGGTTGATCCAGGAGCGCGGCCAGCAGGACTGGGATTCCGAATATGGCCGCTTCCCCCGCCTGTTCCAGGATGCCGAGAGCATTCCCGGCCTGACCTGGCCGACGCTCGCCTTCGAAGGCGAGATGACGGTCTATCTCGGCAAGCGCGAGGTGCGGCTGATGCAGCTTGGCGCCGGGCATACGTCGGGCGACATCGTGGCCTGGGTGCCGGACGCGGAGGTGATGCTGTCGGGCGATCTGATCGAGTATCATTCGGCCTGCTATTGCGGCGACGCGCTTTTGCGCGAATGGCCGGCGACGCTGAACGAAATCCGTGCCTTCAATCCGAAGGCGGTCGCGCCGGGTCGCGGCGACGCGCTCAAGGGCGTCTCCACCGTGCGTGACGCGATCGCGATGACGCGCGATTTCGTCACCTCGCTCTATGGCGCCGCCGAGGTCTCGGTCGCCAGGGGGCGCAACCTCAAGGACTCGATGGCGGCGACGCGCGAGGTGATGGATCCGAAATTCTCCAGCTTCGCGATCTATGAGCACTGCCTGCCGTTCAACGTCTCGCGCGCGTTCGACGAGGCTTCGGGGATCGACGATCCCGTGATCTGGACCGCCGAGCGCGATCGCGAGATGTGGGCAAGCCTGCAAGGAGGATCATCATGAACATCAACACCTCGCCTGCCACGCTGGGCCGCAGTTCGGCCCAGGTCACGCCGGGCTACATGTCGGGCTTCGGCAACAGTTTCGAGACCGAAGCGCTGCCGGGCGCGCTGCCGATCGGGCGCAACTCGCCGCAGCGCTGCGCCTATGGGCTCTATGCCGAGCAATTGTCGGGCTCGCCCTTTACCGCGCCGCGCGGCTCGAACGAGCGGTCCTGGCTCTACCGCATCAGGCCGTCGGTGAAGCACTCGGGCCGCTTCGCCAAGGTGGATGCCGGGCTGTGGCGCACCGCGCCGTGCCACGAGCAGGAGATCACGGTTGGACAGTTGCGCTGGGACCCGACGCCGATTCCGACAACCGAGATGACGTTCCTGCAGGGCGTGCAGACCATGACCACGGCCGGCGATGCCGGCACCCAGGCCGGCATGGCCGCACACGTCTACCTGATCACCAGGTCGATGGTGGATCAGCACTTCTATAATGCCGACGGCGAGATGATGTTCGTGCTGCAGCAGGGGGGCCTGCGGCTTGTCACCGAGTTCGGCCGCATCGACGCCGAGCCCGGCGAGATCGTGGTGATTCCGCGCGGCGTCAAGTTCCGCGTCGAGATCGCCAACGGTCCGGCCCGCGGCTATCTCTGCGAGAATTATGGCGGCGCCTTCACCTTGCCGGAGCGCGGCCCGATCGGCGCCAATTGCCTCGCCAACGCGCGCGATTTTCTCACGCCCGTGGCAGCCTATGAGGACAAGGACACGCCGACCGAACTGTTCGTCAAATGGGGCGGGGCGCTGTTCAGGACCGAACTGCCGCATTCGCCGATCGATGTGGTGGCGTGGCACGGCAATTACGCGCCCTATAAGTATGATCTGCGAAGCTTCTCGCCGGTCGGCGCCATCGGCTTCGATCATCCGGATCCGTCGATCTTCACCGTGCTGACCTCGCCGTCGGAGACCTCAGGCACCGCCAACATCGATTTCGTGATCTTCCCGGAGCGCTGGATGGTGGCGGAAAACACCTTCCGTCCGCCATGGTATCACATGAACATCATGTCGGAGTTCATGGGGCTGATCTACGGCGTCTATGACGCCAAGCCACAGGGCTTCACGCCCGGCGGCATCAGCCTGCACAACATGATGCTGCCGCATGGCCCCGACCGCGAGGCGTTCGATCATGCCTCTAACATCGAGTTGAAGCCGGTCAAGCTCACCGGCACCATGGCCTTCATGTTCGAGACCCGCTATCCGCAGCGCATCACCACGCATGCGGCGACATCCGGCACCCTGCAGGACGATTATGCGGATTGCTGGAAGGGCCTGGAAAAGCGTTTTGATCCGAACAAGCCGTAGCTCTTGCTTACCCTCTCCTGGAGGGGGAGGGTCGGCTTGCGTCGCGCAGCGATGCAAGCCGGGGTGGGGTGATCCCTCCACCCGAAAACCGCCCGACTGGAGAAACTGTCACCCCACCCCGCCGCTCATTGCATTCGCGTCGACCCTCCCCCTCCAGGGGAGGGTGAGAGAATCCGCCAACGCGGCAGCGTCAAATCTTACATTCGGAAAGCGATGCCCCATCCCAACGATCCCTCCCTCCGCTCCTTCATCGACGTCGCGCCGACGTCCGACTTTCCGATCCAGAACCTGCCTTACGGCGTGTTCTCGACGGAAGCGTTGCCCGCGCCGCGAGTCGGCGTTGCGATCGGCGATCGCGTGCTCGATCTCGCCGTGCTGGAAGGCGAGGGGCTGCTCGATCTGGCGCCGGCCTTCGATGTGTTCGCACAAGGCTCGCTCAATGCCTTCATGGCGCTCGGATCCCAAGTGTGGTCGAAGACCCGTGCGCGGATCAGCGAGTTGCTGCGTCACGACAATCCGCGGCTCCGCGACGACAAGCTGTTGCGGGCGCGCGCGCTGCTGTCGCTGGCGGATGTGACCTTGCATCTGCCGATCACGGTCGCCGGCTACACCGATTTCTATTCCTCGAAAGAGCATGCCACCAATGTCGGCGTCATGTTCCGCGGCAAGGACAATGCGCTGCAGCCGAACTGGCTGCATATGCCGATCGGCTACAATGGCCGCGCCTCAACCGTGGTGGTGTCGGGCACCACGGTGCGCCGCCCGCGTGGCCAGTTGAAGCCGCCGAACGTGGACAACCCAAGCTTTGGCCCGTGCAAGCGGCTCGATTTCGAACTCGAGATGGGCGTCGTGATCGGGCAGTCCTCGCAGATCGGCGAGATGCTCACCGAGGCGCAGGCGGAAGCCATGATCTTCGGCTTCGTCATCCTCAATGACTGGAGCGCGCGCGACATCCAGCAATGGGAATATGTCCCGCTCGGCCCGTTCCAGGCCAAGGTGTTCGCCACCTCGATCAGCCCGTGGGTGGTGACGTCAGAGGCGCTGGAGCCGTTCCGCGTGCAGGGACCGGCCCAGGAGCCGGAGCCGCTGGCTTACCTGCGCCAGGCGGGAGCGCACAACTACGATCTCGAACTCGATGTGGCCTTGCGTACGCCTGAGATGAACGCGGGACACAACATCTCCCGCACCAATTTCAAGTACATGTACTGGTCCTCGGTGCAGCAATTGGTGCACCACGCCTCAAGCGGCTGCGCGATGAATGTCGGCGATCTCCTGGGCAGCGGGACGATTTCAGGTCCCGAGAAACATCAGCGCGGCAGCCTTCTGGAAATCAGCTGGAACGGCAGCGAGCCGATCGAACTGCCGGGCGGCGCCAGGCGCACCTTCCTCGAGGATGGTGATTCGCTGATCATGCGCGGCTGGTGCCAGGCCGACGGCTATCGCATCGGCTTCGGCGAGGTCGAGGGCACGATCGTGGCGGCGAGGTGAGCATTAAAGACGTCATTGTGAGAACGCATCCAGTTCCGTCATTCCGGGATGGTGCGTTATTAGCACCAGACCCGGAATCTCGAGATTCCGGGTTCGATGCTACGCATCGCCCCGGAATGACCAGATCGAGAGGTTACCGCGCTTGCGGCGGAATCTCCCTGATGCGCGCCACGTGGGCTTCGATATCAGCGAGGCTGTATTTCAGGTGCACGCGCTTGTCGGAGGGCAGTTGTTTCAAGACGCACGCCCCAGGTCGCCACTCCCGGGATGGACGGATCGGCCGGGCTACGAATCCGCCGCCGCAATTCGGGCAGACGTTACGCAGTTTGGTCTCGACGCAGTCGGCGCAGAAGGTGCACTCGTAGGAGCAGATCCGCGCTTCCGTGGCGTTCGGGGGGAGGTCCTTGTCGCAATATTCGCAGTTGGGACGGAGTTGCAGCGCCATGAGGCTCACCTGATTTGGACGGCGAAAATGATCGCAAACCCATGGGCAAAATCGAATGGCGAACTTCCCTCGATTTCGGTCAGGTCGGGCGCAGCGGCAGCTTCGCGCTTTCCTTCAGCCGCTCCAGCACGATCGACGAGCGCACATGGGCCACGCTCTGGTGCGGCATCAGCACGTTGTTGACGATGTCGGACAGGCTCTTGAGGTCGCGCAGCACGGCCTTCAGCAGGTAATCGGCATCACCGGTCAGCGAATAGGCTTCCTGGATGTCGTCGACGCGGTTGACCAGGGCGCGGAAGCGTTTGGCATTGTCGGGCGAATGCGTCGCCAGCGTGATGTGGATGAAGGCGATCAGGCTGAAGCCGAGCGCTTCGCCGTCGAGACTGGCGCGATAGCCAGAGATCACCTTCTCGTCCTCCAGCCGCATCCGCCGCCGCGAGCATTGCGACGCCGACAGCCCGGCAATGTCGGCGAGTTGCTGATTGGTCAGCCGGCCGTCGTCCTGCAGGGCGACAAGGATGCGGAGATCGAGCGCGTCAACGGATATCATGCATGAATACCGGAATAATGCACGAAGCGTGCACAATGATAGCAGATGGCGGGCCAATTTGCATACACTTTGCAACCGACATGCGGGAAACTGCCTGACGACCAGCTCAGGAAGGAACAGCCAGATGGGTCCATTTCCGCACGATGCGCCGGCGGCCACAATCAGCGCCGACAATCCGATGGGTACCGATGGATTTGAGTTCGTCGAATATGCGCACCCGAGGCCGGAGCAACTGCACGCGCTGTTCAAGCTGATGGGTTATGTGCCGGTGGCGCGCCACCGGAGCAAGCGCATTACGCTCTATCGGCAGGGCGACATCAATTTCCTCGTCAATGAGGAGGCAGGCAGCCACGGCTCCGACTTCGTCGCCGCGCATGGACCGTGCGCGGCGTCGATGGCGTTCCGCGTGGTCGATGCTGATGCTGCCTTCCGGCGTGCGCTGGCGCTCGGTGCCGAGCCGGCCGATATTTCGCCCGCACGGAAGACGCTCGATGTTCCCGCGATCAAGGGGATCGGCGGCAGCCTTCTGTATTTCGTCGATCGTTACGGTGCGAAGGGCTCCGCCTACGACGCGGAATTCGACTGGCTCGGCGAGCGCAATCCGCGCCCCGCCGGCGCCGGCCTGTTCTACATCGATCATCTCACCCATAATGTTCACCGCGGTCGCATGGATGTCTGGACCGGCTTCTACGAAAAACTGTTCAATTTCCGCCAGATCCGCTTTTTCGACATTGAGGGCCGCGCATCGGGCCTGTTCTCGCGCGCGCTGACCAGCCCTGACGGCAAGATCCGGATCCCGATCAACGAGGATGCCGGCGAAACCGGCCAGATCGAGGAATATCTCAAGGTGTACCGCGGTGAGGGCATCCAGCACGTCGCCAGCGGCGTCCGCGACATCTACCGCTCGGTCGAGGCCTTGCGTGGGGCCGGCCTGCCGTTCATGCCGGCGCCGCCCGAAACCTATTTCGAGCGGATCGATGCGCGGTTGCCGAAGCATGGCGAGGACGTCGCGCGGCTGAAGAAGAACGGCATCCTGATCGACGGCGAGGGCGTGGTCGACGGTGGCCACACCAAGGTGCTGCTGCAGATCTTCTCGGCCAATGCGATCGGCCCGATCTTCTTCGAGTTCATCCAGCGCAAGGGCGACGATGGTTTCGGCGAGGGCAATTTCAAGGCGCTGTTCGAATCGATCGAGGAAGACCAGATCCGCCGCGGCGTGCTGAAGGTGGGGACGGCGGCGTAGGCGCTGTCATTCCGGGGCGCGCGCCAGCGCGAACCCGGAATCTCGATGTTGTGTCCTCTAGATTCCGGGTTCGCTCGCTTTGCGAGCGCCCCGGAATGACGTGATGGCTGTCACCGCCCCGACGTCCACTCTCTGATCACGTCGCCGATCTCTGCCGTCTCCGGTTCGCGGATCGTGGATGGGGTGCGCGAAAAGCGGGGTGCGGCGCCAGGCTGGGTGACGCCGTGGCGTTCGACGAACACCTGGCGCGCCGCCATGTGCGGATGTTTCGGCGCCTCCGCCATGGTCAGAACCGGCGCGAAGCAGATATCGGTGCCCTCCATGATCGCGCACCATTCCGCGCGTGTCTTGGACTTGAACACGGTCGCAAGCTTCTCTTTGAGCGCGGGCCAGGCCTTGGGATCCATCTGCGCATCGAAGGCGGGATCGGTGAGATCGGCGTGCTGACGCAGCAGTGCGTAGAACTGCGGTTCGATCGAGCCGATCGAGATGAAGTGGCCGCAGGCGCATTCATAGACGCCGTAGAAATGCGCGCCGCCGTCGAGGAAGTTGCGCTCGCGCCCCTCTTTCCAGCGGCCCATGGCCATCATGTCGAAGAACATCGCCATCAGCGATGCCGCGCCATCGCACATCGCGGCGTCGACTACCTGACCCTTGCCGGACTTCGCGGCTTCCAGCATCGCCGCCAGCACGCCGACCACGAGATAGAGCGCGCCGCCGCCGAAATCGCCGACCAGATTGAGCGGCGGCACCGGCCGCTCGGCCGGGCCGATGGCGGCAAGCGCGCCCGTGACCGAGATGTAGTTGATGTCGTGCCCTGCGGCCTGCGCCAGCGGTCCCTCCTGGCCCCAGCCGGTCATGCGGCCATAGACCAGGCGCGGGTTGCGCGCCAGGACGACGTCGGGACCGAGACCGAGCCGCTCCATCACGCCGGGCCGGAAGCCCTCGATCAGCGCGTCGGTATTGGCGAGGAGGTCGAGCACCTGCGCCACCGCGGCCTTGTCCTTGAGATCGAGTTCGACGACCTCGCGCCCGCGCGCCGACACCGCCTTCAGATTCTTCTTCGCGCCGACGCGATCGAGCGTCACCACCTCGGCGCCCATGTCCGCCAGCAGCATGCAGGCGAAGGGACCGGGACCGATGCCGGCGAACTCGACGATGCGGAAGCCTGCCAGCGGGCCGGAGGCGCGAACGGAAGTTTGCGGAGCTGAGCTGTCGGGCACGTGATCATCCATCGCTGGGCGAATTTCAGGAAGATGCCGATGTCTCTTGGCCGTGACGGCAGAGGGTCTCGCCTTCGCCGGCACGTGGCAAGCATTTTTGTTGTTGGGCGCTGCCAAACGCAGAACGGCGCGCATCGCTGCGCGCCGTTTGCATGGATCGGATCAGCTTTTTCGTCAGCCCGCGGCGGTGACCGCGCGCTGCGCCATCACCTTGATCAGGTTGGCGCGATAGTCTGATGTGCCGTGGATGTCGCTCATCAGGCCGTCGGCGGAGATCGTGACGCCATCGAGGGCCGCGGCCGACCAGTCCGCCTTCAGCGCGGCTTCGATCGCAGCTACCCGCATCACGCCGGTCTGCGAAGCGCCGGTGACGGCGACCCGGACATCGCCGGATTTGGACTTGGCGACGAACACGCCGGTCAGTGCGAAGCGCGAGGCGGGATGCGGGAATTTCGCGTAGCCTGCCTTGGCCGCGACCGGGAAGGAGACGGCGGTGATCAATTCACCTTCGCCGAGCGCGGTCGTGAACAGGCCCTGGAAATAGTCGTCGGCGCTGATGCTGCGCTTGTTGGTCTTGATGGTGGCGCCGAGCGCAAGCACGGCGGCGGGATAATCCGCGGCCGGGTCGTTGTTGGCGAGCGAGCCGCCGATGGTGCCGCGATGGCGCACGGCCGGATCGCCGATCACCGACGCGAGGTGAGCGAGCGCCGGAATGGCCTTGCCCACGGCGTCGCTCATGGCGACGTCGTAGTGCGGTGTCGCTGCCTTGATCGTGACGGTATCGCCGCTGACATCGATGCCGACCAGATCCTTGATCCTGGCGATGTCGATGACGTCGGATGGCGAGGCCAGCCGCTGCTTCATGACGGGCAGCAGGGTGTGGCCGCCGGCGAGAAACTTGGCGTCCTTGCCCTTGGCAAACAGCGCCGTCGCTTCGTCGACGGAAGAGGCGCGATGGTAGGTTGTCGAGTACATGGGTCGTCTCCCTTGACCTTTTCCCGGTCATCCCGGGATGCGCCGCAGGCGCAGACCCGGAATCTCGAGGTTAAATTATCAATCTCCACCGGGTTCGATGCTTCGCTTCGCCCCGGAATGACGTCAGTCGATGATTACCCGTGGATCGCGTGCCAGACGCGATCAGGCGTTGCCGGCATTTCCAGTTTGTTGTGACCGATTGCGTCCGTGATGGCGTTGATGACCGCGGCCGACGCGCCGATCGCACCGGCCTCGCCGCAGCCTTTGACGCCGAGCGGATTGCCCGGGCACAGCGTGGTGGTGTGGGAGAGCTTGAACGACGGCAGGTCGTCGGCGCGCGGCATGGTGTAGTCCATGAAGGACGCCGTCACCGGCTGGCCATTGGCGTCGAACACCGCATGTTCGAGCAGCGCCTGGCCAATGCCTTGCGCGAGCCCGCCATGGACCTGGCCTTCCACGATCATCGGGTTGATCAGCCGGCCGAAATCGTCCGCCGCGACGAAATTGACGAAGCTGGTCTTGCCGGTGGCCGGATCGACTTCGAGCTCGCAGATATAGGAGCCGGCGGGGAAGGTGAAGTTGGTCGGGTCGTAGAACGCGGTCTCCTTCAGGCCCGGCTCCATGCCGTCGGGCAGGTTGTGCGCGGTATAGGCGGCGAGCGCGACCATCGGCAGCGCGATCGACTTGTCGGTGCCGGTCACCTAGAACTCGCCGTTCTCGATGA
>Ga0307516_10006997_pt1 | contig 13079 bp, 18 predicted proteins | sample 19_EM_MG_FD_203310 | JGI IMG/M metagenome (GOLD analysis project Ga0307516, IMG submission 203310) | Populus trichocarpa ectomycorrhiza microbial communities from riparian zone in the Pacific Northwest, United States - 19_EM | ecosystem: Host-associated > Plants > Roots > Unclassified | place... | reverse complement strand
CACCCGTACCGTTCCGTCTGGGCATCAGAAATCTACTCATACGGTACGGGTACGGGTGATTCTGTGCCCGTATATACCCGGTGGCTATACGGCCGTATACCGTCAACGGTACGGTGAACAGCCCTAGACTAAGCACCCCGCAGGCTCTTCACTTCAGCCTAATTTTAACTAACTGCCAAATTTGAAGGACGAATCGTGGCAACGACTCCTCCAGTTCGCCAAGGAAAACAAGGGCCCAGGCAAGTTCATCCTCCTCGACCACATGCGGTATGATGTCTCACCCTCACTCACTATCCTCGGCTGCACGCTTTGGGCTGCGCTTGACCCCAAAGATGATGACATTCACAAATGGAGCGTGACGGACTTCAAGTGCATCTCCGGATTCAAAACCGATGACTTCCGCAAGGCACACAAGCATGAAGTCGACTGGCTCGCGCGAGAGGAGTCCCACTGCCGTGTCCTCGTCATGACGCACCATGCCCCGGCATTGGAGGGGACGCGCAACCCAAAGTTTGCGGGATCGGACCTGAACAAGTCGGCTTTCGCCACGGAGCTCGTGGACGAGGCGTGCTGGGACCTGGAGCGGGTGAGGGTGTGGATGTTTGGGCATACGCATTGGACCTGCGATTTTATCAAGGAGGGTATCAGGGTTGTGATCAACCAGCGGGGGTATACGAGAGGTGCACCGGGATTCACGGAGACGAAGGTGATTGAGGTGAATTAGGTGATTAGAACTACATCCACTGCTGTGCATTTAGAAGGGATTTTGTTTCCCAATTTCAACAAGTTGGCAGCAAATCCGAGAATAGAACAGTATGTGAAATCAAGTAAAAATATGTCCCTCCAGCTGATCCACTTGCCCGAAACCAAGGATTTACACCGGAGCTGCTGGCTGGTTAGGAAGTCTGGTACGATTTCTTTCCGTGCTTAGACGAGTCGAGATGTAAATTTTTAGGTCCGGTGATTATGCTACTGTTCCGCCCTCAAGTCTTTGCCAGTGCAATCCGGGATTCCACCAATTTGTGATACAATTATTGAACTTGGATTTATACGCAGTCGCCCTCAACAAATTAGAGCACGCACAACCAGATTGACTCTCGACTTCTTCGCGTTGCTTCACCAACTCCGCCTGCTCCTTCGCCAAGTAGCTGGTGCCGTACGCCTCGTAAGGATGAATCTGATCCATATCGACACCCATTACTGCACCCCTAAAATGGTTCTTGACAAAGTCCTCGGGCATCGTCCCTCGGGGAGAACGAAACCTGGCCACAAAGACGTCGCCGGCCCACGGGTCTTGATGATAGTCATAGTAATCCCCACATACATCCTCCACGACAATGGATTGGTGGAGGGGTGCTTCGCAATAATAACCAGATTTCTTGGGCTCCCTAGGGCGATACATGACCCCCTTGACATGAGGCATGATTCCATAATTTGCCATGAGGTGGAAGTCAATGTCACCCCGGTCATAGTTCTCATAGCGGGGGCCTGACACGAAGTCACAGGAGTGGTGATACTCGCCCCACCGGCAGGACCAGTCCTCGGGAAGAATTTCGGAGGGAATGTGACACCACAACGCCTCGAGATCAGACTCGTGGATTGGGATGTCGCATGGGATAGTGGAATGGCATTTGAACTTTGGCCAATAAAATGACTTTTTAACGTTGATTGCATCCTAATTCTTGGGTGTGAGCCACAGTGGAGGCAAATTGCACAGTACTCACGTTGGAAGAGTCACGACTTTCGCAGTACTTTCGCACATGGAGAGCTGCCCAAGTACAGGGCCCACTAGCATATGTACTACCGAGGCATTTGTCAGAAGCGACCTTGAAATTGGTATCTCCCGTACGCTTTTCTCAAAAGAATAGGGTAAGGGGCTCGAAAAAGACAGCGCATGATGGAAGAGGGAATGAAGAGCGTGCTGGGATTACATAGTAAACTGAGACGAAACCGCCGACGCGTTCACATCCACTCGCGCCGCACGGTGCCGGGTTCAACTCGGACTTCGGCCCAGCAGCCGGTGTCAGATTGGGAGGGACTTTACCCGCCGGATGATGGTTTTCATTCACCTGCCACACATTGTACTTGCCACTTCTTTAGCATTTATGGAAGCCCAGCGTAGCATCACAACGCTTGAAGACATCCATAAGACACGGTTTACCGCTAGCGAGAAAGTTATAGAGGTTGGCGGCGTTGTGTAACTTGTGTTCTGTATCCACGCAAGATTCGATACGAATCAACCGTGCCTATTTTCGCCTGTTTACTTGTTTTCCTCTGAGGAAAAGTCGTAAGTATTATTTCGTATCACAGTAAGTATAGTAACCCTTCGTCATCGCCGGTGCGCATTGTTTCTTTCTCCGTCAGTCGCAACTGACAATTGGAAAAGTGTCTCCGAATTGTCGACGGTCAAAAGTATAGATACCTCGGGCTCCCTGTTTGACCAAACGCAAAAGCACGGGGGAAGACGACACCACCTTTCTCAGGAGCGGTAAGAAAAGGACAGGGAGCGAATCGTGGACTGTGGGGTCTCCGTCGAGACACCCGACTTCAAGCTGTTCCAAACATTTACACCGCTCGAGGGCAGTCCACAAGACAGGCACATCTTTGACTTCCCCAATTTCCAACCTCTTCAACACATTGTTCTCGGGTATCCAACTCAGGATGGCTTCCGCAACGGCCGAGGAGTGCAAAACGGCTATGCGTTCCAAATTTGCAAGGTTTGTGATCCGGTGAAGGAGCTCGAGCAGGAATGGCTCGGGATCCGACGATGTGGAAAAGGAAAATTCTTTGAGCCTCCTGGGAGGCAGGTCCGAGATGACCTCGCGTGCACCCATCTGAGATCGGACAAGTTCAAAGGAGCAATCCACAAAACGAAGTGTGGTCAATCGTTCCAATGCACAAATAGCCTTCAAGAGCGGACGATCTACGGAAATGCGGGAAAGCTCCAGTGAATGGAGATGTGGCATGCATTTTATCGCCTTGCCGTACATGCACAAGAACACGGGAACGGTCCATGCTGCCCCCGGGTGATCTTGGGGTAGCCAGTCTTGGAGGGCGACGGACCTGACGAAAGTCGCGTAGGAGATGGCGCGTTTGTCACCCGCGATGAGGGAGCGAGAGAAGGCTGCGTTGTTGAATGACACGCTGTCATTGCTGCGGGTTTTTCCAGAAAGACCTGAAATCTCGAGGGAGCGGAAGAGGTGAGGGACAGCGAGGGCGCGAAAGAATTTGCAGACGAGGGCGAGGTCTGAAAGGGTGCGGTAGTATTGGACTCTAGTGTTATCTGGGGAGTGTGTGATGTAGTCCAAGATTTCGAGGTATATTTCGTTGGGAATGGGGGTCAGAGGTCGGGTTCCCGAGGTGCGTAGGGGTGCTGAAGAGATATGAGCTTAGTTTTTGTTGGAACGAGAAAGCGTACTGGTCCATTCTAGTGGTAATACTGATCTTGAAGTCGCCGCAGTGGTCGGGATACGCATTTTTTGGCAAAAGAAAAAGTCTCCTTCGTCTTCGGTGCAGACTACCTGCTCGTGAGCGGGGGACGGATCATTGAGATGGACGACGTATGAAGTAGTCAAGAAAGTTGTGACGTAGGAGGCTTAGTATGTTATGTAAGTATCAGAAACGGGGAATCTATTCCCACGCACGGGCCAAGAGAGACCGGTAACCCTTACCCGGGCCTCTCAAGACTCACCATCTAACGACAATGGCCCACGACCACGGCGGAATGTCGGGAGACTCGATGCCCGGAATGTCGACGACCCACGGCACTATGACCTCCTATCTCCATCTTAACCCTGGTGACACGCTCTGGATCGACGGCTGGGTACCGGGCCGTAGCAGCACCCTGTGGGCGGCCTGCATCGCACTTACCCTTCTTGGTATCGGCCATCGCTGGCTTGCTGCTGCGCGAGCGGCTGTAGAACGAGCAATATATTGCGAGACGTGCGTTCATCCAGTTTATGTTTTCTGCGATCTTGACCTGGGCGGTTTACCAGTCAAGATGCTAAGGATAAAGGGAGAGAGCTGTCGTTGTTGGAGATGACGGTCCTCCTTCGTGGTGCAGCGCCGTTCGTTCTTCACCATGCTTGGGCCCGAGGAGTCTTGAAGATGATACATGCCACGCTGAGTTTTCTATTCATGTTGGCCGTCATGTATGCACCGTCTTTCACCTTTATCTTTGTCTCGCTCACACATTTTTGCTGCTATGTTCCAGGACATATCAAGTCGGATTCATACTCGCGATAGTCCTCGGCCTTGGGATTGGCGAAACGATGTACGGCCGGTATACGGATGCTGCGTATGCTGCTATAGGTCATCGTCACTAGTTCCTTGTCCTCACGAACGAGATATAATGTCATGCATATATTATATCAACTCTCCCTATCCGACCTACCAGCAGAACTCAATTTGTACAAGTATACAATCCCCAAGAAAAATGTCTTCTACTCATTCACCCACCATCTCTGATACAGCCGTCACCCACTGTGGATACGCTGCGGGCTGCCTTGAAATCTGCGCCTGCCCCCCATGAACGAACAAACCATATGTATCCACTGCTTCCGCATCATCTCCTCGAATGTGGTTCCAAAACCTTCTCGAAGCTGTGCCTTTAGAGTCTTCACAGTTTGAGGGACGCTGTCAGTGTACCAGCTGAAAGTTCGTTTCAAAGAAAAGTTCATTCGGGAATTGACAAGAACGATATCAACGATCCTCTTATATTTCGAGGGGAAAGAGTAAAAGAAAAAGAAAACAGTTGGAAGAACATCGCCTTACCCGATCATGAATCGGATCCGTTCCCCGAAACGCACGATGATCCCAGATTATGCGCCTGCTTGTGTCTTCCAGGCACGTATAGACTCTTCCCCCCTGCACCAGAAAAATACCCTATGGTAATTTTTATGTATATCAATGTGAGATATGGACATGAAAATGATCGGCGACCCCGACGCGCCTCTGGCCGCAGTGCACGCGTCGTCAAACAGCATACGTATGCTGCTATTTGTCATCATTCACCAGTTCCTTGTCCTCACGAACTAGATAATGTCATGCATATGTTACATCAAGTTCCTATCCGACCTTACAGCAGAACGCAATGCAAATATACAACCCCCAAGAAAATTGTCTTCTATGGCACCGGCGCCCACGTCCCCGCCACAGCCGTCACCCACTTTGCATACTCCGCCGGCTGCCTCGCGATCGGCGCCTGCTCCACATGAACGAACAAACCATCCGCATCGGCCGCTACCGCATTAAGTCTACACCAGTCGGTACGCAACAACACCCCATTCAGGAACCGTCCGACGAGGTTTTCAACTGCGACAAGGGTGCAGAGTGGCGTGGTGTCAGGTGGGACACGGTGGTCAGTCGGGTCATTGATGGTGAAGGTGGTTCCAAAACCTGCTCGAAGCCGCGCTTTTAGAGTCCTCAGGGGCTCAGATCGTGGGTCGCCGGCCGTGTACCAGTTGAAAGAATCGGAGGGGATGCGCCCTGGGTTATTCGATGGTGGGGATATGATATCAGGGGGAGATTATTTGGGGAGGTGGGAGGGGTGGCTTACCGAGTCCAGTCGAGAGGAAGATGTCGTCGGAAGGACATAGTTTGTTCCCATGAAACTGGATGAAAGCGCACGAGGCAGGAGGACATCCCCCATGGGCGAGTTGCCAATTCCATATCGCATGGTTTGTATCAGGGAAAAGTTCATTCTGTAATCGACAAGAGAGATATCAGCAAATCCCCTTGATAGAGAAAAAGAAAAAGAAAACAGCTGGTGGAGCCAGATCGTGAACCGGATCCGTTCTAAAATTGTTCATCCCCGAAACACAAGGTGCAGCATTATACGCCCGTCTGTGTCGTCCAGGGACGTACAAACTCTTCCCTCCTACACCAGCAAATACCGCAGCCGCTTGCGCCGGCGTGAACTCGTCAAAGATGGGATGCGGAGCCGAGATGTGGAGGTTACGGTGCAACGCGGCTCGTGTAGCTGGTACGATGATGACCCCCCACCCTTTTTTGTAAAACCCCCTATGTCTTGGAAGTGTGGGAGTCTGAGAAGGTGGAGATGGCGTATTTGTCCGCGATCAAGGTGTCCAAGATGCTCGAGGTGGTGCAGGTGCCGGCGGCAGGGCTATCGGAGAGGTGGAGGAGCCGTTCGGTGGCGGTGACCCATGCAGTGCGTTCGGCGTCGGTAGGCTGGGCTGCGAGCCAGGTCGCCTCGTTGTAAAAGTCGCCGGGGACGGTGTAGAGCTCGAAGCAAGCAACGAGTTTGGCGAGGGTGGGGGATATTGTGGTGGGGAGGCATGCGAGTGGGTTGAGTGGATCTGGAGGCGGGTCACGGAGGAGAGAATATGGGCTAGTAATAGGTGACGACGAGAGGTGGAAGATGTTGAGCTGAGTGATTTGGGAGAGGTAGCCGGAGAAGACGTTGAGAGCGAGATCCATCTTTGTGAGGGATGGGATTTGGGTTCGCGATCTGGGTATTTATTGGAACAAACGATGCATTAAGGAGGACTGCTGTATGGGAAAGGATTTTCCGCCGATGCCAGTGGAGGTTTGCCAGTACTCTTGGCACTTGGCACTAGTACATATGCATCCAAGTTCGGCGGGCTCCGCTCATGATACGTCTCAGGATGTGGAGGATCCTTGGATGACGAACGACATAGTTGGTGGTCAGATATGTAGAAAGTCCTCGTCAGACTACCCTAGAGACAGTGAAAATCAGTGGGTCCAGTGTTCGCGAGGGCAAGTAAATCGGACGCGTCGTCCTTGGTTGCTTGGCAAGGTTGCCCACTGGCAGACTCTCACTAACTCCCCAGAAGCAGTGACTCAACCGGAATCCAGGGAAGATTCGAATGTTCTGGATACATATAAGTATACAGCACATCGGATTATCTCCTTGGATCGTACCTTATTATGATTGAGCGAAGACTTGGCCAAGAACTAGTAACATGTTGAAAGTTCGCGACCGATCCAGTGGAATGAACAAAATAGCTGTCAGCCAGCAGAGTCAAGGTAGATTTGAGTACCTTGGGAGGAACTCTTTGTCAGTCCGCAAATTACTTGGTGGGAGACCGGTAGTACCTCAATATAATGACTGGCGGACTCAATATTCGATGAACTTCCGGCGATTGCCGTGACTTTTCTCCAGTTCTCACTCCGCTCTCCCCGACGTGCATCTGGCGATGTCGGTGATGTCGGCCCGGCTTGTTCTTCTCTCATCCGACAACCACTTTCGTCGACCAACTTCGAAAATTACTTTCCTGCCAGTACCCTCCGAGTATGTAAAAAGTTTGTATCCTACGGCCTAGTATCAAAGGGGCCCGGCAATATATATTACTTACTTCATGTATTGGGCAAGCAATATTTATTCCGACTCGGAACCATTTTCAAAAAGTTGAACCAAAGTGTTAAACCAGATCTCATTAACTCCCCGGCAGATGATAAGGAAGCCAATGCCAAGGAGACCCAGATCGAAATCTGCCTCGACTCTGGTCAGGTTGACATCTACGTTTTCGTTCATAGAATCCGCTGGATCGGTTGCAAAGACTTTCGACAAGTTCGGTCTTGGCCATGGCTCAATCATAATACGAGACGATCTAAGCGGGAATCATCCAATCTATACTTATGTTTCCTAAAACATCATCTTGGCAGGAACGTCTCGCACTCGAACCTTTGGAGAACTGGAGGAAACCGGTATGATTGAACCGAAAGTAAGAATCATCCGCCTCGAGTTCCCTGACACAGCTAATTCAGATCTCTACAACTACCGGATGACGTCGAACGCCTCCCTCAACGCCAACGCCCACCCTTCATACGCCTCCTCCTCCCTCGCGACTTGGGCCTGCTCCGCATGCACGAATACGCCGCTCGCAAGGTTCGCATTCGACCCTTTCTGACACACCTTCTCATCGGGTATGCCGTTCAAGAACCGACCGACGACATTCCCCGTTGCGGTGAGGATGCAGGGGCTATCGGAAGGGAGAGAGACGTTGAAGGCGGGGAAGAACTGGTTCAGGCGGGACTTGAGGGTTTTGATGGGTCGAGGAACTTCGTCGGTGTACCAAGCCGCGGAGGAGGAGCTGGAGCCTGAGAGAAAGGACAACGTCGATCAGGTGGGTCTGAATAGGAAATAAAATGAGTTACCTAGACCGGTTGAGAGGAAGATTTGGTCGGAAGTGCACGTTGAAGAGCTTTTAGCGTGGAATTGGATGAAGGCGCAGGAGGATGAGGGGCATCCCCCGTTTGTGAGCTGCCAGGACCATAGGGCGCGATTAGTGTCGTAGAAAAGCTCGTCCTGGATCCCGAACGCAGTCAGCACATAATGCTTTCGTTCTGGGGTATGGAATATTTACCTTGTCGTGCGCTGGATCCGTCTTGGGGTAATCTTTCCCCTCGACGCAGCCCGCAGGGGAGAGAAACGCCTTCCGGTGTCGCCCGTGGATGACCAGGCTTTTAGAGCCGACGGCTGCGAAGAGTGCGGCTGCCTGGACGGGTGTGCCGGTGTCGAACAAGGGGTGGGGGGCGGAGATGTGGAGGTGGCGTTGTAAGGCTGAACTGGTGGCTGGAACGATGACGAGGCCCCAGCCTTTGGTGTACACGCCGTCTGTGGAGTGCGTTTCCGAGAGGACGCAGTAGGAACTGGAGGTGTTTGTGTCCGTAAATGAGGAGAGGCTGTAGATGTCTTGGAGAGGGGAGGGGAGTGAGATGGAGGTGCAAGTGCTCGGAGGGTTTGGTGTGGTGGAGAGGTCGAGGAGGGAATGTGTGATGTTGGACCAGGCTGCGCGTTGGGAGGGTGTGGGTTGGGCGGAAGCGTAGGTGGTGGCGTTGTAGAAGTCTGAGGGGACGGTGTACTTTTCGAAGCAGGTCACGAGATGGGCTAGGGTTGGGGACAGTGCGGAGTCGAGGCAGTCATGCGGGCTGAAGAGATTTGGAGAGAAAAATGCGGGTGGTTGGGGGGCGTAGACGATTGGGTGGGTGAACAAAGCTAGATAATCCATGACCCCGGCGTGGAACCTCCTGGGTTATTTATTGCAGCCTACAGGGCTGGGTGATGTTGCTTCCATTCCGTGTGCCATCATTGTCATCAAATCGGCGTGTCAAGTATCCTGAGAAAAACACCACGTGCCCAGCTCTCCGGACGCACCGTGTCTCCCAAAGTTCAAACAGTGACACCTCCCATCTTCTCGACTCTATGATATGTGAGGACAGCACTAGACTAGCCTGACAGGAGTCCTTATTAACTTACTAGAAGTTCGTGGAACATGGATAACCTGGTAGGGCTTACCATTTGGAGGGAAGTGATGGCGAAACTCGTGGTCTGCAAGAAATACTGCGGCTGGGGCCCTAAGTTAGAAAATGGCGGCTGACAGGCATTCTGGAGCCGCCTCGATGGACAAGTGAGACCTCCGTAGGCAGGATGATGAAGGCTTGTTGTACAAAGCAGATACGAGGAATGGACGATCTTGAGGACGGCGCTCAGAATCTGATTCGGGAACTTCGGGAGCGGGCATTTGATGAGAGTTCCGTCGGGAATCTCCGTGGTTGGTCGTTAACTTCATGCCATGAAAGGATAGGAAGGAAGCTGTTATCGATCATCTTTCTAAGCGCTACCACCATACAGATTGCCATGGAAAAAGAAGGACGTATCGACGAGCAACCCCATTTCTCCGAGATCTGTAAGGTGCAAGTTACCTATATTGCAATTGCAACGTCCTGATAGATCCACCTTATTTCGTTCAGCCGATGCTGAGATCACCTATAAATCTGCAGACGGCGTCCTTTTTCGTATTCACAAAATTAATCTCGAAGCATGCACGGAAGGCCTCTCTCCACCAGAAGGTTCTACCTTCGAAGAAATCGTAGAGTTGACTGAAGACGCCCGAACTCTCGAACTCCTCTTTCAATTCATTTACCCCACGGCCGGTATAGATCTTTCATCTATTGACTTCCATGCCCTCGAATCTCTCGCCGAAGCAGCAGAAAAGTACCAGGTCTACACAGCGATGAGCATCTGCAAAATCTACATGATGTTCGTCATCAATTCTATCCACCTCCGCAGTGTCACGACTACTGAGCCACCCTTTTATACTTATTGTGCAGGAAGTCACTCCCGCAGGAGGCCCTGTCCCTTTTCTCTTATGCAACGAAACACGATTATCCGGAAATCATGAATGAAGCTGCGCCGCTCATACTTGACGTTCCTTTTGATAGGATCGTGGTCAAAGTATCCGGCAGAGCCATCATTCCCTGGGTGCGTACATTTACGCATGATACATATAATACATGCTCACATAGCATCTTGATAATAGATTCACTATCGCGAACGGTGGTTGCAAGTCGCTCGGAATGCCACCGGTCTCCACCTACCGCGTGGCCCAGCTAAGTGAAGGTCTCGGCGCTCTTCGCGACCTCGATTCCGTCTTTGGTTCCTCATCCAGCGTCATTCCAAATAAGGAGTGGTGTAGTGCTATCGAGAACGATATAAAGAAAATTCCTGCCTTCACGGAGTTCTTTCAAGTCAGCGTACCTACCACTCAGGTAATGCTTCCTACGCACAAAAGTTCTCGTTTCTCTAAATGGCTGAGCGCCAATAGGTGACCTCAAACTATCCACGCATCGTCCAAGGTCACTTAAGTCCGGCCTTTTCAAAAGAATGTAGGAAGTCTTCAACCTAAGTCGACGTTATTAATACACTCGACACAGTCTTCCACCCAGACGGCGATACCGTGGTGAAATCATCTGACGGCGTCCTCTTTCGCGTCCACTGGCGGATTTTAGACGCTTGTGCATCCAACTTTCCAGATCGCTCCAATTCTGACATCGTAGTGCTCCCTGAAACGTCGACTACCCTTGATCTTCTGTTCCAGTTCATATACCATCTCCGCCGTCCCGACCTCAAACTTCAGGAATTCGACACCGTGCGCCTCCTGACCATCTCCGCTGAACAATATGACGTCTACTCAGCAAGGATTACCTGCAAGGAATACATGAGGTCAGGTTCGCGTATGATTCTCTGACTCGATGCTCATCTTTCGGTTTTCAACAGGGAAACTCTTCCTCAGCAAGCACTATTCATCCTGACATACGCGGCAAAGCACAGATACCTTGATATCCTGGATCTCGCTGCCCCCCTCGTGGTCGATCAACCTATGGTGAATGTTCTGGCTGATATGCCAAGGGACTGTGTTCTCCCTTGCGTAAGCTCCACATATTCGCAGGGAATAACCTGTCCTAATCTCATCGCTCCAGATCGACTATCATGATCGTTGGTCAGAGGTCGCACGTACTGCTCTTCTCTTCCACATCGATACCGTCCAGAACATCTTGAAGTCATACTGCCTCCACAGTGCATTTAATAGAGAGTCGGACCACTGTCAGAAATATGACAAACACGACAATTACCCTGGCAATTCGGCAGCTCAAATCAACGTGGTGTCTAAACTTGGGAAAGGTCTTTCTTCTCTTAAAGACTTGGATGAGACTTTCAGTTGTACAGGCTGGGGTGTGGCAGGGGAAACAGTGGGCCAGTGGCGTAGCTTGGTCAAGGGTGATATCGAATCTATCCCGAAATTCAGTATACTGATAAGTCGACACACTGGCGAGCTTCCTGTCCAGTTTTATGATAAAATGAGGGGGGAAGTGCTCGTAACTTGTCGTTTGAATGGATATTTGCGATCCTGACTTGCCTCGGTCCACACCCAGGATGCGAAACATGGGAATGAGCCGGACAGCGAAGAGGAGTCGCCGATTCAACAAATGCGACCTGGATAATCTATTCTTAAATATTAAAACAATGGAAGTACTACTGTACAGCTACTTTCTACAAAGTGAGATGAACAATTGTAGAAGATACCCCACAGCTAGCCATAGAGGAAGCAGGATGTACTGTTCTTTGTATCTGCCATTGCAGGTGCAAGTTATTTCATCTGTCTGGATTGATCTGTTGGGATTGAAATTGTCGACATCCAGTCTGTAAAACTGAGGTAAACACCCAAAGAGAGCATTTCACCAATCATATCAGCAAACTTTGTTTTTTGCTGCAGAGGTCTGTGAAGACCTGTGGAGTGGACTGAAGAAAGTCTACTGACTGTGCAGACCTGTATGTTAGAGCAACACCAAAACCAGCAAGCTCAATGGCACACTCAACAGTGGCCAGAGCACTAGCATTGTGGGCTCACACATAGAATCAAACAATAAAGAAATGGAATGAGATAGTATTGACATTAGAGTCACACACTGGTTAGGTGGGGATTCCAAGAGAATACAACTAGAGTTACAGGCTTCTGTGCTACTCTATATATATTATTCTAGCTTAGGCTTATCAACCAATAGAATAATTCCAGATATCCTCCAATGGAATATGATCCTGCTATCATATGAGTCAGAGATAAGAGAGTCAAAGATAAGAAGATAAGGTGTGAAAGAAAGAACATATAAGGAAATGGCTGAGTAAGAATAGAGTTTGGCTGAATCAGAATAAGGTTTGAGTGTAAGCAGTATGAATTAATGGCTTGGCATTGAGTCAGCAGTATGGAGTAATGCCAAGCACCTGTCAAACCTTATAATAATATTCACAAGACCAAACAATGAAAAGATGGAGAATATTGGAAAGAGGTTTTAATGCACTCCCTCTTTAGATAGGTGTTATCTCCTCTTCAGGTTTGTGTTACTTCCTCTTTAGGTTCTGATTATATAAGAAGCTAGTGCCATTCTATAACACTACTCCCTCTTTAGGTTCTCTGCATCTCAACAAGAATGAGTAACCAGTGTTCTTTAAGTTAAAGCCCTCAGGGCTTGTTCTTTACAGTGAAAAAATTCACTGGTTTTCCATGGTATTCCATCTTGATCATCACTTCTTTGTCTATAGATACTTTGTCTCTTCTTTCCTTGTATTCAATATCCTTATTCGTTCTTCACGCATCTTTATTCTATTCCAATGTAGATGGCTATCGTTGTTTGTGTTATGGAATGGCACTAGCTTCTTATATAATCAGAACCTAAAGAGGGAGTAACACAAACCTGAAGAGGGGATAACATCTATCTAAAGAGGGAGTGGCATTAAAACCCCTTTCCAATATTCTCAT
>Ga0307516_10006996_pt1 | contig 13079 bp, 15 predicted proteins | sample 19_EM_MG_FD_203310 | JGI IMG/M metagenome (GOLD analysis project Ga0307516, IMG submission 203310) | Populus trichocarpa ectomycorrhiza microbial communities from riparian zone in the Pacific Northwest, United States - 19_EM | ecosystem: Host-associated > Plants > Roots > Unclassified | place... | reverse complement strand
CCACCCGTTTTCCGTCCTCGGTGTATCCATGAATTGGATGATCCATCCTTTATACGAGCCCTCGCTGGCCCGTCCACCCCTTCTCGGTCATTGCAACACTCCTCGGCACACCAGAACCTCCATGCAGACGACCGCTCCGACGCAGACCTTCGTTCTGAACCAGGCGATCCACTTGAACCCCCCACGCCCACTCCTCGCCGAGTGCGCCTTACTGGCTGGATAGACGAAGTAGACACCCGAGCGGAGTTAAAGCAGTTTGCGGCCTCTCGCGTCCAGCGAACCACGTCAGGTCTTGAGCCAGGACTAACATCTCGTGTAGAATCGACATTTGAATCAAGGAAGGCCTCTGGCAGTGTCAAGCCCTGCATGGCAACACCATCCTTGGCCCCTACCACGATTGTTTCCAGAACGGCAGTCCCTATGAGACCAGGGGCTGCGGTCCGCCCGCCTGATGGCTCTGACGATGACCCTGATGATCCACGCTTTAATGTCTCCTTTTCTACATCACTCAATACCAGCACCCCTGTAAAGCCCAAGTCCCGGGCTCGTGCGAAGCAACCGTTACAGATATTCCGCAAACCAAGTCCATTGCATACCCACTCAGAACACAGTACAGCATCTCAGGTACCAAGTGAACGACGTCTATCCCTTGTACCATCGCAGGGTTCACAAGTTCATATGATGAAAAGACGCGATATAGATGTAGTTTCAGCACATACATCGCATCTCCCCACTTCTTGTTCCTCTCATCGTAGCTCGAATCTGCGGAACTCTTTGGTTTCATCCGCAGGCACTGCCACAACGGCCTCTTTGCTCAATGAACGTGCGCGCCTGCTCACCGAACTTGTTGCAGTTAAGCGTGTCCGCGCGGGTAGCAGAGGCGGTACTGTGGATAGGTAATTGGTTCAACCAAGCTTTGCAGAGTTTTAAGATAAGCAGCTTGTTTAAACGCCGACACATCGTGAAATTTATGTGTGTTCATGGTCACACTTCGACTGAAATCGTCGTGGTGCGCATCTCGGGAACACTTTCTTCTCCCACCTTGGTTTTCTTTTCATCCATCCTGGGCCATTCTTGCATGGCAGATTTTTGGGCATTTCAGACGTCTTTTTCTGAAGGTTCTGTCGATTGCCTTCACGCTGTCAATCCCGGGAAACCTGGACCGCGACCAGTTCCCTACTTTCTTAAAGCAATGGTGGCTTCCACGCGGATGACTTTCTCTCGTTCATCATCGCGGCTACCTCTGCATCCCAGTTGTGGTGCTCGGTAAAGCCCGGCCGTCATGACGGAAAGTGCGGAGGTTGATAAAGAAAGGAGACGATGCGCATTTCCAACCAAGCGTACACAGTGGCACATTGATTCAGTCGACGTGTACTGCACTTGGTAAGCACTAACTTGGTGGTGATGCTGCCACTGCGCTAACCAGGACGTCCTCGACGAGCAACAAGTGTATGTACACCGTCAGGCATGTGCCAGTCGGTGGCCCTCGAGCTTCAAATGTGACTCTTCAGGTTCTTTCAGTGAAGTTCACTAACACGTGTGTTTCATGAGCTGACAGACGCGCGCAATTCCATATTCGTGAATGGTCCCGGCCACACGTGTACTCAACGAGCCTCAGCATCGCGGTTCACGCGCACGTACCTTGATTTCATAGTCAGGGTATGCAACTGTGCCGATCCGATGCTCGAGGTGACTGCCACAGACACGTGGCAAATGTTCGTCACATGAAGGGTCTGTTCCTCAAATCCCCAAGACTAAGCAGGATAAAATAACTGTGACATTGAACGAAATGAAGTTCTGCCCGCCTTTCTCGCAAGTGCAGTGGTGTACATGAACCCTCATACTTCATACTACTTGGCCACATCATGATTGATCCGAAAACCTATCGATCAAGTTGGGTTCAGGGCAAAATTCAAAGCTTCGGATCTCGTCACAGCAAAAGCAGAGTAAACTGGCACTTGGCAATGTGTTGAAGGGGGAGCGTGGATTATACTGATCGCAAGTCATCAGTCCATAGTGATGATATCAACACAAGATCCCCGCGTCGAACGCACGTCTCCCGATCGAGGTCAAGTTGCGCAGGTACAAAATCAGGATGTATACGTCCGCGTGGAACGACTTTTCTGGATTAGTATTATGTAGTAAGGATCTTTGTATGATAACTGATTATGATAGAGCGCAAATCAGCACAGCTTCGTAATAAGGACAGTTGAGGGGAAGGTCGTGAAGGAATCAGTGTTCAGGATTCCCGCCTTTGGAGTGGCACGGTGAGACGTCGAGGCCCTATGCCCTGGAAAGCCTGACGGTCACATCGGCGGTGACGTCGGACGAACTTGAGAAACGATGGTGAAGTCAAAAACATTTGACTTCCCTTCTGGTCGGAGACTAGTTGATCGATTGGCCACAGCAAAGGGTCGTTGTATGTGACGCCCTTACGGCAGGAAAAGTGTCCGCTGCCGAGACACTTTATACAAGCAATTATTCAGAGTAGCGTCAGATCTTTAGAACAATATCAAGCAGTCCACGTCACATGAAACCAACTTCTATGTGATCTCATGCAAGCAATCAATACTTCAGAGGATACCACGGCCGCAAAATTGTAGGTATTATGTAAAGACGACGAAGAATATGGGATAGATCATTCATTAGCGCCCATTCCTCAATGCAGGGAAACCACTTCACCGGTACAGCGCTTCCAAAAAAAAAACGCTTGAAACACGAGGCAAGAAATATTACCTGTGTAGTTGGAAGTTCCCCCACACAGCAGCTTTCGCGTGGATAAAAGCACAAGTCATCTATGAAACCATCCAGAACGGCCAGTCCCCCACCTCGAACTCACCAAAATGAACAAGTCTCAAGCCCGACGTTACCTCCGTCAGGTAGGACTAGGTCTGACTCGGTCATCTATTGCATGACCTATGTTCGTGATAGCAGAAACGCGAAGGGGCACAGGGATCTCACTCCTCCCAAGGCACAATTAACAATGAGCACGCTGCGGCATCAGCGACATCTCATCCTCCAGTGATGGCTAAGCACTGTGCGAGAATGCACCTCGCGGTAAGCAAGTTGTGGAACATGATAAGGGCGCATCTGAATCCACGTGGTTGCAGGGTCGGCGGGATTCCTGCAGCGGTGTTCAACACCCTCAAGTGATGGCCAAGCACTGGGCGAGAATGCTCCTCGCGGTAAGCAAGTTATGGAACATGATAAAGGCGCATCTGAATCTACGTGATTGCAGGGTCGCCGGGATTCCTGCAGGAGTGTTCAACACCCTCAAGTGATGGCTAAGCACTGTGCGAGAATGCTCCTCGCTGTAAGCAAGTTATGGAACATGATAAAGGCGCATCTGAATCCACGTGATTGCAGGGTCGCCGGGATTCCTGCAGCGGTGTTCAACACCCATTTTTCGAAGAGCCTGCACCGATTTCGCCTCGGAAAATCTGGGGTGATGTGAAAAGCCACTGGATAAAGGTCACCAATACAGAGCCACGTCCTGGAACAACAGAGAATTATTATCATGACCGGCGTTGAACACAGAGTCGATGCGCAATTGTACTGCAAAGTATAAGGGATTGACTTGTGAGCGAGGTTGGAGGAATCTTGTTGTACTGTATATGTATTATGCTGCACCAAAAAGAAGGAAAAACTCAGACCATCGCTGACTCTAAAATTTGTTCGCCTCCGGGTCAAGTCGAAGCAAGAGCATGTTCAGTCTCTTGCGAGCATAAATCGATTTGGGCTCGAACGAACTGGTGCTGGCTCGGCTTCTTTCCTCATTGTCACGAGCTGCAACGCTCGCTGCCCAACAAGTGGGGGAATTCCTCCACCATTGAACATGGGCGTCCTAATATTGAGTGAGGTTGTGCCAATTGATCATGACTTACAGGCACCGGGTATGTGCAACTTCACAAGCAGGAAAGGACACGGAACCGTCTCCCAAGAGCGTAAGGGATCCACGGAATCCCGAAGGGATGAACAACTTGCCAGAAACCCTCAAGCACCCGCAGCTCCTGGTTGCGTATTTCAGCATTGTGATCGCAGCCACGCAGATGACACGCTTCATAACGAAAACCCTGTTCCCAAGGCCTTTGCCCATCTTCAGCTCCACCTTGTCTCTCCACTCCAATCTTGCTTGCGGACATGTCTCCAAGCACCCTGGCCTCAGACATTCGCGCAGCGAGCTTTTTTATCACCAGTGAGCGTTTCTTATCATTCATCCCGAATGTTCTAATGATCCACGCTATAGGCATCAATGTATGCTTACTTGAGAGCTCCAGACGGCAAGTCGAATATGTGGAACTTAGGATCGGAAACAGGACTTTGGCAATTCGTCATGTGTCCATCCCCAGCAAGTCTCTAAGTGAAACATTCTCCCCTGGCATGCAAGTACGCAACTCTGCATCACAGCTGTCTTCTAACCCTCCAGATCTTTAGAGAAGTATCGGATGATGAGCAGTGCTCTGTATCCGTCCACTGTTACCATCGTCTCATGGGTATTCCAAAGAAAACTGTGGTGGACCTCCCCTTTGTTTTCCAAGATATTGCGCTGAGCGCACTCAATTCAAATGGGATTAGAAGTAAGTAAATCAACCTAGGGTTTTCAACTGATTGGTCATCACCGAGGGTTATAGCATTACGTATGATGGATGGGAAGATACAAGTTGTAGTCAGCACCTCCGAAAGTCTGGTGCGCATTTTCTCTGGCTTCCTCTCCGTGTTCTGAAATAAATTTTTCCCCCAGAATCGGCCCGAGATCGGGAAGTTGGTGCCAGTCAGTGATAGCATTATACGGGTCTGCCCACGGTAAGTTCACAGCCAGCTTCATCTATATGGACATCGTTGAACGCCCCGCAAGATTCCGACTGCTTGTAATGGGCAAGGTATGTTGGTTCATTTCTGCTGTCAAGGACTGGTCGTTTATATGCATTCTAGGATGGCGTTGGTAAATCCTCCTTGATCAGTCGTGCATTCAAGATCCGTAGTCTAGTTGAGTCACATCATCCCGATTGTCTCTACGCCTAGCATTAATAATGTTTCTGTCCGTAGCGATTTTACGAAGCCTGCCAGCGTCAAGCCGGCATCGATACCGAACTCATTTTCCAAGAGAACGACAAAGTCGTTCTCCATAATAGCGGTGGTCCCGAAGCTGGCACGAATAATAGCGTGGAAGCATTCCTGTCCCGGAGACGGAATATGCCCGACTTGAAAGACAGGGTGCACGCTATTTGGTGCGCTTTATGCTTCCAGCAATGAAGCCTTCCTGAATTACACGCCCCCCCTTTTTTATACTCCAGGCTATGTGTAGCGATACCTCGTGCCAACCAGCGCCTTCTTGACGATGATACAGAGAAATTCATCAGGTCCAGGAGACAGCTCCTGGGTGATAGTAAGTATATAATGGTTTTGGGAACCACTGCAGCTTACGTGATACTGCATCACAAGTTCCTTTGATCATTGTTTTCACCAAGCTTGATCTCCTCATTGAAAAGCTCGACAATGAAGCTCTAGCCAGAGGAGAGGACCCGGAACTTTCATTTTTGGAAGAACGCATGTGTGAGGAATTGGAGAGGTCTTGTATACGACCCCTTCAGGACATCTCTGGTGAAGACATTCCAAATGTTGCCATTTCCGGTAGGCTCCATTTTCCTCTAGGTTGAATTTTCATATTGACTTGTATCTAGTTCGGGAAGGCTACGAGTGCACTGTTGATCGGTTACTTGAAGTCACCGCCGGAAAGGTGGACAAGAATGTGACCAACGAGGTTGCAATAGCTGCTGTCATGGCTCAGCGAGCTTGCATAACACTCAAGATCAGAGATTCGATTGTGTACGCCAATGTTTACTGTCATTGTTCGTCTGTTCTAACCCTCACGTAGTGTCGGAAAGAAACGTCGGTACAGTTTCTCTTTCGCACAACGAGACTAATGTAGTATCTTAGGGTACTGGAGGGGACTTGCGTTGAATTCAAAGTTCCTAGGGTATACCTTGAAGGAATGTTTGGATGTAATCCACATGGATATTGTCGCTTGCTGGAATTTCGAGGATCCCAATCGCGTAGGTTACACCTGCAAACAGGAGGTCTGTTTCTTACAGAATATCATAGTATTTAATCAGCGACCAGTTTAAAACACTGATGCTGAACATGGTGACAAACCTCGATACAAGAGATTTCCCCGAAGCAGACGAAGAAACCGCGTGAGTACCTCAGACGACTTGGGCAATATCATAACTGACAAAGATCTGGTAATAGTTTTGGCCTCTCTGTGGCCTCAGCGATCGCAGGCATCCGTGGCCCTGCTGTACGGGTGGTGCTACCTATCGCAGCAAATGCGATGTTGGTTGGTTGGGCGTATGACACCTATCAATACTCGTAAGAGGTGTCTTCTGTGAACAATACCACATTTCCTGACACATGTCGCTTAGCCACACGGTGTTGTCCCAGACCATCGCATATATTGTGGACCTAACCGCTGTGATGCAAATTCTCTTCCTCCTCATACCTCATGGGCACATAACGATTCCGGCCATCAAACTCGCCATTACGGCGTATAGCATGGCTGGCATCAACGATGTACATTCACCCATCAGAGACTACTACTATGACCCTTACAACGCCCTGACTTTGGGGGGCCGGGACCACGCACTGGATATGATCGTTGGGTTGATAAAAGTAACCTCGATCAAGGCAGACGAACTCACTGCGTTGAGGGCAAGAATTGGAGATCTGATGAAGCTGCAGCGCGAGGACCCCAAGTATGGCTGGGATTCCGATGACGAATGACCATTCTTTCGGCTCGATCTTCTGATCTCCAATGATCTTTCGTGTTTTTCTTCCAAACCTGTGTAGACGCAGTTTTAGTTATTAGGCTCACTACGATGTACATAATCTGTACGAGTACTACCACGTTTTTGTTTGGCTGTCTAGAGGTGTGATAAGCAACAGCAGGACGTCTTTAATCTAACCTGCATTTCCGATAGAAAACTGGAGCTGCACGTTGCTGTGCACACCAAGATCTTCGAATCACGTCGGTACATTTATATTCAGTGCCACTGACCGGAAACACATTTATGAGGAGGTAGCTCTCGGATGAAAGTTCATTAGTGAAAATCTACTGGAAAGTGCACGAAGGGCGCATATATAAAAACAATAGCCAGAAAACCAATCTCACGGACGATATTGCTATGGTACCCGAGGAAAATCCGCATTTCACCGAGGAGAGCCAAGTAGAGGGGCAAAAAAAAGTCCAATAGACCATACAACGAAGAATGCCCTTGAAATACGGAAAATCTGGGTGTATAGTTTAACGAATATTGATTAAGCCCGTTGCAAAATACTGTATTTTGAACTGGGGAGCACGTCAGCTTGGTTCGAATCTTTGATGAAGTCGGGGAAGGAAACTCACTATCCATGTTGAACGCGCGGTAACGATAATTATATAAGACCAGTGACGAAACGGTATTTGACCCTAGCAGCATATGCGTTCCATTCAGAGCTCAAGTGCTTCTGGAGCTCCTGGTCTTCTGCCAACACACGACTCTTGATCACTGCCACACTCCAGACCCACCAAGTTGCCCACACGAATGTCGACCAGACGGGCCCTAGGAAGCATTCCACGAGACTGCCGGGAGTAAGTTGCGAGAAAGTGATGCCTGCGATGACAAAGAATGATCCCGTATAGGCAGGGTGTCGCACATAACTGTAGGGGCCGGAAGTGACGAGCTTGTGTTCAGGATACATGGTGAGGTCGAACGTAAACAGTTGGCCTAGCTCCTGAAAACAGCGGACGCGAATATATGAACCTATCACCACCATGACGACGCCATAGCAAAAGATGGGCGAAAGGATGTTTTCGGAGCGGGAAGCGGGAAAAAGAATGTGATCTAGATGGGCAGAGAGAGAGGGTGATACCGACGCCCCGACGTAGTGATTGAGCACAGCTACGCCCTCGAAGGCAGCGATCCACCACAGTGCAATCGAGTGGAGCTATGATGTGTGGTACATGTATGAACCAACGTCGACGACTGAGATGGGAGACAAACCTTGATGACCAACGGGGCGATTTGGAAGAAAAAGGGCTCCTCCGTGTGGTAACGAAACTTTTCCTGGGTCTTGTTTGGAGCCGTGCAAGCGGCTTGGTTAAAGACGGCCTGCAAGAGTACGAGGGAGGCACGCCAGATGAGGGACATCGCGCCACACCAGGATGGGAGGTGGGCGAAGATCTGGTGGGGTTTATCAAGGTTTTATGGTGAAACATTACCTGTAGGAAAGCCATCGCTAAACGCAGAAGGGTGTCGATCCTTGATCAATAACAACAGCACTGTCAAGAACAAGTGGTCAACCATTCTTTATCGATCCGGGTGTTCTTTGCTTTCGTCGTGCTGTTGAACCTGCCTGACCACTGTTTCATTTTCATTTCGGAAGTTGATGGACAGATGAAGGTAATTTGGTTTCACCTTCAGAGGGACTTCACCTGTCACGTTCACCTGTAGGTGATGAACTTTGTATCCGTCTATTAGTAGTACTGTTCAGTTTCAGTTTTCTCTTGTTAGGTGATCTGATGACCTGCCGTTTATTTGGCAATGATATCTTCAACAAAGAGCACGAGAACAGAATGATCGAAAGGGTTTCAAACGATCCAAACCCATCATATGCACAGAATGTTCAAAGCTTCAGGTGAAAAAATGAAGGAATGAACTCTGACAGGCTAGGTCACAGGACCTCGTCGGCACAGCAAACAAAGGATACTCGACAGAAACAAACACCAAGTTGAGAAATCAAAGGAAAAAGGAGAGATGAGCAGGTAAAATTACATAGAATCGGAGGAAGATGAGCAGTAGAGGAAAATGTAAACGACTGAGCCCTCAGACGACGCTTGAAAACATAATTTGTTTACGCGCAACTGTCATCCTTGATTTCCCAGTGCCCGTACGTTCCCAGGTTCTGTAGGAATGCACGTAGTATGCACAACGGTAAAGGACAAGCAAACGCAACATACGAGTTGGAAGCAATTATGAGCTCCAATGAACTCCATATCACGAAAGTGAGCTGGCGTGGTTGCACAGAACTCCCTCCAGTCACCACCACTGGGCAGCATTTCAAGGTAGTGTTCGATGCGCTGCAAACGAATGTTTCATCATGTACAAGCGTCCGCCTATTGGCAACTTACCCGCGTGCCGGATCCAGGAGAAACGCAGCCCTGCCGTCATAGTTTGCATTACGCTCCATAGTTTCCAAGACTGCAACTGACCTTATCTTTGTACCAGTTCCACCAAGTCCTACAGTCAGGCTCGTTTTCGTTCACTTCCCAGTAACCGATGACGGTTTGTCCCTTCTTAGGGTGAGGGTGATGAACTTGACTGAATGGACAGCACCTACATGTTCTTCACACCTCTTCGGCGTATACGATATACCATGAATCTCGAGGGGTGTCACCCTGCATGCATCTAGACGGTACTTGTAATCGGCAGGAAGATTAGTCAACTGGGCGGTGTACTCTCTCGTGGCATACGTCGTGCAGTGATGTGCCTCGACTCTGGCCCAGGCCAGATTGAGCCTTACGCGCTCCTCCTCTTCACGGCGCTGCCGCTGCCTGAGTTCTTCCTCGTGCTGGAGCCGTTGTTGCTCCCACTCGCTGAGAAGCTCAGCATGCTTCATATCTTCAAGCTCCCATTGCAGTCTCTGCTGGTCGCGCTTGGATCGCTCGTGCTCGTACTGACGCTCTTCAGTCTCCCACTCCCTGTGGATGCGGTGTCTGACACCAGGATCGACGGGATCGTCGCACCAGGTAACAGGCATGGTAGACGTGCAGAAGGCGAGGGTGGCGAGGCAGGTTATCACGATTATAGCCCAAGTGGACCACCGATTCTGTTTGGAAAATAAGGGGCATGCTTTGGAATGTCTACATTATGGTCACAATTTCGACGTGGTTGGACGATGCGAGTGGCTTGCCTGCATTCATCGGGACTAGTTGTAACAGCTCAAACGTCAATCGAGGGACTGAAGCACTGTACTTTTGCCTACCTTTCTGGGGATCTTGGACCAGGGATATTGTGTGGGCTGGCGGATGCTGATCCCCAGAAGGACTGATGGTTGGGTTGTTCATTCGTGTGTGGTAAGCCCAGGGAATACTGGGGTGGAGGAGAATCGGGAGTGGTTCTGAAAAGTCAGTCAACTCTAGGTGTACCGGCACTAAAGTATTGGAATTGGGCATGGATACTACCTTGCTGTTGGCAGTGTCCCGTAGTTGGGCCTTCGGTTTGTCGACACACGACGAGTCATTCTAAGAGCTCGAACACGTTATCGGAGGTTGGTCGGACTGTAAGAAATATGGGTGTTTGAACACAGACCACCAGCTTTGCTGATGGGGGGAAGAGAAAAGCTTGCCGTGAGCGCTAAACCACTGTGCCAGGGACCAGCAACCACAGCAGTTGAAGTTGACCTCACCTACATAGGCCAGTGACTGACTAAAAGGTCCTGGGTCTACGCAGTTCAAATATATGCCACCACATGACTGAACACGCACTAATTATTTCTTTTCGCTCCGTGATCTTGACCTTCTGGTTCCCTACTACTACATAGTCTCGCATACAAGCAAGCCCCTGATTTATTTTCGTTGTGTTGATACGGCAAATCTCGTGGATACCGTCGTACCGACACACCTCAGGCATAACGGACACCTCCCGTCGCGCACCCATCGGTGCAGGTTGGCTCGTAGACAGGTTTTCCAGGTAGGCATTCCTATACGCAACGGTTGTTTACATTTCCCATAGCGAAACTAACGATGAGTCTGCGCACATTGATTCATCGACACCATCCAACACGAATGGGCCGGTCTCGTCTCTGTCACTCCTATCCCATCACACGCGCACACATCCCAATTTGCAATTATCTGTGCAGGACGTCTACTCAGCTCACTCGTCAGGGTAAGAAGTCACCACGTCACCAATTTTCTGGGCAAGTCTCGTTGGTACAAGAATGACTATGCTGCCAAGCTCGCACCGCATGTAGAAGTCCACGTTTGCTGATAGGTGCGCCAGACATCTGAGCCATTGAATGCAAGATCAGTGGGCGGGCCTTGAGATTGAGAGGAGCCAAGGTCCCAAGAGTCTGAGCAAGACGCGAAACAAGATGCGTGCAGTGACTCCACCAAGGGCGTCTATCAATCTTTATCGAGGGATGATTCAAACAGTGATCATATCTCTTGATGGTGATAGCTAGGTCAACCCTAGAAAAGTCTGTTTTCAGTACGTGTGTCATGTCTAGCGCCTGGTCAAATTTCTTTGATCTCAAGGGTTACATCTGGTCTGGCCATATTATACCAGGAAGCCCAATTGGTTATTTGTGACTGTTTCTTGGGTTTGACAGACATTCTTGCGCCTCGGGATCTCTGACTTTATTGCAAAAGTATACCTATCTCTGGAACCTTTTTGGGGGGTCATCATCTGATACGGTGCTGCACTCTCAACGACAAATATCAGCAACATCGTCCCCCCTTCCGAATTCCCATTTTCATGATTAATCCATGATACATATGGGCCCGATGTACGTATTTGATCTACGCTGAAGCGCTGAGGTTTTGTTCTCCTCTCAGGAGTCGGCGAGTGCACATCTGCGCCTGAGTGGACGGCGTCGACTGGGAGGTGATGCGCAGTGCACCAAGGCCAAATGGGCGAAGTAAGGGAACACAGTATATTTTTTGGGGTATGATGTGCGACCGACTGTGGCCTTGTGGGAGCATTGGCAAAGGATTGGAAGAAGCCAAAGATCATCGATATGATGTTGCATGAAGCTTTAGAATGCAGTGAGTTCTGTGCCTATTGTAACGTCAACCCGACATCGGATTTGGTCACTTGCAGCATATCAAGCACCTCCGAGCTGCGCATTATCCGACTGGCAGTGGTGGCCGTTGATTTCTTGTATCACTGTAACGGAGACGCCGGAGGCCGAGGTTGGTTGGACCGGGCTGGTGGCATGCATTTTTAGGGGCGACTTGTATCTTCCCATCGCAGGCAATGCGTGACTGCCACCTTACATGCACAAGTTGGCTGGTTGTCATCAATTCCAAGCCCTCTCACATGGTGGTAATTTCATCCTTGTTCATCGGAAAGAGGTTTGTCAAGTTCATCACAACAGCGGACATTAAGGCCATTCAGCTTGTTTTTTTTTTTTTTCTCGCGGGAGCGCCGTTGTTATGGCGAGTGACCCTGCCTTTGAGAACATTATGACGCGCAGAAGGAACGCGCAGCGCTCTATGCGCGATCTTTGTCAGTGGGTTCTTTGATGGACCGTGACGACATCTGTCCTGATAGCACCACTAGGTCCTCAACAGGCTGCACGTTATACATATACTCCCAGTGGGTTAAGAACACCCAACTCTGTGATCAGAACATCTGTGCCTCATGCACTGCACATAGATAAGGTTGGTCCAAGAACGTGGCCTGCTTCCTGAGGTAATGTAGGTGATCAATGAATTGGCACAAGCATGCTGCGGTGCGTATACAGACACGTCCTTGGTGGTACATACTAATTCCGCTTCGCTGACACGGCTCCGGTCTCTACATGACGCGTCTTTCGCTGGCGAGGTTTTGTGCCAGATATTTGCTGACGTATCTCAGACGTCTCAGCGTCTTGGTCAGACGACCCATTTTTCAGTTGCACTTGCAACCTGAACAGCCTCAATAGAAATGAGCAACGCCGCGGTGCTGGCAAGGATACGCTGGCCGCCGTGGTGGAATCATGTATAATAGAAGCGCGCTTTTGCGGCTGAAACGCATGACCACAGTCCCCAGGTCATCGAGTTCCATGGTTCTCGGCGCGCAGATGATGATCCTTTCCGGCCACCGCATACCTCGGCATAATATTCATGACTGGTTAGGCTGTGCAAAACACGACAATCCCACCTGTGGCATGCCATCCCCGGTCGAATATTTAACCTCGTGAAGAATGCACTGACCATGAAACACAGAAATATTCAGTACATAGCCATATTAGGGGCTGGCAGAGGAATTGACAGCATACATACGAATGCAGTTGACGTGGCTCACCGACGGCATATCAATCGGAACATTTGTTCATGCACC